>ENA-OROD01000050-OROD01000050.1-human-gut-metagenome-genome-assembly--contig:-NODE-50-length-106823-cov-6.708124_pt1 | contig 106823 bp, 91 predicted proteins | sample MGYA00242123_ERZ509038 | MGnify/ENA primary metagenome ERZ509038 (study PRJEB26280, sample SAMEA2338719) | human gut metagenome | biome: human gut; feature: human-associated habitat; material: faeces... | reverse complement strand
TTCCCTTTATGTTCCGTAACATTTGACAATGCAAATCTCACCCCCCGGTCATTTAAACCTTCCAGTATTTTCAACAACATGGTTTCCTCATTCGGATTCCAACCCGTAAATCCCCTTTTTCCGTCATTGTAAGTTCCTGTCGTTATCAAATACGGAGGGTCGGCATAAACAAAGTCTACCGCCGTCAAGGATTCGAAATCGAACGTCTTAAAATCACCGCACCGGAAAACGAAATTTTTGGAATGTATTTTTTCCAAGAACCTCAAAAGATTGTTCTTCATATTCTCATTATAACTGCTGCGCTCTTTTCCGAAAGGGATATTATATCGGTGAGCTGCATTAAAACGAATTTGGTGATTAAAAGAATAGGCAACCAACACAAATAAATCCAAAGGATTTTTTCGGGAATTGTATTCTTCACGCAAAGCCAAATACCCGTCCTTATTGGTAAGGGAAAGTTCAAACTCCCGTATACGATTTTCGATATAAAAAACGACCTCCTCTATTGTATTCTCTCGAAATGTTTTATACATATCGACGAGATACACTAAATTATCATTGAATATGACTTTTTCTGCCGCCACATTGATTCCGACATTACAGCCTCCGCAAAAAAGGTCTACGAATGTGGAAATATTTTTGGGAAACAATGGTATGATTTGCGACAACAGTTTTCTTTTGCCGCCTATATAATTTAAGGGAGAATGCACATAGTTCAAGTTTTCCATATCTGCTTCCAAACGGTCCTTTGCTGTTTATTCAGAAAAGCTTCTTCTTTCTCATTCGTTCCGATACAGCAGCGACACACCCACAAGCCCCGAAGGCACAAGAGCATCTTCGGGCTCGGCGATCTCGGGATAAGCATAGGTTACCCGTTGATCGGCAGGCAGAGATGCATCGCCTATCATACGATTCATAAGGGAATTAACAACGTGTATTTCCACCTCATTATCTCCCTCCCGCACAACCTCCGTAAGGTCTGCTTCCCAGGGCGAGCACCATACGGTATCCGTCTCTACACCATTGACGACAATACGGGCAGCCGCACCGAGGAGCGAAAGTTTCAAAAAGACTTTTTCCTCGGGCATATTGCGATGAACAGAGAAACGATTCCGATAAATTGCTGTTCCCGAATAGTACTTGATCCGGGGATCGGTGTGTGCCGTCCAGTCGGTAAGTTCATGGAAGGTTACATGTCCGGGACCGCCCCACTCGGGTGCAAAATAAACGTCCCAACTACCCGAAACCGCCTCTTCCCGACCGCTTCCAGCCCACATTACAGAAGGCAATGTATCAGGCCGATCGGACAAGACGATGAAATAAGATTCCCGCGGAGACATACGCAAGGCAAGCGACATAGAAACAGAATCGGTCGATACCAGAGATAAAGCATAACGCCGCCCATCAACAGGATTCCATAATTCAGCCGCACGTCTCACAGAACGGAAAGTAAACGTATCGGCAAGAGCAACATCGGTATGATTATCGAGAAAATAGACATCGGCATCGGCCAAGCGGCGATGGGCAAAATAGAGCTTGTCCGACTTCACATCACCTTTTTCCATTGCCAAGTCGGGAATAAGGCCGGCCGCCGTTATCGCATCGGTCAAAGACATACCCCAATACACCGACCCTTTGCCATACCGGTGAACCCCCTCGGGAGAATCCTCATCGCCCCAAAGCACAGCAACCCATTTACGATACTCGGTCTCTGTTACCATATCTTCCCGGGTAGGAGAGCCCACCGGACGAGGGCCGTAAACCGGAACACCGGCTTTTACAAACGAAGCGATCTTCTTCAACGCTGCAAGCGTCATCTCCCCGTTACGGGGCAAAACGACCATGCGATAACTCATTCCGTCGGGCAAAATCACTTTACCGTTTCGAGCTTCCATGCGGGAAAAAAGCGCATCGGAAGTAAACGCGTCGAAATCATAACCCGAAGGAATATCAGGCAAACGATAGGTCAAAACCTTTACCGGAGCATTTTCGCCTAAATAAACAGCCAAGTCGATAACCGGACGCCCCTGCCGCATCACATAAGCGCTACGCGACTGGTAATCCCAAAAGCCCCGGCTATATTCCCAAAACGTATTGTTACGGTTGAGGCAATAATGACGTCCCCCCCCCGTACTTCCGGGAATACGATCGGTCCACGGTTGATAAGCCGAAGCACAAACGACAAACTCATTGATACCGAAACAATAGGCATAATCGGCCAACGACTTGATATAAGCCAAAGAGTGCGAAAACTGAGCATCGGTAAAAGCCTCTCCCGAGGCTATCGATTTGCCATAAAGATGCGCCGCCGAGGAACTCTCCTTAATATCGTAATTGCCATCGGGGTGAATCGCCCAAAATTCGCCCTGAGGTTTCGACACCCGGCCTTTCGCCTGTATGGGGTCGGCCACAATGCACAGGGCATTTCCCGTAGCTTGAGCCGTAAAATCCAGTCCTCGTTCCCGACACAAACGATCGAACGTCGCATAATAATTATCGGCAATGAGATCGGCAATCGTGCGACGCACATCATAGAGGAATCCGTCCGACTCCTGCGTCGAGCCTACGACATAACCGGCCATGACCGGCAGATACTTTGTCATGTCATACCCCCGGCGACGAGAAAATTCTTGTTCAAAACCGGGAGTCCAGTTCTGCGAACCGGCTTCGTGGCTGTCCATCGCCATACCTTGCAGAGCAATTTCATGGCGAGCCAACGTATCGGCAATCGCCCCGAAATAGTGATTCCATTGCAACTCGGCTGCCGCAGCCGACATCTTATCGCACTCCAATCCCATGAGGTTGGGGCGTCCATGTTTGGTCTTGCTCCCCGTCGGGACATGCGAGAATCGCAACACGGCCCAAGTCCCGTCGGGGACGTCCCATCTCAAAATACCGTCTTCATCGAAATAACGGGTAATATCGACAATCGCAGAAGGGTCGATAACCTCCGACGACGTATAAACCGGAGTACAATCGGGATCGATATATTCTGAATACAATCCGGCTTTCTCTTCCCATCGGTCGACACACGCCCTCGAAGAAAGTCGTACATCGCCCAACTGCATATCAAGACGAGGTTTATCAGGGGTCTGCCAATCATGCAAGTTCAACCTGAAATAACGAGCCGTAACGGCCGGAAAAGCGACTGTCTTCTGCCGCCATGACGAATGCGCCTTATAAACGGGCTGCAAGTCGCACACCGGCTTGTAATGAACGCCATCGTCCGAGACTTCGAGTTGTCCCAACGGAGGAAGTACCTGATAGCCGGTTCCTACAAAGACATCGCCGGGAGCCCCGGGGACATTTGTCGCACTGGTCGTAGCTTTTCCTCTCGGTGCAACCTGATAAGTAATACTGCGAGCCGTAAAATCACGACCGAAATCGAGTTCGATATACACCGACTTTCCTTTATTTTGCGAGGGTATACGAGTCAATTTCTTACCGGGGGCAAATACGGCGTCGACATCGATAGTAGGAACATTGGAAGAAATTTGCGGAACAGTCCGGCGGCTATCATCATTCCACGAAGGTTGTACAGGAAAAGCCAAAACCGCCACATCTTTATAATAAGAGGATTTCGGGAGCGGTAATTTCAACTCCACCCGACGGCCGCCGACGAGCGAAGTATCGGTCGATGCAAGTCTCTGCATTCCCATATCGGGAGTAACCCACGGGCCACCGGCCACATAGCCGTTCGACACATGGCACTCGAAGGTAAGCCCCAACCGCTCGGCTTCGCGAGCCGAAAAAATCAACATATCCCACCACTCGGACGACATAGCCTCGAAAGCTCCGGGTGTTTTTTTATTATGCACCTGATCGTAATAAACGACGCCACCCACTCCGGCACGGCGATACGCTTCGAGGTCGGCAGTGATTCCCTCCCGGGTCGTCTCGGTTTCTCCATGAAACCACCACACTTTGGTCCGAGTACTATCTTGCGGATCGGCAAAACCGGCCGCTACGTCTCGCACATTCCCGGGACAACGATTTTTTGCAACATCGCACCCCGACAAGGTAATCATAACTATGCATAATGCCAATACAATAGCGCTCATGGTATTCAAAATATAATTCCTTACAAAAGTAGGGATAATTCATCAACCCGACAAATAATATCATATCGGTAACAGCCAAAGAGTGATTCGAAAATTTTTCTATTCTCAATCCCGAAAAAGATACATCGTATACTTTTGAGACTCGCTTATTCCATGCCACCCTCGATATATTCTCATCAACTACGACACCAAGAAGGTACACAAAAGAAAAATTTCTTATAGAAAAGTTTTGGAATACAGATAAAAAGCGTACCTTTGCAGTCCGATTATTACCACAATAACAAATCGGTATGTCGACGACTATGACCCTTTGGCCTGGGTCTTTCCATGAGACATACCCAATAAGTAATTAACAATTAAAGAATTAAACAGTGGATACGTTAAGTTACAAAACCATTTCGGTGAACAAGGCAACCGCTCAAAAAGAATGGGTTGTGGTAGATGCCACCGGCCAATCATTGGGTCGCATCGCCGCCAAGGTAGCCAAACTCCTGAGAGGAAAATACAAACCCAGCTACACTCCGCACGTAGATTGCGGCGACAATGTCATCATTATCAATGCCGAGAAAGTAGAACTTACCGGTAAAAAATGGAATGACCGCATTTATATCCGTTTCACGGGTTATCCCGGCGGTCAACGCATGCATACCCCGGCCGACCTGATGAAGAAAGGCCCCAGATACCTTTTCCAAAAGGTGGTAAAAGGTATGCTTCCCAAAAATCGTCTGGGCGACCAATTACTGCGTAACCTCTATGTATACGCCGGTAGCGAACATCCGCACGAAGCTCAGCAACCCAAAGTTATAGATATTAACACCCTTAAATAAGCCGTATGGAAATAGTTAATGCAATAGGAAGACGTAAAGCCGCTGTTGCCCGCGTATTCGTTAACGAAGGAACCGGTGTCATTACCATCAACAACAAAGATCTTGCTGCATATTTCCCTTCGAGCATTCTGCAGTACATCGTAAAACAACCCCTCACCAAACTGGGTGTCGCCGAAAAATACGACATCAAAGTAAATATCGACGGCGGCGGTTTCAAAGGCCAGGCCGAAGCACTTCGCCTCGCTATCGCCCGCGCGTTGGTAAAAATCAATCCTGAGGACAAACCCGCGCTCAAAGCCGAAGGCTTCATGACGCGCGACCCGCGTGCTGTTGAACGTAAGAAACCGGGACAACCCAAAGCAAGAAAGAGATTCCAGTTCAGCAAACGTTAATGGTATTTGCGAGCTATTCCTCAGCAAGTATGCAACGTTTAGTATCCAAATTTTCGGGATTCGGCGGCACAGAGGCGTGTATCGCATATATGGCGACGACGCCGGCAACGACTACCCGGAAATTGATTCAGTAGAAAGTAAACAAGCAAACAACAAACAACAATGGCAATTACAACATTTGACCAATTATTAGAAGCCGGCGTACACTTTGGCCACCTGAAAAGAAAATGGAACCCGGCTATGGCTCCGTACATCTTCATGGAGCGTAACGGTATCCACATCATCGACCTTTACAAAACGGTCGCCAAAATCGACGAAGCAGCTGCTGCGTTGAAACAAATCGCCAAATCGGGCAAAAAGATACTCTTCGTCGCCACCAAAAAACAAGCGAAAGAAGTTCTCGCTGCCAAAGCTACCGAAATCGGTATGCCTTACGTTATAGAACGTTGGCCGGGCGGTATGCTCACCAACTTCCCCACCATTCGCAAGGCGGTGAAGAAAATGGCATCGATCGACAAAATGATCAAAGACGGAACTTTCGACAACCTCTCCAAACGCGAGAAACTGCAAGTAACCCGTCAACGCGCCAAATTGGAAAAGACACTCGGTAGCATCGCCGACTTGACCCGTCTCCCGTCGGCACTCTTCGTTGTAGACGTGATGAAAGAACACATCGCCGTACGCGAAGCTAACCGTCTGGGCATTCCCGTATTCGCCATGGTCGACACCAACTCCGACCCGACGAACATCGACTTCGTAATCCCCGCCAACGACGACGCCACCAAATCGATCGAGGTAATCCTCAATGCCGTATGCGGTGCTGTCGCCGAAGGTCTCGAAGAACGTAAAATCGAGAAAGTCGACGCCGAAGCTGCCGAAGCACAAGGCGAAGCCTCAGCGAAAAAAGAGCGTAAGACTCGCATCAAACGCACCAAAGCCGAAGACGACGAGGCCCTCAACGCCAATGTTGCTGCAAAAGTAATGAAAGGACAGAACGAAGACGAGGAATAATCGCATCGTTCTCCCGCAGACAATCAACTACCGGCAAAGAGTGAGCCCCGCAAAAACCTACGGGACTTGCTCTTTGTTATTCATAGAAACCCTTTAAAAGAAAAATATTATGGCTGTTACAATGGCAGATATTACCAAACTCCGTAAAATGACCGGAGCAGGTATGATGGACTGCAAAAAAGCTCTCGAAGAAGCAAACAATGACTTCGACGGCGCAATAGAAATCATTCGCAAAAGAGGTCAGGCTATCGCTGCAAAACGTGAAGACCGCGAAGCTGCCGAAGGCTGCGTACTCGCAACCAGCAAAGGCGACTATGCCGCTATCGTAGCTTTGAAATGCGAAACCGACTTCGTCGCTCAAAATAAAGATTTCGTGGCATTGACCCAGAAAATTCTCGATGCCGCTATCGAAAACAAACCCGCCGACCTCGAAGCCCTCAAAGCTATAAAACTCGACGGTCGCACTATCGCTGAACTGGTTACCGACCAAAGCGGTGTTACCGGAGAAAAAATGGAACTCGGTTATTTCGATTCTCTTTCGGCAGCTTCGACGATCTTCTACATACACCCGGGTAACAAACTGGCAACTATCGTAGGATTCAATCAAGCCGATGTAGAACACCAAGTAGCCCGCGATGTGGCTATGCAGGTTGCCGCCATGAATCCCATTGCCGTCCGTCCCGAAGAAGTTCCGAGCGATATTATCGAGAAAGAACTCGAAATCGCCCGTGAAAAAGCCCGTGAAGCCGGCAAACCCGAAAATCTCATCGACCGTATCGCACAAGGTTCTTTGCAGAAATACTACAAAGAGTTTACTTTGTTGCAACAGGAATTTGTAAAAGATCCGAAACAAACGATCGAACAATACCTCAAAGCTCAAAATAAAGAGTTGACGGTAACGGCTTTCCGTCGTTTCACATTGAATGCAGAATAAAAACATTCCATTCCCATATGTTAAGACACCGGAGAAAATTCTCCGGTGTCTTTTTTTTCGTCTTCACAGGAACAGCTCTGCTCACAAAAAAAGACGACACATACACGTTACGGCTGGAACAAAGACGATTTGATACGCCTCCCGTTTTTATTACTTTTGCAAGTACGGCTATCGTCCTATTTCATAATCTGCAACGATTCCCGACAATAAAAAAAAGTAATATACGTTCATTATAATAGATTTATTTCTTTTAAACCGAAGAAAAACACATGGCACACGGTAATCTTTACGACGCACGACAAAAACTGAAAATAGCATTCCTTTCCGTTTCCGTACTACTGGTCGCCCTATTCCTTGTCATCTCCAACCGTCTGGTCGAAGACCTATCGACCGAAGAACGAAACAAAATGGAGATATGGGCCGAAGCTACCCGTTCGGTCGCCGGCGACCAGTCGGATATCGACATGAACCTCGTTCTGAAAATCCTGCAAAGCAACACGACCATACCCATTATCATCGTAGACAGCCAAAACAATATCCTGCAAACCCACAACCTCGATATACCCGACCGGCATGGAGAGCAATTCCTGCAAAAGAAGCTGCAATCTCTCAAAGAAAAGCAACAAGTCATCGAAATCTACATCGATAAAGACACTTATCAATATCTCTATTACGACGACTCCACCCTACTGAAAAGGCTTTCGTATTTTCCCTATATACAACTCGGTGTCATGCTTTTATTTCTCGTCATCGCCTACTTCGCCTTGATGAGCAGCAAAAAAGCGGAACAAAACAAAGTCTGGGTAGGATTATCCAAAGAAACCGCCCACCAACTTGGCACACCCATATCATCACTCATGGCTTGGCTCGATATGCTCGAAATGCAAGGAACGGATAGTGAACTCATCGCCGACATGGGGAAAGACGTCCACCGGTTATCGGTCATCGCCGAAAGATTCTCAAAAATAGGCTCCCAACCCGAACGGGAGCCCGCAGACATAACCGAAGTGATAGAAGCTGCGGTCGACTACATGAAACACCGCATATCAGGAAAAGTACAAATCGAGGTACATACCCCCGAAGAAAAAATTGCGCCACAACCTCTATGCCGCCCCCTCATAGAATGGGTATTTGAGAACCTTTGTAAAAACGCTATCGATGCCATGGACGGAGAAGGACACATAGAAATCACTCTATCGAACAACGACTCCCGATATTACATCGACATCAAGGATAGCGGTAAAGGTATCGCCCGTAATCGCTTCAAAACGATATTCCACCCAGGTTACACAACCAAACGACGAGGCTGGGGACTCGGACTTACATTGGTAAAACGCATTATAGAGGAGTACCACGACGGACGCATCTATGTCAAGGAATCGGAATTGGGAAAAGGAACGACTTTCCGTATAGAGATGAAATTACTTTAAAAATAGCTATCTCCCTGTATCATAGATAGAAGCAAAAGGGTTCTAATCCTCAAAATCACCTTGACCGAATCTTTTTTTATAAGGATTTTGCACAAGAACAATTATTTTTTGTACCTTTGCAGGGTTTTAACAGCAGAGAACTGTGGGAAAGGCCGATAAATATACGATTTCACTGAAAAGTCTGAGCGAAGGTACTCACTCTTACGAGTATACCCTCGATCACACGTTTTTTTCGGAAATTGATTCACCCGAAATACAAAACGGGGATGTAAATATCGGTCTTATGTTGAGACGTACCGGCGATACGTTCGAGTTGCACTTCGACATAAAAGGGCACATCGTTATTCCCTGCGATCGATGTCTCGATGACATGGAACTTCCGGTGGAAACAGAAGATACCCTTTATGTAAAATTCGGGGAGGAATACAGCGAAGAAGGTGAAAACCTCATCGTCGTTCCCGAAGCAGAAGGAACTATCAACCTGGCGTGGTATATGTACGAATGTATCGCACTCACCATTCCGTTGAAACACACGCACCCCGAAGGCATGTGCAACCCCGAAATGGAAACGTTACTCAAAGCGCACAGTGCAGCAAGCGACGAAATCTCCGGCGATGAAGAACCCGTAGACCCGCGTTGGAACGCATTGAAAAAACTGAAAGAAAACAAATAACTAAACCTATACAGAAATGGCACATCCTAAAAGAAGACAATCGAAAACGAGAACAGCCAAAAGAAGAACCCACGATAAGGCTGTTGCCCCCACTATGGTCGTATGTCCCAACTGCGGTGCTTGGCACATCTATCACACCGTATGCGGAGAATGCGGTTATTACCGCGGCAAATTGGCTATCGAGAAAGAGGCAGCCATCTAAAAAGTGTGACTTTTTAGAGATTTCGTGCCGGACATTTTTCTTCTGTTCGGCCATAGAACTGATTGTATAACCTTTAATAAAGCACACTAAATATTTCGACCCACACAATATTTAGTGTGCTGTTTTTTTAGCTACTATGGTAAATGCTATGATTGCGGGCGTCGCCTCTTATGTGCCCGACGATATACTCACTAACGAAGAACTATCGAAAATGGTCGATACCACCGACGAGTGGATCACTACCCGCGTAGGTATCAAGACCCGCCACATATTGAAAGGAGAAGGTTTGGGCAGCTCCAAAATGGGATCGAGAGCCGTAAAAAAAGTACTCTGTAAAACCAATACTGCCCCCGGAGAAATCGAAGCAGTCATCTGCGCTACGTCTACACCCGACTACCGTTTCCCCTCTACCGCATCGATCGTCGCCAGAAAAGCCGGTATCAACAATGCATTCTGCTACGATATACAAGCCGCCTGTTCGGGTTTTATCGTTGCATTACAGGCCGCTACCGCTTATATACGCAGCGGTATGTGTAAAAAGGTAATGGTCGTCGCCACCGAAAAAATGTCGTCGATAACCGACTATCAAGACCGTTCGACTTGTCCCCTCTTCGGAGACGGCGGTACGGCGGCTTTGGTCGTAGCAACAGAAGAAGATTACGGTGTCATGGACTCAATTATCCATACCGATGGCGTGGGATTGCCTTTCCTCCACATGAAAGCCGGAGGCTCTGTACGTCCCGCCAGTCATGAGACCGTCGACCACCGCGAACATTTCGTTTACCAAGAAGGTCGCATCGTCTACAAATATGCCGTATCTTCGATGCTCCAAGTTTCGGAAGATATTCTCAAACGTAACAATCTGACGGTCGATACCATCGACTGGTTCATACCCCACCAAGCCAACCTCCGCATCATCGAAGCCATAGCTGATCGTATGAACATCGACCCCAAAAAAGTCGTTGTTACCATAGAAAAGTACGGAAATACCAGTGCCGCTTCCATACCTTTGTGCCTGGCCGACTGGGAAAAGAAACTCAAAAAAGGAGACAAAATAGTACTGACTTCGTTCGGTGCCGGATTTATCTGGGGTTCGGTCTACCTCAAATGGGGCTATAATCCGGAAGATGTCCAAGAGATACCGGAAACCCTCAACGATACCGAAGACGCAGAATAATAAGAAACACCCGTCGAGTGTTTTTCCTCAAAACCAAAAAGGCGGCAAACATGCCGCCTTTTTTGACACCGGATAATTTTTCTAACAATAAATGATATGCATAAAGCCGGATTTGTAAACATCGTAGGTAATCCCAACGTGGGAAAATCGACACTGATGAATTCGCTCGTCGGAGAGCGGATTTCGATCATTACCTCCAAAGCCCAAACGACCCGCCACCGCATCATGGGTATCGTAAATACCGACGATATGCAAATCGTCTATTCCGATACGCCGGGTGTTCTCTCGCCGCACTACAAGTTGCAAGAGTCGATGCTCAATTTCTCGCAATCGGCCCTCACCGATGCCGACATTCTGCTCTACGTAACCGATGTCGTCGAAACTCCCGACAAAAATCCGGAGTTCCTCGAACGGGTCTCCAAAGAAACAATTCCGGTCATACTCCTCATAAACAAAATCGACTTGTTGCAAGACCAGTCCCAACTCGAAGACCTCGTAGAAAAATGGAAAAACCGTCTGCCCAACGCCGAAGTAATACCGGTATCGGCCCAGCATAAATTCAATCTCGATTACTTGATGCGCCGCATCAAAGAGTTGCTGCCCCCCTCCCCCCCGTTTTTTGAAAAAGATGCTCTTACCGACAAACCCGCCCGTTTTTTTGTTACCGAAATTATCCGCGAAAAAATACTGCTCACTTACGATAAAGAGATTCCTTATGCCTGCGAAGTAGCTGTTGAGCAATTCAAGGAAGACGATAAACAGATACATATCATGGCGGTCATCTATGTCGAACGGGATTCGCAAAAGGGTATTATCATCGGGAAAGGCGGAAAAATGTTGAAACAGGTAGGAACGGCAGCCCGCAAAGACATCGAAACGTTTTTTGAGAAAAAAGTGTTTCTCGAACTCTATGTCAAAGTAGAAAAAGACTGGCGCAACAAAGAGAACAAGTTAAAATCATTCGGCTATCAACTCGATTGATTCCGACCAATTATCCGAATCGAATAAAAGAAAGATAACTATGGGAAACTTAGTAGCTATCGTAGGTCGCCCCAATGTAGGCAAATCGACCTTGTTCAACCGGCTCACGCAAAGCCGTCAAGCCATTGTCAACGACGAAGCGGGTACGACTCGCGACCGCCAATACGGAAAGGTTTACTGGACAGGACAGGAATTTTCGATTGTCGACACCGGCGGTTGGGTAGTCAACTCCGACGACGTTTTCGAGGAAGAAATCAACAAGCAAGTAGCGATTGCTATCGAAGAGGCCGATGTCATACTCTTTGTCGTCGATGCCATTCATGGTATCACCGATCTCGATGATAAGGTGGCGGCCATATTGCGACGCAGTAAAAAGCCCACATTGTTGGTTGCCAATAAAGTAGAAAATAACGCATCGCAATACAGCTCGGCCGAGTTTTATGCATTCGGACTGGGAGACCCGTTCTGTATCTCGGCCGTCAACGGCTCGGGTACAGGAGAATTGCTCGACGCAGTCATCGAACATTTTCCCTCCCAAAACGGAGAAGAAGAACTCGATGAAAATATTCCCCGTATCGCCGTCGTAGGTCGTCCCAATGCCGGGAAATCATCGATTATCAACGCTTTCATCGGCGAAGACCGATACATTGTTACCGATATAGCCGGAACGACTCGCGACTCGGTAAATACCCGTTACAATAAATTCGGATTCGACTTCTATATCGTCGATACCGCCGGCATACGCAAAAAAGGGAAAGTAAACGAAGACATCGAATACTACTCGGTCATACGGTCGATACGCGCCATCGAAAACTCCGACGTATGCATACTCATGATCGACGCCACACGCGGCATCGAAGGGCAGGATCTCAATATTTTCTCGCTCATACAGAAAAATAAAAAAGGATTGGTCGTGTGCATTAACAAATGGGATCTTGTGGAAGACAAAAGTACACAAGCCATCAAAACCTTTGAAAACGCCATACGTGCCCGCCTCGCTCCATTCACCGATTTCCCGATCGTGTATGCATCGGCATTGACCAAGCAACGGATATTCAAAGTTCTCGAAAGCGCGTCGGAAGTATATAAAAATCGTCATCGCCATGTTCCCACGGCCAAACTCAATGAGGAAATGCTTGCCGTCATCGAGAATTATCCACCACCTGCCAATAAAGGCAAATACGTGAAAATAAAGTATGTAACGCAACTGAAAGGAACGCCCGTCCCCACATTTATTTTCTTCTGCAATCTCCCGCAATGGGTTAAAGACCCTTATAAACACTTCCTCGAGAACCAAATACGTTCGAAGTGGAACTTCTCGGGGACACCCGTCAACATCATCATACGAGAAAAATAATAATAAAAAAAGCACCTCAATAGAGGTGTTTTTTGTTATTTTGCTATCTTTGCCTGACAATTTGGAGCAATAATTTTTTTCTAAAATTTAATCACCATGTTAGTAGCTATTACCGTATTATTCATTATCGGTTATTTGGCGATAGCGCTCGAACACCCCTTGCGCATCGACAAAACAGCATCGGCTCTTCTCTTGGGCATGCTCTTATGGGTTCTTTATGCCTTCGGTGCCGAAACCATCGTTCCCGCCGTCAGCGGTGAAGAACTGAAAGAGTTCATCGCCGCCTCCTCGGCTTCCCTGCAACAAGAGTCGCTGGCCCGGCAGTGCCTCGAGTTTATTCTCAATGTGAAGATTATCGAACATATGGGCGATATATCTTCCACCCTGTTCTTCCTCGTAGGAGCCATGACCATCGTCGAGCTCATCGACGTACACGGGGGATTTTCTATCATTACCGATCGCATCTCGACTCGCCAGAAACGCAAACTGTTGTGGATCATCTGCATCATCGCGTTCTTCCTATCGGCCGTACTCGACAATCTCACGACGACCATCGTTATGATCATGTTACTGCGCAAGCTCATCAATAATCAACAAGAGCGTTGGATATACGCCAGCATGGTCGTCATCGCCGCCAACACCGGAGGTGCTTGGTCGCCCATCGGTGATGTTACGACCATCATGTTGTGGGTGAACGGCAACGTTACGACAGCAGCTCTTATGACTTACGTTTTCCTCCCCAGTGTGATTGCTCTTGTAATACCATTAGTTTTCGCCACCCGCAAACTCAACGGCGAGTTACCCGAGGGAAACCGCATCGTTACCCGCAGCGATTTCATCTCACCCCGGGAAAAGAAAACGATTTTCTTCCTCGGTGTCGGCGGACTCATCTTCGTTCCCATATTCAAATCCATCACGCATCTCCCACCCTTTATCGGGATTCTCTTCGTGCTGAGTTTGTTGTGGATTTTCACCGAAATCATGTACAACCACAAGATGCTCGAAAAGGCCGAGGAACACCGTGTGCCCCAAGTCATCTCGCGCATCGACATGCCGTCGATCCTCTTCTTCCTCGGTATACTCATGGCTGTGGCCGTACTGCAATCGACCGGTATCCTCGGATCGGTGGCCGGCTGGCTCGACAAAGAAGTACACAACACATACCTTATTTCTATCGTACTGGGATTGCTGTCTTCGATTGTCGATAACGTACCTCTTGTGGCGGCTGCTATGGGCATGTACCCTATTGCCGACCCGGGAACGGTAGGATATATGGCCAACTTCGTACAAGATGGCACATTTTGGGAATTTATCTCTTATTGTGCCGGAGTAGGCGGAAGTATCCTCATCATCGGCTCCGCTGCCGGTGTCGTAGCTATGGGACTGGAAAAAATCAATTTCGGCTGGTATCTCAAAAATATCTCCCTCCTTGCCCTCATCGGATATCTCGCCGGTGCCGGGGTATATATCCTCGAAGCCATATACTTGAAACCGCTTATCGAAAGCACCTTGTAATAAAAAACAGTATTTTTACTGATATAATCCTCCCGGGAAATAATAATTTTCCGGGAGGATTACTTTTGAGACAGCCCATTTTTTCCACCTATTATACACAATAATCCTCTTTTTTTCGGGGAATAATTTATTTCTTTGCATATTGAAAAAATAAAATCTATCATGAAAAACAAATTCTTACTTCTTTCTTTCGGCCTTTTTATGGCCGCATCGACATCTTTCGGACAAGAACTGCCTGCATTTCCGGGAGCCGAAGGTTACGGCCGGTATGTTACCGGCGGACGGGGCGGTAAAACCATTCACGTCACCAATCTCAATGACAGTGGAGAAGGTTCGTTGCGTTGGGCCGTAGAACAAGGCGGTGCCCGCACCATCGTCTTCGACGTATCGGGTATTATAGAGCTGAAATCGAGACTCAGCATAAAATCAGGAGACGTAACCATAGCCGGACAAACAGCCCCCGGCGACGGCATCTGCATTAAAAATTACAACGTATCGATCGATGCAGACAATGTCATCATGCGCTTTATCCGCTGCCGCATGGGTGATGAGGCCAAGAGCGAAGATGATGCCATGACCGCAAGAAATCGTAAAGGCATCATCATAGACCACTGTACCATGAGCTGGTGTACCGACGAGTGCGGGTCTTTCTATGGTAACAAAAATTTCACACTACAATGGTGTCTGCTCAGCGAGAGTCTCAGCCGGTCGGTCCACGTCAAGGGAAACCACGGGTACGGAGGTATCTGGGGCGGTGAAGGTGCAACATTCCACCATAACATGCTGGCACACCATACAAGCCGCACACCCCGATTGTGCGGAAGCCGTTATACCGGCCGTCCCGACGATGAACGTGTAGATCTCATCAACAACGTATTCTACAACTGGGGTCCCACCAACGGAGGATATGCAGGCGAGGGTGGCTCTTACAATTTTATCAACAATTACTATAAACCCGGTCCTTCGACAGCGACAAAAACAACGCTCGTACACCGTATCTTCTCGCCCAATGCCGATGACGGCAGCAATACCAATGAAGCCGGCGTATGGGGAAAATTCTATGTCAATGGCAACGTATTCGACAACACTTGTCCCGAAATCCAAAGCAACTCCACCTCGATGAAAAATATCGAGAGTGTAAACAGCAACAACTGGAACGGTATACACCCTAACGGTACACCGACAGGCGGAATGGCGACGATCAAATCGCTCGTAGCTTTTGATTCTCCTGAAATATCCCGTCATACAGCCGAAAAGGCATACGAAAAAGTCTTGAACTACGTCGGGGCATCGTACCTCCGCGATGCAATCGACCTGCGTATCATGAGCGAAACAGAGGGTGGTATATATACGTTTGAAGGCTCGAACGGAAGCACCAACGGCATTATCGATTCACAAAACGATGTAGAAGGCTATATCGAATACGAAACTTCACGCCGGTTGAAAGACAGCGATAACGACGGGATACCCGACGCTTGGGAAATCGCCAACGGACTCGATCCCAAGAATATGGACGATGCCGCACAACCTTTTCCCGGAGCCAACGGATACACCGCACTCGAAGTATACATCAACAGTCTCGTCGAAGACATCATGAAAGACGGGACCGCCGAAGCAGAAAACAGTATCGAAGAGTTCTATCCTACTTACATACAACCCGACTATACCGACGAGGACTATTACAAACCGGGTGAAGGTTATGAACCCGAAGAGGATAACCGCGTTCTCGTAGGCGGAGATAAAGCCGTTACGATATGGGAAATGAAAAACAGCGAAAAAACAGCAAGCAGTGCACCCGAACTTCTATCGACGGAGATGACCATCAGCGGACTGCATTCCGAGCTTAACGGCGGATATTTGAGATACGCAGCCGACCATTGGATAAATAATAGCGGTATTGTAGACAGTATCTACATCCTGTATACCATTACTCCCAAAAACGAGCACTATATGGCGATCGACTCCGTTTCGTTCTATGCTAAACGTATGGGAACCGACAATATGCTTTTTTCGGCTTACTGTGATATACGAGAATCTTTCTCCACGGCTACGGAACTATATTTCGGAGCACAACCCGAACGGGACAATTATCAACTCTTTTCTTACAAATTGGAGAAACCCATACTTGTTTCTCCGGGACAATCTTTCTACCTGAAATTCCAGCCTTATACAAAAGGGGCTTTGAAAAGTTTGAAATACACCATTGCTTTCAAAGACGTTACCTTCTACGGACGCACCGGAACAGCCGACAATATTACAACCTCGGGTATCGACATAGCTACGGCAACCGATGCAACCACGATAAAGGTATCGCCCAATCCCGTGCGAGAGAATGCAACGCTATCCTATTCGCTGGATAAAGCCTCAACGGTAAAAATAGATATTATATCGTTTTCGGGTCAGACTCTCTACCAAACATCGCTTATACAGCTGGCCGGTAACCACAGCATAGAATTGCCTTTGGCCAACCTCCCCGCAGGTTCTTATATATGTAGAGTCATTACCCAAGAAAATGCACAAACACTGAAACTCATTAAAGAGTAGTTTCCAAAGATGTCGAAACAAAGGGCGCACCGAAAAAGTAACGGTACGCCCTTTTTCTTTCGCTATTTTCTATCGATAGTTTTACGCGTATTTCTCTCGACCCGTTTCTCACGTCCCAATACAAAACAGGGTTACCCACACACAAAACACATGTCATTCTGAAAGGTTTTACCTCAAAGAATCTCTCTCGAAACGAGTCTATTGTGAGATCTCTCACATACGTTCGAGATGACAAGCAATGTCATTCTGACGACCGCAAGGGAGGAAGAATCTCTTCATATCGTCACCGAACAGAGATTCCTCGTCGGCCTACCGGCCTCACTCGGAATGACAAACAAATTGCATGAGATTCCCCCCATATCCATTTGAAATGACAGAGAATGAGATTCCTCGCATACGCTCGAAACGACTATCGACTGTCATACTGAACATCAGTAAAACATCTTCCACCTAAGTAAAAAATGGAGAGAAGGCCGATCTCTCGGAATCGACCTCCTCTCCTCTATACGATTTTGTCCTTTTAAACAGACATCAAGAAAGCCACATTCTCAAAATCATTAATAAGAACAAAATGAAAAATCAATGAATCAATATGCCCTGCCCCTCGACAATATAAAAACCGGAAGGCAAATTCCCTATTTGCGAACGCTCCAACTGCAAAGCTACCGAACGCCCCATCACGTCATACACATCGACATAAGGCGGTAATGTTTCAGTAGAAACCGTACAATTCTCTACACCTCCTGTTTGAGCATACTCTTCAAGAATATTACGCAAAGCAAAGAATGCCGGTTTGGCCTCCATAGCGGCATTAAACAACAACGGTGCTCCCTGACGCCATGACTGGTCGTCTTTTACGCCCCATACCACAACAGCTCTGCAATGGTCGTATTTCATCATGACATCGACCAATGCCGCATACTCTGCAGCCTGACGTTCATAAGCATCGGGAGCGCTCAAATCGGGAATAGACATATCCAACTCGGTAACGGTACATTCCAATCCCAATGAAGCATAACGTTTTATATTGTTATCGAACTTCGTCGAATCGAACTCCTCACCCACTGTCAGATGACACTGGAATCCCACTCCATCGAGTGGAATCCCACTCTTTTGCAGACGGCGTACCAAATTATAAAAAGCCGTAGTTTTGGCTTTTCCCTGAAACTCTGCGCCATAATCATTGAGAACAAGACGGGCATCGGGATCGGCTCGATGAGCATACACAAAAGCCGAGTCGATATAATCCTCTCCTATAACAGTAGCCCAAACCGACTCTCTCAACTTATACCCCGTAGGATTGGTACGAATGATACTCTGGTCGTCGTCGAGACACTCGTTCACAACGTCCCACTCATCGACATGCCCCTTGAAATGGGTAACAACCGTGGTAACATGCTCTTTAAGAATTTGGAGTAACTCTTCACGGGTATAGTTATGGTCGTTCTTTATACCGTTGGAACTGATCCATGCCGGCAGTTGCTTATGCCATACCAGTGTATGACCGCGCACTTCCATGTCATGACGCTCGGCCAAGCTCACCAAACAATCGCCGGCATAGAAATTGAACTCTCCCCGGTTAGGCTGTATGGCATCGACCTTCATCTCGTTTTCGGCCACAACCATATTGAAGTTATGAGATACCGTCGCAGTCTCCACGAGGTTCTCGTTATTCACGTCGATACGCCAAAGAGGGATAGCCACTCCGATTTTCTTCCCACACTTCTCGGCATAGTAACGCAAGGTCTGAGTCTCATCGGTATAATCATAGCCAAGATCCGACGATACCAAACGCACATTATCGATATAAAAATCGGCATCGTTGGAGTTATACCCCATATAGAGCTTATCACTGGTATTCGAGACCTTCGTCATACGGTACGACCGCTCAACCCACTGATCGGCGGCACCCTGCGTTACAAAGTCGGCATCGGCATAAATAGTATCGGCTCCTATGCGGGCTGAGAACTGTTTGTATTCTCCGTCGGTCGAAGGGCGGTACAAGTCAAATGCCAAATACTGGTAATCGCCGGTTATCTCTTCGGCCGTCATTTGGTCGAGCGTAAATTCAACAGTGGTATTCCAACTTTTGTTGGTGATATGCAAGACCTTATTTTGGGCATTGATCGGGTCGGCCACAACAGTGGCTCGCGACTCGGTATTGCTGCCATTGAAAATATCATTCATCGGAATGGTCTCGCCTATCGCATAATTTTCAAAGTCGAACAAGATTTTCTCTTCGGCACCGATGGCGGTATGAGCCAACAGTGCAAGAGAGACTAACCATACTTTTTTCATATTCGGTTATATTTAAAGGATTTCGAGAGAATTAATAATTGACAATCGTCGTCGACTGCCCGGCAACTTCTATAACATAAGTGCCCGGGAGTGCCTCGATAAGAGTAAGTCCTTGACGGGCGGTCTCCGATTTAAGAAGCTGTCCCGAAGTAGAATACAGACGGATCACATCACCGGCCTCACTCTCTACACAGATATTTCCGGATTGAGTATAGATACGTACCCGGTCTTCGCTCTCGGTCGATTTCACACCGCTCGTGCTTTTGGCAACAAGTACGAATTGTTTGCCTGTTTCGGTGGTACGCTCTTCAACCGCCCATTTTTCCGTATCGGGCAATTTCACATTGAAATCCCACGGATCACCCCATAATGAAGATTTCCCTTTGTAAGAAATGAGAACAAACTCATCGCCTTCATTATAGACGTAGCTATCATCTATTTTGATTCTGACAACCGGTTTCTCGTCGCTCTCCATGAAATCCTGTGTCTGGTTGTAATACACCAGATGACCGTCGACAATCAGGCTGTCGTGATGAGTAGGCGAAGCAATCTCAAATTCCATTTCAGTAGTCGGACGCAAATAGAGCGACACGGAGTCGTCCGAGGCAAAATTTTTCAAAGTCAATGTACCGATACCGTTGCTACCCGGTTCGAGGCGTCCATATACGTCGACATCATCGGCAATATTTCCTGTACCGCCGATAGTTGCACCTTCAAACACAAAAACAAGAGTTCCTTCTTTGGCATATCCGGTTCCTCCGGTCAGGCCTTCGGATTCAGTTTTCTTGACATCGTTATTGACCAGCAATTTACCTCCGAGAACTTGAATGCCACCCGTGATAAGGTTGTTGTTATTGGTGAGCGTATAAGTTCCGGTACCTTCTTTGATGATACCTAAGGTTTGTTCGATATACGGTTTTCCGTTTTTCTCGGGAGGGGCAATCTGTCCGGAGAGTTCAGAGTCGGTACCGGAACAACCCACCAAGAAATAGGAGCTCGGAGAAGAAGCCTTGAAATAGCCATAAATGCGCGAGGTAGGAGACATTTGCAACTCACCGATGCGGAAAGCGCGTGTACCCGACTCACAAGCCAACGCCGTGCCATCGTGCAATACAAGAACAGAGTTCTCGAACATCGTATTCACCTTGCCCGAAGATAAACTTTCTTCTATCTCTGCGGGATTGAATGTCTTGCCGCCATGGCCCAAAACTACGCCATAAAAACCGGCCGTCGATACAACCTCTTTGTAGGGATAAACATTCACAGTACCGGAGAAGCCATTCCAATCGGGATACTTCGCTCCTTTTTCATTTCCCAAATGAGAACGCTCACCACCGGCATAGATATTCAACGTACCGTTACCGGAGAGAGAAGACATCCAATAAGCATAGCGCGACAAATATACATCGAGAGCCGTCCCTTCGGCCATAATCATCGGGGTGCTTACCGATACATAACTATCGGAGCTGTTGTCGAAACAGGTATAGAGCGTTCCTCCTTCGGTAAGCAACGATGTACCGAGGACGTTCCCGTTTTGAACACCCATACGCAATTCCCCGTCTTTGAGGTAAGTCCCTTTCAGAAACTGGTTATTGACACCTACTGTAACAGAACCGCCACCTTGCACAATAAACTGTCCAGCACCAGTCAAGGCCGCCTCACCGTCGGCTGCGGTGAGTGTATAATCCAATTCGGTATTATCGAAAACGACCGTCGAGGCCTCCATAGTTCCACTTACCTGTACCGTTGTAGGGGTAGCTGTTGCCGTAGTCAACACATTATCATCGAAAATGACACGATTGCCCGACGCAAAGGCAACCGGTGTTCCCGTGGCAGGATCATCTTCCACAGCAGAGAAATTGGTTGTCGCCGCGTCCCATACATTCGAAACAGAAGCCGTCCAACGAATCGTGTCGGTCTCGACCGATGATACACCCGAAAGGCGTACATTATCGATGTAATACTCCACGACATCACAATGAAAGCCCAACAAAAGAGTTGTAGACTCATTATAAATACGATTAAAATCATAACTTTTGGGTATCCACTTGCCTTTATCGCCCAAGAAAGGAAAATCACTGTCCCAATAGAGAGTCGTAGAACCATCTGTGGACGGTCCGAGAAGCACGGCCGTCTGCATATGATCATTAGTTTGATCTGCCGCCCGATAGAGGTCGAAAGAAACTTTCTGATAGTTATCGAGCAAATTTTTTCCCGTAATACCTTCGGGAAGGACAAACTGTACAAAAGTATTCCAATTATCGACTTTTACGTGCAACACTTTGTTGTCGGGATTGAGGGGATCGGCTACAACCTCGGCCGTAGAAGTCGTAGGACCATAAATATTGACCATTGTAAACGCATCTCCCACATTGTAATTTTCGAAATCGCACAAAACAATTTCACCTGCATTTCCGGCCGTTATCGCAGCACATAGAAATGCACATAAAGTAAAGATTTTTTTCATGATACTTATTTTAGATAATTAAGGTTTATCAGCACAATAATAGCATCGTTTCCATGCCCCGATACAGAACCTGGCATAGAATATGCGGGTAATTGTATTATGTTTTTCAAAGATATATAAATAACAGTTATCAAAATGCAGTATTATTATATTCTTAACAAAAATTCATATGACTATTCCACAAAAAAATGCCGGTGAATACGTTCACCGGCATTTTCCATAACGCAACTGTATTTCCTTACCCTGTTATTTTTTGCAACTGCCTATACAAAGGGGCTTTATCTGTTTGAAAAAATCATTACCCTTATCATCTACAAGAATAAACGCCGGGAAATCCTCCACTTCGATTTTCCAGATAGCCTCCATTCCGAGTTCTGGATATTCGAGACACTCCACCTTCTTAATACTGTTTTGCGCCAGTATGGCAGCCGGCCCTCCGATACTACCCAGATAAAAACCGCCATGCTTATGGCAAGCATCGGTTACCTGCTGGCTACGATTGCCTTTGGCGATCATGACCATAGAGCCTCCGTTGCTTTGGAACAGGTCGACATACGAATCCATACGCCCCGCCGTCGTAGGCCCAAACGAGCCCGATGCCATTCCTTTGGGCGTCTTGGCCGGTCCGGCATAATAAATAGGGTGATCTTTGAGATACTGCGGCATCTCCTCTCCTGCATCGAGACGTTCTTTTATTTTGGCATGGGCAATATCCCGACCCACTATAATGGTTCCGTTGAGCGACAATCGCGTGGCAACAGGATATTTGGTCAATTCGGCAAGGATTTCGTTCATCGGGCGATTCAAATCGATCTTTACGGCATTCCCTTCTCCGGCTTGACGCAACTCTTCGGGGATAAGTCGGCCGGGATTATCATCGAGGCGTTCTATCCACAGACCTTCCCGATTGATTTTGGCCTTGATATTCCGGTCGGCCGAACAAGATACACCCAACCCTACGGGACAAGACGCGCCATGTCGCGGCAGACGGATAATACGCACATCATGTGCAAAATATTTACCGCCGAACTGAGCACCTATTCCCGATTCCTGCGCCGCACGCAAAACCTCTTTTTCGAGCTCTATGTCTCGGAACGCGTGTCCCAACTCATTACCCGAGGTAGGAAGATTGTCGTAATACTTGGCCGAAGCGAGTTTCACGGTTTTAAGATTCATCTCGGCCGATGTACCGCCAATGACAAAAGCAATATGGTAAGGCGGACAAGCTGCCGTCCCGAGAGTTTTCATTTTCTCCACCAAAAAATTCACCAGTTTATCGGGCGTAATCAGCGCCTTTGTCTCCTGATAAAGATATGTCTTATTGGCCGACCCGCCTCCCTTAGCAATAAAAAGGAACTTATACTCCATACCGTCGACAGCGTAAAGATCGATCTGTGCAGGCAGATTGCAACCCGTATTCACCTCACGGTACATATCGAGGGGTGCATTTTGCGAGTAACGGAGATTTTCCTCGGTATAGGTCTTATATACGCCCAACGAAAGTGCCTCTTCATCACCTCCGCCGGTCCATACCTGCTGACCTTTCTTACCCATGACGATGGCTGTTCCTGTATCTTGACAGAAAGGAAGTTGACCCTTGCAAGCTACTTCGGCATTCCGCAACATGGTAAGGGCTACATACTTGTCGTTATCGCTCGCCTCAGGGTCGTGCAATATGCGGGCGACCATCTCATTATGCTCGCGACGCAATAGGAACGATACATCTCGCATGGCGGTATTGGCCAACCGGGTCAATGCTTCGGGTTCGACTTTAAGAACTTCCTTACCGTCGAAATTCTCGACCGAGACATAATCTTTCGTGAGAAGATAATACTCGGTACTATCCTTTCCCATAGGGAACATCTCTTGATACTTAAAGGGTTTTGTTGCCATATTTCTAAGATTTGGATCAAAATGATTTCATGAAAGCAAAGGTACACTTTCTCCCAGAAATAACCAATTTATCACTTAAAAGTATTCTGCCCGAATGTAAAAAACAGCTTCCCAAAAAAGTGATACGACAACTCTGCTCAAAGCCATTGATACCAGAAGGTAATTTACCCTCAAAAAAAAAAATCAGAAAAAGAATTGTTTTGATAAATATCACACATATTGACTCTTTTATAGCCCTTTCTTTGCATTGTAAAAATACCATAATCGATATGGTAAATATTCACTTTATAAAACATAGTATATATGAGAAACTTTACAGGAAACGGGTATGGAAATGCCCCTCGAAACTCCCGGGAACTGCTCATGGCGAGATTGAGCAAAAGTTTTCCCGACCGCTCTTTCGATGATGAAAACCTCTTTTTCGATTCGCTGCTCGAATACGAAGAAGACATGCGGAAACGCTACGATTACCTGTGCCAAGACCAAATGAAATTGGCCGACATCTTCATGGCAAATCCGCGTATGGCCGAATTTATCGGAGACGTTTTGGGAGGAGACGACGCCCTGGCAGCCTGTGTGCGGCACTTCGGAAAAGACATTTTGGAATGTGTCGGCGACGAACGCAAGCTCGAAGATCTGGAACGGGAAAACGAAGAATTTACCCGTCGCGTCAGAGCCGGAGAACAATTACGGCGGGAAATGGAAGAAAACTGGCAACACAGTGCCCGTGCCATAGCCCGATTTAAAGCACACAAAGGTATGAGCGACGAAGAGTTTGAAGACTTTCTCGACCGTGTGCACCATGTGTGCGAACATGTATTCATGCACGACTTCACGACCGAAATACTCGAACTCCTCTTCAAAGGTATCAACTACGATCTCGACATGGACAACACCGAACGCATCGCCGAAATAAGAGGCCGCAACGAACGGATTTTGTCCGAGCGTAAGCAACGGGACGGAAATATCCTACCTCACCTCGGAGGTAACGGAGGTGGAGACGATGCCGACGAAAACCGCTCGGCCGCATTCGGTTTCAGACGCCGCCGTAGCGTGTGGGATATGTAACCCACCAAAACTCCACAAAAAAAGAATCACACCACGCTATAAAACAAAATTTATCCACTTAAAAACAAACTAAACATGAAAAAAGAACAGATTTTGAATTTTCTGAAATCAAAAGACATTTGGTTCTGGATCGCCGCTGCTATGCTCATGGCATTATTGGCGTTCGTCCTCCACGACTGCGCCTATGCTTTGGCCGCCGTTATCCCTACGGCATCGGGAAGAATCATTTCAGGCACGCCGCTCACAACGGAAATCACACGAGAATACAGTAAAGAACTCCTGATGAACGAGGTCGACAAACGCATCACCAAAGTTCGTCCCATGTCGACCCCAATCGACCAACTTTCCCGCTATGCAGGGGCTCGGAAATCGGGTTCGATGATAGTAGACTATTACTCGGTCGATGTAAAACCGACCAAAGCAATCCTCGCCGAAGCCTACACCGAGCCGGCCTCGGGCAGCGCTACCACCGCCGCACAGAAAGTACAAATAACGACCAGTAACAACGACATTTTCGAAGTCTCGGAAACGATTCTCGTACAAGGTGTAAAAGGGTATGAAAGCGATGGAAAAACACCCTCGAAAGCCGACCTTGTCCTTTACATTTCGAGTAAAGAAGAAACCGGAGAACTCAACGTGTACGCCATCAATGGAAAGACCATCGGCAATATTACCGGTTGCGTTCCCTCAATCGAACAGGGTACTACGCTTATACGCATGGGCCGAGCAGCGACCGAACTCGACGTACAGACAGCCCAATTTGAGGCACTGCCTGTCAAAGACCAAAACTACTGTCAAATCTTCAAAATGCAAATCGAGCAATCGACGTTCCAAAAAATCGCCAACAAAGAAGTGGAATGGGAATTTTCCGACTCGGAAGAGGCGGCTATCTATGACATGCGTTTGGGTATGGAAAAGACTTTCATGTTCGGTGTAAAAAGCCGTATTTACGACTCGAAAAAGAAAGAAGAAGTCTCGCTTACGGGAGGTATCTGGTGGCAAGCCGGTAAAGAATACACATTCGACCCCGAAAAAGAACTTACACAGGAAGACCTTATCGACATCGCCAAAGAAGCTTTTACCGGAAACGGAGGGAACAAACGGAAAATCCTCATCGGCGGTTCCGACTTCATCGGTCGCATCAACAAGCTCGATGTAAATAAAATCGTTTCGGCCGATGAAGATTTCGTAAAATGGGGCATCGACTTTTCCGAAATCCGCTCCAAATTCGGGCGTCTCTTTATCCTCTATTCCGAAGTCTTCGACGAATGCGGCATGAGCGACTACGGATTTATTTTCGACCCCGAATTCCTGTCGAAATGGTCTCACGTTCCTTTCGACCGTCAGGTACTCGACCTCAAAGGTGCCGGCGTGCGTAATACCGATGCCGTCGTTCTCACCGAGGCAAGCTGCCTTACCCTGCGTTATCCGGCCGCACATATGCGCATTATTCCCAAAAACGCATAAACCTCTTATTCACCCGGGAAGTTTTTTTCCCGCCGTAAACTTCTAAAACGATATGCCTTATGAAAAAAATAAAAACCTACGAAACCCTGCACGGAAACCTCAACACGATCGTCCGCATGGGCAAAAAGAAAGTTCGCATTCGATTCATATCGAGAGATAACATACACGGTTACTACACCACTTCAAATACAGAACTGCAAGAAGCCATCGAACAGGATATAGACTACGGACGACTATTCGACCTCTACAACGAAACCGGATTCAAAACACCGCAACCCGATGCCACCCCTGTCGAAAACATCATCTCCTGGCAAGCAGCGCGAGAACTATTGCGAGGAGAGCCTTACCTCGTACCGGTCAACAAGTTACGGTCTCCGACAAGCATCGAAAAAGCGGCCCGGGAAAAGGGTATATACTTTCCCCATCTCAGTGCATAATAAAAGAAAGGAGTTTTTATGTTCTTGACAACAGCTCAATGGATAGAACGTGTCAAAACCGACATGGAAGAACTGACTCCCGACTGGGACAACGTCGTAAGCCAGACCGGAGGTGCGGATATCGATCGATATATCCGTGCAAAATGGCCAGAGGCCCTCGCCCAACAATTATTGATTGCACCCGAATATCTGTGTCAAGGTATCGACATCAGCACTAAACTCTCTCCACAAATGAGACAAGACGGCAGCGGACGAGTCGTTCTACCCAAAGATATGCTACGTATGCTCCGTTTCGAAATGAAAGGGTGGAGACGACCCGTAACTCATTTTCTCGACAATCGCCACCCTATGGCAGAAAAGCAGTATAATCCCTATGCACGGGGAGGTACGGAAAAACCGGTAGCCATAATCACGACCGATGACTACGGGAATACAGTCCTCGACTATTTCTCCTTGCCGCCATACTTGCACCGACACGAAATAAAAAGTGCTACTTACCTGCCCATTCCGCAAGAAAAAGAGGGCGGATACGATTTATATCCCCTCTTGGGTGATTCGACATGCTATTTGTGCGCAGCATTGGTATACGAAATTCTGGGTCAAAGTGAAAAAGCGGCCACCATGCGTCGGCAAATGCTTTTTACTTAACCTCTTACAAAAACTAAAAACACAAAATTATGAAATGTAATACACATGGAAAATTTCTCGGATACTATTTCGGAATCGGAGCATTTCTCTCCCGACACCCGAACGGTATACCGGGCAGCTGCTTCGTCAACGGCGAAACTCTCTCTTTATGGGTATGGGACGAAGTCGGGCGACAATGGGTCGACAGTAACCGGGCGGACAACTGGCTGAGCGGTATGGTAGACAATGCGGAAACTTTTGTCCCCGAGATAAAAACCGGAGTGAAGACTGCCTACCTGTATATGGCGAAAGAAGCCGGTACGGTAACATTCACACATTTCCTGAACAGCGGAAAACCTCTCTCGATAACAGTCGACGGAATATCGGTAGTCATGCTCTTCTGGAACGGGAATTACTGGGAGCACGAAACTGCGCTACTGAGCGCCGTAGACATGGACAAATACTTCCGAACGGAGGTAGATTCGGAAGAAAAACTAACAAAGGCCGGGGATGCCGGGGACGCATCATGGCTTGAAACCCGCTGGGACGAGACGACATTTGACGGAAAGAAAGAGGCGGTTTCCCGTCGACAGATGAAACTCGGAAAATCCGCCATCGGCGTTACTACGGACGGACGGGCATACGTGGAGAAAGAGGGGAACTGTAAGATTTTACTGACAGTGGAGAACCTCGCAGATTACGCCAAGAAAGACTTGTCGAACATTTCGGACACTGCCCTACGAGACAAAATACATGCTCAGGAAGATTGGGTTGTCGAATATAAGATTGACGATGACCACTCGGTGAGTTTCGATGCGGACCAAGATGCAGGGCAGATGGTGGGCACTACGGCGGAGGACGTGGATAAGGCATTGTACTTTTCGACGACAAGCCCCAGTTTCGGATCGGCCATTTCCCCGGTATCGGCGAGGATTATATATGGTCGGGAATCTCTAAGCTATGTGGCAATGTTTGTAGGGTCTGACGACTACGTGCACAAGATTGTGTGGGACGAGGCCGGAAATTTGACGAAACAGTATGCATATTCTCTTGACGACTTCGCCACGAAAGAGGAGGTCGAGAGTATAGATTTTGCGGGTTATTTGACCTCGCAGGGCTACAAGCCAACGCATGTGATCGACTTGGGCCGGTATGAAAACGGGGCATTCGGGATAGATGATGCGTGGTACTGGGGCGATGTGCAAGGGGCGATTTACAATTATCTCGACGGGAAATGCAACTTGTTGTTGAAAGGGGCGAGTAATTATAATGAGCCACGCATGTACACGATAGAGGGTGTGGAACGGGACGGGGACACTCGTTTTACAATACGGTTCAAAACCTCGGCTACGCGTGTACACGTGATAAGCATCGACGAAGATGCTTATACGGACGAGGGGGAAAGGGTGGTTACGCAAAGCTATATCGACCTCGGCAACAGTGGCAGCGGCACGATCACATCGTCGAAATTCTCCGACACGGAGTACGCAGAAATAACAAATAACCATTAAACACAAATAAAACAGATTATTATGGCAAAGATTAAGAAGTTAAAGGAAAATGGGGCAACGATTTATCCGGCAACGATACCGGAGGGGGTTGTTGATACAAACGGTTTTACGCTGGCTGAACTCTTGGACGAGTTGCTGGAAGTGCTGGCCGGGGGAAGCAGGGGTAACATGGAGCTTGCTTTCAGCGACCTGCGGGCGGCTATCGGCAGTGAGGACGGCAATGACTTGTCGCGGTTCGTGGCGAAGGTGAACGCTTTCCTCGAAGATGCGGACGCTTCGGACGCAACGATCAACCGCTGGAAGGAGATCGAATCGTTCCTTGCGGGCATTACCGACACGGAGACGCTTACCGGGTTGCTGGCCGAGAACCTGCAATCGGCGAAAAGTTATGCGGACACGAAGGTGTCGAGCGGTACGGCAAACATGGTAACGATGTCGGCGAATGCCGGGGCTGCGGACCGGGTGCTGATTTCGGCCGGGACGAATAAAACGGCTAAGGATTCGGGGGTGGCTATCGGAGACTTGGCGAAAAAAGACCTCTCGAATGTGGAATTGGCAACACTTATCGATAAAGGGGTAGGCATGTTGTCTGTACACGAGTACACTTTGAGCGGCGATTCTATTAGTAACCTCTCCTCTTTTATGGGAGGCATTTCGGCCGATGAACAAGTGTATCTCGCAAAAGATTCCGGAGGGAACGGTTTATCTCCCATTATTGTTGTCGAAGACCCGTCCACTGGGTCGGTTGCTTGTATGTTCGTCGCATCGAACAGGCGTCTCTACTACGTTTATGCGGACGATGATACGGGTTCTTATGTGTCCAAGAGTACCTTTATCGGAGATGCGGCCAGCACGGCAGTTGACGGTTTGATGTCGGCAGCCGACAAGGCAAAGCTGGACGGTATCGCGGCGGGGGCGAATAAATACACACTGCCCGCTGCGACGGGTTCAACCCTCGGCGGTGTGAAAAGTGGCGGAGCGTTTGTCTCCATAGGGTCTGACGGGATAATAACGGTAAATCGGTCGTTAACATCAGATAATGCCGAAAACGATGAGAATGGCGACAATATTGTAAACACCTACTCCAAGAAAGCGGATTTGCCCGTAGTGGCAACGTCCTCGAAAGCCGGACTCGTGAAGAGTGGCGGGAACATCACCGTGGGTTCGGACGGGGCGGTTACGGTGAACAAAGCCGCTGTGGCAGATATGGCCGGCCATGCCACGGAAGCAGATAGGGCTTCTTATGCGACATCGGCTGGCAGTGCTACCAGTGCCACGAAAGCGACGCAGGACAAGAACGGGGCGGACATCGCGGCCACGTATCTGAAATCGGCGGCAGTAACGGACGTAACGGATTATAAGGAGATAACGATTTGAGAAACGCGGTTTCCGGGGTTTTCAGGAATTCAGCGGAGCTGATTTTCTGCGGCACTCGGCAAAGTGAAAAAGATTTTTTCCTTTGCTCTCACTTGCAAGAAAATTCCTCGTCGCTCCGCTCGCTCGGAATGACATTTTTTAAATCGATAAATAACAATAATTATGGCAAGGATTAAGAAACTGAAAGAGAACGGGAAGACGGTGTACCCGGCGACGATATGGAACGCGGTGGTGGACCCGACCACGGGAAAAACACTCAAAACGCTTATCGGGGAACTGAATGAGGCACTCAAAAAAATAGATGCGATTTCGGTAAAAGGTTATACCCCGTTTACCGGGTCGAGCGGCGACCCGAGAGGGCATATACCTGTCGTCAAATCGGACGGGGTCATGTCGGTCGGGCGATATATCGATTTCCACAAACCGGGCAGCACGGCCGATTATGAAATGCGCTTGATGTGGGACGAGACGGATAAGTCAGGCTTGTCATTGAAATTCCCGAGAACATCGGGGTATCTGGCAATAGGCGATGAAACGGGTACGGCGATGTATGCGAATAGTGCCATGACAGCGGATAGGCTTAGCACGGCATCGAATGTTGCCGGAGACGAGGATATGCCCGATACGGATTCGGTACAAAGTTTTTCCGGCTATGTAGGGAATGACAAAACAAATAAATACCCCATTCTTAGCGTTACGACCGAATTTCTTGACGGCACTCAACAGTTGAGCCTTCAAATCGGATATTCCGCAGAGCACGGGCTAATGTGTCGAATAGGGGGAAGAAATACCAACGGAGAATTTTCATTTTCAGATTGGCAGAAAATCCTGACGCAAGATATTTGAATCTTGACGTTTTTATTGTATTGACATCTAACGATCTTTTAAACATGTACGATCTGACGGAACAAATATTGACAGACACGGCGCGGGTGATGTCGCAGGAACGGAGCGTGATAAACGGGGCAACGGCGATGTTCGTTTCTCCGGTGGTTGACTTTTACCAAAGCATGAGTCCGTTCCTGTTGCTGGCTTTGGTGTTGATTGTTGCAGATACCCGCTTCGGTGTGGCTGCTGCGCGGAAACGGGGGGAGCGCATACGCCCCTCTCGGAAATGGAGGCGGGCTGTGAACAAGCTGGTGGATTACATCTGTTGGGTAACGCTGGCGGGCATCATGGGGAGGACGTTCGGTGAGGTGCTGGGCATTCCGTTGCTCTCGGCCTTGACGTTGCTGTTGGTGTACGGTATCGAGCTTTCGAGCTGCTTCAACAATTATTTCGAGTACCGAGGCATAAAAAAGCGGGTGAATGTATTTAAGTTGTTCGGTCGCCGTGAGGTCGAGGAGGTTCTCGAAGATTTGCCGGATAAAAAGAAGGAGGAAGAAAGATGAAAAGCCCTTTCTTCTCCGTCAAAGAACTGGTGTGCAAGCACGTCTACGAACGATACGGCGAGAATGCCGCCATGTTCCTCGACGACAAACTCATCGAGACCCTGAACGTGATACGGGAGCAAATCCTATGCGCCCCCATGACCGTCAACAACTGGCATGCAGGAGGAAACTTCACACAACGAGGTTTGCGGTGCAACATCTGCGAACTGGTGAAAAGCAAGACCGATGCAGGAAGTCTGTACCTGTCGGCCCACATGTTGGGAAAAGCCGTCGATTGCAACGTCGAGGGCATGACCGCCGAAGAAGCCCGCCGGCTCATCATCGCAAAACAAGAACTGTTGCCGTACCCCATTCGATTGGAGGACGGCGTATCGTGGCTCCACTTCGACCTCTACAAAAACGGCAAAAACGAAAAGGTATACCTCTTTAAGGCGTAGACACAAAGCAAGATAGCCGGTTCTTTATAGAAGAACCGGCTATCTTTTTTATGAATCAAATAATAGCGGATAAAACTATCGACGATCGCCGAAAATTCTCAACAAATAAAGGAACATGTTGATAAAGTCGAGATAAAGGGTCAATGCACCAAGCAATGCCAGCTTTTGTGTTCCTTCATTCACTTCCTGATTGGCCAACATCTGTTTGATACGATTCGTATCATAAGCCGTAAGTCCCACAAAAATCAAGACTCCCGCATACGTGGTAATCCAATAAAGCGTCGTATTGGCCCAGAAAACGTTGACGATCGTTGCAATAATCAATCCGATAAGCGCCATAAAAAAGAGATTACCCCATGACGACAAGTCTTTTTTGGTAAAATACCCGTAAAGACTCATAGCGGCAAAAGTTCCAGCCGTTACAAAGAACGTCGATGCAATCGAAGATTTTGTATAAGCCAAGAAAACGACCGAAAGGGTCAACCCGTTCAGGAAAGAATAAGCCAGGAAACTGACCATGGCAGATGCAAACGACATGCGGGCTATACGTGCCGATAGGTATATCACTAACGCCAACTCGGCAACAACCAATACAAGAAAAGTGTATTTCCCACTAAAAAGCAATTGCTGTAACTGATATGAAGCGTCTACGGCCATAGCGGTAATACCGGTAACTGCCAAAGCAACACTCATCCACAAATAAAGACTTTTCATCAAGGTCACTTGTGCGGTCTGCACGCCCGACCCGCTGTAAGAATAATTGTTTTCCATTCTGTTGTTTATTTAGAATAACGCTCCAAAGATACTTATTTCTCGTCATATACACACAAACATTGGTTAAATATCCTATATAACCGACTTTTAGAATGAAACTCCGGCAAAAAGAGAATAAAAAAACGTCCCGCCGGATAGACGAGACGTTCTTATGCGAACTTCACCCGACTCATAAATGCCGCACGGGACGCACGATGGGACGAGAGCGCCGGTTGAGACGGGCTTTCAACAAGTCGATCGCCTCATCATACTGTAAAGCGATATATTGCGCTTTCTCGGGTAAACGATCATCGAACCAATGCGTCAAAACATACAGCACAAATATCTCTTTGATAATACGAGCAATGCGGTCGGCCGTCCCCGGGACGGTCGCACAAGGGAGCAATAAGGTCATGCAACAATGCCCTTGTTCATCGAAAGTGCAACCATCGCCGGTCAGATACCCGGCCAACACTTCACACACCCTGTCGCCGGCCTCTTGCAAACGGTCGCCCACCCAAATATCTTCATCGGCAGTAAGGAGTAACCGATCGTAATACTCCTCGGTATCCTGCCCGGTTCCTTGTAAAGGAACAGCGATATAAGTCGTCCGTTTCAACAATTCATCTCTCAATTCGTTCCTGTCTATACGCAACTGTACACATATTTTCTTTTCGATCCTTTCGGGAACGCCTATTATTTTTTTTCGATCCATATACTTTTTGATTTTAACGTTTAACAATTAATCCGATAGAAACAATACCCAATACAACCAGCATCAAATACAATACCCACGATACATTTCCTCCCGTACGGCGTTCATCGGCCTTATCGACATCTCCCACCACCGCACAAGTATCCGACAAAAAAGACTCGGTGTTTTTCACCTTTTCGAGCGAATCGACCCGTTGTACAACTTTGGACGAAGCTGCCTTGATACGCCAACGTTCTACGGTCTTATCGGGACAGGCCGGACGAGGAGCAAGAGAATCGGCTGTATCGACCCATTCCCTGACCATCTCAATATCCCAAAACGTCTGTTCTTGTTCCTGCTCGACATGTCGCTGTTTAAGCGTATCGCAAAATGCCGCCTCGACCGTTTTACAGCTTTCTTCCCGATAATGTGCCACCATGTGCTTCCGGGAAGAACAAGAGAAAAACAAACCGACCAATCCTATTGCAACAACCCATCTGCACATCATACGGCACAACGCTGGCGACGATAAAGAATCAAACGACCGGTCTGTACACCGAAAAAGAAACGGGAAGCTTTCGCTTCGGCCAACACGGTAAATAAAGCATCTCTGAACGACGCCCCGGGCTTACGCATTCGATACTCGGCAACCAGCCTGGCCAACTCTTGATACATAGCAACCTTTCTCTGGTTACGGCATTTCAACGGCCGGCGGTTATAAATACGCTTCACCTGTCGGGCAGCCTCTTCAAAAGAGACATAGAAGCGTCCGCGCCCACTATGCAACGTTCTGAAAATGATTTCATCGCGTGGTACAAAAGGGGCATCTTCGCCCAATTCTTTCAACTCTTCTTCATAAGCAAGCAGAAAATCCCGCTCTTTTTCTTCTCTTAAATTTATATGACTCATAACAGTTATTTTTAGGAGTATGGGAAGTATTTGTATGGTATAAGCGACAAATACTCCTCGGACTTAGGACTGGACAAATGTAAAAAGAATATTGTAATAATACAACAAATATATGGTAATTTTACAACAATATTTTTATTACCATTCGCAAACTGCTGTTAATAAAAATTTTACGAAAAAGCGAGACATACGATACGATTCCTATTCCAAAACATTATCTTTGGAAATAAAAATGTGCATGAAACGATATCTTCATTTTCTACTTATCATCATATGGTTTCTGAAACCACCCGCATCGACTCTGTCGCAAACACAAACTTCTGCCGGCGATAGCCTCTACGCCGTATATCTATTATCGGTAATCGCTCCGCAGCCCGACATCGCCCATTATGTAACGGCCTACGCCCACCTGCTCGAAGGAACGACATATACAGCAGGAACATTAGACCGGGATTCTGTCGAGAAACTGCAACCCTACTTACAAGAAACCGATTGTACGACATTTGTAGAAACCGTACTCGCCCTTGCCCGTACTGCGGTAAAAAAACAATCTACTTGGGACGAGTACTGCCGACAACTGACCGCACTGCGTTATCGCAACGGGAAAATCGACGGATACCTTTCCCGCTTACACTATTTCAGCGACTGGATCGCAAATAACGAACAGAAAGGTTTCGTAACCGACATTACCCAAATATCAGGAGGTGTACCCGATACATTACAGCTCTATTTCATGAGCCGGAATGCCGACCGTTACCCTGCATTACAACGAAATGCGACGCTCGTCGACGGCATAGCCGCACAAGAACGCAGCCTCAACGGAAAAATCATCTACTATCTGCCGACATTCCGATTAGATTCCGCTTCGCTTGCCACCATACAAAGCGGAGACATCATTGCCTTTACCACCGACATACCCGGCCTCGACATAGCCCATGTCGGAATCGCCATACAAAACAACGGAGAAGTGCGTCTAATACACGCCTCATCGAGTCAAGGTCGTGTCATCGTCGAAAATCGCTCCATTCTGCAACAACTCAAAGACAACAAAAAATTTTCGGGCATACGCATCATTCGCCCCCAAAATTTCGAGAGCCGGAAATAATCGCATTGTTCATATTTTTCGTATCTTTTTTCTTCAACATCATTAAATATTTTTATCTTTGTCCGCGAAACAGATCTCACGAGAATGGAAAAAACAAGAATCTTAGTAATAGATGATGAAGAATCATTGTGCGAGATACTGCAATTCAACCTCGAAGTAGAAGGGTTTCTGGTCGACGTCGCCTATAACGCCGAAGAAGCCCTAAAAAAGAACCTCACCCAATATTCTCTTATCCTTCTCGATGTCATGATGGGAGAAACGAGCGGGTTCAAGTTGGCACAACAACTCAAACGTCAGCCCGAAACTGCACATATACCCATCATATTCTGCACGGCCAAAGACTCGGAAGACGATACCGTCATAGGTCTCGATATCGGCGCCGACGACTACATCACCAAGCCTTTCTCGATACGCGAAGTCATTGCCAGGGTAAAAAGCGTACTGCGCCGTTCGACCGGAGGTGGAAAAGACAAAAGCGAAGATTGCGTCTGCTTTCAAGGGCTCGAACTGAATCTACAACGTAAGACCTGCCATGTCGACGGAAAAGAAATCAAACTTACCAAGACCGAATTCGAGATGCTTTCTCTTTTTCTTCGTAACCGGGAAACCATATTTTCCAGAGCTGACATACTGAGCCAGGTATGGAGCGACGACGTTATCGTGCTCGATCGCACGATCGATGTCAACATCACTCGATTAAGAAAAAAAATAGAGCCTTACGGCAGACATATTGTTACAAGACAAGGTTACGGATATGGCTTTGAAGAATAGACTTCCTTACTCCCAGCGACTTTTCTTCCTGTTGGTATTTTTTGCCGGCATACTGATGAGCGGATTTATCCTTTTCCAGTATGAACGCGAAAAACAATTCAAAATAGAAAACCTCAACATTCAACTGCAACTGCTCAATGCGCAAATTATCGATGCCATCAATAACGGGAAATCACTAGACAAAATCACACTTCATTTCCAAAACCGTTATCCCGACCTGCGCCTCACTCTCATCGACACGACCGGTGTCGTATTATACGACGCCCCCAACGAATGGAAAAACGACTCCATTCCCAACCACTACTCCCGCCAAGAGGTCATGCAAGCCATCAACGAAGGCGAAGGTTACACGATACGCCGACGATCGGAAAACGAAAAAGGCGACTACTTCTACTCCGCCACACGTGTCGGCCCTACGATAGTGCGGTCGGCCCTTCCCTATAATGTTTCGCTTACCAAATTATTGACCGCCGATTTCTCTTTTTTATGGATCATGATCGGGCTTACCGTCATCATGTGCATTTTCGGATATTTTGCCATTCGGCATATCGGGCAAAGCATAAAACGGCTTCAAGAATTTGCAAACCTTGCCAGCCGGAACGAGCGCATCGAAAATATCAAACCTTTCCCCAACGACGAACTCGGAGAAATCTCCCAACATATCGTACAACTCTATTCCCAACTGCAACAAACTACGGCCGACCGTAATCGGGAACACGCCATGGTCTTGCACGAAGAACAAGAAAAAATACGATTGAAACGACAACTCACCAACAACATCAATCACGAACTGAAAACTCCCGTCAGCTCTATACAGGGTTATCTCGAAACCATTATCAACAACCCCGACATGAATGAGGAGACCCGCCGTCTCTTTATAGAAAAGAGCTATATGCAGAGCGAAAGGCTACGCCAGTTGCTGCAAGATATTTCGACTATCACACGTATGGACGAGGCCAGCCAACTCATTGAAAGAGAAAATGTCGATATCCATGCCATCGTACAAGATATTATCGCCGAGGTCGCTTTGAGGCCGTCCGACAAGCGCATGAGGATAAACTGCAATTTCGACCGCGAACTACCGATTTTCGGGAATGCCAACCTGTTGACATCTATTTTCAGAAATCTCACCGAAAACGCCATTGCCTATTCAGGCGGACGGGATATATTCATCAACCTGACGAAAGAAACACAGGAGGAATATGTCTTTTCTTTCGCCGATAACGGAATCGGTATAGACAGCCAGCATCTTTCCCATATTTTCGAACGCTTCTACCGGGTAGACAAGGGTCGTTCCCGAAAATTGGGAGGAACCGGGCTGGGACTCTCTATCGTAAAAAACGCCGTACTTTTTCATGGCGGAAACATCGAAGCCCACAACTTGTATGATGGAGGTCTCGAATTTATCTTCTCTCTCAAAAAAACAAATCCGTCTACAACTTAAAAACGAACAATCATCACTACACATACAAAGAACTCTTAACCTGAAACCTAATTAAAATCTTACTCTCGATGAGTCCTATATTTACTTTTATCGTCATTGTACTGGGGCTGCTCGCCATCGCCAATATCATAGTAGGAGTAGCCAATGACGCGATCAATTTCATGAACGCAGCATGGGGATCGCGCGTAGCCCGTTATCGGACAATACTCATTGTGGCATCGGCTGGTATCCTGATAGGTACACTCACGTCGAACGGTATGATGGAGGTAGCCCGCAGCGGCGTGTTTTATCCCGAGAATTTCACCTTTTCCGAAGTCATGATGCTCTTTTTGGGCATGATGTTGGGCAACGTCATTCTATTCAATATCTTCAACACATTGGGGCTTCCCACTTCCACGACCGTATCGATGGTATTCGGTCTCTTAGGCGCAGCCCTCGCCGTAGCAGGATATAAAACCTACATATCTCCCGAAATTGGCATTCAAGACATTTCGCGATACGTCAACTCGGGAAAAGCGATGGTTATCATATCGGGAATCCTCTCCTCGGTCATCATAGCATTCACCACAGGTATCACACTCATGTACCTGTCCCGTATTATCTTTTCGTTCCGCTATGCCAAGATGATAAAACGACTGGGAGCATTGTGGTGCGGTATTTCGGTAACCGGCATTATTTACTTCGCCCTGTTCAAAGGCTTGAATAATTCGGGCCTCATACCTGCCGATTTCAATGCCTTCGTACACGAACATACATTTATGTTCCTGAGCCTGTTATGGCTTGCCGTATCTTTCTTATTGTGGATTCTGCAACTGTTACAGGTCAATATCATGAAACTCACGATATTATCGGGCACATTCGCACTTGCATTGGCTTTTGCCGGAAACGACCTCGTAAATTTCATCGGAGTACCGATTGCCGGTTACGACTCTTACGAAATAGCACGTGCAGCAGGAAACGAGAACATTTACATGTCGGCTTTGGCACAACCGGCAACAGCAAATTTTACATTGCTCATCATAGCCGGCATCGTCATGGTCATTACTCTCTTTCTATCGAAAGAAGCTCGTCACGTAGCGCAAACAGAGTTATCGCTGTCTTCCCAAAACGAGGAGCAAGAACGTTTCAACTCCACGCTGATATCAAGAGGTCTCGTACGCATGGCGCTGATCATGAACAAATGGTACACCAGCTATGTTCCGGCCCGTATACAACAAGCGATAGATAAGCGATTCGAACCATTGCCACAAGAAGAACGTACCGACGCATCCTTCGACTTGATACGGGCTATCGTCAACCTCACCTCATCGGCCGTACTCATCTCCATCGCAACGTCCCTGAAATTACCCCTTTCCACCACCTACGTCGTTTTTATGGTATCGATGGGCTCCTCTCTCGCCGACCGCGCTTGGGGGCGCGAGAGTGCAGTGTACCGCATTACCGGAGTCATGACCGTCATCTCGGGGTGGTTTCTCACCGCATTCGTCGCACTGCTCATATCTTCGGTATTCACGCTTATCCTTCTTATAGGCGGGTGGGTAGCTGTCATTCTGGCATCGGGTATCGGCATCTATTCGGTGGTACGAAGTTTTACATTCCGTAAAGTCCAATCAAAAAAAGCAAAAGCCCGTCGCGAACGCAAACTTACCATCTCTCAAACCGACACGACCGAAGATATACTTTATAACTGCATCGAAGAAGTATGCCGCACAATGGAAGAAATTTCACGCATCTATAATCGGACTTTGGTCGCCGTATTCAAAGAAAACCGTAAAGTCTTGCGAGAAATGGTTACCGAGTCGAACGCCCTCTACGAAGAAGCTCATACCCGCAAATACGAAGTCATCAATACCCTGCGAAAATTAGAAAAAAATCATGTCAATTCGGGACACTTCTATGTGCAGGTAGTCGACTACCTCTCCGAGGTAACCAAAGCATTGATACACATTACTCGTCCTGCATTCGAGCATATCGACAACAACCATACCGGCCTCACCAAAGAACAAATCGCCGATCTCATGAGGGTAAACGACGGCGTAGACGAAATCTTCACCCACATCAATGAGATGATGCGCAGCAAAAACTTCACCGACCTCGATAAGGTTCTCGATATGCGCGACCGATTATTCGACACGATTGTTGCCGCCATCAAAAGTCAACTGCGACGTATGGACGAAAAAAGCAGTACCAAGGCATGCCTGCTCTACCTCTCGATACTCAACGAGACAAAATCGATGGTATTGCAAGCCCGAAACCTTCTCAAATCGCAAAGTTATTTCCTTAAAAACAAAGACGAATAACGCCGTACTTACCTCCAAACAACAATAAATAAACATACATTCATGGCTATCGAATACAAAGACACGAAAGACTTCACCGCCGAAGAACTGAAACGGCTCTTCCTGTCGGTTAAATGGTCCTCGGGAGCTTATCCCGAACGACTGGTCGTGGCATTGCGTAATTCCGACACCGTATTTTCGGCTTGGGACGGAGATCGCCTGATCGGGCTCATCAATGTTCTCGACGACAGTATCATGACTGCCTATATCCATTATCTGTTGGTTGATCCCGAATATCAAGGACAGGGTATCGGAAAAGAACTTACCCGTATGACGCTCGAAAAATACAAAGAGTATCTACGTATCCTACTCATTTCCTACGAAGACGGCGTAGCTTTCTACGAATCGTTAGGATTCAAAACAGGACACGGCAAATACCCCATGTTCGTTACTACGCTCACGACATAAACCTATTTTTGAAACCAACCTCCGGAAAATATTTCATATTATTTTCAAGGAAAACCTTTATCTCCGGCCATATTATATTGCCGGAGTTTTTTATTATTTCTTCTTCACGGAATAAATTTCTATTTACAAGCATTGCAAGACGTTTTGTCGTAAAATCTGCCAAAAATACCAGATTCTTTTCGAGGTAACAAAATGTCATAAAAAAGAAGACGCATCGATACTAACCGAGCAGAGAGCCTCAAAGTACGGCAAATTTCCGTATGAACAGCCGCTTCTTACCAAAATCCGACAATAAAAGAGCGTCTTTCGGAAATATAAAAGTCGAGTAAATTACCGATAATACAGTTGTGGCTCGACATTTGCAATCCTTTATACAAAAGAATTTTCAACAAATAAAAATTTACAACTATGATGACTTCTAAACTACAAAACGCTCTCAACGAGCAAATCACCGCCGAATTATGGTCGGCCAACCTTTATCTTTCGATGTCGTTTTATATGAAAAAAGAAGGCTACGACGGTTTCGCCCACTGGCTGAAAAAACAATCGGAAGAAGAAAATGAGCACGCCTGCACGATTGCCGATTACATGACGAAACGCGACGCGACCCCCAAAGTCGACAAAATAGATGTCGTGCCTCAAAGCTGGAAGAACATTCTCGAATGTTTTGAAACTGTCTACGAACACGAATGCCATGTATCGAAACTCATCGACGACTTGGTAAAAGTCGCTTCGGAAGAAAAAGACAACGCCACACAGGATTTCTTGTGGAACTTCGTCCGCGAACAAGTCGAAGAGGAAGCTACGGCCAAATCAATCGTCGACAAAATAAAAAAAGCCGGAGATGCGGCAATCTTCTACCTCGATGCTCAGTTGGGCGAAAGGAAATAAACCTTATCGGCTATGGACAATAAATATATCGGCATACTGACGTCGGGCGGCGATGCTTCGGGTATGAACGCCGCCATACGAGCCGTTACACGATCGGCTATCTGTAATGGATTCAAAGTAAAAGGAATCTATCGGGGCTATGAAGGCTTGATAAACGACGAAATAAAAGAGCTGACGACCGAAGATGTAAGTAGCATTATACAACGCGGCGGAACGATTCTGAAAACTGCCCGCTCTCAGGCATTCACTACCCCCGAAGGGCGTAAGAAAGCCTATGAAGTAATGCAAAAAGAAAACATTAATGCATTGGTCGTTATCGGAGGAGACGGGTCTTTAACGGGTGCGCGTATCTTCGCCGAAGAATATGACATCGTCTGCATCGGCCTTCCGGGAACCATCGACAACGATCTCTACGGTACCGACTACACTATCGGATACGACACGGCACTCAATACCATCGTAGAGTGTGTAGACAAGATACGCGACACGGCAACTTCGCATGATCGTATCTTCTTCGTCGAAGTAATGGGACGAGACGCAGGGTTCTTGGCTCAAAACAGTGCGATAGCATCGGGTGCTGAGGCTGCCATCATTCCCGAGGATCAAACCGATGTCGACCAACTGGAAAAGTTCATCGGCAGAGGGTTCCGAAAAACCAAAAACAGCAGCATCGTCATCGTTACAGAAAGTCCCAAAAACAAAAACGGAGGTGCCATGTATTATGCCGAGCGTGTAAAGAAAGAATATCCTCAATACGATGTGAGGGTGTCTATCTTAGGACATCTGCAACGAGGAGGCTCTCCGAGCGCATATGACCGCATATTGGCCAGCCGGTTGGGAGAAGCAGCCATAGAAGCTATCTTGGAAGATCAGCGAAATGTAATGATCGGTATCAGAAACAATGAAATCGTGTATGTTCCTTTCGTAGAAGCTATAAAAAAAGACAAGCCTATCGACAAAAGGCTGATAAAGGTATTAGATGAACTCTCTATCTAAAAAAGAAATGCCGATATAAAAAAGAGCGTCGGGGAATTTTTCCCCGACGCTCTTTTTTATATCGGACAGCCATTAATATTTCACTTTAAAAAGTTTTTTCACAAGCCGATACAACTCTCCAAGCCACAATATGAAAGAGGTCGCAACAATAATATATATCCAATCTTGAACAGACAGTGGCGTAACACCGAACATCGGCCCGCCTATCGTTACAATAACAATCTGTCCCAAAAGGATAATCGCCGCCACTCCCAGAAAAGAACGGCACTGCAACATACGGTTCAATGCCGATCCATTCGTAGCAAATGCTTTGGCATTGAACATATTCCAAAACTGGAACATAACAAACACCGTAAAGAAAATCGTCAATTCATACGCAGAAAGAGCATCGGGAATATTCTCAAAACGGAAATAGTTCGAGAAGAACAACCGCACATCGAACTGGGACAATGCCGTTATCTCCTCATACTTGAAGTACTGCAACAGACCAAACAACACCAAAACAAAAAACGATCCGATACCGACAATGTCGATAGCCATCGACCGGGTAATGATGAAATCGGTCTGACGACGGGGCTTATCTTTCATCACACGTTCATCGGGAGGCAATGAAGCCAACGCCATAGCTGCAAATGTATCCATGATAAGGTTCACCCACAACATCTGCGTAACGGTAAGTGGCGACTGTGTTCCCAGAAAAGCCCCGATGAGTACGATGAGGCAGGCAACGACATTGACCGTCATCTGAAATAACAGAAAACGCTGGATATTCTGGTAAAGCGAGCGGCCCCACATCACCGCCCTCGTAATACTGCGGAACGAATTATCGAGAATCGTAATACTGCTGGCTTCTTTGGCAACCGTCGTACCATCGCCCATAGAAAGCCCCACCTGAGCTGCATTCAGAGCCGGAGCATCATTGGTTCCGTCTCCGGTAACGGCAACGACATAACCCAGTTTCTGAAGCAGACGCACAAGCCGCTCTTTATCCATAGGCCGCGCACGCGATATAATCTTGATGTCGGGAAGTCGTTGCAACAACTCTTCATCGGACGTAGCGGCAAATTCCACACCTGTCATCAGATTACGATCAGTATCCGACGGAAGCCACAACCCTATTTGGCGTCCTATTTCACGAGCCGTTCCGGGAGTATCGCCGGTAACGATCTTCACATTCACCCCGGCATCGAGACAAGACCGTATGGCATCGGGAACATCTTCGCGCACAGGATCGGATATGGCGACAATACCGATAAATGTCAAATCGACATCGCTCAAACGCCCCTCGGAAAAACAAGGCTTGTCGTCATCGAGAATCTGGTAAGCAAAACCCAGTGTACGCATCGCCTGCGACTGATAGGCAAGCAACTGCTCGTCCACAGCCGTTTTATACTCCGACGCAGGAAGAATCCCCTTTTCGGTAAGAACCCGGTTGCTCTCACTCAAAACGATCTCAGGAGCGCCCTTTACATAAAGGACCTTTTTCCCTATCAACGGAGAATCGACAACAGTTGCCATATATTTACGCTCGGTAGAGAAAGTGAGCTGGTCGACGACAGAGGCCGATTCCCGCAATTCGAGATAATTCTCGCCTTGCGATTTCAACCACAAAAGCAATGCTCCCTCGGTAGGATTACCGATGACCTTAGGCTTCTGCCCGTCGGTCATATCGAGAAAAGCCGTCGAATTGACGGCAATACCTTCCCGTATCAGATTGCCCAACTCACTACCGGGAAACGACTTATCTTCTAACGCCCAAAAGTCTGTCTGTGCAACCTGCATCTGATTCTGGGTAAGCGTTCCCGTCTTGTCGGTACAAATAACCGACACGGCCCCCATCGTCTCGCATGCATGCATTTTGCGCACAAGATTATTGGTTGCCAACATACGTTTCATGCTCAACGCCAAACTCAAAACTATACTCATGGGCAACCCCTCGGGCACCGAAACGACTACCAGCGTGATAGCGATCATAAGTGTCTGGAAAATATATGTCGCGGTCTCGGTCCAAGCCGGCGAACTATTTTGAGTAAAAAATAAAACAAGACGGGCGACGATTATCAATCCGGCAATCGTGTAACTGATATAGGAAATAAGGCGTCCCAAACCGTCGAGCTGACGATTAAGCGGCGTCTTGGTATCATTCTGTATTTGAGACCCTTCATATACTTTTCCATACTCGGTCGCATCGCCGACTGCCGTAATGCGGCACACACCGTGCCCGTCGACAACCGTAGTTCCACGCAGCACTTCATTCGACGGATAGGTCGCCTCGGAATCGAAATCGGCCTCTACCGTCGTCTTCGATACGACCGGCTCACCCGTCAATGTCGACTCATTGATTTGCAATGACACGCTTTCGAGCAAGACGGCATCGGCCGGAACTTCCTCTCCCAATTCGAGGACAACAATATCGCCGACCACAACATCTTTCTTCGATATTTCACAAATATTCCCGTTACGGATCACTTTTACGGGAATATCGTCATTGACCTGATTGAGTATATCGAATTTTTTATTGGCGCTCAATTCAAAAAAGAATCCCACAGCCGTAGCCAGCATCACCGCAACAAAAATTCCGACTGGCTCAAAAAAGACCTCGGCCCCATGACCGAGACCGACAAACTCATACACGGAAACAGCAACCGACAGCAACAGAGCTATCAATAATATACGGATAATAGGGTCGTTGAACTTTTCGAGAAAAAGAATCCACACCGACTTCTTTTGTGGCGGTGTCAGCACATTCCCACCGTGCAGACGACGGCTCTCGGCCACCTGTTCATCGGTAAGACCGATATAAACCTGTTTTTGTTCCATTATTTTATAATGTAGATATTTTCATTCGGATTAGGTTTTGCAAATATACACGATTCTTGGTTATCGTGCCCAACAAGGAAAGACAATTACCAGATTTGTAACAATATTGTAACATATATCTTACCACAACAAAAGAGCCGCTCTAACACAGAGAAGCTCCTTCTACACACTATAACGAAAAAACAATAACAATCTTTTTACCTATCAAGGAGGAATGACTCCTACGAAACCTAATGACAGAATCTCACAAACCTTTCGTCCTCCTTTTTCACCGACAAAAATATCCCGATGATATGACAATATGATGACAAAACCGTCTCTTTTCTGTGAAAAGAAATATTATTTCCAAGCAAATAGCAAAGCTATCATATTCCACTTTCTATAATATAACCGCATTACTATTTTATTTCTTAATTTTGCACCCTGAAACTTTAATCTTTCATCGTATGATTTCGGAACAGAAAGCTGCCGTCTCGCACGGCGTACTCCTCATTGCCTTATTTTCTTTCTCGGCCTTTTACATCAGCGAATTTCAATGGGTAAAAGACCTATCGCTAAGTCCCCTCATCGTGGGCATCATCTTAGGTATGCTCTATGCCAACAGTCTGCGCAATTACATACCCGACACATGGGTTCCCGGCATTAAATTCTGTACCAAACAAATATTGCGCACGGGTATCGTACTATACGGTTTCCGCCTTACCTTTCAACAAGTTCTCGAAATAGGACTGCCGGCAATTATCATCGATGTCATTGTCATCGGCATAACACTGCTTTTGGGTGTCATCGCCGGCAGACTGTTGAAAATGGACGAAAAAACCACTGTCATGGTATCGACCGGCAGTGCTATTTGCGGGGCAGCCGCCGTATTGGGAGCCGAACCGGTCGTAAAATGTGCACCTCACAAAACAGCCATCGCCGTTTCCACAGTCGTTATTTTCGGAACATTATCGATGTTTCTTTATCCGATATTGTATCGCGCCGGAATTTTAGACCTCTCCCTTCAAGAGATGGCGATTTACACCGGATCGACTCTGCACGAAGTCGCACACGTAGTAGGTGCCGGTAACGCTATGGATCCCGAAGGAGCTTTGCACCTCGCCGACCAAGCCACGATCACCAAAATGATACGTGTCATGATGTTAGCTCCGGTATTGCTCATTATGAGTTATATTATCGCCCGAGTGCGTAAAGCCCGACACACCGATGTATCGAGCGACGGAAAAAGCAAAATATCCGTTCCGTGGTTTGCATTCGGGTTCTTGCTGGTAATCGCAATCAACTCTCTGCTGCAATCGTTTTCATTCATTCCCTCGGACATCATGTCGACCGGGATAAATGCGATAAACAGTTTCGACAACTTTCTGCTCACCATGGCCATGACCGCACTCGGAGCCGAAACAAGTATCGACAAGTTCAAACAAGCCGGAGCAAAACCTTTCTACCTCGCCGGAATCATTTATCTCTGGCTCATTTTCGGTGGATATGCCTTATGTAAATATCTTGTGCCGGTACTCGCCTGATAAAAACAAATATTTAAAAACGGTTAAAAATCAAAAGGGAGATGAAACCTTTTCATCTTTTTCCTGTCTCTTATATAAAAGCGGGAGCAAACAGCTGGAACAAGGCGGCTTCCATAAAAGAGAAAAATACCTTGTCTAAGTCTTCCCTGCATCTTTGAATAAGAGTTTTTGTGTTTTTTCCGTTATAAGTCCGGGACAGAAAAGTGTCTCCACTCTGTCCCACCCGTAAAAGATTGTTATAAGTTTACGGTATGCCGTCGGCGAGCATGTTTGCTCGCCGACGTTTTTATTATCTCATCTCCTGCTTTCTTAGAATAAGTTCATTTTTCCATAGTTGACCCTCGCAAAATGGCCATCTGTTTCGGATAAAAATAAACTATATTATAGCAACCCTTCAAATATTTTGACTAATTTTGAAAAAATGTGTAACCTTTCTGTTTATTGGGCGTCTATTATATAAAAAACTAATATCCTAAAATTATGAAACACTTATTCCTAACATTATTCTTTGCGACCTTGTTATTACCCATCAATGCCAAAGAAAAAGAGATACGTATAAAATCGGCCGAAATCTCACATACAGATATTATAAATGTCTTGGATAGAATGGGTATCCACATAGCACATTTCGATTTGAGCGAACTCGACAAAAAAGAATACAACATCAACTTTTATATCGATGAATATAAAACCGGTAAAAAAATTGACCGTATCGCCAACTTCAAAATAGGTCGAAACCGGAAAGATCTACCTAAAAAGGCCGATGAGCGTGAAGCATTCATAAAATCTCGTAACCTCAACGTCTCAAAAAAGGCTAAATACTGGACACTAAATCAAATGAGCATATATGTTATACCGGAAAGTGATTCTACCGTAACCATCACTATAAGTTGCCCTCGAGGAGCCGCTACTCAACAAGTAAAAATCGCAGCTCTTCCCCAAAATAAAATGCCTATATACGATTTCCGTACATTCGAAATCGCCCCGGTAACGGAAAAAACACAAGAAATTCCTCTCGCTATTTACAACTCTTTTTTCTTCGATGAGAAACACAACATATCCCGCTCGTGCTACGGAAAAATTACGGCGGAAATGTCAGAAGACATTTTCGATATACTCCCTCACTATTACGTCATCGGGATTACACTCAAAGAAGTAAAAAAATAGTATCGGCAATAAAAGAACGGGCTGCAATCGTGCAGTCCGTTCTTTATATACATTTTTCATGTCTATGGTGGGAAGGCTGCTCCAAACCCATCAATATACAAGAGAAACATTATCGATCCAGAAACATGTTCCTACGGCTCCGATAAAAGCCCCCCTATCGCCCGACGAGATACGCAACATCAAATGTGTAGGTTCGGCATCGGCATCGCCCCAACCGACAACCTGTATAGGTACATTCTTGCCTTTACTGTTTGTCGTATATCGCGGGCCATCGGGAAGTTCAAGCATCATTTCGGGTCTAAAAAATGGTTCTTCACTTATATCACCATAATAAATTGGAATGCGGAAACCATTCTGCCACTCGGGAACCGATTCGCTGAACTTACAATAACCCGTTCCTATACGTCGGGCATACACATTACCGTCCTCATCTTCCCAGCGTTGTATCAGATATAAGCATATCTCGGCATTGTCTTTCCCTTCTATCTCGGACGAGCGCATACCCGTCGCCTTGACAAGCTGATCGGCCAACTCCAATTTATAATCGAGTTGCAAAGCCTTAGGACGTTTGGTAAAAGGAATGCCTTGATCGAGCTTCCCTTGCGGATTTTTTGCGTTCTTGACCGGCTCCCGCACAGACCCTAAAAAGACAGACCCCGTAGCGACTACCGTAATATTTACCATACCGAGAACTTTACAAGTCTCTTTTCTTACTTCGAGACGGGCGCACTTATTTCCCGGCTCACGCTCCTCGGGAAAAACGGTAACACTCACCTTGTCTATCCCCATAGGATTGGCCCATACACTCGAACCGCCCCACGGAGAATCGCTCGACTCCCGTACCCAGGGCTCTGCTCCCTCGATTGTCTGCGTCGGACCGATATGATAGACCTCCTTTGTCGCTCCACCCAATAAGGCTGACTCTTTGATGACGCGGGTCGTCCAGCACTCCATATCGCCATAAGGAAGCAACTCCACTCGCTCGGAAACGGTATCGCTCTGCTGAGCCCAAACCGATAACGGCAAACAAACCGTACAAATAAACAATAATCTCTTCAACATATATACTCTCAATTCACGGCAAAGATAAAAAAATACAACGAAAAAACGCTCAGATGTTCTTCGAGTTTTTTCAGTTATACTCCTTTTTCTACAATATCTCCGACTTAACCGGTTACATTTGGGGATAAAGCAGCTCTCATTTTCTTTATCCAAACGCTATGAAAAGCGCTCAAAATGTGATTCCTGCCATAAAAAACAACTTTTCGACAAAAAATAACTACCTTTGTACTGTTTTCACAAAACACATTATAACCAAACGATTATGAAAGCATTTGTATTTCCGGGACAAGGCGCCCAATTCGTAGGCATGGGAAAAGAGCTGTACGACAACAACAGCGAAGCCAAAGCCATGTTTGAGAAAGCCAACGAGATATTAGGTTTCCGCATCACCGACCTGATGTTTGCCGGGACCGATGAAGACCTGCGGCAAACCAAAGTAACACAACCCGCCATTTTCCTGCATTCGGTTATTCTTGCCAAAACTATGGGCGACGCTTTTTGCCCTGAAATGGTAGCCGGTCATTCACTCGGCGAATTTTCGGCACTGGTAGCCGCCGGAGCCCTTTCGTTCGAAGACGGTGTAGGTTTGGTATCGGCTCGCGCCCGCGCCATGCAAAAAGCCTGCGAAGCAACTCCTTCGACCATGGCTGCCGTATTGGCCCTGCCCGATGAGAAAATCGAAGAAATATGTGCCTCGGTAACAGAAGGTGTCGTTGTTCCCGCCAACTATAACTGTCCGGGACAAGTCGTTATCTCCGGCGATGAAAAAGGCATAGATGCCGCATGTGAGAAAATGCTTGCGGCCGGAGCCAAACGCGCCCTAAAATTGAAAGTCGGCGGAGCATTCCATTCTCCGATTATGGAACCTGCCCGCGCAGAACTGGCCGAAGCCATCGCACACACCCAATTTTTCGAGCCGAAATGTCCCGTCTATCAGAATGTAAGTGCACAAGCCGTAACCGATCCCGACGCTATCAAAGCCAATCTGATTGCACAACTCACGGCTCCTGTACGTTGGACTCAATCGGTTCTTAATATGATTGCCGACGGCGCCACCTCATTTACCGAAGTCGGCCCCGGCAATGTATTGCAAGGACTTATCAAAAAAATCAACAAAGAGGTCGAGACCAGCGGCATTCAATAATGCCCCTCGATAAAGGAAATCTTTTTTACAAAGCAATCTATAAATTTTTGTAAACCTTTCAATACGATAAGCGTCGCCCTCATCGGGGCGACGCTATTTTTTTACCCGATAATTATCGGAACGGTTTCCATTTTCAAAAAAGCGGGCAATGCATTACGTACATTGCCCGCTACCTGTCTTTTATAGATTATATTACATTCCGAACGATAAGGGGGTTATAGATGTATAGATGCAACTCAACAAACCTATTACGACCACACCAAGCACACACAACGAAATACTGAATTTCGATGCGCCATCGCTCTGAATAGCCGGAACGGCACAATCGTCCTGCTTGATAAACATCGCTTTTACCACCAGCAAATAGTAATAAAGCGAAACGATGGTATTGAGCAAAGCAAGAAATACCAATACATAGAAACCTTCCTCGACAGCAGCATAGAAAATAAAGAACTTACTGAAAAAACCGGCAAAAGGAGGAATACCGGCCAAAGAGAAAAGCGCCAACATCATAGCGACACTCAATTTGGGATTGGTACGATAAAGGCCGTTGTAATCTTCCATATTCACCTTACCGGTAGCATTCTCGATTACGGAGATGACACCGAAAATGGCAAGGTTCGAGAAAATATACACCAACACATAATAGACGAGCGAAGTCATTCCCACAGCCGTCCCGGCGATAACTCCCAGAAGAATATAACCGGCTTGGGAAATCGATGAGAATGCCATGAAACGTTTTAGGTTTTTCTGCCGTATGGCAAAAAGGTTACCTATTGTAATAGTAATAACGATAAGCCCCCATAATACCGGTTGCCAAATCATCGCAACCGACGAAAAGACCTTGAACAGTACAACCATCAATGCATACGCGGCAGCACCTTTTGAAATGACCGAAAGGTATGCGGTGATAGAAGTCGGTGCGCCTTGATACACATCGGCCGTCCAAAGGTGGAAAGGTACAATGGATATTTTGAATCCCATACCGGCCAAGAAAAGCACAAGCCCTACATACAAGAGAGGTGTACCTACAAGGTTGGCAGCAACATCGGCAAAATAAAGCGTACCTACCGCTCCGTAAAGGAACGAGATACCCAACAACATGAGCGACGAAGAAAAAAGTGCTACAAACACATACTTGGCCGCTGCTTCATACGAAAGCTGATGATACTTTTCTATGGCAACCAATGCGGTAAGAGGCAACGATGCCATTTCGAGACCGATGAAGAACAAAAGGAAATTGCCCGACGAAATCATCAGGTACATACCCAGCAAGGTAATAAGCGTGAGCACATAAAACTCACCCCGACGTATCGCCATATCGGGAGCTTTGGCCCAAGCATTTGCCTGTATAAGCACCAACAACGTTCCTATGTTGAGAACTATTTTTACAATATTGATAATCGAAGATGTCTGATACATCCCACCGAAAGCCTCGCCCGTTACCGGATTGAAAAAGAGGAAAGCAGTCTGTGCCGCAAGGAGCAGACACGCTACCCACGAGAAAGCACGGCGACTCTTCTCCGTAGCGAAAGTGTCATAGAGGAATAGGATAAGAATGATTGCCAAAAGCGACAATTCATCACGCATCCATAAAAAGTTTGAAAAATCCATATACTTTTTCTTGATTAGATATATTGCAAAATACGTTCACTGATCACACTCATACTATCGCTGATGAGATTGGAAATCCAACCCGGAGCCATACCGATAGCAGCAACACCCACAATAAGGGTAATCGCCGAAAGACGTTCATACCAAACTGCATCGGTAAGTTCTCGGTGATGCTCATTCTGCACCTTACCGTAAAGCAACTTACCCACAACACGCAAAATGTAAACGGCCGTAATGACGATCGATGTACAAGCCACGATAGTAAAGACCCGATGGAATGGATCGGACCATTGGAAAGAGCCAACGAAGACAGTCATCTCGGCCACGAAACCGCTCAAACCGGGAAGACCCAATGATGCCAGACCGGCTATCACGTAGCAGGCCGAAAGGAAAGGCATGATCTTCATCAGACCGCCCATTTCCCGAATGTCGCGCGTATGTGTACGTCCGTATATCATACCGATGAGCGCAAAGAAAAGTGCGGTCATCAATCCATGCGAAAGCATTTGCAAGACAGCACCTGTCATAGCCGTCGTGTTCCACATAAGCAATGCGAAAAGTACCAGACCGCAGTGGCTCACCGAAGAATAAGCGTTGATATATTTGAGGTCGGTTTGCACGCATGCGCTAAATGCACCGTAAACGACACTGATACCGGTCAGAATCAAAAATATCCACGACAATTCGGTAGCTGCCCACGGCATCAGGTACATCGCAACACGGAAACAGCCATACCCACCGAGTTTCATAAGCACTCCGGCATGGAGCATCGACACAGCCGTAGGAGCCGAAGCATGACCGTCGGGAGACCATGTATGGAAGGGGAACATGGCACCCAGCACACCGAATCCCACAAACGTCAATGGGAAGAGATAATATTGCATATCATGGGGTATCGCATTGTTCTTGGCGATTTCGAGGATATTCATCGTCAAATTACCATCGGCCGAAGAGTGGAAATAGATACCCAATATACCGATCAACAAAAGCGCCGAACCGCCCATGAGCATAAGGGTAAGTTTCATCGCCGAATAGGTTTTGTTACCGCTACCCCACACTCCGATGAGAAGATACATCGGGATAAGAGCGATCTCATAGAACATGAACATCGTAAAGAGGTTGATCGAAATAAAGAAACCGAATACCCCTATCGAGAGAAGTATCAACCAAAGGAAGAATTCTTTGGGCAGCGGATCGATTTTCCATGAAGCAAAAACCCCGGCAAAAACCACAATGGCCGACAACAACAACATAGCCACAGACACACCGTCGACCCCCACCGTATAATGAATATCGAGTGGCGCATACCATACGGTATCGGCGACAAAAAGCATTTCGGCCGTATTGCCGGCTGCACGTTCGCCCAAGAACATAAACAGTACGATAAAGGCGAAAACAAGCTGCAACGACGAACCTATCACGGCAACGGCACGTATTTGTTTCATCTCTTTTGAGAGCGCCAGTCCGGCCATCATCAAAAGAGGAATAAGTACGAATAAAGATAAAAAGTTCATAATATATTAAACTCGTTTTTTCTGTTTCCGATATACTTCATTACAAGCAACACAATACAACGGCTGCTACAATCATGGCACCCAAAAGGAATACTACCGCATACGACTGCAAACGTCCCGACTGCAAGCCTCTGATATGATAAGACGCCGACTGGGTAATAGTCGCCATGAGATTCATCGTCCCGTCTACGACATGGCGGTCGAACCATGCAATAGGCATGCAAATATGACGGAAGATAATCTTATGCGTAATAAACATATACACTTCATCGATATAGAAACGGTGATATGCCCAACGATGCAGACTGCTCATCGACTCGGCCATGCGAGCAGGTTTGTCGTTCGGTTTCATATAGAGCCAGGTGGCAAGCGCAATACCTATTATAGCGATGCAGATACTAGTACCGGCAACGGCCCAATTCAAATGTATGGTATAGGAGAGACCGCTCGCCGTTACGAAATGTCCGAAAGGAATAAATCCGGCAAAACATGTTACCACAGCGAGAAATACGAGAGGTATCGACATCGTCTTGGGAGCTTCATGAGGAGTATGCTCGTGGTGAGCCTCTTTACCCCAGAAAATATTGAAGTAAAGGCGGAACATATAAAACGCTGTCAGCCCGGCTACCAAAGACATCCAAACACCCCAAAACGCACTTTTTTCGAATGCGGCTGCCAAAATCTCGTCTTTACTGAAAAATCCCGAGAAAGGAGGTATACCGGCAATGGCCAGACAGGCAATGAGGAAAGTGATGTGGGTAACGGGCATATATTTCCGTAACCCGCCCATCTCCGACATCTCATTGGAATGTACGGCATGGATAATGGCTCCTGCCCCGAGGAAAAGCAAAGCCTTGAACATCGCGTGGGTGAAAAGGTGGAACATCGAAGCCATATAACCCAATGCACCATGTCCGTTCATCTCGGTCGTTACACCCAAAGCCACTATCATAAAAGCGATCTGTGAAATCGTGGAAAATGCAAGCACACGTTTTATATCGGTCTGAACACAAGCCACAACGGCTGCATACAAAGCCGTAACAGCGCCGATGGCCGTAATAAATGTCAGCACCTCGGGCGTAGTTACATATATCGGGAAAAGGCGGGCCACCAAGAATACACCGGCCACAACCATCGTTGCGGCATGGATAAGAGCCGATACGGGAGTAGGACCTTCCATCGCATCGGGCAACCAAATATGTAACGGGAACATCGCCGATTTACCGGCACCACCCATAAATACCAATATCATAGCCCAAGAAGCGACCGAGATACCGAGGAATGTTTTTCCTGCGGTCGTACCTACCAGCGAAACTTCACCGCTTGTCAATGTCGCAAAGTCGAAAGTCTTGGTATAATACGAAAGCAACAAGATACCCAGCAGAAAGCCGAGATCGGCAAAACGGGTAACGATGAAAGCTTTCTTAGAAGCAGCAACCGCCGACTGGCGAGTATAGTAGAAACCGATGAGCAAATAAGACGATACACCCACAAGTTCCCAGAAGATGTACATCTGGAAAATATTTGTGGCTACGACCAATCCCAACATAGAGAATGTAAAAAGCGAAAGGAAAGCGTAATAACGCTGGAAACCCACTTCGCCATGCATATAACCGAGACTGTACAGATGCACCATCGACGAAACCGTCGTAATGACCACGAGCATCATGACAGATATAGGATCGAGCATGATACCCAAGTCGATGTGCAACCAATCGGTAAACCGCAACCACTCGAAATAATAGGGCGTTATCGTAGGATAAATGCCATCGACACGCGGCTGCAAGAAATATTGAGCAGCGACGATATATGACAATATGGTAATGATAAAAAGTCCCGACGTACCTAACAATCCGGCCGTACGGTGCGACATTTTATGGCCGCAAAGCCCGAGCGTGATAAACATCAGCATCGGCAACAGCAGTATAATATAAGAGTATTCCATAATCGTTGTTCAGTAGCGATAAATTCTCAATATTTCATTTTGTCGACATTATCGACATTGATGTTACGAATATTCCGATATATGTTAATAATGATCGCTATCGCAATCGCGGTCTCGGCTGCGGCAATAGCCACGGCAAAAAGCGTGAAGAAAAAGCCTTCGAGTTGACCGGGAAAAAGATAACGGTTGAATACGACAAAATTGATATCGACCGCATTGAGCATCAATTCGAGCGATATAAGAATGGCAAGCAAGTTATGACGGGTTACAAAACCGTACACCCCGGCAAAGAACATGATAGTGCTCACCACAACATAGTAAATCATGGGTATTTCCATAGTTTCTCTTATCTTTTACGGGCAATCATGATGCCACCGATTATACAAGCGAGTAACAAAACACTGATAGCTTCGAAAGGCAAAAGATACTGGTACTTATCCATGCCCATGAGCGCGTGACCGATAACTTTCATATCGATCTCTCCCGCTTCGGAAAATCGAGAAGGAAAGAAATCATGTGTCAAAAGGGTGTATCCGCAAATGCAAGCTCCGAGAATGGCAGCAAACAGTCCCCATGCCCGTTTGGAAGACGAAATACGATCGCTCTTCTCTCCCAGTTTGCTGGTAAGCAAAATGGCAAATACGAAAAGGACGAGAATACCTCCCGCATAAATGGTTACCTGCACGGCTCCCAGAAAATGATAGTCGAGTTGAAAATAATAGCCGGCCGTAGCAAAAAGCACAAACAGCAAATAGGTTGCCGCACGCAAGATACGCCGACTGGTTACCGCCATAATCGAGCAAACGACAACAACGGCCGAAAGCAGAAAGAATATGACTTGATTGGCTACTTGTTCCATATTGAAATGTTATTTTGAATTTTCGGGTTTACGATTGAGATGTTTTACCAACTTTGTACGGTCGAACACTGCCTGCTCAAATTCGTTGGTAAATTCCAACGCATCATGGGGGCAAGTCGTTACACACAACTGACAGAATACACAACTACCCAAGTCGTAGACATAATCGTCGAGTACACGTTTGGTTTTTCCCTCTTCCGTCTCTACCTTCTTGGAAATAATCTGTATCGTATGATTGGGACAGTTCATCTGACAGATACCGCACGCGATACATTTATGATTACCTTCGGCATCGAATTTAAGCGTAAGGGTTGCTCTGAAACGCTCGCCTATTTTCAATGTCTCCCGATTTTCGGGATACTGTTCGGTAACTTTCGGGGTAACAAACTCCGTACCGGTTACTTTCATTCCCACAAGGAGACTCCAAAGACCTTTCCAGAAGTTGACAAAGTAATTTTTTAAACTTTCCATAAATGGTAATGTAGCTCTTTCTTTTTCGTTTTTTACACTGTGAAGTATCAGGTCGCAACCCGACATCTCCTGTTTGCTGAATAGATTATCTTATCGAACCGCCCACAATATCGAGCAATTCATTGGTTATACCTTGTTGACGCAGTTTGTTATATTCGAGCCGCAACTCGTCGAGCAACTTGCCGGCATTGTCGCTGGCCGTCTGCATGGCCAAAATACGGGCACCCTGTTCCGATGTACGGCTTTGCAGACAAGCCTCGATAAACGAAGCATTGACATACAGAGGCAATACCGTCTCGAAAATAGAGGCCCGATCAGGCTCATAAATATACGGAGTAATCCGCGATGCCGGTTTCTCGACAGAGTGCATATCCTCGATACTGATAGGCAAAAGAATGCGCGTTTTCACGATCTGTGATGCAACACTCTTATAATGAGTATATATACACTCTACTCTATCATACTCGCTACCGAGAAACGATGCTGTCATTTCCCCGATAAAACGTTTCAATTCATCGGGTGTACTTTTTGCATGAAAATAATCACGCTGGCACATATTGACACCCTCGGTACGATTAACTGCCGAAATAACCTTTTTCCCGACCGGATAAACGTCAATGGCAAGTTGCCCGGAAAACTCGTTTTCCAGCTCCGAGACACGAGAAAGCAACGCCTTATAAAGATTGGAATTATAAGCACCGCAAAGCCCCTCGTCAGAAGCCAATAAAACAAGAGCGATCCGATGTACGGGTCGTTGTTGCGCCAAAGGCGACTCGTATTCACGATCGGCCTCCAACAAATTATTGATGGTAAGCTGCAACTGCTCCCTGTACGGCGCCATACCGTGCAAAGCCTGCTCGGCTTTGCGTAGCTTTGCCGAAGAGATCATCTTCATGGCGCCCGTAATTTTCTGGGAAGACTGGACGGAGCCGATTCTTCCCTTCAACTCGCGCATTGTCGACATAGCAGATTATTTCTTAAATCGTTTTACAACTTCCTCGGCCGTATTTTGCAAAAGGGTCTCTACCTCGGGAGTAAGTTTACCCTCGCGCAAAGGCGTGAGAATATCTTTGTCATGACGGTTTCGCAAGATTTCGAGGAAATATTTCTCAAACTCGGCCACATTCTCTACCGGCACATCGCCCAAGAGTCCTTTTGTCCCGCAATACACGACAGCAATCTCCTCTTCCACGGGCATAGGCGTATACTGAGGCTGAACCAGCAACATGCTATTCTTACGCCCTTTATCGATAACCATTGCCGTTACGGGGTCAAGATCTCCTCCGAACTTGGTGAATGCTTCGAGTTCGCGATATTGCGCTTGGTCTATCTTCAATGTACCGGCGACCTTCTTCATAGCCTTTACTTGTGCATTACCACCGACACGCGATACCGAAATACCTACGTTGATAGCCGGACGCATACCTTGATTGAAGAGGGCTGTTTCAAGGAAAATCTGACCATCGGTAATAGAAATCACATTTGTCGGGATATAAGCCGAGACATCGCCAGCCTGCGTCTCGATGATAGGCAGGGCGGTAAGCGAACCACCGCCCTTGACAAGAGGACGCATCACTTCGGGCAGGTCGTTCATCGTAGAAGCCACTTCGTCGTTGGCGATAATTTTGGCCGCACGCTCCAACAAACGGGAGTGCAGATAGAATATATCACCGGGATAAGCTTCTCGACCGGAAGGACGACGTAAAATCAACGAAATCTCACGATAAGCGACAGCCTGCTTGGAAAGGTCGTCATATACGACCAAAGCATGACGGCCGCTATCCCGGAAATATTCGCCGATAGCTGCTCCTGCAAAAGGCGCATAATACCGCATCGAAGCCGAGTCGGAAGCATTGGCGGCAAGCACGACAGTGTAGTCCATCGCACCATGTTCGCGCAACGTATTTACCAAAGTGGCCACCGAAGAAGCTTTCTGGCCGATAGCCACATAAATACAATATACAGGATCACCGGCAAGAAAATTTTTCCGCTGGTTGAGAATCGTATCAATAGCGATAGACGTCTTTCCGATCTGACGGTCGCCGATAATCAACTCACGTTGTCCGCGTCCGATGGGCACCATCGCATCTACGGCTTTGATACCGGTCTGCAACGGCTCATTGACGGGTTGGCGGAAAATGACCCCGGGAGCTTTACGGTCGAGAGGCAAAGTAATCGTTTCGCCCGCAACAGGGCCGGCACCGTCAATAGGATCGCCGAGTGTATTGATAACACGACCGATAAGTCCGTCTCCGACCGGAATAGAGGCGATTTTACCTGTACGACGCACGGTCATGTTTTCTTTAACGGTATTACTGTCGGCCCCCATCAAAATGACACCGACATTGCTCTCTTCGAGATTCATGGCAACGCCACGCACGCCATTTTCAAACTCGACCAGCTCGCTCGAGCTTACATTGTCGAGACCGAAAACATGCGCCACACCGTCTCCGACTTCGAGTACAGTACCGACTTCTTCAAAAGAGACCTTCGATTCGACCTCTTCGAGCTGCTGTTTCAGTATATCTGAAATCTCATTTGGTTTAATCATAATCGTGTTTTGCTGTTTATTAATTTTAAACGCAATTGTTTCAGTTCCTTTTCGATCGAGGCATCGAGTTGTTCGCCTCCGACATTCAGCACAAAGCCTCCGATAATTTCAGGATCGATCTTATGCTCAAATTCTAGCTTTGCATCTTTGCAATGACGGGCAACGACCTCTTCTATACGAGAAAGGATTTGTTTGTCGAGAGGAGCAGCCGTTACGATTTGGGCTCTGACAATATGATTGACGTCCCGATACAACTTCTGATACATAAGCATAATAGGGCGTAAATAATCCTCTCTGCGCTCTCTCAGAAGCAGCCGGACAAAACGAAGGTATTCTTCCGAAGAAGCGGCATCGACACCGGCAGCAGAGAGCATTAACGCCTCCTTCTGACTGGCAGTGAGCACAGGATTGAGCATGGCCTCCTGCAAATCGAGGTGAGCGATGAAACTCGCTTCTACTTGCCGAGCGGCTTCATATACGGGAAAGGTCTTATCCTTCTCTTGCGCATATTTGAGCAAAGCCTTGGCATATCGGCGGGCTATAAGTCCTTCGTTCATATTCGATTAGTTTTTATTCTCGATATCACTTAATAGTTTGTCGACCAATTCGGATTGTCGCTTATCGCCGGCCAACTCTTTTCGCATCAATTTCTCGGCTACCTGCAAAGCAAAATCGCTGACTTGCTGCCGGAATTGCCGTTCTGATTCCTTTCGAGCCAATTCTATCGATACATTGGCTGCATCGATAATTTTTTTTGCCTCGACCGTAGCGGCTTTACGAGCCTCTTCGATGATTTGAGATTTCATCTGAGCGGCTTCCCGCATAATTTCGAGTTGCTTTTGCTGAGCTTCGGTAATGAGAGCCTGAGCATTCTCGGTTGCGTGTTCGAGTTGACTTTTGGCTTCTTGTGCATAGCTTACACCTTTATCGATGAAGTCGGCTCGTTCGTCGACACTTTTCATGATGGCAGGCCATGCATATTTCGCCAATATCACAAAGAGTATGACAAACACAAGGAACATCCAGAATACCAATCCGAATTCGGGTGTGAATAGTTCCATGGTGTCTCTTTTTTTGTATTATAAGAAGATTGCCAGCAAACAAACGATGATAGCGAAAAGGGCAACACCTTCGACAAGGGCTGCGATCACGATCATGTTGGCACGGATATCATTAGACGACTCGGGTTGGCGAGCGATAGATTCCATGGCCGACGCACCGATTTTTCCTATACCAAGACCGGCTCCGATAGCGGCAAGACCAGCACCGAGGCAGGCACCTACTTTGGCAAATGCTGCAGCAGAGGCAGCGGCTTGTAACAAAATCATTGCTAACATAACTTTAATTTTAAAGGGTTATACTATTTCTATTTCTCATTCACGGGTTGTTCATGCGACTCTTCTCCCCTCGCCCGGGCAAGGCTGATGAATATCGTCGACAATATAGTAAATACATAAGCTTGTATGAAACTGATGAGGACATCGAGCAACATCATGAAAAGCGAGAAGAACACCGATATAATTGTAGTTCCCGTTAGAACAGCTGCCCCCATCGATCCGAAAATAAATATCAGCGAAATAAGTACCAACACGATAAGGTGTCCACCCAACATATTGGCAAAGAGACGTATCATAAGGGCCACAGGTTTTGTGAGTGCTCCGAAAATCTCTATAACAGGCATCAACGGTACAGGACACTTCATCCACATAGGTACTTCGGGCCAAAACAGGTCTTTCCAGTAATGCTTCGTCCCGGTGAGATTCACAACAAGGAAAGTGCATAATGCCAAAACCAATGTAATGGATATGTTACCCGACAAATTGGCGCCGGCAGGGAAAATAACCATCAATCCGAGTATGTTGATGAAAAATATAAAGAAGAATACTGTCAACAAATAAGGAGAATACCGGCGCGCATCGACACCAAGCACAGGCTTTATAAGATCGTTATAAAGCATATCCAGTACCAATTCCATAAAACCGAACCATTTGCGAGGTGCCCCATTCGGGTGCTTACGATACCAACGCGCCATAGGTATGAAACACAAGCAAAGCAACAACGCCGTAATAAAAAGCGCCATCACATTCTTGGTAATCGAAAGGTCGACCGGACGATAAACATTTCCCATTTCGTCCTGAGTTACGACTTTTCCTTTATAATCGCCATCGGTCGCAATATAATAACCGTTATAAGTTTCTCCCCGCATGATACGGTGCGATCCGAACATACTCCAATTACCATCTTTATCGCGTACAATGATAGGCAACGGTATACGATTGCTATGAGAGAAAGGTACTTCCCAGCCGTAATTATCGAGCACGTGTTCGAAAATTACCTTTTTGGCATCAAACGATTTCTCTTCACTCCCTTCGGCGGCATGCATCTGCGGCATACTTATTACAAGCAAAGCGAAAAGCAAGGCGATACGGTGGAACATATATTTTTTCATCTCTTTTTCGTTTTTATCCGTAAGCATCGGCTATTTGAGGCACACAACAACCCTGTTGTTGTTCACATCTACAAATCCGCCTTCTGCTGCGAGCGTTTTTACCTCCCCATTGCTTTCATACTCTATTTCTCCGGCATCGAGTGTCGATAAAAGAGACGCATGGTCTTGCAATACGGTAAACGAACCGACCGTTCCGGGCAAGGTTACGCGAGTAGCTTCGCCGTGGAAAAGAGTTCCGGTTGGAGATATAATCTCGAGTGTCATGGCGCAGACGATTTAACGGATTAATTACCTTGTACTTGTTGTAGCATTTTTTCGCCTTTTGCGATAGCTTCATCGATCGTTCCTACGTTCAAGAAAGCCTGTTCGGGATACTTATCCATCTCACCACTGAGAATCATCTTGAACCCGCGAATCGTTTCTTCGAGAGGAACCATCACACCGGGAATTCCGGTAAACTGTTCGGCAACATGGAACGGTTGCGACAAGAACCGCTGCGCACGGCGTGCACGGGCAACGACCAACTTATCTTCGTCCGACAGCTCATCCACGCCCATAATAGCGATAATATCCTGTAACTCGTTATAGTGTTGCAACAGTTGCTTCACTGCTTGTGCCGTATTATAATGGTCTTCACCGATAATCAGCGGGTCGAGAATACGGGAAGTCGATTCGAGCGGATCGACGGCCGGATATATACCCAACTCGGTAATCTTACGACTAAGCACCGTAGTGGCATCGAGGAAGTTGAATGTCGTGGCGGGAGCAGGGTCGGTCAAGTCGTCGGCCGGCACATAAATAGCTTGCACCGAGGTAATTGAACCGTATTTCGTCGAAGTAATACGTTCTTGCAACGCACCCATTTCCGAAGCAAGAGTAGGCTGATAACCCACAGCCGAAGGCATACGACCCAACAAGGCCGATACTTCCGACCCGGCTTGCGTGAAACGGAAAATATTATCGATAAAAAACAAGATTTCCTTACCACCATCGCCAGAATCCCGGAAATTCTCCGCTACGGTAAGTCCCGAAAGGGCAACACGCAGACGGGCTCCCGGTGGCTCATTCATCTGTCCGAATACCAATGCGGCGTGAGAGCCGGAAAGTTTATCCATATCGACCTTCGACAAGTCCCAATGGCCCTCTTCCATATCTTTCTTAAACTCGTCTCCATAGTTGATAACACCGGAACCGATCATCTCCCTGAGCAAGTCATTTCCTTCACGGGTACGCTCGCCCACACCAGCAAATACAGTAAAACCGTTATGACCTTTGGCGATATTATGAATCATCTCCATGATAAGCACCGTCTTTCCCACACCGGCACCGCCGAAAAGACCGATCTTTCCTCCTTTGGAATAAGGTTCGAGCAAATCGATGACTTTTATACCGGTATAAAGCATCTCGGTATTGATGGAAAGATCTTCAAAACGAGGAGCAGGACGATGAATCGGAGCGACCTCTTTGTAGTCGAGAGCGGGAAGATGGTCGATGGCATTCCCCATCACATTCATCAACCGGCCTTTGACTTGATTGCCGGTAGGCATAGCCAACGGACGCTGCAAATCGACCACCTTCATTCCTCGGGTAAGACCGTCGGTTGTATCCATGGCAACGCAGCGGACAGTCTGCTCACCGATGTGCTGTTCTACCTCTACGATAAGGTCCGAGCCATCGGGGCGTTGTATTTTCAGCGCATTGTAAATAGGAGGTAACTGTGCGCCTTCGCCGTCGAAAGTAGCATCGACAACAGGGCCGATGACTTGTGTAATGTATCCAATATTATCTTTCATATGGCTATGATTATTGCGTTATATTTTTCCTAAAAATGGATTCCAAAGATGGTCACCAACACCATGACAAGCAGATTGACAAATCCTATGGGAACCAAATACTTCCATTCAAGACTCAACAACTGGTCGATACGCAGACGAGGGAACGTCCATTTGAACCACATGATGATAAACATCACAACCGCCGTCTTACCGAAGAACCAGATAAACGAGGGGATATAATCCATCACATTATTGAAAGCCTCCCAACCGCCTATATGTAAAGGCATCCAACCGCCCAAAAAGAGCAAACTGGCGATACCGGCTACAATAAACATATTGAGGTACTCGGCCAAATAATAGAATCCGAAATGTATTCCCGAATATTCGGTGTGATAACCAGCCGTCAATTCCGACTCTGCCTCGGGCAAGTCGAACGGACCTCGATTGGTCTCGGCCGTTCCGGCTATCAGATAAATGACAAATGCAATGAGCATGGGTATATGACCCGTAAAAAGGAACCAACCCCGGCTTTGCAACTCGATGAGCTGCGAAGTCTGCATCGTCCCGGCAAAAACCACGACAGTAAGCATAGATAAGCCGATCGACAATTCATAACTCACCATTTGTGCACCGCTTCGCATGGCACCGATAAGCGTAAACTTATTGTTACTCGACCAACCGGCCAATAAAATTCCCAACACGCCGATCGAAGATACTGCCATGATGAAGAACACGCCTATGTTGAAATCGAGGACTTGCAATCCGCGCCCGAAAGGCATACAACCGAACGTAAGCATCGAAGCAAGTATAACCAGATAAGGAGCAAGATTGAAAAGGAATTGGTCGCTGCGCTTAATCGTAATAAGCTCCTTGATGAGGATCTTGACCATATCGGCAACACTCTGGAAAATTCCAAAAGGTCCTACACGATTGGGACCGAGACGGCACTGGAAAAATGCGCAGATCTTGCGCTCGCCGTAAATCAACGCCAAAGCGATAAGTGCATATAGCAACAGAAGGGCGACCCCAATCAACACAAATTCGATCAAAAGAGCGCCCCATTCGGGCATATACTCTCTCAGAAAAGCGTCAATCCACTGTGTTACTATCGAAAAATCGAACATATTGTTTTGCGGGTTAATTTTGTTCTACTTAATTATTTCTGAATGGATTATCAACGGTCTATATCCGGCACGACATAGTCGAGCGAACCGCCGATAGTAATGAGGTCGGCAATCTTGGCCCCCCGTACCAAATGGTCGACGACGCCTACCAAAGCAAATCCCGGCGACACGACTTTAAGACGGTAAGGCGTTTTATCGCCCCGACTTTCGAGATAGATACCGAACGCTCCGCGAGATGCCTCTACCTGTTTGAAATAGCGACCTTCCGGAACTTTGATTATAGGTTTGGTCTTAACGGCATAATCGCCTTCGGGAATATTGTCGACAAGTTGTTCCAAAATATGGAGAGACTGCACGATTTCTTCGAGACGCACATTATAGCGTGCATACGAATCGCCCTCACGCGACAACACTTCTTCAAATTGCACTTTGTCATAAGCCGCATAAGGAGTACGTTTACGCACATCGCACGCCCAACCCGACGCACGCCCCGTAGGGCCTGTCGCATTGTAACGTATGGCATCTTCGAGAGAAAGATGTCCTACACCTATCATACGATTACGCGCAATGACATTACCGGTAAATACCTGATTATATTCTTTCAGTCGGGCCGGCATAATCTTGATAAACTCCTTGACTTTGCGCTGGAAGTCGGGATGAATATCGGCCATGACGCCACCGATGGTATTATAGTTCATCGACATACGGGCACCGCAGGTCTCTTCGAAAATATCGAGAATCAGCTCCCGTTCCCGGAAACCGTAGAAGAAAGCGGTAAGCGCACCGAGGTCCATGCACAGTGTAGAGAAAAACAAAAGGTGCGAAGATATACGCATGAGCTCGTCCATCATCGTGCGGATATACTGGGCACGCTGGGGCACTTCGAGCTGCATGGCATCTTCGATACACATACACAAAGCATGTCGGTTCTGGTGAGCCGAGAGGTAATCGAGACGGTCGGTCATGTGTAGGGTCTGGGGGTAAGTCATTCCCTCCCACAATTTTTCGATACCCCGGTGTATATATCCGCAATGTACATCGACTTTCTTTATGATCTCGCCTTCGAGAGAGGTACGGAAGCGCAATACGCCGTGCGTAGCAGGGTGTTGCGGACCGATATTGACGATATAATCGTTTTTCTCGAAAATGTCGACAACTTTTTTCTCGACTTTTCCGTCAGTGCCCATACGCAACGATATGGTCGTATCGGCACACTCTTCATTTGTCTCGGGAATCGGATTGTTTTCACGACTGGTATCGTAATCTTTCCGCATGGGATAACCGACCCAGTCCTCCCGCAAGAATATACGGCGCATATCGGGGTGTCCGATAAAGCGTATACCGTAAAAATCGTACACTTCCCGTTCTTCGAAATTGGCATTTTCCCAAATATCGCTCACACTGTACAACAGCGGATCCTTACGGTCGGCCGCCACAACTTTGAGAATCACCCAATGATTGTATTTTACCGAATTCAGGTAATAGACCACGCCGAGGGTTTCGCCCCAATCGACACCGACGAGGGCTGCAAGGTTATCGAATTGCAACTCGTCTTCGTCGCGCAAATAACGCGCCAAAACGGGCAACTTCTCGGCCGGGACTGTAAATGTAGGATATTGACCTTCTTCAAAAACGGCTTCCGGCAGGAAGGCGGCTATCTTTTCTTGTATATTTGCCATCAAAGGAAATCTTATCAGGTTAATCTTCGGATTCTTCTATCGGTTTTTGTTCCTGACGGTTTACGCCGCCAAAGAAATTTTCAAGCTTCACTTTGCGCTGCAACTGCATCATACCGTAAAGCATGGCCTCGGGACGAGGCGGACAACCGGGAATATACACATCGACAGGCAAAATTTCTCCCACACCATTGAGCACGTGATAGGAATTTTTGAAAGGACCGCCCGAAACGGCGCAACCACCGACGGCAATCACATATTTCGGTTCGGCCATTTGGTCGTATAGACGTTTAAGTACGGGGGCCATTTTATGTACTATCGTGCCGGCGACCATAATAAAGTCGGCCTGACGCGGACTGGCACGGGCCACCTCGAACCCGAATCGCGCCATGTCATAGCGCGCTGCTCCCACCGACATAAATTCGATACCGCAACAACTGGTAGCGAAAGTAAGCGGCCAAAGGGAATTGGATCGGCCCCAATTTATAACATCGTCGAGAACTCCCACCACCACATTTGTCCCGTTGGCCCGGAGTTCCTCCACCATCTTTTCGAGAGACTCATTATCTTTGAAGTCCTCGTATTTCATCGATTTTATTTTCGGTTTTTTCATTTCCATTCCAAAGCTCCTTTCTTCCAAGCATAGGCCAATCCCAAAACGAGGATAACCAAGAAAAACAAGATGTTCACCAACCCGGCAACTCCCAAATCACGAACAATAACCGCCCACGGGAAAAGGAGCACCGTTTCTACATCGAACATCAGGAAAAGAATGGCAAACAAATAATATCCCACCTTAAATTGCATCCACGACGTCCCGTGCGTAGGAATACCGCACTCATAGGCCTCGCCTTTTTGCCGATTGTAAGACCGGGGTGAGATGAGCCATGCTATCAGCAAGGCCGCTGTTACCAGTACAATACCGGTAAGGAACACTACAACTAACAATGATAAATTCATTTCACCTATAATCCAAGCTTATACGTTGTTATTCAATCCTCTATCTAAAAAAGGAGAACATCGCAACGTTCTTGCCGGAACTTCGACAGAGAATGATGCAGATTCCTTTTTTAAAAACGACTTCAAAGTAACGGAATAAAATGCAGTCGGACAAATTATTTTTCTAAAAATCGACTTCACGAACACCTTTTTTAGCAGTTCTCACACTTTTATTTACACTTCATTCGAGCTATTTCCCTCTCATTATATATAAGTAACAATAACAAATTGCCTTTTTACTAAAAAAGTACTATCTTTGCTAATAGTTATATGCACAAATATGCAGCAAAAACGTTATCTTCTTAAAAGACTCTCATGAACAATAGACAGGAAACTTCCGGCATAAAGCTTTACCCCATACTCGTCCCGTTTGCATGGCTTTACGGGATAGGCGTATGGATACGCAACCGATTATTCGACTGGAATATACTCCCGACCGAAAGTTTCGACATACCTGTTATCAGCGTAGGGAACATCTCGGTAGGAGGAACCGGAAAAACGCCTCACATCGAGCATCTTATCCGTACTCTTTCCGACGCCTCTTTCCGGATAGCCGTTCTAAGCCGCGGTTATAAACGCCATACGCGCGGATTCAGGCTCGTTTCCATGTCTTCGACAGCAACCGAAGTCGGAGATGAACCGTTACAAATAAAACACAAATTTCCCACCGTAACGGTTGCCGTCGATGCCAACCGGCGCAGAGGCATACGCAAACTGTCGGAACAGACTCCGGACATCGACATCATCTTGCTCGACGATGCCTATCAACATCGATTCGTAACTCCGGCCCTCTCTATTCTTCTCACCAGTTACGAACGCATGATATACGAAGACAAACTTCTCCCCGTAGGACGGCTCAGAGAACCGATCGAGGAAAAAGCCCGGGCCAATATCGTCATCGTCACCAAATGCCCCGAAGCACTTAAACCCATCGATTACCGTCTTCTCGCCAAGCATCTCAACCTCTACCCTTATCAAAATCTTTATTTCACTGGATTGCGATACGATGAGCTGAAACCGATATTCCCGGCAGAAAATACCGAACATATCACTACCGAACAACTGAGAAACGAACCAAACGATGTTTTACTCGTTGCCGGTATCGCATCGCCGGGACTTTTTGCCGAATATATCGGGAAATATACTCCCCGTACGCAACTGTGGAAATTTGGAGATCATCACGAATTTTCATCGAAAGATTTACGTAAGATAGAAGATTGGATTACCGCATCGGTAGAAAAAGGAGGCCGAGGATATGTCATCGTAACCGAAAAAGATGCAGCCCGTCTGCTCAACTGTCCGCGGGTATCGTCTTTGCTGAAACGGCACCTCTACTATTTACCCCTGCATGTGCATTTCATGCTCGAACAGGAACCTGCATTCAACAATCAAATCAAAGAATCTGTTATACGTTTCCAACGTCGGGTCATACAAAAGAAAAAATAATCAACATAAAAACAGGACTATCATGTTGAATAAAATAAAAGAAACAACCACTTATATCCGAAAGAATTTCGGAGAGATTCCCCCGACAGCCATTATTTTAGGAACAGGACTCGGAGAATTGGCCGAACACATCGGTGATAAACAGGAGATACTTTACGCTGAAATCCCGAACTTTCCGCTTTCTACCGTTGAAGGGCACAGCGGAAAGCTCATTACCGGGTATCTCGGCAGTCGAAAGATTCTCGCCATGCAAGGCCGCTTTCATTATTACGAAGGCTATACCATGCAACAAGTAACTTTTCCGGTACGGGTCATGCAAATGTTGGGTGTAAAGACGCTTTTCGTATCGAACGCTGCCGGAGGTATGAATCCCGATTTCAAAGTCGGCGACCTCATGATCATAACCGATCATATAAATACATTTCCCGATAATCCTTTGCGTGGAAAAAATTACGAAGAACTGGGTCCCCGCTTCCCCGACATGAGCGAAACCTATACCCCGAGACTTATAGAAAAAGCCCTTGAAATAGCGCGACGCAACCATATCGAAGTGCGTCAGGGAGTATACGTAGGGACGCAAGGACCCTCGTTCGAAACCCCGGCCGAATACCGCTACTTCCGTACAATAGGAGGAGATGCCGTGGGTATGTCGACCGTACCCGAAGTCATCGCTGCTCACCACGGCGGCATGGAAGTTTTTGCCATGTCGGTCATTACCGACCTCGGCGGATTCGGAGACATCATAAAATGCTCTCACGAAGAGGTACAAAAAGCCGCCGCCGAAGCACAACCCCGTATGACACTCATCATGCGCCAGCTTATCGAAGAAATTCAATAAACACGACTTCTATAACAAAATCAGAATGGAAAACAAACAACGGACCGACATCTCCACCATAGGAGAATTCGGCCTCATACATCGTCTCACCGAAAACATATCTCTCCGAAACGCTTCGACGATCAAGGGTATAGGCGACGACGCCGCCGTTCTCGACTACGACAACAAACGTGTACTGGTTACAACCGACCTGCTGCTCGAAGGCATTCACTTCGACCTCACCTACGTACCTCTTAAACATCTGGGCTACAAATCGGCCGTCGTCAATTTCTCCGACATCTATGCCATGAATGGTCGTCCCCGGCAGATTACCGTATCGCTGGGTATCTCCAAACGTTTCTCCATCGAAGATTTGGAAGAGCTCTATTCAGGCATTCGCTTAGCCTGCGACATCTACGGAGTCGATCTCGTCGGCGGAGACACATCGGCCTCAATGACGGGACTCGCCATCAGCATTACCTGCATAGGCGAAGGTGAAGAGGGAAAAATCGTGTACCGAGACGGAGCCAAAGAAAACGACCTCATCTGTGTCAGTGGCGACCTAGGAGCAGCCTACATGGGTTTGCAGCTTCTCGAAAGGGAGAAAAACGTGTTTGCCGGTGAAAGGGATTTTACGCCGGCTTTCGAAGGCCGGGAATATATTCTCGAACGCCAACTCAAACCCGAAGCAAGAAAAGACATTATCGACGAACTGGCTAAGCACCACATCGTCCCGACTGCCATGATGGATATTTCGGACGGACTTTCTTCGGAACTGCTGCACATCTGCCGGCAGAGCCATACCGGTTGCCGCATCTACGAAGACCGCATACCCATCGACTACCAGACAGCCGTCATGGCCGAAGAATTCAACATGAGCCTTGTTACGGCAGCCCTCAACGGCGGCGAAGACTACGAACTGCTTTTTACCGTTCCACTGAGTTGTCACGACGAAGTCTCCGTAATACCCGGCATACATGTGATAGGGCATATCACTGCTCCTTCGCTGGGACTCTGCATGATTACCCGCGACGGGAACGAAATAGAACTCCGCGCACAGGGTTGGAACTCTCTGGCGGAAGAAAAAAGGCAGACGGATAAATAGGGCCGACAACAATCCGATTTTCAAGGCAGAATCAAAACTTACAAATATCTTATTATCATGCAAACAAAGAATCTTCTCTGGATAACCGCAGCATTACTACTCTTCACTGCCTGCGGCAAAAAATACACCGTAACAGCCGAATGCGACGCATCCAGTAACGGCAAACAAGCATACATTATCGATTACACGACCGAGAAACCGCTTGACAGTACAATCGTCAGCGACAACAAAGCGATCTTCGAAGGGGAAACCCCGGAGGCCAAACTCTGTCAATTCTTCGTTAACTCGCCCAGTCGCGAAAGTGCCACTTTCATTCTCGAAAGCGGAAATATCGTCATTGACCCCGAAACCCAAATGGTATCGGGAACCGCGCAAAACGACTCTCTGCAAAGTTTCAATTCGACCCTAAGAAAAACGCAGGAACAATTCTACACCCGCTATCAAGCATTATCGAAAACAACCCCCGACTTCAAAGAAAAAGTTGAAGCGTTGCAAGACGAAATGATGCAATCATTCGGAGATGTTTCCGCCCGGTTTATCGAATCCATGCCCGGCAGCTGCGTCGCCACATACGCATTGGCCAACTGGTTGCCCATGCTCATCGGGACTGAAAACTTCGACAAGGCCGCTGCTTATATAACCGACAACGACCTCAAATATCCGATGATAAAAAATTCCGTTAAAACCAACGACCGAACAAAAGCCACACAAGCCGGGGCGATGTTTACCGATTTTACGATCGAAAACGGGAATCTCGACGGATCGGCCGTATCGCTCTCCGACTATGTAGGAAAAGGCAAATACGTACTGGTCGACTTTTGGGCCTCTTGGTGCGGTCCCTGCCGGGCCGAAACACCAAATCTCAAAGAGATTTATAAACAGTTCGGCGGAGATGACTTTGAAATCGTAAGTGTTGCCGTGTGGGACGAACGCGATGCCACTCTGGAAGCCATCAAAGAGCTCGCACTTCCCTGGCCGCAAATCATCGATGCCGGACAGATACCAACCGACCTTTACGGCATAAACGGCATTCCCCAAATCATGCTTTTCGCTCCCGACGGTACCATCGTCGCCCGGAATTTACGGGGAGAAGAAATGAAACGACTTATTTCTCTAACGCTTCAAAAATAACATTACATTATGAAAAAACAATTCTTGCTCTTTGCTTCGGCATTACTACTCACCGCTTGCAGCAAACCGTATAGTGTTACCGTAGACTACGGAAATAAAAACGACGGTATGCAAGTGTATCTCCAAAACTATTTTACCGGCGAAATAATCGACAGTACGACTTTCGCAGACGGGAAAGCTGTATTTAACGGGAAAACTGGGAAGAACTACATCGCTCAAGCTACATTCGCCGACAAATCGGCGACTTTCGTCCTCGAACCGGGCGATATAAACATTACTTTCAATCCAGCATTCGACATCATCTATGAAATAAGCGGTACCGAACAAAACGACTCGCTTGCTCACATTCTCGATCAGGCCATCGCTTATCAATTCGGATTTTTATTCAAAGTTCTCGCTCTCGATTCAAATGCCCCCGACTTCGAAAAGACTCGCGACAGCATTACGGCTGTAAACAATGACACATTACGTATCCTTTACAAAACCGGAGCTTTGAAATACGCCGACAAACCCATCGGCGATTATTGCAGCTCGGAATGGTTGAGTTACACGGTAGGAACCGACGAATTCGACGAAGCTCTAAGCAATGTGTCTTCGAGAATAAAGAAAAGCGCACCCGTACAAAAATCGATCACAGTAAACAATGGTATGAAAGCAAACCAACCCGGCAGCCGTTTCATCGACTTCACCATCGAAAACGGAAATATCGACGGGACACCCGTATCTCTGTCGGACTATGTAGGCAACGGCAAATATGTTCTCGTCGACTTTTGGGCGTCGTGGTGTGCTCCTTGTCGGGGTGGAATACCGGGTATCAAAGAATTGTATAAAAAATATGCCGGTGAAGACTTCGAAGTAGTAAGCGTCGCCGTATGGGACGAACGGGCAGCCACCCTTAAAGCCCTCGAAGAAGAACAAATGCCCTGGCCGCAAATCATCGACGCACAAGAAATCCCGTCGAATATTTACGGTTTCACAGGTATTCCCCAAGTAATACTTTTCTCACCCGATGGAACCATCATTGCCCGCGATCTGCACGGGAAAGCCATTGATGAGGCCGTAGAAAAAGCCTTGAAAAAATAAATATCCCCTTTTTTACCACATTACACACACATTATTATTCACCAAGAATCGCCCTTTTGGGGGCGATTCTATCTTTAAACGCCATTATGGGAATATTTTTAGGCAGTGCAACAATAAGCATTACATTAGCCCTTATCTTTTACTCTATCGGTACTTGGAGCGAGCATTTTCAAAAAGGATTACGACTGTGGCATATCGTCTTTTTTGTACTGGGGTTGTGCGCCGACTCATTGGGCACGGCAATGATGATGGAGATAGCTGACCCCATGAAAGGAAATGCCTTACACGGTATTACCGGCGCTTTGGCACTTCTTTTGATGGCTATACATGCAGCATGGGCTATCTACACCTATTGGAAAGGAAGCCCCAAAGCCAAACAGAATTTCAGTAAATTCAGCATCTTCGTATGGACTTTTTGGCTCATTCCATATATCTTGGGAATCGTACTGGGAATAAAATAAGCAATACCAATAAAAAGCCGGGCTGTCAAAATAGACAGCCCGGCTTTTTTCTTCCGATGACACATCAAAACAACCGCATCTGTTCGGGACACGATACTGGGTTTTCCACAGGAAAAACATACACCTCACTCGCCGTGTTACGGCGTAGCGGCACGAGTTGCACGTCGCGACCTACCTGTATATGGCTCTGCGACAAACGCTCCTCGATGGTTTTATAAGCCAACTCGGGCGTATTGTTTTCCCGGCTGAGGTGGCACAAGAAAACATATTCGAGCCCGCTATGATAATGGGTGGCAAGGAAATCGGCAGCATCGGTGTTGCACAGATGACCCGACCGGGAGACGATGCGTTTTTTCAGATAATAGGGATAAGGCCCTTGCTGCAACATCTCCATATCGTAGTTCGATTCGAGAATCAGGCAATGGGCCTGCTGCAAGTAACCGGCCACGCTGTCGGGAATACAGCCCAAATCGGTGGCAAAGACAAAACAACGTCCGCCCGCTTCGATACGATAGCCGACATTGTCGGTCCCGTCGTGCGGCACTTCAAAGGCAGTGATGGTAAAATCGCGTATCGTAAAAGGGACATCTTTAAGAATGGGACGGCCTACCGAATAAATCTTCTGTGTCATGCAATAACAACGGTTCATACCGTTGAGAATCGTCTGCGTCGTATACACGGGAACACCACACTTTTCTCCCACATAACCGGCTCCTTTGATGTGGTCGGCATGATCGTGTGTGATGCACAAGGCGACAATCGATTCAAAAGCAATACCGTTGGCCGCCAACGACTTTTTTATCTGCCGTGCCGATATGCCCGCATCGATAAGAATTCCGTAACTATCGGTACCCAGATAGTAACAATTCCCGCTGCTGCCGCTCGACAAACTCACAAACCGTATATTATTCATCGTTTTTCCGTTTCTATAATTCCATAGCCCGTGCGACGCACCTACATCGCCTGCCATTTATAAGTTCCTTCCGGAGAAAAATAATCGGACGCAAAGATAACAATTCCAGAGCGAACAGAAAAGCGGGTTTGCCTATTCCTCCGACAACTCCATACCCGAACGGCTGTTACACCTCATCATCATTCCAAACGAGCACCAATGAAGTGAAACATCTTACGCCAGATAGTACGTTTTCTATGAGATCCCTCACATACGGGAATGACAAACATGTCATTCTGAATGAAACGAAGTGAAATGAAGAATCTCACCCGAAAAGAGAATTGAAGATTCCTCACATGCGTTCGGAATAACAAATGGGTTGTCGCCCTTGCCCTGAATGGCAAAAATCATTGCAACGCAAAAGTAACAGGCACGGTATATTTCACACGCACAGGCTTACCTTGTTGATTGCCCGGAGTCCAGCGCGGAAGGCTCTGTATAACCCGTACAGCTTCCTTATCCAGCATCGGTTCCACACCTTTTATCACTTGAACATCTTCCACATAGCCATCTTCACCCACAACGAAACTAACAAGAACACGACCTTGAATACCATTTTCCTGTGCCACAGTAGGGTACTTCAAATGACTTGCGATATATTGTACCAACGCCGTTTGCCCTCCGGGAAAAACCGGCATCACCTCTACTACGGTAAAAGGCTTGGATTCCTTTTTTCCTCCCTGACCGGAAAGCGATTGCGAATCGGCGGTACGGGCAGACGGTGCAGGCGCGACTTTTTCTTTTTCGGTCAACGTAATACTTACCGGCAGCACTTTGCCCTCTTCTACCGTAATACGCTGCTCGGCCTCGGCATATCCGGATTTGGCAACGGTAAGAGTATGTTCGCCGATGAGTATATCGGCGTAGATATTGGGAGTCGTACCCGTGAGTGCCGTATCGTCGACCGATACCGTCGCTCCTACCGGGCGGGTATTTACATTGAGAGACCCGTAACGGGGCGTAGGGGCAGAGAGTGTAACGGTACGCTTATCGCCCGCTTCCACCTCCACACTCTGCGATGAGGAATAGTGCGAGGTCTTGCGCGCCTCGACCGTATAAAGTCCGGCATTGAGGCGTCCGCTCCAACGGCCGACACCTTTCAGCTCGTTATTGATATAAATCTCGGATTCGCCGGGCGCGGAAACCGACACTTCGGCAAAATTGGGCTGCAATACTGCCTCGACCGATTGCGTCGCACCGTTGCCCGGGACAGCTACCTCCATCGTGCAGGTCTTGTAAACCGGCATCTTGAACTGCAACGTGTGTTTCCCCGGCGACAACCATTTGCTTGTAAACGGCGTCGTACCGGCCGGCTGGTAATCGCCATCGATATACACCTCGGCACCCGCAGGGTCGGAATCGATCTGCAATATGCCATAGGCCGGCTGCAAAGCCACCGACAGCTCTTTCTTGGCGTTGCCTATCTCAAATTGTCCCATTGTCGGCTCATGCAATGCGGCCGATACCCGATAGGTATGTTTCCCGTATTTGAGCAGGGTCGACACCACACCGTCGGCCACCTCTACCGGCACATCGTCGATAGAGACCTCGGCATTGGCCGGTGTTACGGTCATGACCAAGTATTGCCCGCCCGCGCTCTCCTGTACGATCGTCGTTACCTTTCCGGTAGTGAGCACCATCTCATAGGTGCGTCCCGCCTCTACGAGCACGGGATAGTAATAGTCGCGCAACACGCCCAACTTCTGGTGTGAAAGGGTAATCTTTCTCGACTTCTGCGGCACATAAACCCATATTTCACCCGTCCGCTGCTCCGCACCCACGATACCCAGCATACCGCCGTCGAAAGCGAAACCGGTCTCGGTCGTTACAACCTTTATCAATGCCGACACTTCATTATTCTGGTCGCGCTTCATCGTCCCGGCCGTATTGGCCGTAAGATCGGTTTCGAGCAACCGGAAACTCTTGACCGATATATTCTGTGCCGACAACACGCCGGAATATAGACCTAATCCTATCAGGAAAATTGTCAAAACGACACGATAACGGAACATTGCAGACATATTCATTATTGTGGTTACTTATACAATAGAAAGATACAAGGCGTCTTGGGCAACACCGGTTTGCGCTTGGCCCACTCGGCCAGCGAAAGGGTGCGTATCGACTCTTCTCCCGTCGTGATACCCAACGCTATGCAGAGCCGTGTCTGCGGACGACAATAACGCAGACAGTCCTCGACCATCTTGTCGTTACGGTAAGGTGTCTCGATAAAAATCTGCGTCTCTCCCTCGTTATAGATACGTTGTTCGAGCCGTTTCAAGGTCTTGGCACGCTCTCCCCCCTCAATGGGGAGATAACCGTGAAAAGCGAAACTCTGCCCGTTGAACCCCGAAGCCATCAGCGACAACAATATCGACGACGGCCCTACCAGCGGTACCACTTTATAGCCTTTGCGCTGCGCAATCGCCACGACATCGGCTCCGGGATCGGCCACGGCGGGACAGCCCGCCTCGGAAATCACCCCGACGGGAAGTCCGTCGGCAAGCGGTGCAAGATACCCCGCAACAGCCTCGGGTAGAGTGTGACGGTCGAGTGTATAGAACGTAAGGGAATCGATGTCGGTCGCCGGGTCGCACCGTTTCAAGAAACGGCGTGCCGAACGCACGTTCTCGACAATGAAATGGCGTATTCCGGCCGTTACTTCACGATTATAAGAGGGCAGCACACGGTCGTGCGGCGTGTCGCCCAGCGTAACGGGTATCAGATAAAGCGCGGCTTCGAGCATAACGAGAAATATTTTAGCAAAGGCTTCTACGGTAAAAAAACGACCAGTCCGGCCGAATAGAAAACCCCTCTGCCGATTTATCGGCAAAAATAGTTAATTTTGCCCAAAAACCGAATCATTCGACCGAGATATGGAATTACCTGCCGAGTTTACCGACCGTATGCGCCGTCTGTTGGGCGACGAATACGACGATTTCGCTATCGCACTACTTAGCGAACCACAGACAAGCCTGCGGCTCAATCCCGCCAAATGTAACGGACGACCCGACTACCAGTCCGTACCGTGGTGTCGCGACGCCTATTATATCGAGACAAGACCGGCTTTCACGTTTGACCCCCGACTACACGGCGGTGTATACTACGTGCAGGAAGCCTCTTCGATGTTCCTCGATTACGTTCTGCGCCGGTTTGTCGACACGCCGGTACGGTATCTCGATCTGTGCGCCGCACCGGGAGGAAAATCCACGCTCGCCCTCTCGGCCCTTCCCGCCGGGAGTCTCGTCGTGTGCAACGAAGTCGTGCGCAACCGCACTCATATCCTGGCCGAAAACGTCATAAAATGGGGATACGACAACACGATCGTAACCCGTAACACAGCAGCAGACTTCGGAAAACTGCATCACTACTTCGACGTGATACTGGTCGACGCACCCTGCTCGGGCGAAGGCATGTTCCGCAAAGACACCCAAGCCACAACCGAATGGTCGCCGGCACAAGTGGGCGTATGCGCCGAGCGCCAACGGGAAATACTCTCCGACGTGTGGGACGCCTTGCGCCCCGGCGGTCTGCTCATATACAGCACTTGTACCTACAACCGGGAAGAAAACGAAGATATGATACGTTTCCTTTGCGATCATTTCGACGCGACACCCCTGGCAGCCGCCCCGCCTGCGGCATGGCACATACACCCTTCGCTCGACAAAGAGCTGCCCGCTTACCGGTTCATGCCCCACTATACCCGGGGCGAGGGGCTTTTCATGGCGATCGTACGCAAACCGGGCAACGCCGACGAATGCGAACGCGATGAATGGTTGCAAAGAGCCGTCCGTAAAAACGGTAAAAACAGAAACAAGCGCCCGGCCGCCAAAGGCGACACCGAAGTATGGCGTTCGTGGATTTCCACGCCCGAAAAATATGTTTTCGACACCGACGACGAATCCGTTACCGCTCTGCCCGCATCGCTCGTTCCCGATTACGATCTTTTCGCCACCCGGTTCGACATCGTGCATCGCGGCATACCTGTCGCCTCACGCAAAGGCCGCGAGTGGCAGCCGCACCACGCACTCGCCTTGTCGACCAGCCTCAATACCGAAGCCTTCGATGCGTTACCCCTCACGACCGACGAAGCCATAGCCTACCTGCGACGGGAAACATGGCCGACACTCACTGATCCCCGGCGCGGCATGCGCCTCGTTACCTGCGACGGCCTCCCGCTGGGCTGGTGCAATCATTTGGGCAACCGCATCAACAACCTCTACCCGCAGGAGTGGCGCATACGCAGCGGCTACCGCCCCGAAAATCCCAACCTCCCCGTATGGTAAAAATTTAAGGGGAGAAACGGCTATCATCTCAATTATTTGATTATATTTGCATGAAGTCGGAATAGGTTTTATCCCGACACACATGTAACAATCCTATTCAAACCTATAAAAAATAGCATCATGATTTTGAATTCATTGAAAGACTCCGCATCGGTCGAGTCGCTGCACCCGCTCTTCAAAAAAGCCTTTGACTATATCAAAGCCACCGATTTCTCGAAAGTACCCGCCGGTAAAATCGTTCTCGACGGCGATAAACTCTACATCTCGGTAGCCGAGCCTACCGGCAAAACCAAAGAAGCCGCCCGCATGGAAACCCATGACAAATACATCGACATACAGATGCCTCTCACCGCTGTCGAAACAATGGGCTGGAAAGCGACCAATGAACTGAAAGAGCCGATCGCCCCGTACAATCCCGAAAAAGACATCACATTCTTTGCCGACAAGCCTACGACCTACATCGATGTACAACCGGGCGAATTTGCCATCTTCTTTCCCGAAGACGGACATGCTCCCGGCATAGCCGAAGGCAACTTCCGCAAAGTCATCGTAAAAGTAAAAATCTAAAAAGTTCTCCTTTATCGGGCGGCGTCCTTCCTATATGCCGCCCGTTTCTTCCTTTCCTTATTAACCACCTTAAATCTAACGGTATGCTCAATCTGATAAAAAACGATCCGTGGCTGGAACCGTTCTCGCCCGTAATCGAACATCGTCATCAATCGGCTCTTGAAAAAGAAAAAGAGCTTTGCGGCAAAAAAAGTACGCTTTCCGACTTTGCCGACGGATACCTTTACTTCGGACTGCACCGTACCGAAAAAGACGGGTGGATCATACGGGAATGGGCACCCAATGCTACCGAGATATTCTTGATAGGAGACTTCTCCGACTGGAAAGAACGCCCGGCTTATCGGTTCAAACCCCTATCCAACGGCGTATGGGAAATCAAGCTCGATGCCGAACAACTGCACCACCTCGACCTCTATAAGCTCTCGATGCACTGGGAAGGAGGGCAAGGCGAACGTGTACCGGCATGGGCAACCCGTGTCGTGCAAGATGAAACCACAAAAATCTTTTCGGCACAAGTATGGTCTCCGGAGAAACCGTATATCTTCAAAAAGAAAAAATTTACCCCCCATACATCGCCTCTGCTCATCTACGAATGCCACATAGGCATGGCGCAAGAAGACGAGCGCATCGGTTCTTATGACGAATTCCGCGAAAAAGTTCTTCCCCGCATTATCGCCGACGGGTATAATGCCATACAGATCATGGCCATACAGGAACACCCTTACTACGGATCGTTCGGTTACCATGTATCGAGCTTCTTTGCACCCTCTTCACGCTTCGGCACTCCCGACGAGCTGAAACACCTTATCGACGAAGCCCATCGAAACGGTATCGCCGTCATCATGGACATCGTTCACTCCCATGCCGTGAAAAACGAAATCGAGGGACTGGGACGTTTCGACGGCACTCCCAACCAATTTTTTTACGGAGACCACCGCCGCGAACACCCGGCTTGGGACTCGCTCTGCTTCGACTACGGGAAAAACCAAGTTATCCATTTCCTGCTCTCCAACTGTAAATATTGGCTCGAAGAATTCCGTTTCGACGGATTCCGTTTCGACGGAGTAACCTCCATGCTTTACTACGACCACGGATTGGGCAAGGCTTTCTGTGGATACGGCGATTACTACGACGGCGGACAAGACGAGAACGCCATTACTTACCTCACCCTCGCCAATCGGTTGATACACGAAGTAAACCCTCACGCCATCACCATAGCCGAGGAGATGAGCGGTATGCCGGGTCTCGCTGCCAAAATCGAAGACGGAGGTATCGGCTTCGACTACCGCATGGCTATGGGCATACCCGACTTCTGGATAAAAACCATCAAAGAGAAAAAAGACGAAGAGTGGCATCCGACCGGTATCTTCTGGGAACTGACCAACCGCCGATCTGATGAAAAAACCATCAACTATGCCGAGAGCCACGATCAGGCTCTCGTCGGGGACAAAACCATCATCTTCCGCCTCATCGACGCCGAAATGTATTGGCACATGATGAAAGACGACACCAGCAGCCTCGCCGTAGACCGGGGTATGGCACTGCATAAAATGATAAGGTTGGTTACCCTCTCGACCATAAACGGAGGATACCTCAACTTTATGGGAAACGAATTCGGCCACCCCGAATGGATCGACTTCCCCCGGCAAGGAAACAACTGGTCTTACAAGTATGCCCGCAGACAATGGAGTCTTGTAGACCGAACAGACTTGAAATATTGCTACCTCGGAGCTTTCGACAAAGCGATGATAGAATTGGTGAAAGGAATACGTGGTTTTGAGAAAAGCCCCATCATAAAATTATGGGACAGCGGTGAAGACCAAATTTTGGCTTTTATGCGCAAAGACTTTATCTTCATATTCAATTTCAGCCCCACACGCTCATACGAAGGATACGGCATACTGGCTCCCAAAGGCAGCTACCGGTGCATACTCGATAGCGACCAACCACAGTTTGGCGGTTACGCCCGCATCAACCAACACATCGAGCATTTTACACAACCCGACCCTCTGTATAAGAAAGATAAGAAAGAATGGTTGCTGCTATACCTCCCGGCACGCACGGCCATGGTAATGCAACGTCAAAAGAAAAAATAGCACTCTCGCCTTATCGTGCGCGGACACGAATGTATACAAAAACATCGTCGTGTCCGCACACGAAATTAAAAAAACATATTTGGGCTCAAAAACAAATCAACAGATTGAATGAAAATAAATTATGCCCAAATAAGGGTAATTACTACACCTAAAATATGTTATAAAACACACAACAAACGTTTGGCTGTATAAAAAAAAAGGCACACCTTTGCCTCTGTAACCTATAACAATCTTTTTTACCTTAAAAAATTAATACCTATTGAAAACCTAATAAAGAAGGAGCTTTTGCGAAAAAGCTCCTTCTTGCATTTTATTTATCAACTGAATTTCAACAGATTATAAAAAACAATTATATTCCCGAAGCATCTTCCGTGTACGCACACAATTCTACGTTAAACCGCGGCAAGAAGATAACGAAACGTAAAAAAGTCGTCATATCCATTACGATTTGCAAAAAAAACATTATCTTAGCCAATAAGTACACCAGCACAAAACAGGTCTATGTTCGGAGTTTTCACCTATCCATGGAGCGACTGGTTATATTCCGGGGTCTACACGGGATTTATCCTGACGATCATTTTTACAATCATCGTCGTCGTACTCGAAAATCGCAATCCGGTAAAAAGCCTTGCATGGATTGTCGTATTGGTTTTCATTCCCATAGGCGGATTTATTTTCTACCTGTTTTTCGGCCAGCAATATCGCCACACCCGCATGATATCGAAACGGAAGAGGCGTATTCTGCAAAGAATGTCCGATAACACGACACATCTGGGCGTGCTCGAACCCGGCAACAAACTATCACCCGAAAGCCAGCAACAAATCGAGCTTGGTTATCGACTGGGGGGAACCAAACTTTTCGCACGGAATCAGATAGAAATTTTTACCGATGGAAAGAGCAAATTCGATGCCTTCATCGAGGAATTGCAGAAAGCGACCCGGTTCATTCACCTCCAATACTATATTTTCTATAACGACACCCTGGGAAATACTATCAAGGATATTCTTATCGAAAAAGCCAAACAAGGAGTAAAAGTACGTGTCCTATACGACGATGTGGGATGCTGGCGGGTAAAATCGAAATTCTTCAAAAGCATGCGGAAAGCCGGAATAGAAATACGTCCGTTTTTCAAAGTTTCATTTCCCCAACTCGCCAATAAACTCAACTACCGCAATCACCGTAAGGTCGCCATTATCGACGGAAAAACAGGATTCATCGGCGGCATGAACATAGCCGACCGTTACCGCAACGGACTCTCTTGGGGAATATGGCGCGATACACACGCACGTATCAAAGGGCCGGCTGTCTACGGGCTGCAAACGGCTTTCTCGATCGATTGGAGTTTCACCACAAAAGAGTTTCTATCAGAAGCCAATTATTATCCTCCTGTCGAAGAAACGGGGAATACCGATATACAGATTCTCACCAGCGGACCGTTGGGGGAATGGAAAGAAATCGCATTTTCATTTCTGAAAGCAATCTCAAACGCCCGAAAATGCATCTACATACAGACTCCCTACTTCCTCCCCACCGACAGTCTGCTCAAAGCGTTACAGGCCGCAGCACTCGCCAAAGTCGACGTACGCCTCATGATACCCAGCCACAGTGATTCCCGCCTATTGCAATATGCTTCGCAATCGTATCTGAAAGATATTCTTCGGGCAGGTGTAAAAGTATATTTTTATGAAGGAGGATTCCTGCATGCCAAAAGCCTGATCATCGACGATGAATTCTCGACAATCGGTTCTACCAACTTCGATTTCCGCAGTTTCGACCATAATTTCGAAATAAACGCATTCATGTACAGTACCGAAACAGCAACCCAAATGAAGAAAATTTTCATCAGCGACATGCAACAATGCCGGCGTATCACGTTGAACCGGTGGAAACGCCGCCCCATGACTACCAAAGTCATAGAATCGTTTGTCCGGCTCATGAGCCCGATATTGTAAAAAAAAGAACAAATCATTTATTTACAACACTATATAATCGTCCAAGCAACATCAAAATGAAATACCTAAAAAGAATATCATGCTCTTTTCTCGCCATCGCGCTGTGCATGTCGATCGCAGCAAAAGACGAGAGAGGTTCGATAGCAAAATTCGATTACTTCGAATACATAGGCAATGACGATTTTTACAGGGAAAATCCCCTTCCCCACGATAATTCTTTCTATAATCCCATCGTCCCGGGTTGGCATTCCGACCCGAGTATATGCAGGGTAGGGAACGATTATTTCATGGTCATGTCCACGTTTACCTACTACCCGGGAGTTCCATTGTTCCATAGCCGGGATCTCGTCAACTGGCGACAAATAGGCAATATACTCGATAGGCCGAGCCAACTGCCGGCACTTCAAGGGCAACCTATCAACACAGGAGGGATATATGCCCCGGCCATATCGTACAATCCCCACAATAAAACATATTACATGATTACCACCGATGTAGGACGCGGGCATTTCTATGTTACGACACAAGACCCGTTCAGCAAGTGGTCCGACCCGCACTGGTTGCCTACCATCGGAGGTATCGACCCCTCATTTTTCTTCGACGATGACGGGAAAGCCTATATCGTGCATAAAGAAGACACCGAGGGAAAACCCAAGTGGAGCAATTTCCGTTCGATACGCATCACGCGGTTCGATACCACGACCGGCGACGTTTTCGGTGAAGACATGCCTTTCCGCGAATCGGGGGTCGGACCGGAAGAACGGCTCGACCGCAACGAAGGCCCGCATATCTATAAAATAAACGGGAAATATTACATGATTTGCGCCGAAGGAGGTACCAGTTGGGCACACTCCGAAGTCGTGTACCGCGCCGACAGCGTACTCGGCCCTTACACCCGTTGGAGCCGCAACCCCATGCTTACCCAACGCCTGTTGAAAGCCAATCGCAATAACGCCGTAACCTGCACGGGACATGTAGATATTGTAGATACTCCCGACGGGGAATGGTGGGGCGTATTCCTCGGTTGCCGACCCGACCAAAACGGGTTTGAATGTCTCGGACGCGAAACATTCATCATGCCGATAAAATGGAGTGCCGACGGATTTCCCTACATGACGCAAAGCAAAGACACCATTCCCCTTGTCCTGCACCGCAAAGGAATAAAACGAGAGAAAAACGTTACCTTCGGCAACTTCACATGGCGCGACGATTTCACCGGAAAGACCCTGCGTCCGGAATGGCTTTCGATTTGGGGATCGGCCGAGAAGTACTATAAAACAGGCAACGGATTGCGACTATCCTGCGCACCGATAACCCTGAAAGACCGCCGCACACCGGCTTACATAGGCCGAAGGTTGCAACATCACAAATACACCGTTACCACGTGTCTCAGATTCAAGCCCGAAGAGGGAGAAGCCGCAGGATTGTTACTGGTCAAAAACGAAGAGCATCAATATTTCATGGCCTTACGCAAAGGCAACCTCGCCCTGCTGCAAATAGGGCGAGGTGCTGATAAAGAGATTGCGACCCAACCGATAAAAACCGACGGCCGCCCGATAAGTCTGCGGGTAGAAGCTCGTGGTACTCTCTGCGATTTCTACTACAAAGAAGAGGGTAACGGCTGGCAGTTACTGGCCAAAGATATAGATGCAACCCACATTTCCTCCCGGAAGGGAGGTGGTTTTACCGGCTCTACCGTCGGAATGTATGCCGTCAAAAATCAAAAAGAATAGCCAACAGTATTTTTCGTATCTTTGTCAAACCATTCATCTAATACATCAAAGACCATGTTTTCAAAACTCGTTGCCATAGAACCTGTCAGCCTCATACCATCGGCCGAAAAAGCATTGCAGAATCATGCAAAAGAAGTCATACTATATCCCGATATTCCGCAAGATAACGATGAAATCGTACGCCGCATCGGAGATGCCGATGCCGTGCTGGTAAGTTACACCTCCAACATCGGACGGAATGTGATGGAACGATGTCCCGGCATCAGATACATAGGTATGTGCTGCTCCCTTTATTCGCCCGAAAGCGCCAATGTGGACATACGCTACGCCGAAGAGCGGGGGATCACGGTAAAAGGTATCCGGGATTACGGAGACGAAGGGGTCGTGGAATATGTCGTGAGCGAACTGGTCCGCTGCCTACACGGATTCGGCCAACCGGCATGGGACGGCGAAGCCCGCGAAATTACCGGACTGAAAGTCGGCATCGTGGGATTGGGCAAGTCGGGCGGCATGATAGCCGACGCTTTAAAATTTTTCGGGGCGGAAATTTCCTATTTCGCCCGCAGCGAGAAAAGCGAAGCCCGAGAAAAAGGATACCGGTTCTTGCCTTTGCACGAACTTCTTGCTCAAAACGAAGTCGTATTCTGCTGCTTGAACAAAAATACGGTATTACTCCATAAAGCTGAATTCGAGAAACTCGGCACCTCTAAAATTTTATTCAATACGGGATTGTCTCCGGCATGGGACGAAGAACCTTTTACCCAATGGATTTCGGGCAATAACCTTTGCTTCTGCGACACCGTAGGAGCCTTAGGCGGAACACACTTACTGGAACACCCGCACGTGCACTGTATGCAAGTCTCGACCGGCCGCACCCGTCAGGCATTCGTCCGCCTGAGCGAAAAGGTATTGGCCAATCTCTCAGAATACGACGGGTGAAACGATATTGAGCAGCGTATTCACGACCGACCAACCTGCGATTTCGGCTGTGGCGCTGTACACATCTACAACGGCCCGCACCTGCTCGTTTTCTATTTCGACCCTTTGCGTATCGCCTTTGAAACCGGGTGTAGATTGTATGGTAACGTGCATCGCTTCGGGACCGACCGATGCGCGCGAAGCTGCAACCGTTACGTTCACTTTCGTGGGGAACAGACGGATCGCCTCGGCTGCATTGCCCGAAAAAACGATTTTCTGTTCCGTTTGCAAAGAATCGGTATAAACCGGCGTTCCTTTCAGAGCATCGGGGCCTTTTTCGTTGAAAAACCGCGCCGACGCCCCGCCCATCAAAGCGGCTGTACGCAACACATCAAATCCGCCGGTAGCTCCCGAAGCGATATAGATGCGCGTCCCGTTTTCTTTGGCAACAGCCGATACTTCCCGATAAAACGCATCATCGGCCAATGCCCCGATAGAGAGGGTAACGATAGATGTCCCGTTCTTCAAAGTCGGGACAGCCCATTCCCTCAAAGCGGCAGGTGAAGCCGTCTCCACCAGAATATCGGGTTTCAACGCCAACAACTTTTCCACAGACTCGCACACAGCACAGGCACGCCCGGCATTTCGCATTTGACCGGCGATACGCTCGGCCTTAGCCGCCGTACGCGAATATACGCCGATCAAATCATACTCGGGCAACAGCCCTTTGACGACGGCTTCCGCAATAACTCCGGCCAACCGTCCGCAACCTACGATTACAAATGTTTTCATAATGACACAAAGATAACACTATTTTACAAACCGGCAGAGGTATCGGGAAATAAACCCTCAAAATCAAAAGCATATACCACCGCATACCGTCCGGGAAACGGATAAGCAAAAAAATTCCCGGAATTTTCCTATCAATCCGACAGCTTGTCTTCGAGATATTCCGGTGAGATATTGACAAGCAAAAGACGTCCCGTAGTCCGGGTAAAAGCCGTATAGAGCCATCGGTAAAAATCGAGTCCCAGCATATCGGGACGTATATACCCCATGTCGACAAAGACATTGCTCCATTGTCCGCCCTGTGCCTTATGGCAAGTTACGGCATAGGCATATTTCACTTGCAAGGCGTTGAACCACGGATCATTTTTCAGTTTCTTCAACCGTTCCTTTTTCGACGGGACGTCGGCATAATCTTCCATCACGGCATTGAAAAGCCGTGTGTTTTCTTCGGAGGTCAGCGACGGAGCTTCGGAGTGCAGCGTATCGAGTATTACTTTCGCCTCTATTTCCTCTTCATAATCGGGAAAATAAAGAGCGACATCGGCAAAACGGAAACCGTACATCTCGCAAACGTTTCTCACGCGCACCACCCTTGCAACATCACCGTTGGCGATAAAATCGAGCTTCTCGTATTTCTCGCTCCAAAAATAATTGTTCCGCGCCACCAGCAACAAATCGCCCCCGGTAAGTTCTTCCTCCCGGTATAAAATACGGTTGCGTACGCCTTGATTGAATATATTGGCACGCTTGTTGGAGCGAGTAACGATTATCGTCTCGTCCATACCGTCCCGCTGATAAGCCGAGGAAAGCCGCTCTATAAGCTCATCGCCCCCCACCCTGCACACATCGGGGAAACTTCCCAACCGAATCCGAGGTACAGGCAGGGGCGATTCCTGCATGAGCTCCCGCAAACGGGTCGCATTGAAAAGTACGCCCGACTCTTCGAGCTGACGCACCACATGGGTGAGCACAAAAGTATAGACCGGAAAGCCGTACCGCCGTACATAACCCTCATCGAGAGCCGGACTCTGCATCTGCCCTACCGGAGGCAACTGGGCCGTATCGCCGAGCAAAATAAGCCGGCAACCGCTCCCGGAATAGACAAAATCGAAAAGATCGTCGAGCAACAACCCCGAACCGTAAACGCGCCCCTCGGCCGTCTCATTGGCAATCATCGACGCCTCGTCCACGATGAAAAACGTATTCTTATGTGCATTATGCGCCAACTGAAAGCCCGTAAAATCGCCCGTAAAAGCCCGCTGACGGTATATCTTCTTGTGTATCGTATAAGCCGCATGACCGGCATACAAAGCGAAAACCTTTGCCGCCCGGCCGGTAGGAGCCAGCAATACGCAAGTACGCTCGAAAGACTCCAACGTCTTGACCAGCGCACCGATCAGCGATGTCTTACCTGTACCGGCGTACCCTTTCAATAAAAAAACAGAGGGCACGTTATCGTCCCACAAAAAAGCAGATAGACGGGCAATAAGATCGGCCTGCTCCTCGGTAGGGACATAAGGCAGATTTTCCGAAAGTCGTTGTATAAAATAATCGCTGAGCATAGCCCGAAAATTTACCGAACAGCCAATAATTTGTTACAAACATACAAAATTTTCGGTCGACATAAAAGGTCATACCATTTTCTCAACAGGAAACAATACCAGATTGGTTCCGGATCATGCTCATTTCGACTTTTAGAAAAGGAATATGTATAGCAAAAGAAAGATGTATAGACAACAATTTATCACAAAAAATTTGCATATTGTTGCAAAAAGTAGATATATTTCGATTCTTAGAGAGAAAAAAATATGTTTTCGGACATCTTTTCAAAAACAAATGTATATCTTTGCAGCATAAAGAAGAGTATAAAGGAAAAAACATCATAAAAATCGGCTTACAAATGTAAGCAAAAAGGAAACAACAATATCATTTCAAAACTCAACCGCTATGAAATTTCGTATTCTCTCCCTGCTGGTCGTTTCGTTGCTCGTTTTCGACGCATCGGCCAAAGTAAGAAAAACAAAAAAAGCTGCTCCGGCAACGACCGAGCAACAAAATGCTCCCTCGCAAATCACTATCAAAGGTAAAGTACAATTTACTTATAAAGGTTACTGGAACTACGACCAGCCTGCCCCCGAATTCAAAATGACGGTTTATCAATACGAAGGGACACAGAAAAAAGTTTACGCCGAAGCCGACATCGACGACAACAACGAGTACACGCTGACCCTTCCCATTGCAACGCCGGGTGTTTATACCGTGGATTGCGGACATTGGCAATCGGTTCGCGTATGGGGAGAAGATGAAGATCTCACCATCAATTTCCGCGGATTCGATACAGCCCGCGTGAAGATCAAAAATCCTCCCTATGTATATATTCAAGGCGGCCCCAAAAACGAGCTGATGAATCAGTACAATTTCTGTTCGTACCGCAGCTATCAATCGATGATAGCCATCTCCAAAGCTGTCTACAATGCCAAGCTCGAAGAAGCTCCCCGTGCAGCTATAAACGGAGCGCTCTTTGAATATAACAGTGACGATTTCAAAGCTCGTGTCCGTTACTTGGTCGAGCATAACGACACGCTTACCAGCGTATTGGCACTCTTGCCCACGTTAAGCCAAGAAGACGACAAAGCGCTTATCGACAATACACTGAACAATCTGTCTGCCGCACACCCCGGTTATGCGCCCATACAAAAATATAAAGACGACATCGCAAAAGCCAAAGCCCAACGCGAGCGTCTCAACAACGGTAATCCCGCACCGGCATTCACCTATCCGCAAATCGACGGCAAGATGCTCTCGCTCGCCGACCTCAAAGGGAAAATCGTGTTGGTGGATTTCTGGGCTTCTTGGTGCGGTCCTTGTCGGAAAGAAATCGTCAACCTCAAAAAATACTACGAAGAGTTCAAAGACAAAGGTGTTGAATTCCTGAGCGTATCGATCGATGCCGATAAAGATGCGTGGCTCAAAGCTGCCGAAGAAGAAAACATGCCGTGGTTGCAGATGCATGCTACCGACGGCGGTAAAAAACTGATGAGCGACTATCAGTTCGGTGGCATTCCTTTTATCGTCCTCATCGACGCCAACGGCAATCTCTACGCCAAAGGTTTGCGCGGAGAAGAAATCCGCACGGCCATACAAAATGCCATCAACGGTGTAGCCCCGGAAAAACCGGCTCCCCGCAAATCGATCTCCATGGGTGCCATGTCGATGTAACAGATTTTACATACTATAACCACCACTAAAATTTTTACGTATGAAAAAACTAAATGCTATGCTGCTTATGGCTCTCTGCGCCGTATTCAGTTTTACATCGTGTAGCGACGATGACAATGACACGGGATTCGGTATCACCGGAGTAACCGTTGCCACTTCGGAAGGAGCTTCCTATACAGGAGTCATCAACCAATCGGCCCTGACAATCCAATGTACCGTTCCCATGACGACCCAACCCTCGGAACTGGAAGCCTGCTCCCTTACCGTAAGCGCAACGATGAACACATCGGTTACCGTAAACGGTGCCGCTGTTACGGGAGAGACATTCGACCTGAACGATCCTATCGTGCTCACCGCTTCGTATGACGGAAAGACCAAAGACTATACTCTTACGGTAGTCATCTCCGATACCGAAGACGACTTGGCCGCCGGTAAACAAATCAGCGCCGACATACGCACAGGAGGTATCCCCTCTAACGTATACGATTACTCGGTTGCATTCTTCGACGGTAAATTCTATGCTTTCACCTCGGGCTATACCGCAGCCGACTCTGCCGCATATTACCAAGTATTCACCTCGACCAACGGTACTCGCTGGACCGAAGTCAATACACCAGAAATCATCGGCGGTATGGGTGCTCGTCCCGTTGTTTTTGACAACAAACTTTACGTCATGGGTGGCGTTCGCGCCATCGGTACCGACCAAGACGGCAATGCACCCGAATATGAATCGAACGGTTGGAGCGGTAGTCTCACTTTGAAAACATTCCGCACATGGTCGACCAGCAACGGCAGCACATGGACCGACGAAAGCATCGAAGGAAATTCGACTCTTACCGATGACATGTTCAAAAGGCTTGTAGGAATGGGTTCTTTCGGTTTTGTAGGTGTTACTCCGTTTACATTCAACGACAAGCTCTACATGGAAAACGGTGCCATGATGGCATACGGTATGTTCCAGGGTTCCAACTCTCAGCTGTGGGTAAAAAATGACACGACTTACACCATGGAAACCGGTGCATCGAGCTTCTTAAGAAGTCTTTGTACCACTTTCACCTTAAATGATAAAATATTCATCTTGGGCGGTTCAAGAGGTTTCGTTGGAGCAACGAACCTGCAATCCTCTGTATCGAGCTCTACCGACGGCGCAACATTCCAAACTGTTGCCGATTCTACAAAGGTAGGTCCTATCTGCGGTGCCACTGTCGTAACCAACAATGAAGGGAATACGGCCTATCTTTTCGGTGGTCTCTACTACAACGAAGAGGGTGCCCGCGTAATGAACAACAACATCTATAAATCGACCGACGGTATCGAATGGTCGGTCATCGAGGGCATCAATCCCCAATATACCGGAACTTTCAGCCCGTATGTTGTTGTCGATGAAAACAATATCGCTTGGGTATTCGGCGGATTCAAAACATTCTCCGGAAACTATACTCCGTATTCACTCACTGTCGACGAAATGGATCCCTCGTTTGCCGCTTGGGCATTCGCTCTGAATTGATGAATTTTTCATAACCAGCAAAGTACTCTGCGCATAATCCCTGCGCAGGGTACTTTTTCAATCAAATACCGGGACTTAATATTATGAAAAAATTTTGGACAATATACACGGTACTGTGCTGTATATTCTGTTGTGAAATGGCCTCGGCGCAAAATCTTACAAAAATATCCGGTACCGTACTCGATGAAAATAATGCTCCTATGGCAGGCGTAACAATTTCGGTCAACGGGAAAGGCGCCACCTTGTCGACATCGGACGGAACATTTACGCTCACCAACGTACCGACAGGAGCAACCATTTCTTTCTCATTTATCGGTTACGAAACCGAAAAAGTAACCGTAAACAGCCCCAAAACCGTCGAAGCCATACGACTCGTTCCCGCCGAAAACTCCATGCGAGAAATTACCGTCGTAGGCTACGGAAAGCAGGAGCGCCGCGACATCACCGGCTCGGTATCATCGGTCAAGCTCGACGAGCAGAAATCATTCCTGTCGGTCGACCAACTGCTGCAAGGCCGTGCACCCGGCGTATTCGTAAGCAACTCATCGGGAGCTCTCGGCGGTGCCAATCTGCTGACGATACGTGGCGTAAGCTCCATCATCGGAGAGAATAATCCCCTGTATGTTGTCGATGGCGTACCTATCTACGGGACAGACCGCTCGGCCAACTCGGTAGGGACAAGCGGCGGATCGGTAAGTGCTATAAACATGGGTGGAACCTCGACCGGAGGAGGCTCTTTGGTCAACAACATGGACCTGAACTACTCTTTCGAACAAAATCCGCTTCTCTCCATCAACCCCGACGACATCGAATCGATCGAAATCCTGAAAGACGCATTCGCCACCTCTATTTACGGTTCACGAGGTTCGGCCGGAGTCGTCCTCATTACAACCAAAAGCGGTTCACGCGACCGTACATCGGTAAACGTTTCGTACACGTTGAGCATAGACAACCCCATCGGGAAACTCGATCTTATCAACGGTGACGAATACGCACAAATCTATACCCAATACTATCCTTCCGACACTTACCGGTCCGGATATAATACCGACTGGCAAGATGCCGTAACCCGCAATGCCATCAGCCATAACCTCAGTGCATCGGTATCGGGAGGAAACAGCCGTTCGCGATACTTTTTCAGTCTCTCCTATGCCAATAACGAGTCGTATATCATCAACAACGACCTGCAACGTTACTCGGCACGCCTGAACCTCGATACGCAACTGAGCGACAAATTTACATTGGGCGCAAACGTTACCCTCTCTTTTGTGGACAACAATGCCCTCACGGCTCCTACCGTCTACAAAGACGCCATTCTGCGTGCTCCCAACCTTCCCATTTACAACGAAGACGGCTCGTATTACTACGGCCACGCCCTCAACACCAAAGGGAACAACGACAACTACAACCCCGTGGCCTATGCCAACGATGTTACCTCGCAAAGCAAAAACATAACAACGATAGGAAATACCTACCTGCAATATGACGTAACATCGTGGTTGCAACTCAAAACCGAATTGGGTATCAACATCGCAAATACCCGGGCTTATACATATAAGCCCGAACTGCCCGAGGAAGTAGCGGACCTGACCCCCAATAACCAAGCCTCGGAAAACAATGCCTTGAAATACCGTGTCGTCAACAACAATACCATTACGGTAAACAAGGTGTTCAACGACCGCCACTACTTGCAAGCTGTCTTAGGCCAAAGCTATGAGATAGGGCATGAATACAACAACACGATCTACGGATCCAATTTTTTCAGCAAAGACATCAAAGGTATCGGGTCGGCACAAACCTCCCGCGTATCGGCAGCCGGAGAAGACACTTGGGCTCTGCTTTCGGCTTTTGCCCGCGTAAACTATCAGTTGATGCGCCGTTATCTTTTCGGCGTTTCTTACCGGCTCGACGGCTCTTCCCGATATAACCGTTTGCACCGGTTCATCAACATTCCCGCCGTATCGGCCGCATGGCGACTCTCCGAAGAAGATTTCATCGCCTACAACGCCCCGTGGATCGACGAGTTGAAAGTGCGCGGATCGATAGGATGGACCAGCCAGGACGCCAACAACAGCTACTATGGTGCACAGGCCATCTACGTACTGAACACCTCTTCGTCCTACGGTAACGAACAATTCCTCGGAATGTCGCAACCGAGCAACGTAAACCTCGATTGGGAGAAAACCATCACCTATGACTTGGGTATCGATTTCTCCGCTTTCAAAGAACGGTTGAAGCTGACGGTAGATTATTACTACAAACGCACCTCCGATATGCTTTTTTCTTCGGATCTGCCCGCTTACACCGGATATTCCACTCAATATCAGAATATCGCCGATATGCAAAATCAAGGTATCGAGATACAAGTCATTTCCGACAATATCGTGCGGAAAGATTTCTCTTGGCAAACGATACTCAACGTCTCTCACAACAGCAATAAGATATTGAAGCTCAACTTTGAGGGGAATCAGCTCGACCAAGCCAACAGCTCTTTCAAATACTATGCCGTGGGTTACCCCATGGCGCAATGGTACCTGCACGAATGGGTAGGTGTCGATCCCATGACCGGTGAGCCGCTATGGCGTCTTGCCGATGGTACGATCACTACCGTTCCGCCAGCCTCGAATTACGAGACGTCGACCGAAAACAAAAAAGTCTGCGGTACGGCCGAACCTAAATTTTATGGCAGCCTTACAAACATTCTTACCTACAAAGGATTTGAACTGAACCTGATGTTTACATTCTCGGCAGGCGGTCATATGATCAACTCTACCCGCGCCCAGTTGCTCACCTATGCGACCGAATCGGCCAACAACTTGTCTCGCGATATTCTCGACTTCTGGCAGATACCGGGACAGACAACTGACATTCCGAAACTGAAAAACAGCTCGATCGTCAACAACTCCGACTACACCTCGTCGATCACCACGACCCGGTTTCTCGAAAAGAACTCTTATTTGAGATTGAAAACGCTCGAATTCTCATACTCTCTTCCGAAACATATATTGAGAAAGACGAAAACATTCAACCAAATAAAACTTTTCATGGTTCTTACCAATGTGTTCACCATCACTTCTTACTCGGGACTCGACCCCGAAGTGAGCGCATTCGGTTCGTCGGCAACCGCTACCGGATATGATAACCTGACGATGCCTTCTTCTCGAAGCTATCAATTCGGTATAAGATTCGGAATTTAACCACAGGAGGACAAACAACATGATGAAAAAAATCTTATTCACCATATCGACCCTCGCGTCGTTGACCCTGTTCAGCGCATGTGAACTCGACTATGCACCGCAAAACACGATGGTAGACGAGACGGTCTACAAAGAAGAGAAAACCGCGCAATCGGCCCTCATCGGGGCATATACCCGCTTGTGCGTGCTGCTCTCGGGCGCACCCAACGATCAGAACAATTATACAAACAGTTCTTTCGCATTCCAACTGGCCGACATCGGCACCGAAAACATCACGGTCAACGATGGCGCATCGAGCCTCTTGGCCATGGAAAAATGCGAATATACCACCGATGAACACGACGGTTTTATCAAGGACATTTACCAATACGGCTACAATGCCATCGATTATGCCAACAACATCATCGCGGGAATAAATGAATTCGGACAATATGACCCCAAGATGATGAAACAGCATATCGCCGAGGCCAAATTCCTACGGGCCTACGAATACTTTACACTGCTTTGCATCTACGGCGACGGGGCATTGGTCGGTGAGGAAAACGGTCTGGGACTGGTTCTGCGCCTTACTCCGTATGACGGTTACAAACCCGAAGACGTACAGGCTCGTGAAACCGTCGGGGCCATCTATACGCAAATACTGAAAGACCTCACCGAGGCAATACCCGACCTGCCTCAGACCGACTATGCTCCGGCACAACGTTATCGCGCAACGGCAACAACGGCAAAAGCGCTCCTTTCCCGCATTTACCTGTATAAAGGAACGTACCTGAAAAATATCGACGAGTTGAAACAAGCTGCTTACTACGCCGGAGAAGTATTGAAATCGACCGTTATCACGTTCAACGACGAATATAACGACCACCGTACCAATATTTTCCCCAGCAATATCTACGAAAACTCGACCTACCCCGACCCAACCAATTATGCGACGGAACTGATATTTTTCCAACCCAGCCGCATCAGTACCAACGTATTCCCGTGCGGGTGGACATCGGTATTTTCAAAAACCAACTTCTCTACTTCCGACTCCCTCATCAACAGTTACCTGCCGGGAGACCTCCGCGGATACGGCACTACAAACGAGTACCTTATCCAACAAGGTTCGACAACATCTAATGCCAACCTGAAAGCATCGATGAAATACGATAACGGAGGGTGCTACTGCGACGTACAGTACATACGTCTGTCGGAAATAAAACTTACCCGGGCGGAAACTTTGGCCTACACGACCAACAGCATCGATGCCGAAGCCTTGCAACACCTCAACGACATTCGCCGCAAACCCTTCCCCGAAGGTCAGAAACCGGCAGAACTGAAAGCCTCGGATTTTGCCTCGGTCGATGCATTCGTCGATTCCATACTTGTGGAACGTAACCGCGAACTGGCTATGGAAGGGCACTATCGTTGGGATCTTATCCGTACCGGAAGAGACTTGAAAACCAAAGGTCTGCCCAATAACAAAAAAATATTGCCGATACCCGAATACGAAGTACAAATCTCGGACGGCGTCATCAAACAAAACAGCGGATTCTAATCTACAAAACACTTCATTTATGAAAAAATTAATGTTATTCATCGCCGCATTACTTCCTTTCTGTGGAGTATCGGCACAAGAACAGACGCAAACCGAAACCGGCATATCTTTCCTCGAAGGGACTTATGCCGAAGCTCTCAAAGCCGCCAAAGATGCCGGACGCATCTTGTTTATCGACTGCTATACCCAATGGTGCGGTCCTTGCAAACAAATGGCAAAAACTACTTTCAAAGACGCCGAAGTCGCCGAGTTTTTCAATGAATCGTTCATAAACCTGAAACTCGACATGGAAACTCCCGACGGCATCGCTCAAAAAACGAAACTGGGAGTAAACGCCTATCCGACACTGGTTTTCGTCGACCCCAAAACCGAAGAGGTCATTCACAAAATCGTCGGCTCGTGCAACGCCAAAGAATTTATGAAACGCACCGTATCGGGACTCTCGGGTAACAACATCAAAACCATGACCCAACGGTATAACAACGGAGAGCGTAGCGATGAGTTCATCGAAGAATATATCGACGTGCTCGCCGAGGCCAATGACAAAGAGATGTTGACCAAACTGGTTCCCCAATACCTCGATAACAAGTATGAAAAGATGCTTACCGACCGTAAACTTTTCAACTTCTTCATGAGCTACATCGAATCGCCTTATTCCAAACCGTATGTCTTCTTCCTCGAAAATAAAGATAAATTCACCGAACAATACGGCGAAATGTATGTCGATATGAAAGAGCGTTACACATGGAATCTCTACGGCCGTAAATTTGTGGTAGAAGGAGAAAACGGAACCTATGTATTCGATGAAAAAGGTTTTGCCGACTACATGAAATATATGAAGAAAAATAAGGTGAAAGATGCCAAGAAAATCGAAATTTCGACCCGTATGTACTTGGCTGAATGTATCCAAGACTGGAAAAAATATATTTCTTACGGCGACAAACTGATCTCGAAATATGATGCCGACCTACTCGATGTTTATAACTGGGCTATCCGCATCAACAAAAACTGCGACGATCAGAAACTGCGTAATCACGCCGCTGTCTGGTGCGACAAATATGCCGCCCAACTCGAACAAGAAGCTGCCGAAAGAGCCGCCCAAGAAGCCAAAGGTGGCATGACAATGGCCATGCGCATGGGTCCCCAAGCCAACCATTTCACTCAAATGGCAACCGAGCTTCGCGCTCCCAAGAAATAAAAAGATGCTGCGATAATAAAAAGGGGTGTGTCTTTGGGCACACCCCTTTTTATATATATCCTCCTGAGATAAGCTCTAAAAATACTTGATATAAAAAAATTGATAAACAAGCACTTTATCATTCTTTAAGATCTCTCACTTGCGTTCAAGATAACAGAAATGTCATTCTGAGGGGAGAAACCCCGAAGAATCTCATGCAATAATAGCCGGGGATTCCTCGCACTTGCTCGGAATGACAATCGTATCATTCTGAACAAAACGCAGTGATGTGAAGAATCTCATACAAGAGAAAGCTCTCGATCATCACCGTTGCAAATAAAAACAAAAGATTCTTCGTATACACTCGGAATAACATTTGATTGTCATGCTGAGCAGCAGTGAAGCATCTTAAACTAAAACACATGTCATTCTGAAAGGCTTTGCCTTGAAGAATCTCTTACTAAATGTATTTTGTGAGATTCCTCGTCGGGCTTACGCCCCCGCTCGGAATGACAGTGGAGCGACAGAAGCCCTCCGAGCGGTAATGCAGCGTCGCTTCACGAACAAGGACCAATTGCATGGAGAAGCAAGTATGCCCGCATTTATCGGGCCGCACGAAGCGAGGGAGAAGGAGGAAAGAGGGCGAGGACTGTTTGAGCGGAGCGAGTTCCGCAGCCCCGACGGAAACCGAAGCAGAGGGCGGGAATACCCGATAACAAGCGGGCGACCTTTCTTGGTTACTTCTTTGCGGTGGGAAAGAAGTAACAGAACGCTGTTATTCTGACGACCGCGGGGAGGAAGAATCTCTCACCCGAAAAGAGAATCGGAGATTCCTCACTTGCGTTCGGAATGACAGAGCATGAGATCTCTCACATACGTTCGAGAAAACAAATGAGAGCGCACTTTTAAAGCGCACTCTCATAGGACTACGATATTGGCAAAACACCTATTCCGCCAACGGATAATAAGCGTCTTTCATATCGAATTTTACAAAATCCTCATACGAATAGGTAAATTCCTCGCCCAAAGCTCTTGTCATTACCTCTTTATAAATGACGGCCCGACATGGGGCACTGAACTGTTGATCACGGTCATACGTGCGCATAATACTATTCTCGGTAGGACGCCACACACCTTTTCCCCAGTAATTTCCACCTTCATAAAGTCCGATTTTTTCATCGGCATAACGCTCGTCTCCGATAAAATCGGCCCACCAGACCGAAGCCGTATCATGGGTAAAGGCCATATTACGACCGTAATCCCACCGATCGTATTCGGACACATAATAATCACGGGTATCGGACGGAATTTCCGACATGGCATTATCGCTCTCTACATACTCATCGGCCAACCAACCGATGGAATGCCCCACACTCTCGTGCCAAACGGTCTTCGCAAACTTAGGTTCTATCGTCGAAACACTGAACGAAGTACGGTCGGAAACATACTCCATTCCGGCCGAACCTCCATGTACCATATTATGTGCAACCAGCATCACAATACCGCCTCTCGGAGAAATTCCGGTACTGGCCGCAATAAAATCGAGAATACCCGGCGTATCGCACAAATAGTATCGATTATTGACATTAGGCTGGTGCGTACCGAATTTCGTCTCTACCTCCCAGTCATTCGTCTCCCCATCGGAAGAATATGTCATACCTTTCTCGGGAGACTCGACATATACCAGATAAATATCGAAATAGTCTCGAAGAGAAGTCATCGGCTCGATGGCAAACATTTGCTCCACGCTGAACTTCATAACCTTCTCGGCAATACCGTCGACAGCATTACAGGAGTAATCGAAACCGTCGCAAAGAATAAACATATTGATACCGTTCCCTTTGCTATGCGTCTGGTAAATTTCAAAATCACCATCGGCGTGATACTGAGTATGCAACGCACTGTCGGGATCGTAAAGCGAAAGAAAATATCCGGCAGCCTGAGGAGCCAGCGACTGGCTCATCTGGTATTTTTCCACATCGGCACACAACTTTCTCCATATATCCACGGGGAGTCCCATAAAACGGCTGCGACTGATATTCAAAGTAATGCGTTCGGCCGAAAGATCCATAAGACGAGGCGGAATATTTCCACCCAAGAAACTCTCACCTACCGAGAAATATGTAAAACCCGATAACGAATCGGGTAAAGTCCCCCGAAACACGCTCGACGCTTTGAGATAGGTCAGATTTTTCATGCTTGCTATTTCCGCCGGGAATTCGATAAAAGCTTTCCCTATATTGTTATCGATGGTAAGAGAGTCGAGATTGACCAAAGCCGAAATACCTTCAAGAGTAGAATAATTCTTGGCCCGCAACGAAAGAGTCGTAACCGTTGCCAAATTTTCGGTTGTAAGTTCATCGGTCTGCAACAAAGCAAGCAAGGCGGCCCGTAAATTCTCATCTCCTATTACTACCCCCTCGGACGGTATAGTATCGGTCGTAGGTGGAACAACTATGTTATTATCGGAAAAAGGTTCGTCATCGGAACAAGACACAAATGCAAACAGGCATACTGCAATGCCGAAAACCGACCGCACAAAACGGTTTAAATAAAAATATTTCATAAATTTATCGGAATAATTTTCTTTGCAAAAATAAGATAATATCTGACTTACAATCACCTCGACCCCCAACTTTATTCCTGCCCAACGGCATTTTTAACACAGCCCGAAGCTATGCCGAGATTTCTCTGCCGAAGAATAAGATTTTTCATTACATTTGTAACATCAAAATATAGGTAGAAGAAATAGGACAGACTCCCGAATAAGGGTATCTTCACACCCGACTATCTCTGCTTCGAAGACTTTTTACTATGAGTACGACAGGAAATACAACCGTTCCGCCATCTGGCCACCATTTGCTGGTAGAACTTCGCAACGACGGCATCTATTTCGCCTCTTTCGACCCACTCGAAGATGACACTTATCAAAGTTGTTCCGTCTCTTTTACCGCAAAAAACAGACCGTTGTGCGAAAACGTAAAAAATTGCGTTTACGAAAACCCGCAGTTGTTGCAGGAATACGACCGTACTTACATACTTGTCGATACGTCGCACTTCACATTCGTTCCCGAAGAACTGGAAAAAGAGGAAGAAAACCGCCTTCCCTACTACGACTTCTGTTTCTCGGGACACGATGACCACGTAATCGAGAATCACTTGGTTCTCAACCACGCCTACTTGTTATTCGGGGTCGAACACGAATTATATACATTCCTCTGTCGCACGTTTTCAAACCCGATCATATTACATCCGTTGGCTTCGCTTTGCGAATACTTTTTTCTCCACAGCCGCAACGGCAATGAAACAAAAGCATATCTGCATTTAAGAAAAGAGCGAGTCGACCTCATCGTATTCAAACAAGGACGGTTACTCCTCGGCAATACGTTCGACTACGCTTCGGTCGAAGACATAGCCTACTATACCCTATTGGCATGGAAACAACTAAGTCTCGACCAAACTCGCGACCGCATCTACCTCGCCGGACAAAAAAACTTGCGACAACCTCTTACCGAACTTTTACAAAAATACATAAAAACGGTACTGCCTTATCCTTTCCCTTCGCAACTTTTCCGTATCGGGAAAGAGACGATCGATGCCCCGTTTGAACTCATAACCATACCTCTATGCGGATTATAAGCGGCAAATACGGTCGCCGCCGTTTCGACGTGCCGACCCACATAAAAGCAAGACCCACAACCGATTTCGCTCGCGAAAACCTATTCAATGTTCTTCAAAATCTACTCGATTTCGAAGGAATGAAAGCTCTCGACCTTTTCGCCGGGACAGGAGCCATAAGTTTTGAATTGGCATCGAGAGGATGCCGCAGAGTCGTTGCAGTCGAAAATTATCCGGTACAATACAATTTTATCCGCAAAGTGGCCACCCAACTCGACGCCCGTGAAATCTTACCCATCAAGGGAGATGTATTTCGTTTCGTCCCGTCATGTCGGGAAAAGTTCGATTTCATCTTTGCCGACCCACCTTACGATCTACCCCAATTCGACGAAATCGCGCCCCTCGTACTCAATGCCGGGCTATTGGCTCCGGGAGGGATTTTCGTCCTCGAACATTCAAAAAAATATGATTTCTCCAATCTGCCCGAGTTCGACCAACAAAGAATATACGGCAGTGTCAATTTCAGTTTTTTCACTCCCGACAAAAATCTAAAAAGCGATTCGGAAGGACAGAAATCGTAAAAAAACGCTCCTCAATAAATCGTTACCTAACGATCAACCAAATAATTCAAGTGTCGGATTTTTCGAGGATTTTTCCAACCAGTCGAAATAAAGACCGGTAAGCCGGGAAAATGCATAACGCCCCACTTCCCGATACGGGACTCGAACATAAGAAAACAAACCGTCGGGAAGCATATCGACTTCTATCGTATGAAAGGTCGCATAAATAATCCGATGCGACAATATGTGGCGATGCGAAAACGGAGGGGTGGAAATCCGAACCGCGGTATCTCCGAAAATTTTCCGATAAAAATCGTTATGCTGCAATGCCTCGAATGTCAATTCTTTATCGCTTTCTATCAATACAAATTCATACAGATTCCGCCAAATGTCCTTTCCGTCCCGACGAGCTATGAATACATCATCTCCGCAATGTACTACCAAATAATTGAAATAACGGGGCAGCACCACGGTTTTTCCCGATTTCACGGGATACATATCGACCGCACCTGCGGCAACAGCTTCGCAAGAAAGGAAAAGCGGACAGTCAGGACACCGGGGTGAACGCGGCAAACACTGCAATGCGCCCAATTCCATAATCGCCTGATTATAAAGAGCCGGATAACGACGATCGAGCATTTCATCGGCCAAAGCCGAAAACAATTTGCGCCCTGCCGTCGTATCGATAGGAGTATCAACGGCAAACAATCGGGAAAGGACCCGATACACATTACCATCGACCACCGCATGAGGCAAGCCGTAAGCAAAAGAGGCTATCGCCGCAGCCGTATAATCTCCGACCCCTTTGAGAGAACGTATCCCCTCGTAAGTATCAGGAAACCGCCCCTCAAAATCCCGCATCACTTGACGGGCAGCAGCATGCAAATTCCGGGCACGACTGTAATACCCCAACCCTTCCCAATACTTCAAAACCTCATCTTCATCGGAAACCGCAAGCTCATGAACATCGGGAAAACGCCCTATAAAACGCCGGTAATAATCCAGCCCCTGCGCGACTCGTGTCTGTTGCAGAATAATTTCTGAAATCCATATCAGGTAGGGATCAGTCGTCTCCCGCCACGGTAACGACCGTTTGTTCTCTTCAAACCAGCGTTCAAGACGGGTTGCGAAATTCTTCTTATCGGGCATATCGGGTATCAAATTTTATGGCAAAAGTAATGAAAAGCATCGAGTATAACCGCCGTAACTTCAAGAAATAGCATGAATCCCGAATCATATAGCGGGAATATTCCCTGCAAAATAACAAACAGACCTACTAAACCCAGAAAATAAAATATCAGCTATCGTTATTTTTCTTATGTTTGCAACACGAACTTTTAAAGAATAACCATGAAACAAATCCTCACTTTGACGTTTCTTCTTTTCGCCCTATGCGCTCCGGCCAAAATAGTGAAAAAAAATGTCCCCAGCCATAAAATGAATCGTTCTATTCCCTGCGTCATTATCCTTCCCGACAACTATGACAAAAAAGCTGCCTATCCGGTCATCTATCTTCTGCACGGATACGGAGGCGATCAAAACTCTTGGATTACCATAAAACCTGCCTTGAACGATATAGCCACCCGAGACAGTCTCATTTTCGTCTGTCCCGATGGAGAAAGCAGTTGGTACTGGGACAGTCCCACCGATCCGCAATCACAATTTGAAACATTTGTTTCCCAAGAACTTACCACCTATATCGACAAACACTATGCAACTCGCGACAATCGCAAAGGTCGCGCCATAACGGGGTTCAGCATGGGTGGGCATGGTGGTCTGTGGCTCTCGATGCGCCATCCCGATATTTTCGGTGCCGGCGGTAGTATCAGCGGAGGAGTAGACATACGGCCTTTTCCCGAAAACTGGAAAATGAAAGAGCAACTCGGCAGCTACGATGAATACCCCGAACGCTGGAACGAATACACCGTCATCAACCAACTCGACAGCCTTTCCGACAAACAGCTGCATATCGTTATCGACTGCGGATACGGAGACTTCTTCTATAAAGTCAATCAACAGCTCCATAACGAACTTCTTAAACGAGGAATTCCTCACGATTACTACAATCACCCGGGGCGACATACTATCGAATATTGCGGAAATGCCATCGATTATCAAATCGTATTCTTCAACAAATATTTTGATTCTTCCAAATAAATAGATATTTTGTTAACAACAAAGCCATTTTTCACACAAACATTGTTAAACAGACAAAGATTTTCACACAGATATTTGGAAGCATTCATACCAAACCCTATATTTGTACCATGTTTTTTCATAGTATTAAATTTAAGGTTTACAAAGAAAACGGGTTGTCGTGAGACAACCTTTTCTTTTTATATAAGTTCCTTTCTATAAACCGATAAAAACAAATTTTCCGATTCCTCATTCCATTGATTTTAATTATCGTCCCAAGTATATGCAGGACTCAAAAAACAAAAGTATCCGACACCGCATCAAGAATTTTTTCGATAAAAAATCAGCACTATTGCTGTATGACTGCCCCTAAAATGAGAAGCTGATCCGATAAAATTTTTACCAAATGGCAAAAAGCAAGAAAACGCCTCTCAAAAAATAAGCGGGAGATTATAGGCGGTTGAAATATTATTTATACTTTCGTCCCAAATTAGGAAAGACACGATGGTAAAAGAAAAAGTTACAATAGAATACTGTTTAAACAATGCCTCACCAAACTCGGTATGGGATTTTATCAGTTCGGCCAACGGATTAGCCGACTGGTTTGCCGACAAAGTCGATTGCAACGGCCGGACATACACATTCCACTGGGCAGCATCGCAACAAACAGCCCGCCAAACGGGATACCTCAATGGGGTGTTTGTCCGTTTCAAATGGACTGATGAGGAAGATCCGAAAGCCTTTTTTGAATTCCGTATCAACGTAGATGAATTAACAAGCAACGTAACACTCGAAATTACCGATTTCACGCTTCCCGAAGAGAAGCAGGAATGCGTCGACTTGTGGAATGAACAAATCTCTACACTAAGGAGAAAACTCGGTTCCTAAGGGAAAATCAACCATCGTCCCTTATCGTGCTTTTCAGAAACAAGGAATAGGGAAATCCTTTTTTTTCATTACTTTTGCAAAAAGAACTAAGCCTGTCATGCCGCTTGTCAAGAAACTATATCTCTTTATCCTGAATACGTTTCTTCCGTTATTCCTGATGACATTCTTCATCAGCCTTTTCGTGCTGCTGATGCAATTTTTATGGAAATACGTCGACGAATTGGTTGGTAAAGGCATCGAGGTCGGCGTTTTGGGCGAATTGTTCTTTTATGCGGCCCTCACCATCGTACCTATGGCTCTTCCCTTGTCGATGCTGCTGGCATCTCTCATGACATTCGGAAACTTGGGTGAACGTCTCGAATTACTGGCCATAAAAGCAGCGGGAATCTCTTTACGGCAAACAATGAATCCTTTGATTATCGCCGTACTTTTCATCGCTGCCGGAGCTTTCTTTTTCCAAAATAACGTTCTACCCAAAGCTCAGGTCAAAATGTATGCCTTGCTTTTCTCGGTCCGACAAAAATCGCCCGAATTGGATATTCCCGAAGGTGTTTTCTACGACCAGATAAGCGGATACAATCTGCTGGTAAAGAAAAAAGATCGGGACACAGGAATGCTCTATGATCTCATGATTTACGATTTCTCCGAAGGATTCGACAACGCAATGGTTATTTTGGCAGACTCCGGGAAATTGAGTTTCACCGACGACAAACAATATCTGTTTTTTACTTTGCACAGCGGGGAGTCTTTCGAAAACTTACGTAACCAGCGCACCAATTCGCAAAATATTCCTTATCGGCGGGAAACATTCTCCACAAAGGAAATCCTTATTCCTTTCGATGCAAACTTCAATCGCATGGACGAAGGAATGATGCAGAATCAATACATCGGGCAAAACATCGGACAGCTCACACACTCCATAGACTCGCTTACCGGTCGTATCGACAGTATCAGCAGCCGTATTGCCGGAGAATTAAAAAACAGCTACTTCAACATCAACATCACAAATAAGCCATCTACCGCGACCAATTTTCAGTCCCCAAAAGAGGAAAACAATAATGCGGCCCCTACTATCGGACATATCAATATCGACAGCATTTATGCCAACGCGTCTTTACAAGAGCGGGAGAGCATGTTGAGCCGAGCATTGGGCCGGGCCGAAAGCATACGTCAGGAATACGAGTACCGAAGCATATCCACCAATCAGCAACAAATACTGGTACGCCGGCACGAAATAGAGCGCCACAAAAAATTCACCCTCTCATTTGCCTGCCTTATCTTCTTTTTTATCGGAGCTCCGTTGGGAGCGATCATTCGGAAAGGCGGATTGGGAACACCGGTCGTCATTTCGGTTCTCCTGTTTATTTGCTACTATATCATCGACAATGCCGGCTATAAATCGGCATTAAACGGCCGATGGGCGGTATGGGAAGGTATGTGGCTCAGTTCGGCTGTACTACTGGCTCTCGGTATTTTTCTCACGTATAAAGCGATCAACGACTCGGCCGTATTCAATAAAGACGCCTACCTCAACTTCCTGCGGAAAATCATCGGAAAATCTGAGACGCGCAACGTTGTACACAAAGAAGTCATCATCGATGAGGCCACTCCCGAAGAAATTCTCGAACAGCTCGAAACCCTTGACAAAGAATGCAACAGCCTCATCAAGAAAACCGGAGGTAAGGCCCAGTCATTCTTTTCCTACTGGACTCGCGGTTACGACCGTAAAGCTATACACCGATTACACGATAAGGTCGAAAATTTCGTGGAGAGAGCGCAAAACTGTCGCTCGGCACTGCTTGTTTCCAAACTGATGGATTATCCCATACTGCGCAACTTGTTGCTCTATAATCCCTGCGGGCACAAAACCATCGGGTGGATCATCATGTGGTTGTTACCCATCACCTTACCGCTCTATCTTATCGGGAATTGGGAACAAAAACAGTTACGGCATGAACTGCAAGTAATAGGTCATACCAATCGGGAAATAAGAAATATCGCCAGACAACTCATCGACGAAAGAGAAAAAGAAAAATAGATAAAATCTCCATATCCGGGGAAGAAAGGAAAGAAATCATATGTCTGATGCAACAAAACTGAGTACCATCGAAGAGGCTATCGAAGAATTCAAGGCCGGAAATTTCATTATCGTCGTCGACGACGAAGATCGTGAAAATGAGGGAGACTTCATCATTGCCGCCGAAAAAATCACTCCCGAGAAAGTCAACTTTATGTTGAAAGAAGGACGGGGGGTATTGTGTGCACCTATCACAATGCAACGTTGCTCCGAACTGGGCCTCGACAAGCAGGTCATCACCAATACCTCCTTACTGGGAACTCCTTTCACGATTACTATCGATAAAATCGACGGCTGTTCCACAGGCGTATCTACTCACGACCGCGCCGCAACAATTCGCGCATTGGCCGATCCGGCTTCAACGCCCGAGACATTCGGCAGACCGGGACATATCAACCCTCTTTATGCACAAGATAAAGGCGTATTGAAACGCGCCGGACACACCGAAGCAGCCATAGACATGGCTCCCCCCGCCGGACTATAACCTGCCGCC
>ENA-OROD01000046-OROD01000046.1-human-gut-metagenome-genome-assembly--contig:-NODE-46-length-112840-cov-6.504118_pt1 | contig 112840 bp, 98 predicted proteins | sample MGYA00242123_ERZ509038 | MGnify/ENA primary metagenome ERZ509038 (study PRJEB26280, sample SAMEA2338719) | human gut metagenome | biome: human gut; feature: human-associated habitat; material: faeces... | reverse complement strand
AAAGTCTTTTACATATACCTGCAAATCTGGTTTGTTAATGATATCTTTGGACGGTACAGGAACACCTTCAGGAATAAAAATCGCCTCGTACAAAAAAGTATCTAATATCTTATTTTCATCTCGTTCTAATTCTCTTATTGAATAATTCATATAAACCTCCGATTTATTTTTATTTATAAATCAGTTGTCATTCCACACATAATGATTCCTCCGCTAAATATCGAATTGTGCAAAAGCCCAAGGGACTTTAATGCCCCTTATGCTTTTCTCTTTTCTTTTGCTGTTTCAACTCAAACATTCGCTGTTCTTCCGCCTCTTTTTTCTTGCGGTTTCTCTCTTTACGCTCCTGATTGTTCTGTTCCTGTTGTAATTTTAATGCCTGCTGCGATTTTGTGCCGATGCCTGTTTCCATCGTCTGCTTTTTTGCTTCTCGTTGCATACGCTTTGGATTTCTTTTTATATCCTTTACAACAGTTTCAACAGCCGGACTGAATTTCAAACTAAAATAGTATTTTTGAATATATTCCTGCAATTCGTAATCCTTTGGTTCTGCACCAAATGTTACCTTCGCCACAGATAGTTTACCATCTTCAATACGTTCAAATACACCTACCCAAAATGGTTCTTCAAAATATACCGTCAGTTTTCCACTTGCTTTGTCCATAAGAATCCCTCCTAAAATGAATTGAACAAAGAATGGACAACCCGGAGTTCAAGTCCATACTGGAAACCTATATTATTTTAAGTTAATACAAGTCAAGTAAAACATTGATTTTTCTACCCTTCCTGTAAATCCATGTCAAAATAAGAAAACTGAAAATCATCTAAGTTAAGCACCTCTCGCTGACAAATGAGTGACACTGTCACCCTGAGGGTTCAACCATTCCGTTCCTGCGAATTCATATTTATGGCTACCATTCTCATTTAGCAATGCAGTAATGATAACTCTGTTTTCTTATTAGATTACCTATATTATAACGTGTGCGTTCTTCTGCTACAGCCAACAGATCAACATCCTCCCTCGCGGATGGGGTTATTTTAATATCCATTTCTGCTCTATGCTTTCTAACATCTGCAAAGAACCTCTTGAAATCATCATCTATTGAAATATAATTTTTCAGTTTAAAGATATCATATAAGTGTCTGGAATTTCTCGTTGCCCTTCCTACCATATAGTAATCACAAACAGCAAAAATTTTATCTATAATTGTTCTGGATAGTGCCTGTGTCTTCATTTTAAATGGTTCTAATCCATAGTCTCTCAAAATCTCAGATTCTTCTGTTGCAAGACAATCAAATATTATACTCGTAATTTCCTTTTCTTCTGTTGGATAAGAATATGACATTAATGCTGTCTCCAGCTTCACATATGGTCGCAGACCTTTTTTATCTTCTGAGCAAACTGAGTCATATAAGAAATCATAGTGATTATAATCCTTATCGCTTTCGATAGACTTCCAATTATCAATTGCTAAGTCTAAGTCTTCGCTGATTGGTTGTAGTAACTGATATTTGATTTTCTTCCTTCTGGCTTCTCCCAAATGCTCTTCAAATGTGATATGCGGTTCCATTCCCATGATCAGATCAAGAAGACAAGAACGGCTTCCCTCCTCTTTATCCCGGAACATCGTCTTTGAATAGTTCACGCTTCCGAGTGATGTGATCAGCTGTTTGGGTTCATGTCTGTCTACAATCCAGGTCATCTTCCTGACTTCACTCTCATTAAGCATCTGATCCAGATAGCCCAGCGTTTCCTCGATCATTCTGATCCCTGTTTTATGCAGTTCCTCTGTCAGTTTTGTGACGTAGGAGGCAATGTCAGATGGATCTTTCAAAAATTCATCTTCTAATTTTTCAAAAACGGGTACACTATTTTCATTGAAATACTGTATACTTTTAACCATGGAGAACACCTCTGTCTTTCTAGAGTTTGGTTTGGTCGCCTTTAACTTTATCAGACTTTGGTGTTCTCTTAAATTTTTTTATTCATCCGAAGAAAAAGTTAATATAGTTTAGCTATATACATCAGTGCTCACTCTTTTCCAATGCCAACCCAATCAATCGATCCGCCTGATCTGCCATGAACAGCGGGATATTCAGCACATCATCGTCCAGTTTCAGATTATCCAATGAGAAACGGATGCGGAGCTTGACCTTATCAGGGAACAGTTCCTTGAACTTCTTTATACTCTTGCTGGTTGTGTTGGTTTCGAATTTGACCTCCACGGGGAAGATGTCGTTCTCCCGCTGAATGAGGAAATCCACTTCGTAAAGCGGGTTGTTCTGGCTCCAATAACGGGGCATGACTTCAAACTGAGTAATTAAAGTCTGCAACACAAAGTTTTCGGTTAATGCGCCTTTGAATTCAGTAAAAAGGCGGTTACCTTCGCCAAAGGCAGTGGGGGCCAGCTGTGCCAAACGGCGGAACAGAAGGTTTTTATATCTTCTAATTTCACAACCGTCTCGTTTTCATGCCCGCCTCCGTGCGGGCCTTTTTCGTCCAGGAGAGCGCCGGAGGCGGTCTTTCCTATAGTAGCCTTTCTAATGGCGCCGCTGCCGGAAATCATGGTTCAATAATATTAAAATAAATCTCCGGTGCCGCCATACTGCCGCAAAGCTCATGAAACAACGTTTCATTGCCGTTTTCTAAGGTAACAAGCTTGTCGATATTCTCCTGATCTCCGTTCGCAATGGCAAGAATACCGGTACGAACGGTCAAGAGCGTCAAATCTGCATCCGCTGTACCTTCATCCTTATAATACAGTAACACGCCATGATGGATCTTCAACAGATAATTTTCGCCATCTGTAAGTTTCAGACGAACTGTGAAAGATTTGTCTGCAAGCTTTTTTGCATCTAGCATGATGCCCATATAATCAAGCATTGTCTGTTCATCCATACCCTGCGCCGTTGTGCCAATGCCCACCCGGGAGGTCTGAGGATAGCCGCCGATACCATTTCGCAGTTCATACGCCGCAACGAGATAGGCATTTCTCCACGCACCGGATTCTGCCTGATAGCCTAGCTGCTCCAGTGCATCCGCACAGAGATAACGGGCATCCGTATTGCTGGGATCTGCAAAGACAAGCGTATTTGTGATCTGTGCTACCCACTGATATTCACCCTTTTCATAGTCCGCGCGCGCCTGCTCAAGTACCGCTTCAGTATCTCCAAGGTACTCAACCAGCTTCTTTGCGTATTCGCTTGGCTCCAGTTCATCCAAATGCACGGGATTGGCATCATACCAGCCCATATATTTCTGATATACCGCTTTAACGTTATGTCTGAGCGTACCGTAATACTGTCTGGTGTACCAGATTTTGTCCAATGCCTCCGGCAGCTCGATCATGGAAGCAATTTCTATGGAGGTATACCCCTGATTAATGTACAAAAGCGTCTGATCGTGAATAAATTTATAAACAGCGGCAGTATTGGTCAGATACTCCTGCACCACATTGCGGCCCCAGTGCGGCCAGTTATGCGACTGAAATACAACCTCCGCATCCGGGAAAAGCGTCTGCGCCTGCGTAATATAACGGGCCCAGCCGTTGGCATCGCGCACCTCTGCACCGCGCAGGGTATAGAGATTGTGCATTGTGCCGGTACAGTTTTCGGCCATCCACAAAGCCAGCATATCCGGGAAATATGTATTCATCTCAGCAGGCGATTCCGTTCCTGGCGTCAGTTGAAAAACAGCTTTTACCCCGTCAATCTCTGTCTCAAAAAGCATATCCGTAATTTCAAAGCTGGGTGCGATATATCCCGTACCACCCTGCACGGCGGTCAGACCAATTCCAACAGATAAACGCCCCTGCTCATCATATGGCAGGAAGCTGCCATACTGGTAAAAGACCCGACGCTTCATTGCCGTTCCAACAAAAACATTTTCCTTCATGACGGAATCAGTAAATCCCTGCGGTACAATGACAGCAGTTTTTCCGGAGGCAATCTGTTCCTCCAATGAAAGGGCTGGATCAGCAACATTCTCGCTGCTGATCAACCCCTCAATTCCACCATAATGATCTGCATGTGCATGGCTGATAATAATGGCAACGATACGGTCATCTCCCATCTGCGAGCGGAAGAACTTCAGAGCTTCTGCTGCTGTGTAACGGCTGCTTCCGCAGTCCATGATGATCCAACCGTTTTTACTTCGGACAAAGGTAATGTTAGAAATATCATAGCCGCGCACCTGGTAGATATCATCCGAGACCTGAAACAGTCCATAACGGGTATTGTACTGCGTATTGCGCCAGAGGCTTGGATTTACACTTGTGGGAGCATCGTTATTTTTCCGTACAAAATCGTACGCGTCCTGTGACCAGATTGTCATGCCGTTCTCCGCCTGAATAACAAGAGAGTCCGGCGCTGCAATAAAGCCGCGGCTTGCAAATTCAGATTCCTGCTCATCGCTGAAATCAAGCAGTTGATAAACTTCAGCGTTGGCCTGCGCCGTAATTTCCGTTGCATCTTTGCTTTCAGCGTTCAGGGGCTCAAACACTTCAGACGATGTTTTACCGCAGGCAGTGGCAGAACACAACAGAAAAAGCATAAGGGTCGTCGCAATGATTTGTCTCATAAGTGATTTCCTCCATATAAATTTTTAAAATAGATCCGGCGTTTTCAACGCCGGATCTAAAGGGACTATTTCCCAAGTATGATAGAAAGTTTAATTTCTTTTTCCGTTTCGCTCAGGTCAAAATCCCCGCCATCGGCAACGGTAATGCGCACCTCATAAAGCGTGCCGTCGGTAAGTTCACTCATGGTCTCACCTGCTTCATCCGTAATTGTCCACAACTCGTTTGCGACCTGTACCAGTTTGCCGTCTGCATCATAAGCATAAAGCTTCAGATCAGATACCGTTCCAGAAAGGTTGTTCATACGGAAAGCAACTGTAGTGTTGGGGTGCACATTGCGGACCGCAACGGTATTCAGCCAGCTTGCTGTGCTGCCTTCACCGCCGTCTGCCGTAAACTTCTCCTGCGTCAGCACATTGCGTGCTGCCAGATCCAGATCGATCTCACGATAGGGCATTTCTGGCAGGTATACAAAACGATCCTGCAAGCGCAGCAGCTCAAGATAGCCAGTCGGACAGTAGAGCGCATTGCCGCTGTTGCCAGCGTACATACCGATCGCCATATTGTTATAGCCGTACTTATTGGACACATCCATTGTAAATACCGTCTCACCGGTCTCAAAATCCAAAATAATGTACTGCCACATACCGGTATTCAGATCCTGAACATAACCGTAAATATAGCCTGTCGCAGTAGAGAGTTTCAGGATTGATGTGTCGCTCAGGTCGTTTCTGCACCAGATACTCTTCATCTCATAACCATCGGCAGTTTTCACAGTGTCCACACGCTGGACACCCGGAGCGATCATAACATTGCCTTTTGTCAGCCAGTTCATATCATAGATGTTAGCATAGCTCTGAATAGAGGAATCGCTGTCAGGGTTCGCAAGACCTACGTTTCCTGCACCAAACCAGTTACACACAATCGTACTGACAGTCCCTTCGCCGTCATCATAGACAATGGCAGAGTTCTCAACGGCGACCTGATAACCCTCAGGCAGCTCGTCAAGAACCGGAGAGCTTGCCACGATCTCACCTGTTTTCATATCAAGCGCCAGCAGATTTACCGGATCTTGATTGTCAGTAAACAGGACAAGATTTGGCGTCAGCGAAGGAGAACAGCCGCCGCCCCATGCAAGAACGCCGCCGGTCGTCTTGTCGCCTTCACCGCTGACCTTGGCGCCAACGCTTTCATATGGCGTACACCACACCACATTTACGCCGTTTTCTGCGCGCAGCAGATAGCAGTTCTGGTTAGTCAGAATAACAGCGCCATCCTTGGAAGCAGCAATGCCGTTTTCTGCACCCTCGCCGGGTGTCAGCTCATGAACAAAAACTGCTTCAGACAAATTTGCCTGTCCGCCGTTCAAAATTGTATCAATCGCCGGGCGTGCAATGTAGCCGATAACTCCCTGCTGTGCACGCTCTGGGTAAATGCGGAAGCCGCCGGTGGCAAACCAAAGGTTTCCTTCATAGTCAAAGACTACGGACAAAAGATTTTGCTCCAGCGTTTTGCCAAGCGCAGCCTCTGCCGCCGCCTTAATGTCAATGTCCAGTACCTTTTCAAATTCCGGCAGCACATTTCCATTTTCATCTGTCGTGCGCAGCATCAAAACATGATTATTGCTGGTTGGGCAGACAATGCGATTTTCTGAATCCAGGAAAGTATAAGAACTCTGAATAACATAGCTGCCTCCATCATGCTGCTTTGGAGAGAAATAACCAAGAGTTTTGGTTTCTTCAGCATTCAGATCGCGAATGGCAATACCGCCAAGTAACGGAACAACCGCATGACCGTAACTATCAAAATAAATAGCAGGCGAGGCATTCACATTGGTCGTTTCGTAAGAGACGTTAATTTCCGGATAAATACCAAGGGGGAGAATTTCATCCGTTGAGTCGGTGTTATATCCGTCATGGTGAATGTTGGCATCACTTTTTGCCATATAGGGATTTTCCTCCACCTGCTTGGGTTGCAGTGCCTTTACAGACAGCGCACCGGACAAAATTGCAGCTTCCTCTACAGCCTCTTCTTCCACCGGTTCATCGCTTTCCTGTTTCTCAGTTTCCTGCTCAGGCGGGACCGTTTCCTGTGTATCTGTTTCCTGTGGCTGCTCTGCAGGAGCCTGTTGACTGCTGCACGCAGCCATGGACAGGCACAGCACTGCTGCCAGCAATAAGCTCAATGCTGAACGAATCATGTTTTTCTTTTTCATCAATAATCCTCCTTGTTATGTTTCTTGCCATCTGATTGGATCTGAACAACCGGTGCTTTTCTTTCTAACCAGACACAAAGTCCTTGCCAGAAAGTTTCTTCTGTTACCGGCTCCAGCAAAAAGTAATCCACGCGCAGTCGGAAGGCATGAAGCGAAAAATCCAGATCACTGCACCAGATGATCCTGCATGCAGGACAAAGCGTGCGCAGGTGTTCTACCGCATTCAGTCCGGCCACTCCTGGTAATGAGATCACCGCATTTCTGAACCCATCCTTTGCCACAATCTCAAAAAATTCCTCCTGATTCTGATATTGCTCAATCTGGGGAAATAATTTTTTTTCCTTGCAGAACCGGGATATCTGCTCTTCCAAGCGTGCTCCCTGTGTTTCCTGCTCTGTCAGCACGGCGATGCGATACATTCCTTTCCTCCCTTCCCAATCAGATGACACAAATCTTGGCTCAGTATAACCAGTCATGCGCAGCTTTTTCAAGACAGTTGGCACGAAAACCCCGCAAATGGCACGAAAGTCGATTTCTCTATCTCACAGAGGCCGAACGTTTGTGATATAATCATTTTGTACTATTAATAGGAAGGAGCCTTTTAACATGCGAATTGCAATTGTGGATGATCTTGCTGAAGATCGCGCGCTGCTGCGAAGCAGGTTGACCCGGCAGTTCAGCCGCAGAAAAATTGCGGCAGAATTTTCGGAATTTGCAAACGGTGAAGATTTTCTTGCAGCTGAAAAAGAGCAGTTGTTCACCGTTGCCTTTCTGGATGTTTACATGACGGGGATGAACGGTGTGGATGTGGCTCGGCAGCTCCGAAAAATAGATACGGACTGCCTGTTAATTTTTACTACTACTTCGACCGACCATGCACTGGAAGGCTTTCAGGTGCGCGCCATGCAATATCTGGTAAAACCTTTTACAGAGGAAGACCTGGATCAGCTAATAGATGAGATCCTTGAAAGACTCCCATTCCCTGACAAATATATGGATGTGAGGGTAAGCGGCAGCGACATTCGTCTGTTTTACCAGAACATCATCTATGCCGAACATTTTGCACACATGATCAACGTTCATACTACGGCAGGAAAAACGCTTGCCACGCGGCAGCCATTCAAAACATTTACTGAGCCGCTGAAAGAAGACTCCCGCTTTTTCATCTGCAGTCGTGGCGTAATTGTCAATCTGGAGCATGCCACTGATTTCGAGGACGCTGCTTTCCATATGGATGATGGAAGCCGAATTTATGTTAATCAGGAGCTTTTGAAAAATGCCAGGCAAGCCTTTATGGAATTCTTGCTGCAAAGGGGGCATAAATCATGATAGACCTGCTGCGCCCAATTCTGGAACTATGCATTGTAATCCCCGGTCTTCTACTTGCGTATTTTCCGGTAAAATCCTACTTAAAACGACCGTTGGCTAAAATTTCTATATGGCTGCTGCCATTGATACTGAGTCTTTGCATTTGCTTAGGGTTATTTTGCTGGTATTTTCATTCCTCTACATTACCTGCACTTGCGCTCATTGCACTGATTACGATCATTCTGTACCTGAAAACTCTCCGGATCTCTCTCTGGAAATCCGGAACAATCGCTCTTTCTGTCTGTGCGGTATTTGCTTGTATAAACAGCCTGTCAAGGGCACTTAATGCTGTCATCCTGCTGCACGCACAGAGCATACAGGCAGATCCATGGTTTGACCTGCGGACATGTTTTTTTTATAACGCAATTTGCTGGTTTGCGACAGCCATTACCTATTATCCGGCTACTCATGCAGTACGAACAATGGTTGAGGACGACAATTTTGCTCAGACGTGGTATGTATTCTGGATTTTGCCGCTTATGTTCATCACGCTTAATCTGTTTATGATCCCACGCTATCAAAATACGCTTTATACCGGCAGAGTTCTTCAAGGCTACATTGTCCTCAACATTACCCTGCTAATTCTTCTGTTTTGGTTCTATGCAGTTTTCCTGATGATGGCAACCAGCCTAAACCGAAATGCCAGGCTACAGCAGGAAAATCAGTTGCTATCCATGCAGCAGCAGCGATATGAAAAACTTAAAACCGCCATTGAAGAAGCTCGCCTGGCGCGGCACGACATGCGGCATCATCTGAACCAGATTTCTGCATTATCAGAAGCCGGTGATATGGAAAAACTGAAAGCATATCTTGCGCAAACTGTTTCCCGAATTCCCGATTTGGATATGCGTTTCTGTGAGAACCATATGGCAGACAGTGTGCTCGGTTATTACTGCACACTTGCAAAACGAGAAGATATTCCGTTTTGTGCACAGATTGATCTGCCGCAGACACTTCCTATGGATGAGATCGACATGTGTCTGGTGTTGTCCAACCTGCTGGAAAACGCACTGGAAGCAAGCCTTCGTACCGCCCCTGCCAAACGACAAATCCAGGTCACCACATATCTGCACGCAGAGCGCCTGCTTCTGATCGAGGTTAAAAACACATTTGATGGTGAAATCAAAGAAAAGAATGGGATGTTCCGCTCCTCCAAACGAAAAGGAAACGGCATTGGCATCCAATCTGTGCGGAATATTGCGGAAAAAAACGGCGGTGCGAGCACCTTCACCTATCAAAATAATCTTTTCTCTGCAAAGATTATGCTTCGCGGGTAAATCCTGCTTTTATCTTGCTAATCCATTACTCTCTATTGTATAGTTAAGATAATAAATTCCAGGGATCGGAGAAGGATTATGAATTACGCATTTACAAATGGAAAAATACTAAACGGAAATAAAGATATGCAATTACAGGAAGGTCTCTGCATTGCGATAATGAGAAACTGGTAAATACCATTATGAGCTCCTCCCTTACCCGGGCAGTCGCCTACAAAATGTCATCCTACTTTGCAAAAACGGAATTGTTAAGCGGAGTTACAACCATCCGAACTGTCGGCGGACTTGACAGCTTTGACACCCGTCTTCGGGATGAAATAGAAGCTGGCGCCAAAATCGGGCCTCGAATTCTTGCTTCCAATCAGGGGATCTCCGTTCCTGGCGGACATATGGCCGGATCTGTAGCTATTGCTGCAGCAACCATTCCAGATGCACTTGACCATCTTGAAAAATCAAAGGAAGATAAGGTCGATCTGATAAAGCTTATGATCACCGGCGGTGTAATGGATGCAAAGGAAAAAGGTGTTCCCGGGGAACTGAAAATGTCACCTGAGATGGTACGCGCTGTCTGTGAGAAAGCACATGCCTAAGGAAGGCAGTACACCCCAATAGGCAATATTATTCATGATATAAGTCATTCCCCACAGGAGATAAAACAGGCTGTAGAATGCAACAAACCCCCATCCGCTTGGGCGAATTGTAAACAGACATACAATTACGATTGACTCGTTGCTGCCCCTAAAGGGGTGTGCGTACTATACTTAGCCCCGACCCTTAAAAGGGTCTTCATATTCTTTTACACTCTGTTTATCCGGTGCGATACCATGCAGAAACCCGCAATAGATCCTTATAAAAAGCGATTACCGTAACGAAGCTGATCAAAAGCTGGCTCTTGCCATTGCAAAAGAAAAAAGGAGCAGGACAATGCTTCTGTACTGTCAATATTTATAAAGAATTTATATATGATTTTCTAAGCGCTACATAGGAAATCAGAAAGTTTGCTAACCAGCCAGCCGGTACGGCAAGCCAGACAAATGCAATACCAAAACGCGGTGCAAAAATCAAAGCAACCGACAGACGGATCGCAAGGTTTACCATATTAGCTATAAGAAATGGACGCATGATTCCAAGTCCACGCAGAACTCCATCCGTTGCCATCTTAATGCCCATGAAAATAAAGAAATAGCCAAGCCATCTCATGTAATCCCCGGATACCTGATATGCGAAAGCAGTTCCATCTTTTCCCAGAAATAATGAAGAAATCTGGGTATGCAGTGTTTCAATAATTATAAAAGCCAGGACTGCAAAGCATAGATCTAACACCAGTGCCGCATGATAACCTTTTTTGATACGCTTTATTTTCTGAGCACCAAGGTTCTGGGACACATACGGCGAGACTGCATTGCCGATGGACACAAATATCAGTGAGAAAATATTCTCCACTCTCATTGTTGCCGAATAGCCCGCAAGTGCCTGCGTACCAAATGGGTTTACAACTGCCTGTACGATCATCATACCTATTGATACTGTGGACTGTTGAAGAACTGACGGTATGGCAATCCGGAGCATATAATGTAACTCCTGTCCGTCAAACCAGTGAAAGGTACTCTTATATTGGCGCATCCGATATAAAAAAATCAAGAGTGAAAATACTGCGGAAATGCCCTGTGCAATCAAAGTTGCAAGGGCTGCACCAAACACACCCAGACCAAGTCCTGCCACCATCCAAAGGTCCATAATAATATTCAAAATAGAAGAAAATATCAGAAGACCCAACGGAATCTTTGATTCCCCGATTGAGGTGAACATCGTTGAAAGGATATTGTACATAAACAAAAACGGAAATCCTACAAAATATACCCGCAGATACACTACTGCTTCCTCCAGTATGTCAGCGGGCGTTTGTAAAAGTCTCATCATCAGATGGGAGAAACTAAAGCCGAATACACCGAGAAGTATGCTTAAAATCAGAAAGCTGATCAAAGATGTCGACACAATAGTTTTCATTTTGCCGTAAGCTCTGGCACCAAAATAGCGGCTCACCAATACGCCTGCACCGACACCGGCGCCGAGGGCCACACAAATAAATACATTCGTAAGCGCAGCGCATGCACCGACAGCCGCAAGTGCAGAGGAACCAACATACTGACCGACAATGATGGAATCAGCCATATTATATACCTGTTGAAAAAAGCTGCCCAGAATCATAGGCATTGCAAAAACAGTCAATGCTTTAAGTGGGGCATCTGTGATCAGATATTCATCTTTTGACATTATCCTATTTCTCCTTAATTCCTGCTTTTTTCTGGAATTTCTGCCACGATTTGTTCCAATGTCAATACATCGGCCGGCATCAGGCATGTCGACAATGTTTTTATATCACAAATAACACTTTAAAGCTTCAAAAACTTTCAAATATCCATTTGCATACATATGAACTCCATCAATGGCATACTCTTCCTTCTGCTCTTCATTTTCGTCAACAAGATTAGCATTACAATTTATATTCTTACATTCATACTTTTCTGCTATATTTCCCGACAACCTGTTTTTTTACTTTCCGTCTGATTCTGTGGATCTTCTGCTGTGCGGATACGACACCAGACCAGAGCGCCTGTGCTTTCCCTCTGAATGATGAAAAACTAAAGGTGATGGAATCTGTAGAGCTTCACAAGCAGAAACGGGATGAGATTCTGGCGAACCCCTATGGATATTATCATCCCGTGGAGAAGCCTGTCAACCTCTATAGCGTGGCACAGATGCGGAATATGCTGAAGACGATATACTCTTGTAGTCTATTGCATATTTCCGGCTATAAATATGTGATGACAATGAAACTTAAAGAGAAGATATTGAACTATCTGCGAAATGAATATAAACTTATAGATGAGTTGTCTGTGGATGAATATATTATGAAACGGAAAGATTCTATTTTACAGAACCATATTGACAATGTATATCCAATTAAAACGCCCGGAGAGGGGTGGAAAGATCAGCGTTATTATTGGACGAAATTAACGCCCCAATGTAGAGGGTATGAGCATAAGATTTACGCTAAGACGCAAGAGGAATTGGAAACAAAGATTGTTGCCTATTATCTCAACATTTTAGATGACCGCAAGCTCACTCTGGAAAATTTAGATGCAAATTGGGAGAAACAAAAAACACCCAAAACACTGTATTTATCAGCATTTTGAGTGATTTTAATAGAGCGCGAGACAGGACTAAAGATCAGACCATGGATGAAACCGATCTCTGGTGTTGTTGTGCCGATATGTATTCTGGCAGTTTATATCATTGGCATGGTCACCTTTGAATGGAGATAAGAACGGAAATACAAATACAATTTATACAGGAGGTAATAATATGAGAGCACTTTTTATTGGAGGAACAGGAACGATCAGTATGGCGATTTCCAGACTTTTGGTGGAACAGGGCTGGGAGCTGTATCTTCTGAACCGGGGAAGCCGTAAGAATGTATTGGACGGGCAGATAAAGCAGATTGTTGCCGATATCAGCAAGGAACAGGAGGTTGCTCAGAAAATTGCCGGAATGAATTTTGATGTGGTGTGTGATTTTATCGCATTTGTTCCGGAGCAGGTGGAGCGGGATTACCGGTTATTTGCCGGGAAGACGAAGCAGTATATGTACATTAGTTCTGCATCCGCCTATCATAAGCCGGTTATGGATTATCGCATTACAGAAGGAACGACGCTTTCCAATCCTCATTGGGAATATTCCAGAAATAAGATTGCCTGTGAAGAGTTTTTAATGAAAATGTATCGTGAAAATGGATTCCCGGTTACGATTATTCGTCCGAGCCATACATACGATGAGAGAAATGTTCCTATTGGAGTTCATGGAGATAAAGGAAGCTTTCAGGTTTTAAAGAGAATGCTGGAGGGGAAACCGGTGATCGTTCATGGGGATGGAACCTCCCTCTGGACCGTTACCCATAATTCCGATTTTGCAAAGGGATTTACGGGTCTAATGGGAAATCCGATGGCGATCGGTGAAGCATTTCAGATTACGAGCGATCAGTCTGTGACCTGGAATCAGATTTATCAGGCTGTGGCGGATGCACTGCATGTTGAATACAGGCCTTACTATGTTTCATCTGCATATCTTGATGCAGCAGGACCGTATGATTTTGAAGGAGCCTTGACTGGTGATAAGGCGAATACCGTAGTATTTGATAATAAGAAGCTGAAGAATGCAGTTCCCGGTCTGTGCATGAATGTCCGTATGGAGCAGGGAATCCGGAATACCGTGGATTATGTTCTTTCCCATCCGGAATGTCAGGTGGAAGATCCGGAATTTGATGCGTGGTGCGATAAGCTGATCGCAGTTCTGGAAAAGGCGAAAGAGGAGATGAAGATGTATGAGCAGCAAAAGTGATTCCAGTCAGATTACCAGAGATTATTTTGATTCCATATTGTTGGAAACCCGGTATTGGGACTCCGATCTTCCTTCTACGGAGATGGAATTATATGGAGAGACATTTGAAACTCCGATTATGACAGCAGCACTTTCCCATCTGCATGAAATTTGTGATAATGCCATGGCAGAGTTTGGAAAAGGTGCGAAGGATGCTGAGAAATGTGTGGGAGCTGATGAGTATCATAGCAAGAACCGGAGCAAAGTCCTTAAAGGAGATTGATCCTTCGGTCATTCATTACCGTCATTTCTGATGGTGTTCAGAACTTAGAATAAATTGTAGCTACTAAGACACTGAATAGCTGCAATTAATCTTTACAAAAAGATGGAGGAAGCGTTATGAAAATAGGATTGTCTGTTCCTTTAGCACATGAAACCCCGCAGCAGTGGGCAAAGAAGCATAGAGAACTCGGATGCGGATCCGTTGTGTTTCCGGTTAACTGTGAAGCTTCCCCGGAGACCATTGATGCTTATCGGAAGGCTGCGGAACAGGAAGGGTTAATCATTGCTGAGGTCGGCATTTGGAAAAATGTTCTTGCTGTGGATAACAGGAAACGGGAAGAGGCAGTTGCTTACTCGATCAATCAGCTGAAAATGGCGGATGAGATTGGTGCAAAATGCTGTGTGAATATTGTTGGTACACCGCATGGACCGATCTGGGATGGTGGATATCCCGGGAATTTTTCCAAAGAGACGTGGAAAATGGCAGTTGATTCCATACAGCACATTATTGATGAAGCAAATCCTGTGAACGCAAAGTTCAGTATTGAGCCGATGCCCTGGATGATTCCGACAGGTCCCGATGAATATCTCCGTCTGATCGGGGATGTAGACAGAAAAGCCTTTGGTGTGCATATGGATCTTATTAATATGGTAAATTGCCCACAGCGTTATTTCTTCGCAGAAGAATTTATGGAAGAATGCTTTTCGAAGCTGAAGGGAAAGATATTAAGCTGCCACATTAAGGATGTTCTTTTATTGAATGAATTTACCTTCCAGCTGAGGGAGTGCGCCTGTGGGGAAGGAACGTTACCGTTGGAGAAATATGCACAGCTTGCAACAGCAGAAAATCCAGACATGCCGATGATCATTGAGCATCTTCATTCGGATGAGGAATATTTACAGAGCCTTTCGTATCTGCAGAAAAGATTAAAAACGGATAGCTGTTGTTAGCGTTTTGCTTTGCAACACCGTTCGCGTGCGAAGAGTTCGCAGATGAACTCTTTATTTTCTCCTGACTGAATATTTACATTTCCAGAGCTGCCCTTGGGCGGCTCTTAATTTTTGGTAAAACTTGCTGAAATTTGGATTAAATTTCTGGTTAAATTTCCCCAAAAATTTTGTGTTCGGGGTGAGAGTTTTTTCGATTTTTTGTGCCTGATAAATAGAAGGGTATTTATCGCGCTTCCAGACAACCGGAAGGAGTCAAACGACATGTATGATACCGTAAGACGGGGCGGACAAGCCGACACGACACGAACAGGAGGAGAAAAGTCAATGAAGAAACGAATCATCAGCGTTCTGCTGCTGTGCTGCATGGTGCTTGGTCTTTTGCCGACGACCACCTTTGCCAACAATGGCGGCGCAAAAGCCATACAGATTGGCACAAGCGGGATCAGCGGTTATGACAGCACAAACAGCAGCTATGACTATATTCATTTTGGCACATGGAATAACAGCCCCATCAAATGGCGTGTGCTGGATACAAAAACCAATATGGCCAATGCCCAACAGGGGGATGGATTTTTCCTCCTCTCTGAGGCGCTGCTTGGGACAGGGGAGTATGGCAGCGTAGAATTTGACTATACGACCCCATATACCAACGACTGGAAGGGCAGCCGTGCGCAGGACTGGTGTAATTACTTTTACAACAGGAATCTCAGCACTACGGAGCAAAAAGCTGTTTTGTCAACCAGCAAAAGTGATGCTCTATATAGGTACTATGCCATTTCTGACAACATCCTGGATGGGGATATTGTGAAAAAAGGCAGCGGATTTACCGCACCTGCTTCCGACGGCCTGACCCGCCCGGACGGAAATACAGGCAGCTACTTTAAGTGGCGTGGCAGCGATGGCAAGCTCTACGCACCGGGCGATAATGTTCCGGCGGATGTAACCAGTCTGACAGCACAGTTTGATGATTCTGGCACCTATACCGTGACCGTGAAAACGGACGGTAACGGCACGGCTTCTGCCTCTCCTGCAAGGGCTGCAGCCGGAACGGAGATCACCCTGACCGCCACGCCCGACACCGGCTATCGCTTCAGGGAGTGGCAGGTCGAATCTCCGGCAGGGCTTGTAATCACCAACGGCAGGTTTACCATGCCGGACAACAATGTGGCAATCAAAGCTATCTTCAAGGATATAAGCAAGGAGCAGTTCCGTCTTGCTCCCGGCGGCACCTATTACTTTGACCTCTCCGGTGCGGGCATTCCCGGCACGGCGAATGACGCTCTGCCGGACAGTACAATGCACTATGTTCCCCTTCCTATCATTTAGAAGGTAAATTACATTTTTCAGTTTTCTGATCCAGCCATTCATCAAAGCTCTTCTTAGAAATACGGTACTTTGTTCCAATCTGGATCCAACGGAATTCATTCTTCTTCAATAATTCATATACTGTTGGCCTGCTGATACCTAAAATCTCCTGCAATTCCTTTACGGTATAACAGCGCTTTTCCTGGGTAGATACGATACTTTCCATTATGCGATACCTCCCATTCTTCCATCCATAAATCCAATAATCTGTTTCTTCACTCTGGAACGGATCTTATGGATCTTCTGCTGTGCGGATTCATAAGTGATTCCCTGCTCCTCTGCAATATCAACCAGGTTCTTCTCACCACAGAGATATTTTTCAAAAGTATCTTTCTCTGTACCAAGAATACATAACTGACGTCTGAAAAGTTCATAGTCTTTTCTCATATCTCTTAGTAAATACGCATCACGCATATATTCATCTGCCCGGTCCACACCATCCATCACGTCACCAGAAAAATCACAGTTGATCAGTGCCTCTCTGGTCAGCACATTTCTGATTGCCTTTTTAGCTGTCGGATCACTTGTCATGCCTCCTGTCTGCACCCTGACACCAAGATCTCCGATATCCTAGCGGCTGTTGCTTTCCTTTTCACACTCGATCATGTACCGAAGGCCTTCCGTATACCCATCCACAATTCCCATAAAGTCTGTATAGTGTCTGATAATAATATCCACTCTTTTTGCTGATATTGCATTCACATATATTTTGATCAGATTCTTTTCTGCCATCTATAATCTCCTCCTGTTTCTCATAAATCGCTTTCGTTTACTCTTCTTTACAGGAATTATTGTAGATAAACACGGAGTAAAAATCGTTTCCCAAACAATAGACAAAAAGTATATTCTGAATAGACTCCTTCAAATGAATAATGCTTTTATTTCTTGTAAATATATAAATAGTGAACCATACGTAATTTCAAAAATGCAACGAATAATATATAATATTCGTTGCAAAGGAGGTTTATTTATATGTCCAAAAACTATATGCAGGAAATTAAAAATCGAATCCTGTCTTCCGAAGATGGCTCAGTTTTTTCCACTTCTGATTTTGCGGATATTGCTGATACCAACACGGTTCGTTCAGCATTATACCGCCTTGTTAAGGATAATATTCTTCGCAGAATTATAAATGGAATTTATGAAAAACCAAAATACAGTAAATTACTGGATGAATATGTAGCTGCTGATCCTACTGCCGTTGCACAGGCATTAGCCCGCAGTTATCATTGGACCATCGCTCCATGTGGGAATACTGCCCTTAATTTACTTGGACTTTCCACTCAGGTAACGGCTGTCTGGTCCTATATCAGTGACGGACCATATAAAACCTATGAATGGAATTCTACAAAACTTGAATTCAAACACCGGACCAATAAAGAAATTACCGGTCTGTCCTATATGACAAGTCTGATAATTCAGGCATTGAAAACCTTAGGGAAAAATAATGTAACCCCGGAAGTTATCCAGACTCTTTCAACAAAACTCTCTTTCTCAGAAAAACAGGCTTGTCTGAAAGAAGCAACGGAATCCACCGACTGGGTTTATGATACAATACGACAAATATGCGGAGGTAATACACTATGAGAAAAATTGCATGTCTGCCAGATGATGACCGGAGAGAACTCTTCCGAAATACCGCTGATAAAATGGGATGCATTTAATAAAGAAGCTAATAACCGGGCTGAGATTTTCTTGCAGAACAGTTCTGTCCTACCATAAAAAAGGAACTGTCATTAGAACTGAGATGTGACGCTAATATTTACATAGATGAGAATGACAAACAGACTGTTATTTTCGCTTATCCAAATCTGTTCACAAATCCTTCTACCCTACAGGTAATCCGCCTGGAGATCGGAGCATTAGCAGCCTGGACACCTGCTAAGCTTGCAAGCATTGAACCATATACAGCTGTATACTACCCAAAAATATTCAAGCAAAAAAATACTGAAATTCTTACCGTTTCACCAGAGCGTACCTTTTGGGAAAAGGCAACAATTCTTCATCACGAAGCCAACAGACCGGAACTTCTGGATATGCCACAACGATATTCCAGACATTACTATGATCTCTATAGAATGGCTCAGACCCCAGTAAAAGATGTTGCTTTTTCTCACATAAACCTTCTGAAAACAGTTCATGAAAGATATGTTATATGGCGATATTCCAAGCTTCAATACTATTATGGAATCGGTTCGCCAATTAGAGAAAGAAATCAATTCCCTTTACATAATTACTTTTTATTCCTGACAAAATTGTCGCAATTCTATCATCAATGGTAATTACACCATTTCCCTCCAACAAATATGATCCTGTACATCCCAGTGCTTTTGCAATCTCCAGTACGATACTGCTCTTTATATCAATTCGATCATTCTCATATGCTGATATCGTAGCTTTTTTAGTACAAAGAAGTTCCGCAAGCTGCTCCTGTGACATTCCTGCTGCCTTTCTCATTTCTCTGATCCTTGTTAACTACAAATTTGATTCAGAAAGTCCTATGGCTCTGGTTCTGGTTGGGCAGTCAGAACTCTGGGAACAGCAATTTCATATGACAGGATAACCCATGGGCAAACAGAAAGCAGGAGCTCTCACCGAAAACAGAAATTCCTCTTCCCAAAACGGATTTCATCCCCGGGTTCCACCTCCACCATTTCCTGCGGCTGTATTCTCAGGCCGTTCTTATGTCTTTTTGTTAACAGGGTCAAAAAATAATGAATGTAATGTAATTGCCTGATTTAATTTACTGTGCATGATTCATTTTCTCCTTTGAAAAAGTTTTTATCCACTTTCCGCTCCTCAAGCGGAATACACACCATATCGATTTACAAATCTGATCTATTTTCAGAAAAACATAGATCCAAAAAGCATCCAGATGCCATACCAGCCCCGCCAGAATTCCAAGGGGCAATGACGCAGCCCACAGAAAAATAATATCTGCCACCATGAGAAATTTCGTATCACCACCGCCACGGAGCACTCCCTTTGTCAGAATGCTGTTCATAGACTGAAAAATAACAATAAATGCGATGGCGTCCATAAGCTCACCGGCAATCTGAGCCGTTTCAGGTGTTATATTGTAAAGTCCGATAATGGGTCTGCTTAATACCTTGATCAGACCTCCGCCTAAAATGCCTACTACCAGGCCAAGAATCAGGAATGTCCAGGCCTGCTGCTGTGCCTTTTCCCGTTCACCATGGCCCAATGTGTGACCGGTCATAATGCAGCTGGCGTGACAGATTCCCTGAATTATCACGGTCGTAAGCTGCTGTGTAACAACTGTTATTGAATTTGCCGATACAAATCCCGTTCCGACTCTTCCCATAACCATTGCTACCGCTGAAGTACCAAGAGCAAGCAGTGAATCCGAAACAAATACCGGAATGCTGATAGAAACATAATCCTTAATCAGGGAATTACATTTCATCCGCAAATCCTTCAGTCGATAGCCGATCTTGCGATCTACAAACAAAAAATATCCACATATCAGCGAAAATTCAAATACTCTGGCAATCAGTGTTCCCACTCCTGCGCCTTCTACTTCCATCCTGGGAACTCCCAGCTTGCCGAATATAAACATATAGTTGAATAGTATATTTACAAAAAAAGAACCTATGGATGTAAAGAGCGGAAAATTCACCTGTCCGACGCTTCGAAGCACAATCGTACAGGTCATGGTCATTCCTTGCAGAAAATAGCAGTATACCATCCACTTAAAATATTGAACTCCTTGCGCAATTACCGCACTGTCATTAGTATACATCCTCATAAGCAGCTGAGGGATCAATATGGTTGGCAGCATAAACAGAACCGCAAGTACGATGCAAAGCCGTAGCATCAGGGTTATGGTCTTTTTTAGAGAAGTAATATCCTGCATTCCCCAGAATCTTGAGGTCAGCACGCTGGCTCCCATGGCGATTCCCATACAGCAGATCTGGTATATATTCACAAACTGATTAGCCAGAGCCGTAGCAGAAAGCGAGGTTTCCCCAAGCTTTCCCACCATGACGGTATCGGTCATATTGACACCGATGGTGATCATGCTCTGCAAGGAAATCGGAATGGCGATAACTGCCATTTTTTTATAAAAACATTTGTCTTTTACCAGTAAATTCATAAAATTTGTCTTTCTATTCTCTTATCTTCTGTTCAGCGTCAACCTCTAAAACGCTTCGCACTTCCTCAATCGCAAAACACTGACAGAATATGGCGGTGCCTCGTATACGAACTCTGAGGAAGCGCCATGCATATTCACGGTAATATTCTTCACCTTCTCCGGCTCTTCAAAGCTGTTTTCATCCCCCTTTTCACCGCTAAGAAGTGTTACGGTATAGTCGCCCTGTACCTGACAGTCCAGTGTAATGGAAACCGGATCCACATCTCCTGCAAAATTAACCGCCTTAATAATGATTTCGTCCTTGGTGTCAGTTACTACCGAAACAAAAGCAGGTCCGTAGGGAATCGAAATTTCCTTCTGAAGCTCACCATCAACATACAGGCGAATCTGTTTTCCGTCCGTTTCATATCCAAAGCGGTGATATTCTCCCGGTTTTACTGAAATAGCAAAGTCCTCAGTCAGCTTGTTGTCATGCATATAGCCAAACTCTTCCAGTGAACATTGTCCTCCATTAACCTTCCAAAGGAACGGACGCACCAGAGCTGCATCCCATTCTTTTTCCACTCCGGCCGTAATCACGAGCTGCTCCTCATAATAGGAACGAACCACCCTGGCACTGAATATACCCAACTCGAAGTAAGCATTTTCCTCAACAAAAATATCGGTCTCAAATCTTCCATAAGTCTGGTCTTCTTCTCCAAATACCACAAAGCTCTTGGTCTCATCAGCCCATTCCAGAATACTGTGAAATTCCTTTTTCTGCTCCTCATCCGGAAGCTGAAGCAGGCGGCCATCCTCTGTATCCTGCACATGTCCCATTAATTCATGAGTAATCTTTGCTTCTTCTCCATTCCAAATGGGATTTCTGAAGCGAAGTTCCTTATTGGATTTTAAAGATGCCATTCCGGTTCTCGGACGATAAACACGTCCTCCCTCATCTTCGGATCGCACCACATATTCTCCGCGATTTTGACCGAACATTTTCCAGACATAATAAGTAGGAATTCCAAGGCTCTGATGATTATTGAAACGAATCAGATTAGGATACCACGCTCTGTAATTTACATTTTCAAATAATGGAGCATAAGAGGCCAATGTTACGATATCCTGATTTTTCTCAATACCCATAAGGAAAGCCGCTTCTCCCAGAGCCGCATACAACTGTCCCATATAGTTGCCTTCGTTTACAGCCACCTCTCCTACAAAGATTTTTGGTCCCTTACGATCGTAGTCATCATAATAATTTACACGTTCTGCAAAGAACTCTGTTGTATTGTAAAAATGTTCATCCACGCACTCGGCAGGACAACCATTTTTCTCTACATGCTCATTGGCTATGGTTTTAATCTGGGGATACAGTTCCTTTACCTTCTTATAAATCATGTTGTAACGCTTTTCATAATCCGGACCCCAGTTTTCATTACCAATTTCCAGATAGGTCATTTTAAAGGGTTCCGGATGCCCCATAAAAGCACGAAGCCTTCCCCATTTGCTTTCCTTAGAGCCGATAGCATATTCAATGGCATCCAGTGTATCCTGTACCATTTCATCAAGAGCCTCTCCTTCCAGAAGGACACTCTTTCTTCCCTGACAGGTCATTCCGCAGTTACATACATACAGGGGCTCCATCCCCAGATCCTCGCAAAGCTGCAGATATTCATGAAAGCCAAGTCCTAATGTACTTCTGTAATGCCATACAAACAGCTTACTGGGTCTTTCCCATGCCGGACCTACCGTATCCCGAAATCTCATTGCTGTGGACGGTGTCGTTCCTTCCACAATACAGCCTCCGGGAAAACGCATAAACTTTGGACTCATTCCCTTAAGCTTTTCTACAAGATCTGTTCTGAGTCCATGCCCCATGTAGGTATTGTCAGGCATTAGTGAAATAAATCCCAGCAGAACCTCTCCGCCTTCTTTGCAGGAAATAGTAAGCTGTGCCTCGTGACAATCCTCAGCTGCTGTCAGCTTCATGTCATATCTTGTATACTCCTGACCGGAAACCACCAGACTGTTTCCAGCCAGTACTTTTCCCTGGTATTCGATCGCTACGTCCAGTCCTATTTCTTCCTTTGCTTTTGCAAATAAATACAAAGAGTAACTTTCTCCAGCCTTTACGGATATACCGCAGTAACCGGTATTAGTCAGAGATCCGTCCTTTTCAAACTGCATACGCAGAGCTGCGTCCCGATGTTCATTCAGGGTATCCGTCAGTTCCAGTTCCATCTTTGCATTATGTGTATACCATGCCGGTATTTCTGTCTCCGGAATATTGTTGCCCTTTACCCAGCGGCATAAGCCTTCTCCGTTGCAAAACTCATCCAGCCATCCGGATACGGTTTTTACATGGACGCCATCCTCCTGCTGTATATAACCCTCCGGTAAAACGGAATCTTCGAAGCTTCTGTTTCGAAGCATTTCCGGATAAAGTCCTCCGTCTCCGGCACGGTTAATGTCTTCAAAAAAGATTCCGTATAAATCCCTGGCTGTCTCAAATCGTCTTTCCTTTGTTTTAATCTTTAACTTGCTCATTGTAGGCTCCTTTTTTACATTCCAAGAGTTTTGATCACTACCTGTGCCAGAATTCTGGCAAGATAATCATTGGGGTGATTTAACCAGTTTCCGGTTATATCAATGTATCGTTTTCTCTTTCCGATTTCTTTTTGAACTGCCTGTATATCTGCTATAGCAACTCCCATACTTTCTAAGCCCTTCAGACTTTCACTGTATTCATCCTGATGTGCCCAGAAATGGTGTGGCTCCGTAGCAGCCAGTTCATTGGGAAGCGTAGAAGCAATCAATAAAAATTCCGTTTTCGGACTAACCTTCCGGATTGCCTCTATGAGTCTGCCTGTTTTATTTCTGTATTCCTCCATACCGCAACGGTCATTCATTCCAAAACCAAGAATAACCAGATCCGGATGGAAGTTGGCTGCACGCTGGGATGAATTGTCGATTGCCCATTCGGAATCCACTCCTCCTACCGATGTGTTGTGGAAGCATACCGGACTCTGCCATTTTTCCTCCATCTGATGGAACAGCAGCTCTGCCCAGGTAGGCTGTCCCGGCTTCTGTCCATACATACCGCTGCAGTCACAGCCACAGCACACGCTGTCCCCATACAAAACGATCTTAACGGGTTCTCCTACTTCCAGCTTTGCAGAGAGCTTCGGCAGTTTGTCCAGTTGACTTTCCGGAGCGGAAAGTAACTCCTTCTTCGTTGCCTTATAGGTAACTGCGATCTGTTTCTCTGTAACAAGCTTCGGATTGCCTATGGCACATAGGTTTAAGAATTTTCCGTTGGTAGTCACTAGCGGACCGAAATCTTTTGCAAATTCGCTTGCTTCTCCTGCCTTCTTTGCCGTATCAAAGTCCGGATAGAGGAAGGTATCCCATCCGGTTACCGGTATGTGACTCCCTTCAGGAATTACCAGCTCATCTCCCTCTACAAGGTAATCGATCCCCTCTTCATATACTGTTTCCCCGTCATAGCTTTCTACGGACAAAACTTCTTTTGGAGTCCACAGGAAAGAAGCCCTGCATCCATTCTCATCAGCAACTGCTGCAAAGGTTTCCCGGAAGCAATACCCACCTTCCCATATCGGCTCCAGCCATTCTTTATGGAAAATCTTTCCTATCGAAAGGGTTTTCTTGATCTGTTCTTGTAAAAATTCCTTAAAGGGTGTCTCCCATCCGCAGTTCACTACCGGTCTATCTGACATGAAGATCATCTCACAGGGCTTTTCTTTTTCATATGGATACCAGTAGGGCATTGGCTTTCCGTCCGCATCATTGCCGTTTGGATTACCTGTTTTTATGAAATTCACCCAGTAATTGCACATCATTCTGGAAAGATCGTAATGCTGCCCCACAAAGGGTCTCCAGCATTTCGCCAGTGTTTCAAAGAAAAACCATAAATCTACAGAATGGAAGGTTCCGGCATTATCCCATCCTGGAATATCTGGATCAAACCTGTAATAATAGTAGGGCTTTTTTTCACCTGCACTTTTTTTATCTGAAAAAAGACACTTGATCGTACATTCAATTCCGTTTATCTTCGCATACTTTCCATCAGAATCCTCCCGCACTGCCTCGGAAAAGCGCAAAAAGGTCTCAGCATTCTTTCCGAAAATCTCTTCTGCTTTCTTTTTCAAATCTTCTTTTGAGGAAGCTTCTATATAACTGGGAAATTCATCTGAAGTATTTCCAGACATAACGGGAACATTTACATGCTTGCCTTCCATGAAAAGAACCATTGGGTCACCTACACAGAACTTGTGATCCAATACGGTAAACATAGCCGGAAATATTTTGGTATATTCCTCATACTTGTCACGAATCGTAGCCGCATCCAGCTTACGAGCCTGCTCAATAGTTGAGCAGCCCAGGAAAGAAAGAAAATGCTGTCCATTTTCCTCAGCATGCCACAATTCCTCCGGCACTCCGATTCCTCCAACCTGATAAGGAGAGCGAATCATTGCACTCATCACTACTGCACGATGAAATAAGCCTTCATTATCCATACATGCCATCTGGCTCATAACACTTCCGCCTCCGGCTGACTGTCCTGCAATGGTCACATTACCCGGATCTCCACCAAAGAAAGCAATATTTCTCTGTACCCATCGAAGTGCTGCCTGCTGATCCAGACTTCCAAAATTAGTCGGTGCGTCAGGCTGCTCCTCTGTCAGCTGAGGATGTGCCAAAAATCCAAAAACATTAACCCGGTAGTTTACCGTTACAACAACCACACCGCGACGTGCAATTCTCTCTCCGTCAAATTCCATTTCGGCAGGATATCCACACTGGAGTCCTCCTCCGAAAAACCATACCAAAACCGGCTGTTTTTCTGTTACTTCTTTAGCACCTGTCCATACGTTCAAATACAGACAGTCCTCATCCATGGCAATTTCCGGATCCACATGCCACTCACGGATATACACGTTATCACCGATTCCCGGGACGCTCTGCATGGAAATCGGAGCAAAGCGATAGCATTCACGAACTCCATCCCAGTCTTCACAGGGCTGGGGTGCTCTCCATCTGTTCTCTCCTACCGGAGGAGCCGCAAAAGGGATTCCCTTAAATGCAGTTATCCTAGGGTCTGCGGCTTCAATACCTTTCACCCATCCATTTTCTGTCTGTACTGTTCTCAGCATAATTCCTACCTCCGCTAATTTTATTATAAGTTACTACAGCACATGCAATAACATAGATTATGATAACTCAAATGATCTTAATGCAGCATTTCCGTTACCGCGATAGGTCAGGTAAAGCGCCTGTATTCCATCCGGAATCGTAACCGGTGCGGTATACTTTTCCCAGACATTGGTATATTGAACCTCTAATGTCGCCAGTACCTCTCCATCCCATGCTGTCTTTACTTCAAAAGTGCCATCTGCATAGCCCCGGATCCAAATACTGATTTCACGAATATCATGGCAGTCAAAATATTTGAAGCCGATGGTAGTTGAATCTGTAATATTGGCAATATATCCAACTTCTTCGTCTCCATCCCTGCCGTCCTGCATTACTCGTGGAAAATTCCCTTCGCCCACATAAACTGATGGGGTATCGGTAAACAGATTACATGCAAGATAAGCGGGGTATTCGCCTTTACCCTCAAGCGGACCTCCATTTAAACCGCAGGAGGTAATTTTTACCTGTGGAATACTGCCGTCCGGCATAATCTGCAGCTTTTCAGCACATCCCTGTCTGCTGTACCAGGTATTATTGGTATGCCTGTGATAAAAAATGTACCAGTCCTCTCCGATCTGCACAATACTTCCGTGATTATTGGCACCGTAAGCTGTTGGCATATCTGCCGGCTTGTAGGTATCGATGTGCAGATCACAATTGCTGACAATAACTCCGCCATAGACAAAGTCCCTAGTAGGATTCTTGCTGGTGGCATAACATAATTCGTGCATTAATATGGATGAATAGACAAAATAATATGTGTCACCTACTTTACGGATGGAAGGTGCCTCAAAAAACTCATGTCCCTCAAATCCGGTACCGGCACCATATTCACAGCCGGGGGCCACAAACACCGGAGCTTCCCTGATCGTCAGCATATCTGCTCCCAACACCGTAGCCATAGCCCCGGTACGGGATTTATCACCTTTTCCGCAAAATCCGGTATAAATATATGTCACATCTCCTTCCGTCAGAACCCCCGGGTCAAACTGGGGCTCATCACCTTCCTTTTCTCCCAGACGTGTGCCATCTTCATAATGAACATAGCCATAAAATTCATACTTTCCTGCCGGAGTATCACATACAGCAACTGAAACTACCGAAACCTTGTCCAACACGTAATAAAGATAGTACCTTCCGTCCGGTCCCACCGTAACATCCGGGGCATACAGACACATTTTGCCTTCCGGGTTCAGCGGATCGGCTGTCTTCGGATAAATCACACCCTCATATCTCCAGTTGCCCAGGTCATCGACCGGAGCTGACCAGCACACATAGTCTCCCATGCAGAAAACATATCCGTTAAAGTAATCATGGGATCCGTAAACATATACGCGATCGCCAAAAACATAAGGTTCTCCGTCCGGAATATACTCCCAGGACGGTAAATATGGGTTAAACGCTTGTTTTTTCACTTTGATATCCTCCTTTGCAAGCCTAATCCATGTACATTGTTTCATAAAGCAAATTACTGGGTGCTAGTTTAAGCCTTCAAGCTGACCACACGATCATAGTCATATCCTCGATCCGGATTCACCTTTCCGGCATTCAGTTCGAAATAAACCACACCGTTTTCGTTTACAGGAAGCTCTACGCAGATATTTCCGTCCTCCTGCTTTTTACGCTCTGTTTTTACAAAAGGTCTGGATGATTCCCGAATCAGCTTCGTCTGTTCCTCACTCAGATTGGCAGGTTCTCCCATATCATGCCATACCTTCAAAGGATTACATGTTTCCTCATCTACCGTCTTAGTCAGGAAGCAGTACTCCTCCTGTTCAGCCGGAAATGTAAACTCCAACAGCATTTTTTCTTTACCCTGTTCTGTACTTTTACGGGCAATATTCCAGGCTACACCTAGATAATCACCGTTTGCACGTTTCAAAACGACAATATTGTCATCCTTATATACACAATTGGCTTCACTTTCCTCAAGCTTTTTGTAAAAAGCAAATGTCCAGAAGGTCGGCTTGGTAATACAGCCATTGGCAACCAGTCCAAAGCCGCCGTGGAATGGTGTAAAAGGAACTCCCAGCTCTTCAAACACATCACCAAATGTCCAGTAGGAATAGGATTCATTCACATCTCCCAATCTGGAAAGCTGCTGTGCTATAAAGGCCGCATTCAGGTTTGTATCATGAATGACGCCCTGAGGAGTATAGGAGCTGTTGAACTCCGTGATATGAATCTGCAGACCCTTATATTCCGGGAAACTGTCAATAATATCTCTGGTTGTTTTTAAATTGGCAAAGCCGTCCTCTGCCTTCATCAGTTCAGAATATGCATAATGTCCAATACATTCCGGCGGATCAATAGTGTAATGATGTCTGGTTACGAAATCCACAGGTATGTGATTCTCATGGCAATATTCCATAAATGCCTGAATCCATTTCTCATCCGTTCCTCCACAAACAGCAGGGCCTCCTACACGGAATCCCGGATTCACTTCCTTTATGGCATCAAAGGTTCTATGGAACAGCTTAAAATATTCCTGCATATCCGCATTTTCCCAGAAGCCGCAAAGATTGGGCTCGTTCCATACTTCAATGGGCCATTGAATAACTTCCTCTTCTCCATAGCGTCCCATCAGATGCCGCAGCAATGAATGCACCATATTACACCACATATCATAATCTTTTGGAGGAGTGGTATTTCCCTGCCAGTAAAAGATAGTCTGGCTTCCACTTGCCAACTTTTTAGGCATAAAACCCAGTTCAAGAAAAGGTCTCAGCCCCACCTTCTTATAGGCATCCATTACTCTATCCAGATAAGTATAGTTGTACTCGACCCTTACCTTACCATCCTCCTCATAGGTCTGAAAGATCGCCATATCATCACAGAATAATCCATGTCCCCGGATATGCTTAAATCCGATTTCCTTTTGAACCAAGCGCAGCTCCTCCTGATATTCTTCTGTCAATGCAAGCCCCATTCTTCCGGTTCCCACACAATAATCTACATTATTGTGAAAAAAGACCTTTGAATCCTTTGTAATCACGATCTTTTTTCTGTCATTCTCTGTTGCTCCACCCAAATTTACCATGCATGTACCTCCTTCTTCTAAATCATGTTCCTATGCAGTCACGCATCAGATGTCTGACCGCTGCACGATCCGCAGCTCTCTGATGACGATTGCCATATTAATCTGATACTATCGCATTGATCTAAAGTTTCCAATGATTTATACTATAAGAAAATTGATATATCCTCTGATGTATCAGAGCGGAGATTCCAGATGACTGAAATTGAATTTGTCGGCTACAGTGCCGTTCACCCCTCAGATTTTATATATGATGTTCCGAATGGCTTTACAGGCTATCTTCTGCTTCTTTTCGACTCTCCCTCGGAGCTGCTCATAGACGGAAGACTAATGCGGACAGCCGCCAATTCTGCTATTCTGTATACACCAGGAAGCAGGATTTATTACCGTGCTGTCGGTGAAGAATACCGGAATGACTGGATTCGTTTTCGTTCCGATCACTCCTTCGTGAAGCTGTTTCCGTTAACAAACACCCCATTTCCCGTAACAGATCCGGAATACTGTCATCAGCTTTTTAAATTACTAACCTGGGAGTCCGCCTTTTTCTCCTCTGAAAGCGAAGCAAACATTACTCACCTGCTGCGGGTTCTGTTCTCCAAATTAAGAGAAGGAACCCAGAATGAGTCCCCGGGTATTCACGATCATGAGCTGGTTGCATTGCATAAGATGATCTACAATAATCCTCAGCTTCCATGGAATATAAACATGATGGCTGCGAAGCTTCACTTAAGTCCCAGTCATCTTCAGACTCTCTATCACCGCCAATTTGGTTCCTCCTGCATGGACAATGTCATCGAAGGACGTCTGCGCCGTGCACAGGATTTATTAGAGTACAGCGAATACTCCATCCGCGACATTTCCGAGCAATGTGGTTATAATAATGTAGAGCATTTCTGCAGACAGTTCCGTCAGCATAACGGCTGTACCCCTGGACAATACCGGAAAAATGCATCAGCGGGAAGCAACAAAAGACCTCTCACCCACAATACCCTGGGAGGAAGGGAGTTTGAGAAGATTAATCGAAATATCCGGAAATAGTGTTTCGGTAGCTGCTTTATTCAGCATTTCCTTAAGCGTTCGCTTCTACCTGTAAATAAATTTCAGCTTTCCGATACCGATTTCATCTCCGGGTTCGATGATTTCCGACGCATTTGGTTCTAACCGCATCCCGTTCCGGAAGGTTCCGTTCGTCGAGTTGAGATCCGTAATAAAGAACCGGTTTCCATCCCTTGATATTCTTGCATGAAGGCGGCTTACACTCTGATCATTTAACACAAGATCCACTGCTCCTGCCATTTTTCCAACTGTGATTGGCAGTTTTTGCAACGGGATATGCTGATACTGGATGATTTTCTGCTCCATACAATTACAGATGAGCGGGAGGTAAAAGTCCTGTTCATGATTCTGAATGATGAAGTTTCTGCAAATGCTATCACGAAGCGTGCAACCAAGCACTATACAGTGGTGATTAACACCAAAAATAACAAATAAACAGTCGACCGTTTATAGCGCCGAGCGACCGCTGGCCAACGCGTCACCGACCGGCGGTCGGCGCAAATTGCAACTGAAAAGAGCAGAATTCGACACAATCCGAAAAAATCAATGAAAATCAATAGAAGTTGCGGTTTATAATCGCAACTTCTATTGATTTTTCGATGCGTCTGCGGTATTATGGAATCATGGAGGTGGTTCCTATGATAAACAGACCGCTCTACGTCGATAAGATTATGGCATACACCGACACACCTTTTGTAAAAGTGTTGACGGGTGTTCGCCGCTGCGGAAAATCCACAGTTCTTAAAATGATCATGGAGAAGCTGCAACAGGAGCATGGCATTCCATCTGAGCGGATTGTCAGTATGCGTTTCGATTCCATGGATTATGAGGATATGACAGCGAAGGATATGTTCAAGGCTGTCAAAGAAAAGCTAAATCCAACTGGGAGAACGTATCTCTTTCTGGATGAGGTTCAGGAAATTGAAGGCTGGGAGAAAGTAGTAAACTCCCTGGCAACGGATTATGATGTTGACCTTTATGTGACAGGCTCCAATTCCAGAATGATGTCTTCGGAAATAGCAACTTACCTGACCGGACGATATGTTTCCTTCCGGATCTATACGCTTTCTTTTCAGGAATATCTGGAATTCAAAAAGCAATATACACAGGTAAAGGATATCCATGCTGAACTGGCAGATTATATCCGCTTGGGAGGCTTCCCTGCAACACATCTGCGAGAGTATTCACAGGATGAGGTTTATACGATTGTCCGGGATATCTATAATTCTACGATTTTCTCGGATATCGTAAAGAGAAACCAGATTCGTAAGATCGACCAGCTGGAACGGGTGGTTCGGTACACGTTTGCGAATGTAGGAAATTCATTCTCGGCAAAATCAATTTCTGATTATCTGAAATCGGAGCATCGTTCTATCGACAATGAAACGGTGTACAGTTATCTGGAAAAGCTGGAGAAAGCATATCTCCTTCATCGTTGTTCTCGATACGATATGCGCGGAAAGGAAATTCTGAAAACGCAGGAGAAGTTTTATCTTGCCGATACCGCTTTGCGTTACAGCGTGCTGGGCTATACACCAGACAGCGTCGCTTCCAGTCTGGAAAATGTGGTGTATCTGGAACTTTGCAGACGAGGCTATACCGTGACGATTGGGAAAACACCAGACGGTGAGGTTGATTTTGTGGCGCAGAAGCAGAATGACCGGTTGTATGTGCAAGTCACACAGGAAATTAAATCCGAAAAAACAGAAAAGCGCGAATATGAACGACTGCTGGAAATCCGGGATAACTATCCGAAGTACGTTTTGAGAACTGATGAATTTGCCGGAGGCAATTACCAGGGAATCAAAAGTATGCATATTGCAGATTTTCTGTTGAGCACTGAATATTAACGATGAGGGCGGCGGTGAGCCGCCCTTTTACATAGTCGGAACTGACTGATCATCGGTTCCGACTATTTTTATCACAGATTTACACCCAAATACACCGGTAGACACGGAACCTTACGCCATTTTTAGCAGATGGCCCCGATCAGGCTGTTTTCGCTCGTTAGATAAACAGCCCGTTTTTTAGCAGTTCGTCAATTGATCCTCTTTTTTATTAGCAAAAACGCGGAAGATTTCGTGAGAAACCTTCCGCGATAGTGCGCTGGCGTCCCCGATGTGATTCGAACACACGGCCTTCCGCTTAGGAGGCGGACGCTCTATCCAGCTGAGCTACGGAGACAACTATGAATTTTCCTTGATTTTACGCGGTTTTTGCGTTCCGGTCAAGGTCCCGGTTTATATTCAGAGACGAAAATCCATTAGAAAAATGGCCTTTTTGCTAATGGATTTTCGGCCTTTGAAGGCTGTTTTTGAAAAATTGTTCATGCCCCCAATATTAGAAAAACGCTTAAATCACGATGCCATTCGAACCAAAGTTCAGATTTTTAAAAATCATTTGGCGCGTGATATCCTTTTTCTTAGGAGGCGCTTGTTATATCCATTTAACTATGGGAACAAATTTGTGGTCTCTTTTGAAACCACTATGGTATTTTAACATAAATTATATTTTATAGCAACCATTTCCATCTTTAGCCCGGAAAATTAATGTGTCCCTGCATCCAGATCACACCCTTAAATCTCCGGCCTACAGCAGGCTCTCCGTAGAGATCCTCCTTGTTGATGCAAAGATCAAATATCATGTCGTTACAGTTTAATGACATAATATAAACCTCTTCCTGTGTCACTTTATTTTTCATTAAATGACATTCCAGAATTTCAGCCAGGATGGAATACTGGTCGCATTCCACACCGTAAGGCATAAAGGAGGTATCTACAATACTGAATACATCTTCTTTTTGGATTTTTTTGGAAATTGCCGTATAAGTATCCATGTCGTCAAGGGTCAGACTTTCGATCGCTTCTTCATCTCCCCTTCTGGCAGCGTTTAAAAGCTCGCTTCGGTTCATGGATACTTTTCGGTTTTTGATCAGATCCTTTTCACTTTTTACAATGGGCATCATGATCGTTCCCTTTGTAGAAAGCGCTGTAAGCGTCAGGGTTGTTCCCTTAATAGGAAGAAAACCGCAATTCTGCGCCTTCACATAGGGAATCATGTTCTGCAGATAAAAAATAAGAGAAACTCCTATACGCACATCATCACAGACTCCCGCGTATGATTCCTGTGCAGCATGCCTTTCCACAGATACATCTTCCTGGGAGCTGATATTGGTCCCTTTTAAATAGGGAAAATAATAGTCATAGGTAAATTTATCGTCGCTGTCAAATTCTCCGCATACTGCAATTCCTATGCTGTCCCCTGTTTCCTTGGGATCGCCTTCGGTAAAATCCATGCAAAATTCTGCAAGCAGCGTATCATCTCCATTGGAAGTATAAGAACGTTCCGTTCCTTCTACAACCACATTCGTTAAAAGTTTCTGTAACTCTTTGCGGTCTTTCAATTTGCTGAAACCGATAGAACGCATATATTTGTGCACGGATCTCACCTCCAGTCTTTTAAATTTTTACTTTTTTATCTGATTTCCTTTTTTCCACCCATATACGGCCAGAGAACCTCAGGAATTTTGATGGAACCATCTGCCTGAAGATTGTTCTCCAAAAATGCGATCAACATTCTGGGAGGAGCAACTACTGTATTATTTAATGTATGCGCAAAATATTTTCCGTTCTCACCATTTACACGGATTTTTAATCTTCTTGCCTGTGCATCTCCAAGATTGGAGCAACTTCCTACTTCAAAATATTTCTTTTGTCTGGGAGACCATGCTTCCACATCATAAGATTTTACCTTGAGGTCTGCAAGATCACCGGAACAGCATTCAATGGTTCTTACAGGAATATCCATGGAACGGAACAGATCTACTGTATTCTGCCAGAGCTTGTCAAACCACATTGCGGAATCCTCCGGCTTACAAACAACGATCATCTCCTGCTTTTCAAACTGATGAATTCGATAAACGCCTCTCTCTTCCAGACCATGAGCGCCTTTTTCCTTTCTGAAGCAGGGAGAATAACTGGTTAATGTTTTGGGCAGTTCTGCCTCCGGAACAATCGTGTCAATAAACTTTCCGATCATGGAATGCTCTGAAGTTCCAATCAGATAAAGATCTTCTCCCTCTATCTTATACATCATGGCATCCATCTCTGCAAAGCTCATAACACCGGTAACTACATTGCTTCTGATCATGAAAGGAGGTACACAGTAAGTAAAGCCTCTGTCGATCATAAAGTCTCTTGCATAGGAAATCACTGCAGAATGCAGTCTTGCAATGTCACCCATCAGATAATAAAATCCATTTCCGGCAACCTTTCTGGCGCTGTCCAAATCAATTCCGTTGAATTTTTCCATGATCTCTGTATGATAGGGAACCTCAAAATCCGGCACTACCGGTTCTCCGTATCTTGTAATTTCTACATTTTCGCTGTCATCCTTACCAATAGGAACACTGGGATCGATGATATTGGGAATGACCATCATAATCTTTGTGATCTTTTCCTCTAATTCCTTTTCCTTTTCTTCCAGCTCAACTAAACGCTTTGCACCTGCTGCCACTTCTTCCTTCTTTGCAGCAGCCTCTTCCTTTTTCCCCTGGGCCATCAAAGCACCGATCTCCTTGGAGATCTTGTTTCTGTTTGCTCTCAGTTCATCAGCTTCCTGCTGTGTCTTACGGCTTTCAGCATCCAGGGTGATCACTTCGTCTACTAACTCCAATTTGGAATCCTGAAATTTCTTCTTAATATTCTCCTTGACTGCATCCGGGTTCTCTCTTAAAAATTTAATGTCTATCATGACTAATCTCCTCCATCCTTTTAACATTGTTAATGTTATTATGTATTGTTTTTTTATTCAAGTACTTTTTCAATAAATACGTTATTTATTTTGGTAAGATCAGTGACTTTATTGTCGTTATCGGTCTGTATCACCGGCCTGTCCGGAAATTCTTTATTTTGCCTGATCACCTTTCCTGTTCTGCCATCACTTAAAAGCACTTTGCTTCCTGCAGGATAAACAGCAGTAAATTCCAGAAAGACGTCCACTATTTCCGGTTTAAACTTAATTCCCTTATAAATCTTCAGATATTCTACCGCTTCATATACCTTACGCCTTTTCATACCGATCCCACAGATCATCTCATCAAAGGTATCGCACACATTTGCAATTTGTGCCTCGTAAGGGATCTCTCTTGCATGAAGAGGATACCCTGTTCCATCCATGGTCTCATGATGATACAAAATAATATTTTTACTTTCATTTGAGATCCACTTTTCATCCTTCAAAGCAGAGTATCCATAAACAGGATGCTTCATAAATTCTGCAGCTTCTATCTTAGATAAAGTTTCCACATCCTGGTCCGTATAGTCGATCGTCAGATATCTTAACCCCAGGTCATGTAAAAGACATCCTACACCAATGTCATGCACACGTTCCTTTGGCAGCTTTAACTTGAGAGCTGTCAAGGTTGCCAGGGAGCAGATACTGATAGAATGCTCATAGATATCGGAGCTTCTCTCCCGGATATCATATATTTTTTCTACAACCTCATCCTCCTGCAAAATATTACTTATAATATTATCTGCCGTCTGACTTAATTCCATCAGCTCTGCATTTCTATTATAAGTATGCTTTCCCAGGATAGATTTTACTCTGTCACAGAAAAATCTTTCTGTTTCTGATCTTAATAACACTACTTCCTGTGCATGTACCGGATCCTGATCCTTAATGTAAACTTCTTTTATTCCAAGCTCTTTGATCTTTTCAATATATTCCGGCCGTAAAATTGTGTCTTCATATAAAAGCACCCTTAATTCAGATGTCATAATTGCGCGCGCCAGAACTTCATTCCCCTTCAACTTGTCAACGCTGCACAGCTTCATTCCTTTCTCCCCCATTTTGTCGTAACATTGCCATTTCCAGTGCCTGCTCTTCTTCCTGCCCAAGAGAAATCTTACACAGACCGTTTTCGATCTGCTTTGTGTAGGAATAACATCCTTCTGTACTATGTACAGAGTTTAAAATAAAGCCATTGTTATTCTCGTCCAGCAGTGCAAGGCAAAAACTTAATTGTCCCCCCATTTGATTAAAGGCATCATACTTTACTATTCCGATTTTCTGAAATGCATTTTCAAAATTATTGAAAAGTATCTTGATATCCTTTTTGTTTTTTTCTACTGCCCCTTTGATAAATTTATTATCCTCAAATAAACCTATAATTTCATTTTCAAGGCTTGCTGAATTTTTGCCTCTCATAAATCTTTTGTATGTCCTCTTTAATTTTGATATAGAACATATGTTCACAATCAACAATATAAGCAATATGACTATTATGATTGCCATAACCAATAACACAATTCCTATATCAAGATTAGCAAGTCCAATTCCGCTTAAAAAGGAATTATTCATTTATTATAAGTACCTTACCTTTCTGTTTTCTTTTGCTTGTCTCTTCTACCTGGATAACAGATCCATCAATCTTTCAAGATCATCATGACTGTAAAATTCTATCTCTAATTTTCCGGCTCCGTTTCCCTTAGAAGTAATGCTGACCTTTGTGCTTAACTTCTGTTTCAGGTTTTCCTCTATATCCTGGTATACTGCTTCCAGGCTTTTATCTATGGTTTCTTTCTTACTGCTTACCTTTGCAGGTTTGTTCAAATTCTTTACCAGCTTTTCAACATCACGCACACTGAGCTTTTCATCAAAGATCTGTTGTGCGATATTATATTGCTGTTCAGGATCCTCTATGGAAATCAACGCTCTTGCATGACCTGTTGAGATCATCCCTTCAATGACCATCTGCTGCACATCATCGCAAAGCTTTAAAAGTCTCATGGAATTAGTAACCGCTGTACGGCTTTTTGCCACCCTTTCCGCAACCTCATCCTGCTTCAGATTAAATTCTGTAAGCAGTCTCTTATATGCCTGCGCTTCTTCAATAGGGTTTAAGTTTTCTCTCTGAATATTTTCAATCAGAGAAATTTCAACGATCTCCTGCTCCGAAAGATTTTTAATGATAACAGGCACTTCCTTCAAGCCTGCTTTTTTGGCCGCACGCCATCTTCTTTCACCGGCAATGATCTCATAATAGGTTTTGCGATCCTGAACAAGAATTGGCTGTAAAAGTCCAAATTGTTTAATTGATTCCGCAAGCTCCTCCAGAGCATCCTCATCAAAATTTTTTCTTGGCTGTTCTCTGTTAGGTTCCACCTTTGTAATATTTACAATAGTTTCTCCGCCGGATTTTTCTTCTGTTTTCTTTTGCTTTTCTGTCTTTTCGGATTTTTCATTGATCCCGCTTGGAATTAATGCATCAAGACCTTTCCCCAATCCCCTTGCCGCCATTTTTTAATCTTCCTTTCTGTTTAATATCTCACCTGCCAAAGACATATATGCTTCTGCCCCCGCAGATTTTGCATCGTACATATTAATTGGCATACCATAACTGGGTGCTTCTGCCAATCTGATATTTCTGGGTATTACTGTTTCAAATACTCTCTGATTTAAATGGCTTTTCACATTTTCAACAACCTGTGATGAAAGATTTGTTCTTGAATCATACATGGTAAAGACTACTCCCTCCATATCAAGATCAGGGTTTAATCTTTCCTTTACCAGATTGATCGTATGTATTAACTGGCTAAGTCCTTCCAAAGCATAATACTCACATTGGATTGGAACAAGAACAGAGTCTGCTGTCGTCATAGCATTTAAGGTTAAAAGATTTAAAGAAGGAGGACAATCGATAATGATATAATCATAACTATCCTTAATCCATTCTACCTCTCTCTTCAAAATAAACTCTTTCTTATCAATTCCAATCAATTCGATTTCTGCTGCTGCCAGATTTACATTGGACGGGATAATAGATACGCCATCTATGACATCATTCAAAATACATTCCTTAATAGAGCATTCGCTTAGCATCAATTCATATATGGTATTTTCAAGATCATTTTTTTCAATTCCAAATCCACTTGTAGTATTTCCCTGTGGATCCGTATCAATGACTAATATCTTCTTACCACTTGCAGCCATAGCCGCAGACAAATTAATAGAAGTTGTAGTTTTTCCTACTCCTCCCTTTTGATTTGCGATTGCAATAATTCTTCCCATTTCTCTACCTATACCTTTCTTCTTCTCTCAGGTAATCTTCTCTTCTCAAAAAGTATTCTAAATGATTATATCACTTCTGATTTTTATAATCTATAATATTTTCTTTAAAAAATAATCTTGTATTTTTGTCTTTAACTACTACTACATATAGTGTGTTAATTTTGATTAATTAAGTTGATTTTTTATGTTTCACACTGAAAAAATAGAAGATTTTGAAATGTTTCACGGCTCTGATCACTAGATTTTGAGGTGAAATGTTTCATGTGAAACATTATCTTGTATTTTAATAGATAGAAAACACAAAATGTTTCATGTGAAACATTTTAATATAAAAGATCTTTCCCTGATAGAGAAAAGCGCCATAATATTATGACGCTTTACCTGTCTAATATGAAACTTTTTTAATTTGAAATAATTAATACAGTTTAACAATATTATTTCTGATAGCAAAAACAGCAGCTTGTGTACGATCCGATACGTCTATCTTTCTGAAAATGTTGGAAATATGATTTTTAACAGTTCTTTCGCTTATATTCAAATTCACAGCAATTTCTTTATTAAACATACCGCCGGCAACCTGTGTCAAAATTTCAAGCTCTCTTTTTGTCAATGTCTGAAGCTTATCCTGGTCAACATCTCTATTGATTAACCTGGAATTTAAAGCAGGAAGTAAACTTGGTTGTATGTAAGACTCACCGGACATGATAACATTGATCGCCTGCTTCAATTCAGAAGAACCGGAGTCTTTCAAAATATAACCATTAGCGCCTATATCAACTGCTTTTACAAGATACTCCACTTCACTATGTACTGTCAAAATTAAAACCTTTAAAGGATCCTCTCTTCTTTTTAATTCCTCCAGCACTTCTATACCATTCATCTCCGGCATATTAATATCAAGCAATAAAATATCCGGATGAATTTTTTCCAATTTCTGAAGACATTCTATTCCATCACTTGCTTCTTCGATTACTTCAATGCTACCATCAAACTCTAATAAATGTTTAATCCCTTCACGCATCAATGCATGATCATCTGTTAACATTACTTTAATACTCATTTTAATTAATCCTCTCTTACAATTTATTTAAAGGAATTCTAATCTTAACCTTTGTACCGGATCCTATCTGGGACTGAATATCTATATTTCCATTTAATAAGGAAGCTCTTTCCTGCATAATAGAAATTCCAAAGTGCTTTTCTTTTTGCTTTGACTTTTCATCTACCAGAAATCCTTTGCCATTATCCGTAACTGCTATATTACATATATGATCTGTAACAACAAGATCTATGTCAATTTTATTTCCGCCGGAATGTAATAATGCATTCATTATAGCTTCCTGTATGATCCTGTAAATAGAAAGTAAAATAATATTTATAGTCTGCTTATCATCTGTATTCCATTGATAGTCATCCAGATTATACTCATCGATAATAATATCAAAATCTGCAAACTTACTTTTTAAGTTGATAATAAGATCATCAAGGCATTGTCGAAATCCAAGATCATCATAGGACATAGGCCTGAGATTAAAAATAGTTTCCCGCATTTCATCAATAACAGACTTAAGCTGTTTCATTACCGTTTCCAATTCCAGCTTTGCCCGGATCGGATCCTTATCAATATACATGGATGAAAGCTCTATGCTATGAACAAGGTGTGTCAGATCCTGCACTGAAGAATCATGAAGCTCCCTGGCAATTCTCTGTCTTTCCTTTTCCTGAATATCTAAAATAGTTAAATGCTTTTGCTCTTCTTTATGATATGTGTCTTCTTCAGGAGAAGTACTGTTTAAAACAAATGTAAGCTGTTCAATTTGTTTATCTATCTGATTTATTTTTTGATAATGATTTCTATTATCATTTTCTATTTCTTCTTTTTCTTCTTCTGCCTTCCTGATCCGGTCACCATAAATTGACTCTGAGCTTCTGGGAGAAAAGATTTTAAAATCTGCTTCTTCACTTTCTTTTATAGATTTTATATAAGCGTCTATCTCAGAAATTCTATCTAAATTGGTTTGTATTTTCTTTTTTTCCTCTTTTCGGTTCTGAATACACAGGGAATACATTTCCTGCAGAACCTCAAGTTTATCTGTATTCATTTACTACTCCAGACATAACAGGTTTTTCATCCTGGCATTCTATAACATAAGTTCATCATATAATAAAAATGAAAAATAGAAAAGAAAAATTTTAATGAATTGGTTCCTTTGAAGGCAATCCAGCCTTTCTAGGATATTTAAGGGGCGTTTTATTTTTCTTTTGGATCACAATAAAATTGCGTGTAATATCTGAATGAGGCAATAAAAATTCTATATTCTTCTGGAAGCTTCCTCCTAAAACAGAAATAGCCTTTTTTGCTTCCTCCAATTCCACATTTACTTTCTCAGACTTATAAGAAATAAAAAAACCGCCCGGCTTTACAAAGGGAATGCAGTATTCAGAAAGCGTTGCTAAATTTGCAACTGCTCTGGAAACACAAAGATCATATCTTTCTCTAAACTGATCCGGCTTTGCAAAATCCTCGGCTCTTCCATGAACAGCTTCTATATCCTGTAACTCCAATTTACAAATTACCTCATTTAAAAATTGAATTCTCTTATTTAAAGAATCAAGCAGAGTGATCTTTAAATTTGGAAATGCAATCTTTAGCGGAATACCCGGAAAACCTGCGCCGGTTCCTACATCGATCAAATCATACTGCTTTTGTGCCAGATCGGAAACAGCGCTGATCAAAGAAAGGCTGTCGATAAAATGCTTTTTTAAAACATCTTCAAATTCCGTAATAGCTGTCAAATTCATTCTGGAATTCCAGTCAATCAACAATTCATAATAAGAAATAAATTGTAAAATCTGTTTCTTTGATAATTCCAAATGAAGCTGCTTTAAATCTTTTTCAAATATTTCTAGTTGTTTCTCCATAAAATAACCATGCCTTTTCAAAACCTGCCTCTTTAGCAGGCACAAATTAATTATCGGATCTGGTTCTGTGAGCAGAGCTTTTTTGTTCCAGATAAACTAAAAGTACAGAAATATCTGCAGGAGATACGCCGGAAATTCTGGATGCCTGGCCTACAGAAACAGGATGAAAGGATTTTAATTTCTGTCTTGCTTCTAATCGGAGACTGGATACATCATCATAATCAATATCGTCTGGAATATGTTTTTTCTCCATTTTCTTAAATTGTTCTACCTGGCGAAGCTGTCTTTCAATATAACCTTCATACTTAATTTCAATTTCTACCTGTTCTATCACAGATGGATCTAATTCTTTTCTTTCCGGGTCAAGCTCAGCAAGAGAATTATAGTCAAGCTCAGGTCTGCACAATAATTCTGCAAGAGATACTCCTGTCTTTAAGGTAGCGCTTCCATGTCTTTCCAAAAATTTCTGATTTGCTTTTGCAGCCCCTATTTTAACTTCCTTTATTCTTTTAATTTCTTCCTCGATCTGCTTTTTTTTCTGCAATAATGCATCATATTGATCCTTTGAAATAAGTCCTGCCTGATAACCCTTTTCGCGTAAACGAAGATCGGCATTATCCTGTCTTAACAATAAACGGTATTCTGCCCTGGAAGTCATCATTCGATAAGGTTCAAAATTATCCTTTGTCACAAGATCATCTATCAAAACACCAATATACGCTTCTGATCTGTCAAGAACAAGCTCGTCTTTTCCCTGAATATACATTGCCGCATTGATCCCGGCTATTAATCCCTGGGCCGCCGCCTCTTCATAACCGCTGCTTCCATTAAACTGGCCGCCGCTGTAAAGACCAATTACATCCTTAAATCCCAAAGTAGGGTAAAGCTGCTTTGGATTAATACAATCATATTCAATGGCATAGGCATTACGAACCATCTTACAATTTTCAAGTCCCGGAACAGTCCGATACATGGCAAGCTGAACATCCTCCGGAAGAGAAGAAGACATACCGCCTACATACATTTCATTTGTATGAAGTCCTTCCGGTTCAATAAAAACCTGATGTCTTTCTTTATCTGCAAATTTTACAACCTTATCTTCAATGGAAGGACAGTACCTTGGGCCTGTTCCCTCAATAATCCCCGCATAAATGGGAGACCTGTCAAGGTTGTTTCTAATAATCTCATGAGTCTTTTCATTGGTGTATGTTAAAAAGCAGGAAACCTGATCAATCTGCACATCCTCCGGATTTGTAGAAAAAGAAAAAGGAACTACCTTTGGATCGCCAAACTGTTCTTCCATTTTTGAAAAATCCAAACTTCTTTTATCCATTCTTGCCGGTGTTCCAGTTTTAAAACGCCGCATTTCAATTCCCATGGATAATAAAGAATCCGTTAAATGATTTGCTGCCTGCAAACCATTTGGTCCCGTATAGGTAATTGCTTCTCCGCAAAGACATCTCGCCTTTAAGTAAGTTCCTGTACAGAGAACAACTGCTTTGCATTCATAAACCGCACCTGTAAAAGTTTTTACACCTACGATCCTTTTTGTTGCTTTCTTTCCTTTCAGATCAACATTTTCCCACAAAAGCTCGCAGACCTCCGCCTGTTTGATCGTCAGATGATCCTGATTTTCCAAAACCTTGCGCATAGCTCTGCTATATTCCGCTTTATCAGCCTGCGCTCTCAGGGAATGAACTGCAGGCCCTTTGGAAACATTCAGCATTTTTGACTGGATAAAGGTCTTGTCGATATTTTTTCCCATTTCCCCACCAAGAGCATCCAGCTCACGCACAAGATGACCCTTAGAAGATCCTCCAACATTAGGATTGCAGGGCATGAGAGCAATACTGTCCACACTGACTGTAAAAATAACTGTTTCCAAAGAAAGTCTGGCACAGGCTAAGGCTGCTTCACAGCCTGCATGGCCGGCTCCTATCACACAGACATCTACTTTTTCTCTGATTTCCATTTAAAAAACTTCCTCATTATCGTAATTTACTTTTCTTTTATTAACAGGCGCCGCCCATCTTACTGCATTTGTAATGATCCTTTGAATTTGAGGCTGATAAAAGGTAGGATATTCTTCATGTCCCGGTTGAAAATAAAAAATTTTTCCCCATCCTCTTAAGAAAGTACAACCGCTCCTAAAAACCTCTTCATTTGAAAACCAGCCGATAAAAATAAGATCATCAGGTTTTGGAATATCAAAATATTCTCCATACATTTCTTCCGGCTCCAAAATAATAGGTTCCTTTATTCCCTCTGCAATAGGATGAGAAGGATTAACGCAGATCAATTTTTCCTTTTCTCCATGCTTCCATCTGACACACATACTGGTTCCCAATATTTTTCTCATTACCTTACAATAATGGGCAGAATGAAGAGGGATAAATCCCATGCCATTTAAAATATGCTGTTTTACTCTTTCTGCATTTTCTTCTGTTACTTCCTCATGAGCCTGATGTCCCCACCAGATCAGTACATCTGTATCAGAAAGGATCTCCTCTGAAAGTCCCTGATCCGGATCACTTAATGTCACACATCTGACACTCATGTCATCATTTGCTTCCAAAAAACTTTTAATACAGGTATGAATTCCATGAGGGTAAACCTTTTTCACATGTTCATACATATTTTCTTCTACAAATTCATTCCATACAGTTACTTTTATCATTTGCTTACTCTCTTTCCAGTTCAAATTTGTTTAACATCTCTGCAGAAGTCTTTATATCAGAAAGCTGACACAAAGAACCAAAATGCTCAATTGCAAAATAATCATCATAACCTGATTGTAATATCAGATGAACGATCTTTTTCATTTCAATTACACCATTTCCTACAGCGCAGGAATACATTTCTCTGCCCTTTATGGTTTTCTTTGGAATTTCACCTTCTTTATAAGAAAAAGTTCTGTCCTTACAATGTACATGACCAATGACATTTAAAAAGGAAGGAAGCACTTCATAAGAATTCTCTTCACTGTAAAGAAAATTTCCCGTATCAAAAGCACATTTTAAATGATCCACATGATCCAGAAAATACAAAAGTCCTTTTGCAGTAGAATAAGGAGCTGCTTTGTCATCAAAATCTTCCAGTACCATCATAATATCATTTTTCTGGGCATAGTTTGAAATTTCATTTAATGCGGAAATCATTGCATTTATCTTTTGACGGCGTAAGACAAATATTCTTTCTGGTCTTTTTAAAAAACCGGGAATGATCATAATTTTATGTGAATGATATTCTTTTGCAAGATCTACCATTTTCTTTCCATCTTCCACCTTTTGACCGTGGGAAAAATCATAAAATCCATAAATACAGCTGATCTCCATATGGGTTTCCTTCAGATATTTCTGAATTTGTTCTCCATCCTCCCACAATCTTTTATTCTCAATGTCAATTCCTTTTATCCCATAAGAAGATGCCTTTTTAAAAACTTCTGAAACAGAAATCTGTTCTTGCTCTGCAGCTTCAAGAATATGTTCATAAAATACAGATATTTTCATTCTAACCTCCATGTTACTGAATGGTTATTTTCCCATACAGAATTTTGAAAAAATTTCATTCACCAGATCTTCAGAAGTTTCTTCTCCAATGATCCTGCCAAGACTCTGATAGGCGCTCATCAGATCAATGGAATAAAAATCCTCAGGCATTCCTGCATCCAGGCTCTTTTTTACCTGAAGGAGGCTTTCTTTTACTTCCAGCAAAGCTTCCTTATGCCGCATATTTGTAATCATCACTTCATCATTTTCCCGGATTTTTCCCTGGAAAAACATTTTTTCCACTGCTTTTTCAAAATCATCTATTCCCGTGTTTTCTTTTGCGGAAATCTTGATCATGATATGAGAGTCGTCTGTTTTATCCTTCAGATCATCAAAAGAAACAAGGGATTCCATATCTGTCTTATTAAATAAAATAATACATTTCTTTTCCCTTATCATTTCCATGATATCATAATCATTCTGATCCAGAGGAACAGAAGAATCAAGTACATAAATAACAAGATCTGCATCTGCAGTATATTTTTTAGCCTTCTCAACTCCTATCTGTTCTACTATGTCATCAGATTTTCTAATTCCGGCCGTATCAATAATATGAAGATGAATTCCCTTCAAATTAATATTTTCTTCTATAATATCTCTTGTAGTACCTGCAATTTCCGTTACGATCGCTTTTTCTTCCCCTGCAAGTAAATTAAGCAGAGACGACTTACCGGCATTTGGCTTTCCAACGATCACCGTACGGATACCTTCCCGGATCATTTTACCATTTTCTGCTGTAGATAACAATTTATCTACAGAACTGCTTAAAAATTCTATTTTATTTTCAAGTCTTTCTGTAAATCCATCTAAACTGATATGCTCAGGATCATCTAAAGCAGATTCTATAAAAGCAATTTCATAAATAATTTCACTTCTCAGCTCTTTAACTTTATCAGATACAGATCCCTGAAGCTGCTTCACCGAACTTTGAAGAGCCATTTCATTTTGTGAAGAAATAACATCCATAACAGCTTCTGCCTCTGAAAGATCAATTCTTCCATTTAAAAAAGCTCTTTTTGTAAATTCGCCCGGTTCCGCTAATCTTGCTCCATTCTTGATCAAAAGCTCTAAAATTTTCTGAAGAACTAAAATTCCGCCATGGCAGTTAATTTCCACTGTATCCTCTGTGGTAAAACTGTGGGGACTTTTAAAAACAGAAACCATAACCTCGTCCAGTATCTTATCCTCATCATAAATAAAACCATAATGGATCGTATGGCTTTTATACCTTTTTAAAGAATTTTCTTTTTTACTGTTTTTAAAAATATGATCTACAATTTCTATAGACTCATTTCCACTTACCCTGATAATTCCAATTCCTGAATTACTCATGGCAGTTGCGATTGCTGCAATGGTATCTGTATTCATAAATAATCCCCATTTCTGAGTATTTTGAAATTATTTTTTTAAGAAAAAAATGCCGGGAATAAATATTCCAGACATTTTTTCACACATCATTTCTTATAGCAGACTATTTCTTTAAAGTAACAACCACGCGTCTGAAAGGTTCTTCACCTTCACTATGAGTAGTAACATATTTATCATTTTGAAGAGCAGAATGAATAATTCTTCTCTCATAGGGATTCATAGGCTCTAATGATACGGGACGTTTGGTTCTTTTAACCTTATATGCAATATTCTTTGCAAGATTTTCAAGAGTTTCTTTTCTTCTCTTTCTATAGTCTTCTGTATCTACCTTTACTCTGATGTACTCTTCAGATTCTTTATTTACAACAAGAGAAAGAAGATACTGGATGGAGTCAAGGGTCTGTCCTCTTTTTCCGATCAGAATTCCCATTTCATCTCCGCTTAAATCCACATCAAGATTTTTATTATCTTCATCATATTTCACATCTACGGCAACTACCATATTCATAGCTGCAAATACATCCTTTAAGAAATCTTTTGCAATATCCGCTATAGAAGATTTTGTTTTTGCCTTAATGATTGCCGACTTAGATCCGATCCCAAGAAAACCTGAAGATCCTTCTTCAACCACAACATATTCAAGTTTATCGCTGGTAACCTCCAGCTTCTGGCATGCTTCTGTAATGGCATCAGCAACTGTTTTTGCAGAAACTTCAATGAATTCCATAATCATTACCCCCTATTTATTATTCTTTTCGTTATATTGTTTTACTAAATTTGCTTTTGCTGCAATACTTCCCGGCTTTGCATTTTTACTGGAAGATGCGGTTACGTCAGCCTGATTTACTTCCTGCTTGGAAGAAGTATTTACCTGGGCTTTGGAGGCCATGGAAGGTTTGTTTTGGGTACCTACATTTCTGGTACTTAAATTTGCATTCTTATTTAAAACAGAAGCAGAAACACCCTTCTTTTCTATTTTCTTTGCAGCTTTTGCTTCGTTCTTCTTGATAATATCATCAATGTCCATTTTGTCGATATGACGGTTAATGATAATCTGCTGAATACTTCTTACAACAGAACCGGCGATCCAGTAAAGACCCATACCTGCAGGAAGCGTATAACAGAAGAATGCTGACATGATAGGCATCATGGTATTCATCATCTTCATGGACTGTGCCATGGAATTCTGCTGGTCATTTTTATTGGAATTGCTGGTATCTGCCTGCGGCATTAATTTTGTATTGATCCACTGTGTAGCTGCTGAAAGAACAGGAATGATAAGGGCTACAATAATCATAAGCCACTGAATTCCGCCCTCTGCATTCCAGGCTTCGCTTACCATAAAAGAAGGAGAATTTCCTATATTAATACCGAGAAAATTATTATAAGTATTAATAAGTCCTCTCTGGATTACTTCACCGCTGGCATTCAGTTGGTTTAAAATATATTCTCCATTAAACTGAAGAGCGCTCAGATCATAGTGATCCGCAATCTTTGCCATATCGCTTGTTGACAGCATATTCAGTACATCGACGATACCGCTTTCAATATTTCCGTCTGTAATATGCTTTCCATACATGGAAACTGTTTTTTCAATGGTTTCAATGCCTGAATTCTGTAAAAATGCACCGTTATCCACAGATACGATCTTTTCTGCAAGAACCTTGAAGGTATCGCCTATTTTGGTAACATAAGCAGGCATTGCATAGATTACACGATAAAGTGCAAATAAAATAGGCATCTGGATCAAAAGCTGAACACAGCTTCCGCTTGGGGAAACACCGTATTTTGCATAAACTGCACGAGTTTCCTCATTCATTGCCATCATGGATTCATTATCTTTTTTATTTTTGTATTTATTCTGTATTGCCTGCAGCTCCGGATTCATTTTGGCAGAAAGCTTTGAAAACTTCTGCTGCTTGATGGTCAAAGGCATAAGAAGCAGATAAATTACAATCGTAAACAAGATAATCGACAAACCAATATTAGGAATTCCTATTGCATCAAGAACATTGAATATTCCTTCCATAAGGTATCCAAGCACCTTTGCAATCGGTCCAAGAATGGCTCCATCATATTGAGTCAAAATAATTCCTGTCAATTTATTTCCTCCTGTTTTTGATCTTACTGGTCAAACTGCAAATTTTAAGGGACAGGATCATATCCTCCCTTTGAAAAAGGATTGCATCTTATAATTCTCCACAAAGCAAGCATACCGCCTTTTAATGCACCATATTTTTCAACAGCTTCAAGTCCATATTCTGAACAGGTGGGAAAATAAGGACATTTCGTATGCTTTAAAGGAGAAAGATATTTTCTATAAAATTTGATCAATAAAATCAACAATTTTTTCATACTACATATTTCTGATTTCTTCATCCTGGTCTGTTTTAATCACATGATGAAGCTTTGCAAGATGTAATAATGCGCTCTCTATTTCCATATAAGAAACAAGAGAAGCACTGTTTCTGGCTATGACTACTATATCTAAACCACTATTAAATATATTTTCGTGTAGTCTGTAACTTTCTCTTACTAACCTTGTAATACGATGTCTTACAACACTATTTCCTACTTTTTTGCTCACACTGATTCCCAGTCTGTTCATTCCTTCGCTATTTTCTAAAACATACATGACTAAATATTTGTTGGCATAAGATTTGCCTTTTCTGTAAACAGTCTGAAAATCATAATTACTTTTCAAGGATTGTGAATTTCTATATTTCATTTTTTTGCCCATGTAGAAAAAAAGGCCACTTGACGCGGCCTATGCTGATAATCTTTTTCTTCCTTTTGCTCTTCTGGCTGCAAGAACCTTTCTTCCGCCGGGAGTACTCATTCTGGCTCTGAAACCATGAACCTTTGATCTCTGCCTGTTCTTAGGCTGGAAAGTCATTTTCATTCGGATGCACCTCCTTTACTTTGAACCTTAATTTATGATAAGGTAAACAAATATTTAAAAAACCTGTAAAAGAGCATAAATAAGCCCTTTCTTAGAAAATAACAGATTGATTATATAAAATAAAATGCTGTCCGTCAAGTAAAAATAAGAATAATTTCCCTGATAAAAAAATCTAAAAAAATGCCGTAAAAATCGTGATTTTTACTACATCTACATTTTGTGATACAGCTTCCATGTAAACCACTAAATATAGTTAAAAAATGAAATGATAATTAACATAATTATATCCACAAAATGTGCATAACATGTGGATAACTTTTTATAAATTTATCTTTTTTAAAAAAAAAGTAAATTTTATGCATATTTCAAGGCTGTGTAAATTGTTCATTAAGATAAAAAAGTTATTCACAACCTGATATTTCTACCTAACATTTTATGTAAACTAAAAATAATTTGAATTTTTTATTAAATTATATTAAGATATAGGATAGAAAATAAGGTTTTATAATCTGGGGGTCGTATTGCATGGACATCAAAGAAAATTGGGATTTAATTAAAGAAACACTCAAAACAGAATATGATCTTTCAGAAATCTCCTACAATACATGGGTAAAACCCCTGCGTTTTCACAGTGTGGATCATGATGTTGTTACGATCATGATCCCTTCTGATCAGGCTCACGCCCTCAAATATATTTCTTCCAAATATAAAAGTTATTTTCAGGTTACTGTTTCCGAAATGTTTAACCATACTTATGACATTGAATTTATTTTGGAAAAAGATGCTGATGATGAAATGATGTCAGCGCCCGGCAATGTTTACAACATTAATTATGAAAATGCAAACCTTAATTCCAAATACAGATTTGATACCTTTGTCGTTGGAGGAAATAATAAATTTGCCCATTCTGCTTCTCTTGCAGTGGCAGAATCACCAGGCGTTGCCTACAATCCTCTTTATCTTTATGGAGGGGCCGGTCTCGGTAAAACACATTTGATGCATTCTATCGGACATTTTATCTTAGAGCATAATCCGGATATGAAAGTCCTTTACGTTACATCCGAGCAGTTTACAAATGAAGTGATTGAATCCATCAGAAGCGGTAACGCTTCCAAAATGACAAAGCTTCGTGAAAAATATCGGACAGTGGATGTTCTTCTTATTGATGATGTGCAGTTCATCATTGGAAAGGAAAGTACCCAGGAAGAATTCTTCCATACTTTTAACGTCCTCCACTCTGCCGGAAAACAGATTATCCTTTCTTCCGATAAGCCTCCAAAAGAAATGGAAACTTTAGAAGAACGGTTTCGTTCCCGCTTTGAATGGGGATTAATTGCCGATATCCAGCCGCCTGATTACGAAACCAGAATGGCTATCCTTAAGAAAAATGCTGAAAACTATAATAAGGAAATTAATGAGGAAATTTTTCAGTATATTGCCACAAATATCAAATCCAATATCAGAGAACTGGAAGGAGCTTTTAATAAGGTAATCGCTTATTCTAAATTAAATAAAGTAGAAATTAATTTAAGCAGCGTACAGGAAGCATTAAAGGACATTATTTCTCCCAATGAAAAGAAGCAGATCACTTCAGGACTGATCGTTGAGGTTGTGGCAGAGCACTTTGGCATTACTCCGGAAGATATTATGTCTAAAAGAAGAAATACGGAATATGTGCTCCCAAGACAGATCTGCATGTACCTTTGCCGTAAATACACTGACGATTCCCTTCAAAGCATCGGAAAGGCAGTGGGCAAAAAAGATCACACAACAGTTATCCACGGTATTGAAAAAATAACGGAGGATATTGAAAAGAATGATGAGCTTAAAGGAAAAATAGATATTATTATCAAAAAGCTTAATTGTGAATAAGTTCTTATTTATCCTGATACAAAATTTATATTATCCACATGAATTACGTTTTCTTTTTTGCCCTTAAATAGTATAATAAAAGAGTTATACACATATTAACATCCCTTATTATCTATATTACTTAATTTATTATTACTATATAGCAAAGGCCAGGTCACATCGCTACTCTATCAAAGAAAGGAAGATATACACAAATGAAATTAGTATGCAGTAAATCGAATTTGTTAAACGGAGTACAGATTGTATCAAAAGCTGTTCCTAATAAAACAACAATGTCTATTCTGGAGTGTATTTTAATTGACGCTTCAGAAAACAAAATAAAGCTTTTGGCAAACGATATGGAGCTTGGCATTGAAACGGTAATAGAAGGAGAGATCATTGAAAAAGGACAGATCGCTCTGGATGCAAAAATTCTTCTTGATATTGTAAGAAAGCTTCCCGACAGTGATGTTGTAATTGAAACGGACAAATCCTTTAAAACAAATATTACATGTGAAAAAGCAAAATTTACCATCATAGGAAAATCAGGAGAAGATTTTTCTTATCTTCCCAGTATTGAAAGAATAGATTCCATTATTGTTTCACAGTTCACTTTGAAGGAAGTGGTAAGGCAGACCATTTTTTCTATTGCAGACAATGATAACAATAAGCTTATGACAGGCGAATTATTTGAAATCAATGGAAACATGTTAAAAGTGGTTTCTCTTGACGGACACAGAATTTCCATCAGGAAAATTGAATTAAAGGACAGCTATCCTTCCAGGAAGGTTGTTGTTCCCGGTAAGACGCTGAACGAAGTAAGCAAAATATTATCAGGTGATACGGACAAGGATGTAAGCATTTTCTTTACGGGAAAGCATATCGTATTTGAATTTGACGATACCACCGTTGTTTCAAGACTGATCGAGGGAGAATATTTTAACATTGATCAAATGCTTTCCAGCGATTATGAGACAAAGGTTACCATCAATAAAAAAGAGCTTTTGGAGTGTATTGACAGAGCAACCCTTCTTGTAAAGGAAGGGGATAAAAAGCCGATCATCATCAATATTACAGATGGTATGATGGAACTTAAGATCAATTCTACTGTAGGAAGCATGGATGAAGAGATCGATATCACAAAGCAGGGAAAGGATATCATGATAGGATTTAACCCTAAATTTATGATAGATGCCCTTCGTGTGATCGATGATGAACAGGTTGATATTTATCTTGTAAATCCCAAGGCTCCCTGCTTTATAAGAGATGCAGCAGAAAAATATATTTATTTGATCCTGCCGGTTAATTTTACAACAGTATCATAAAAAAGACTGATCAGATTAAAAAGGATAAAAATGGAAAAAATAATAATTAGAGATGATTTTATAAAGCTCGGACAGGCTCTTAAGCTTTCCGGACTTGTAGAATCAGGCGTAGATGCAAAATTTGCTGTTCAGGATGGATGTGTAAAGGTAAACGGACAAACTGAAACTCAAAGAGGAAAAAAACTTTATGAGGGAGATATTTTTGAATATCAGGGAACTCAGGTAAAGGTGACAAGATGATCATCAAATCTCTTGAATTGGCTGATTTTAGAAATTACGAATCTTTAAATATCAGTTTTGACAGTGGAACTAATATTCTTTACGGTGACAATGCCCAGGGAAAAACAAATATTCTTGAAGCAATTTATGTTTCTTCCACTACAAAATCCCATAAGGGAAGTAAAGATAAGGAAATCGTAAGCTTTGACAAAGAAGAGGCTCATATCAGAACCTACCTTGAAAAAGATCATGTGGAATACAGGGTGGATATGCATCTTCGTAAGAATAAATCTAAAGGTATTGCTATTGACGGTCAGAAAATCAAAAAAGCTTCCGAGCTTTTAGGTCTTCTTAATGTTGTATTTTTTTCTCCTGAAGATCTTTCCATTATCAAAAACGGGCCTGCAGAAAGAAGAAGATTTGCAGATATGGAGCTTTGCCAGCTCGACAGCTTTTATCTTTATAACTTAAATCATTACAACAAGATTATTAATCAGAGAAACAAGCTTTTAAAGGACATGTATTTTAATCCCGGCCTGAAGGAAACCTTAAATATCTGGGATATGCAGCTTGTATCCTTTGGAAGTAAGATCATAGAAAGAAGAGAGCTTTTTGCAAAGCAGCTTTGTGAAATCATAGAAGAGATACATAGCAGGCTTTCGGGTGGAAAAGAAAAAATAGAAGTGAAATATGAACCTGATGTTTCCATTGAAGATTTTGAAGTGAGAATGAAGGAAAATCAGGAAAAGGATATCAGAAGCAAACTGACTTCAACAGGCCCCCACAGGGATGATTTTTCTTTTATTGTGAATGGAATTGATATCAGAAAATATGGTTCCCAGGGACAGCAGAGGACAGCAGCTCTTTCTCTTAAGCTTTCAGAGATAGAGCTTGTAAAGAAGATGACAAAGGATACACCTGTACTTTTACTTGATGACGTACTGTCAGAGCTTGACAGCAACAGACAAAATTATCTGTTAAACAGTATTGGTGATATTCAGACGATCATTACCTGTACAGGACTTGATGAATTTATCAATAACAGGTTTGAAATTAATCGCATTTATAAGATTACAAATGGAACTGCACAAATGATATCTGATAATGTCAATATGGCATAATTTTTCAGAAAGGTATGGTTTATAATTTATGAGCAGCGTTGATTACGGAGCAGACCAAATCCAGATTTTGGAAGGACTCGAAGCAGTAAGAAAAAGACCGGGAATGTATATAGGAACAACGTCAAGCAGAGGACTTCATCATCTTGTTTATGAGATTGTGGATAACTCTGTTGATGAAGCTCTTGCGGGATATTGTGATACCATAGAAGTTTTGATCAATGAAGACAATTCTATTACCGTAACAGATAATGGAAGAGGAATTCCTGTAGGAATTAATCATAAGGCCGGACTTCCTGCGGTAGAGGTTGTATTTACCATATTGCATGCGGGAGGAAAATTTGGCGGCGGCGGATACAAGGTATCCGGAGGACTTCATGGTGTTGGCGCATCAGTAGTAAACGCTCTTTCCGACTGGCTTGAGGTTCAGATCTATACAGACGGTAAAATTTATCAGCAGCGATATGAGAGGGGACATGTATGTTACCCTCTTAAAGTGGTTGGAGAATGTGAAGAAGACAAAACAGGTACAAAGGTTACCTTTAAGCCTGATGCTACTATTTTCCAGGAAACCACTGTTTATGAATTTGACGTTTTGAAACAAAGATTAAGGGAAATGGCTTTCCTTACCAAGGGACTTCATATCATTTTAAAGGATCTGAGGGTAGAAGAAGGACAAAAGCCTGTGGAAAGGGAATTCCATTACGAGGGTGGTATTAAGGAATTTGTCACTTACCTGAACAGAAGTAAAACTGCACTTTATACAGATGTAATGTATTTTGAAGGTAAGAAAAATAATGTGTATGTGGAAGTGGCAATGCAGCATAACGACTCCTATACAGAAAGTTCTTACAGCTTTGTAAACAACATTAATACGCCGGAAGGTGGAACTCATCTTGTTGGCTTTAAAAACGCTCTTACCAAAACCTTTAATGAATATGCAAAAGGAAATAAGCTTTTAAAGGACAGTGAACCGAATTTAACAGGTGACGATATCAGAGAGGGACTTACCGCTATTGTCAGTGTTAAAATAGAGGATCCCCAATTTGAAGGCCAGACAAAGCAGAAGCTTGGAAATTCAGAGGCAAGGAATGCGGTTGACAGTGTTGTAAGTGAACAGCTTACTTATTATCTGGAACAAAATCCTTCTGTGGCAAAGTTGATCTGTGAAAAGTCAATCCTTGCACAGAGAGCAAGAGATGCAGCCCGTAAGGCGAGAGATCTTACCAGAAGAAAGACAGCCCTTGAAAGCGCCAGTCTCCCCGGAAAGCTTGCCGATTGCTCTGACAAAAATCCGGAAAACTGCGAGATTTATATCGTTGAGGGAGATTCCGCGGGAGGCAGTGCAAAAACAGCAAGAAGCCGTGCAACACAGGCGATTCTTCCTCTTCGAGGAAAAATTTTAAATGTAGAAAAAGCAAGACTTGATAAGATTTATGCAAATGCAGAAATTAAAGCCATGATTACTGCATTTGGTACCGGAATTCATGATGAATTTGATATTTCAAAGCTCCGTTATCATAAGATCATCATTATGACGGATGCGGATGTGGACGGCGCTCATATTGCAACCCTGCTGTTAACCTTCCTTTATCGTTTTATGCCGGAGCTGATCAAACAGGGATACGTTTATTTGGCCCAGCCTCCTCTCTATAAGCTGGAAAAAAATAAAAATGTGTGGTACGCCTACAGTGATGAAGAGCTGGATAATATTTTGAAAGAGGTCGGCCGCGATCAGAATAACAAGATCCAGAGATATAAGGGACTTGGAGAAATGGATCCGGAACAGCTTTGGGAAACGACTATGGATCCCGAAAAGAGAATTCTGCTCCGTGTTACCATGAATGAAGAAGCAGAATCAGAAATTGATCTTACCTTTACAACTCTCATGGGAGATAAAGTAGAACCCAGACGTGAGTTTATTGAAGAAAATGCAAAGTTTGTGAAAAACCTTGATATTTAACAGACGATGAGAAAGATATAGGTAAAAGATTGAAAAATAAAATTTTTCAATCGCAAGATTTGTGTCTGCGTGTACTTGACACAAACTCGGCATGCGCAAAAAACGTGCGCAGAAATGAGGAGAAAGATGGAAGACAATATTTTTGATAAGATACATGAGGTTGACCTTCAAAAAACGATGGAAACCTCCTATATCGATTACGCAATGAGTGTTATTGCATCAAGAGCCCTTCCTGATGTAAGGGATGGGTTAAAACCGGTTCAAAGAAGAGTGTTATACTCCATGATAGAACTGAACAACGGTCCGGACAAGCCTCACAGAAAGAGCGCCCGTATCGTCGGTGATACCATGGGTAAATATCATCCTCACGGCGACAGCTCTATTTATGGTGCACTTGTAAATATGGCTCAGCCCTGGTCTTTCAGATATCCCCTTGTTGACGGTCATGGAAATTTTGGTTCTGTAGACGGAGACGGCGCTGCTGCCATGCGTTATACAGAAGCCCGCTTAAGCAAGATTTCCATGGAACTTTTGGCTGATATTAATAAAGATACGGTAGATTTTGTTCCTAACTTTGATGAAACAGAAAAGGAACCTTCCGTTCTTCCAAGCAGATACCCTAATCTTCTTGTTAACGGTACAACAGGTATTGCAGTAGGTATGGCAACAAATATTCCTCCTCATAATCTTCGTGAGGTGGTGGATGCCATTGTAAAAATTATCGACAACCGGATCATAGATGATAAAGAAACAGAGATAGAAGAAATCCTGTCTATTATCAAAGCACCTGATTTTCCTACCGGAGGAATTATCCTTGGAACAAGGGGAAGTGAAGAGGCTTACAGAACCGGAAGAGGAAAAGTAAGGGTTCGTGCGGTAACGGACATTGAAACCATGGCAAACGGAAAATCCCGTATTATTGTCACGGAGCTTCCTTACATGGTAAATAAGGCAAATCTGATCTTAAAGATTGCCGAGCTTGTAAAGCTCAAAAAAATTGACGGCATTACAGATCTGAGAGATGAATCTGACAGAGAAGGAATGCGGATCGTCATTGAACTGCGCCGTGATGCAAATGCAAATATTGTATTAAACCATTTGTATAAGCATACACAGATGCAGGATACCTTCGGTATCATCATGCTTGCCCTGGTAAATAATGAGCCAAAGGTATTAAATATTCTTGATATGCTGAAAGCTTATATCGCACATCAGGAAGATGTTGTAACAAGAAGAACCAGATATGATCTGAATAAAGCAGAAGAAAGAGATCATATTTTACAGGGATTACTGATCGCACTGGATAATATCGATGAAGTGATCCGTATTATCAGAGGAAGCCGTACTACACAGATTGCAAAGGAAAGTCTGATGGAACGCTTCGGCCTTACAGATGTGCAGGCCCAGGCGATTGTAGATATGAGACTTCGCGCTCTGACCGGTTTGGAAAGAGAAAAGCTGGAAAATGAGCATCAGGAATTAATTGCAAAAATAGCAGAATTAAAGGCAATTCTTGCAGATGAAAAGCTGCTGCTTGGCGTGATCAGAACAGAAATAAAAGAAGTTTCCGATAAATTCGGGGATGATAGAAAAAGCAAGATTGGCTATGATGCTTTTGATATTTCCATGGAGGATATGGTTCCCAATGAAAATACGATCATTGCCATGTCTAATCTGGGATATATTAAGAGAATGACCATTGATAATTTTAAATCCCAGCACCGCGGCGGTAAAGGAATTAAGGGAATGCAGACAATAGAAGATGATTTTATTGCAGATCTTCTGATGACTACAACACACCATTATATTATGTTCTTTACCAATTACGGACGAGTATACAGGCTTAAGGCTTATGAAATTCCGGAAGGAAGCCGTACCTCAAGAGGAGTTGCCATTGTAAATATCCTTCAGCTTAATCCGGGGGAAAAGATCAGCGCTATTATTCCTGTAAAAGATTACGAAGAAAATAAAAATCTTTTCATGGTGACAAAAAAAGGAATTGTAAAGAAAACAGACATTGTTGAATACAGTAATGTAAGAAAGAATGGTCTGGCTGCAATTAACCTGAGAGATGATGACGAGTTGATCGAGGTAAAGATCACAGATGCAGATACGGAAATATTCCTGGTAACAAAATGCGGAATGTGCATCAGATTTAAAGAGACAGATGTGCGCTGTACAGGACGAGCTTCTATGGGTGTGATCGGAATGAGCCTTGGAGATGAAGATGAGATCATAGGCATGCAGCTTGATCATCAGGGAGATTCTCTCCTCATTGTTTCTGAAAATGGTATGGGAAAGAGAACCTACTTAAATGAATTTACCGTTCAGAAGCGTGGTGGAAAAGGTGTAAAATGCTATAAGATCACCGATAAGACCGGCTATGTGGTAGGAGTAAAGGCTGTAAACGACGATCATGAAATTATGATGATCACAACCGGCGGCATTATCATTCAAATTCCCATGGAAGATGTTTCTATTTTAGGAAGGATCACCTCCGGCGTAAAGCTGATCAATCTTGATAAGGGAGTAAAGGTTGCTCAGATCGCAAAGGTAAGGGAAAAGGTTTCAAACGGAGATCAGGAATTTGAAAATATAGATGATGCAATGGAAGATATTCCTGAGCAGGATCTTGATTTTTATGATGATGATGAGGAAGTAACGCTTCCCCATGAAGAAAACGAGGATGAATAAATTTATAAAAACAAATAAACGCCGCTATTAAGAGCAATGTGGCGTTTATTTCTATGGAAAGGGATGGAATTAAAATGGAATCATATTTGGTATTAAGGGATCTTGCAATTATTATAATCGCAGCAAAGCTTTTTGGGATCATTGCCAGAAAATTAAAAGCGCCTCAGGTAGTAGGTGAGATCATTGCAGGTCTTTTAATAGGGCCCAGCATTTTAGGTCTTGTGGATCAGACGGATTTTCTTCTTCAGATGGCTGAGATCGGTGTGATCCTTTTAATGTTTTCAGCAGGACTGGAAACAGATTTAAAGGAGCTGATGAAAACAGGCCCTATTGCAACTTTAATAGCCTGTGCCGGTGTTTTTGTTCCCCTTGCTTTAGGAGCTTTATTTTATATGCTTTATTATGGAATGGCGCCCTGGGGCTCGGAAGAGTTTTATAAAGCAGTTTTTGTAGGTACGATTTTAACTGCAACCTCTGTCAGTATTACCGTTCAGTCTCTGAAGGAAATGGGAAAATTAAAAGGAAGGGTAGGAACAACCATATTAAGCGCTGCCATTATCGATGATGTGATCGGCATTATCGTACTGACCTTTGTGATCGGCTTTAAAAATCCGGATTCCAATCCTGCACAGGTTGTCATCAGTACTGTTTTGTTTTTTGTATTTGCCATTGTGGTTGGCTTCATTTCCTACAAAATATTTAAGATCGTAGATAAAAGATATCCTCACACCAGGAGAATTCCGATTGCAGGTCTTGCCTTTTGTTTTTTAATGTCTTACATAGCTGAAAAATATTTTGGCATTGCTGATATTACAGGCGCTTATGTTGCCGGAATTATCTTATGCTCTATCAATGATTCCGATTACATTGAAAGAAAGGTAGACATTAATTCCTATATGCTTTTCGGCCCGGTATTTTTTGCAAGCATCGGATTAAAAACAAATATTGATAATGTTACAGGCTCTATCCTGCTGTTTTCCCTGGGCTTTGTAGTGGTAGGACTTGTGGGAAAGATAGTAGGCTGCGGACTTGTCGCAAGATTATGCAAATTTAACGCACACGATTCCTTAAAGATCGGCGTGGGAATGATGACCAGAGGAGAGGTTGCCCTGATCGTGGCACAAAAGGGACTTTCTGTGGGATTGTTAGAGCCGGTATATTTTACATCAGTTATTTTATTGATCATTGTTTCTTCCATTTCAACGCCGATTCTTTTGAAGATCTTATATTCAAAGGATAAAGAGCCGGAAAAAGTATCTGTAAATTGAGGATGATCATGCAGCAAAAAGAATTAAAATACAGTAAGCTGATGGAAGATTTAAAAAAGAAGATCCTGGAAGGGCAGATTAAAGCCGGAGATAAGCTTCCGTCAGAGAATGAATTATCTGTGTCATATCAGATCAGCCGTCAAACTGTAAGAAAAGCCCTTTCTCTTTTACAAAACGAAGGGTATGTTCTTGCTGAACATGGAAGAGGAACTTTCTGTACTGTTCCTGCCCATCATAAGGGAAATTTCAAAAATATTGCTGTGATCACTACCTATCTATCTGATTATATTTTTCCAAGAGTGATACAGGGGATTGATTCTGTCTTAACAGAAGAAGGGTACAGCATTATTTTAAAAAATACAAGAAATTCAAGAAGCCGTGAGGCTTCTTTTCTGGAAGAGATTTTATCCAAAGATATAGACGGAGTGATCATAGAGCCAAGTAAGAGCCAGATTTACTGTAAGCATATCAATTTGTATGAAAAACTGGAGGAATATGGAATTCCTTATGTATTTATACAGGGCTGCTTTTCTCAACTGGAAAAGAAGCCTCATGTGTTAATGGATGACTGCCAGGGCGGTTACCTGATTACAAAACATCTCATTGAAACGGGACATAAGCATATAGTAGGGATTTTTAAATCTGATGATGTACAGGGACAAAACAGGCATAAAGGGTATGTAAAAGCGCTGCAGGAATTTGGGATCCCTTATGATCCGGACAAGGTCATCTGGTTTTATACGGAAGACAGAGTGATTCATCCTTATGACAGCATCAGAAAAATGGTTTCACAAAACTGTTTCATAGATGGGATTGTCTGCTATAATGACCAGATTGCCATGAAGGTCATACAGGCGCTTTATGATGAAGGCATTAAAGTTCCCGAGCAGATTTCCGTAACAGGTTATGATAATTCTTATATGGCAAACAGTAATGGACTCCGCCTTACCACTATTTTGCATCCACAGGAAAAGCTTGGGGAAATGGCAGCAGACTTATTGCTTTCCATTATTCAAAACGGATCGGACAAAAATATCAATAAAAATATTTTAATTGAACCTGAGCTTGTGATCGGAAATTCTTGTGAAGACAGAAATAAAAAAAACAACTTGTAACGTTGACAATACAAGTTATACCATGAAAGTAACATATCTTATTTTCAAGGAGGGCTTGTCATGTTACAGAAAAAGAAGTATCAGTTTTGGTTTTGTACCGGTTCACAGGATCTTTATGGGGAGGAATGTTTAAATAAGGTTGCGGAGCATTCCAGAAAAATCGTAGAGGAATTAAACAAATCCGGGATTTTACCTTATGAGATCATATGGAAGCCTACACTGATCACCAGTGAATTGATCCGCAAAACATTTAACGAAGCTAATCTGGATGAAAGCTGTGCAGGAATTATTACCTGGATGCATACCTTTTCACCTGCAAAATCATGGATCATAGGTCTTCAGGAATACAGAAAGCCTCTTCTTCATTTACATACACAGTTTAATGAGGAGCTTCCCTACGATACCATTGACATGGATTTTATGAATGAAAATCAGTCTGCACATGGGGACAGGGAGTACGGACATATGGTGACCAGAATGCGCATGGAGCGCAAGGTTGTGGTTGGCCATTTTTCAGATGTGATCGTTATGGGAAAGATCGCATCCTGGATGAGGACGGCTGTTGGTATTGTGGAAAGCAGCCATATCCGCGTGATGCGTGTAGCTGATAATATGCGCAATGTTGCTGTAACAGAGGGCGACAAGGTAGAAGCACAGATCAAATTCGGCTGGGAGGTAGATGCGTATCCTGTAAACGAGATCGCAGCCTGTGTGGATTCCGTTTCCGCATCTGATGTAAATGCGCTTGTAGATGAATATTATGAGAAGTATGATATTCTTCTGGAGGGAAGGGATCCGGAGGAATTTAAAAAGCATGTTGCCGTTCAGGCACAGATAGAGCTTGGCTTTGAGAGATTTCTGGATGAAAAGAATTATCAGGCCATTGTTACCCACTTTGGAGATCTTGGAGGCTTAAAGCAGCTTCCCGGGCTTGCCATCCAAAGGTTAATGGAAAAAGGCTATGGATTTGGTGCGGAGGGCGACTGGAAGGTTGCAGCCATGGTCCGTCTGATGAAGATTATGACAGGAGATCTGCAAAATCCCAAGGGTACTTCCATGCTTGAAGATTATACCTATAACCTGGTGAAAGGAAAAGAAGGGATCCTGGAAGCGCACATGCTGGAAATCTGTCCTTCCATTGCAGATGGGCCCATCAGCATTAAATGTCAGCCGCTGAGCATGGGGCAGCGTGAGGATCCTGCAAGACTTGTATTTACTTCAAAGGAAGGAAGAGGAATTGCAGTTTCCCTTATTGATCTCGGAAATCGCTTCCGCCTGATCATTAATGATGTAAACTGCAAGAAGGTTGAAAAACCGATGCCGAAGTTACCGGTTGCAACCAATTTCTGGACTCCGGAGCCGGATCTTTATACAGGTGCGGAAGCCTGGATTTTAGCAGGCGGCGCCCATCACACGGCATTCAGCTATGACCTGACCGCAGAACAGATGGGAGATTTTGCAGCAGCAATGGGAATAGAGGCTGTTTATATTGATCATGATACCAAAATCAGAGATTTTAAGAAGGATCTGATGCTTGGAGAAATATTTTATAAATAAGGAGGTATAGGGGCATGGATGTAAAAAATTTATTGGAAGAGGGAAAAGGAATTCTTGGTATTGAATTTGGATCTACCAGGATAAAAGCAGTATTAATTGATGAAAAGGGCACTCCGTTAGCTTCAGGAAGCCACGAATGGGAAAACAGACTGACAGACGGTATCTGGACTTATACTCTGGACGATATCTGGAGCGGTCTGGCTGACTGTTATGCTGATCTTGCGTCTGATGTGAAAAAAAAGTACGATGTTGTTTTAAAGAAATTTGCTTCCATTGGATTTTCTGCCATGATGCACGGATACCTTGCATTTGACAAGGAAGGAGAGCTTTTGGTTCCCTTCAGGACATGGAGGAATACCATTACGGAAGAGGCGGCTGCAAAGCTGACAGAGGTTTTTCAGTATAATATTCCGCAAAGATGGAGCATCGCACATTTATACCAGGCCATCTTAAAGAAAGAGGAGCATGTAGGAAAGATTGATTTTCTTACCACTCTTGCAGGGTATGTTCACTGGAAGCTGACAGGAGAAAAGGTTCTGGGTGTAGGGGATGCATCCGGTATGTTCCTCATTGATTGTAAAAGTGGAAACTATGATCAGAATATGATCCGGAAATTTGACGAGCTGACGGAGCCCTGCGGCTATGGCTGGAAGCTGTCGGATATTCTGCCAAAGGTTTTATCTGCAGGGGAAAAGGCAGGTACCTTAACGCCGGAAGGAGCAAAGCTTCTTGACGTGAGCGGAAATCTGGAGGCCGGAATTTTGCTTTGTCCTCCGGAGGGAGATGCAGGAACCGGTATGGTAGCTACAAACAGTGTGGGCGTCAGAACCGGTAATGTTTCTGCGGGAACCAGCGTATTTGCCATGGTAGTTCTGGAAAAAGAGCTTTCCAAAGTTTATCCGGAAATTGATCTGGTTACTACGCCGGACGGGGCGCTTGTGGCTATGGTTCACTGTAATAACTGTACTTCAGATTTAAATGCCTGGGTCAATCTGTTTGATGAATTTGCAAAAAGCATTGGAGCAGCTATCGACAAAAACCAATTATTTTCCGTGCTTTATCATAAAGCGCTGGAAGGGGATGCAGATTGCGGCGGCCTGATCTCCTACAACTATTTTTCGGGAGAACCTGTAACCGGCTTTGATGAGGGAGCGCCTTTGTTTGTGCGTAAAGCGGATCAGACCTTTAACCTTGCTAATTTTATGAGAACACATTTATATTCTTCTCTGGCAGCTTTAAAAGCCGGACTGGATCTTTTGTTTAAGGAAGAGGATGTTAAGGTAGACGAAATGTTTGGCCATGGCGGCTTATTTAAGACGAAGGGTGTAGGACAGAGAATTGCCGCGGCAGCCATGAATACTCCGGTTTCCGTAATGGAGACAGCCGGGGAAGGCGGAGCCTGGGGAATTGCCCTTCTGGCATCCTATATGCAGAACAAGGAAGAAGGAGAGGAGCTTCAGGACTTTTTAAATCACAAGATTTTTGCAGGGCAAAAGGGAGAAAAGCTCCTGCCTGTAAAAGAGGATGTGGAAGGCTTTGATCAGTTTATGATCCGTTACAAAAAAGGACTTGCCATTGAGCACGCAGCAGTAGATGCATTGAAATAACTGCGGAATGGAGGAAAAATGCTGGAAGAATTAAAGAAAAAAGTATATGAAGCAAATATGGAGCTTCCAAAATACGGACTTGTTACCTTTACCTGGGGAAATGTCAGCGGCATTGACCAGGAAACCGGCTTGTTTGTGATTAAACCAAGCGGTGTGGATTACGATAAAATGAAACCGGAAGACATGGTTGTGATGGATCTTCTGGGAAATAAGGTGGAAGGACATTATAAGCCGTCCTCTGATACACCTACCCACCTTGAGCTTTATAAGGCGTTTCCTCAGATTGGAGGTATTGTCCACACGCATTCTTCTTATGCTACAAGCTGGGCACAGGCCGGAAGAAGCATTCCCTGTTATGGAACTACCCATGCGGATTATATTTACGGAGAGGTTCCTTGCCTCCGCTGCCTGACAAAGGAAGAAATTGACGAGGCCTATGAAGAAAATACGGGACATCTGATCGTAAATGAATTTAAGCGTATGAACAAGGATATTATGGCGGTTCCCGCTGTTCTATGCAAAAATCACGGCCCCTTTGCCTGGGGAAAAGATCCTTTTGAAGCTGTCCACAATGCAGTGGTGCTGGAGGAGGTTGCAAAAATGGCTTACCGTACGGAAACCATTAATCCAAAGGTTGCGCCTGCGCCCACGGAGCTTCAGGATAAGCATTATTTCAGAAAGCATGGGGCAAACGCTTATTACGGACAATAGTTTGTAGTTTAGGGTATGGGTTATGTTAAAAATATTTTTGGTAGAAGATGAATTCGTGATACGGGAAGGTATCAAGAATAATATTGATTGGAAAGCAAACGGATATGAATTTTGTGGGGAAGCCAGTGATGGAGAGCTGGCTTTTCCTATTATTCAAAAAACAAAGCCGGATATTGTGATTACTGACATCAGGATGCCCTTTATGGACGGACTGGAGCTTAGCCGGTTAATAAAAAAGGAGCTGCCTTTAACAGAAATCATTATTTTATCCGGATATGAAGAATTTGAATATGCAAAAGAAGCCATTAAAATAGGGGTAAGTCAGTATTTATGTAAGCCTATCAGTGGAGAAGAGCTTCTGAAGGAAATTAATCTTTTAGCCGACAAAATTAAGGAAAAGCGCAAGGAGCAGGAAATAAAGGAAAAATATATCAGGGAAGTGGAAGAAAATTTTATGGAGGAAAAAAGAAATTTCTTTCAATATCTGGTTACAGGTACAAAATCAATTTCCGAGCTCTTGGAAATCGCAAAGAAAATCCATATTGATCTGTCGTCTATCTGGTATAGCATTATTTTACTTAAAATGCAGTCTATGACCCATGCACATGATGAATATTCCGGCAGCATGGTAAAGGTTGAACAAAAACTGAAGGAACTGGACGAAAGTGATCATTTTATGGCTTTTGACAGAAACCTGGAAGGAAAAGCGCTGCTTGTAAAAGCGGATACTGTGGAAGAACTGACCCGGATCCAAAATGATTACATAAGAAAAATGAAGGATCTGCTAGGGGATTATTTTCATGTCCGCTATTTTGCAGGAATAGGAATGCCTGTCAATCGGTTAAGTGAATTACCGGCATCCTTTGAAAGCGCCAGCCATGCCTTTGCCCATCGTTATCTGACCAGAGAAAGCGGAATTTGGAATTATCAGGATATAGAACAGAAAAAGCATCAGATAGATGATTTTAATATAGGCAGCGTAAATGCAAAGGAACTTGACAGAAATAAACTGCGTGACTTCTTAAAATTCGGCGATAAAAATGAAGTAATTTATTTTGTGGAAGAATATATCAATGATCTTGGAAATAACGCCATGAAATCTAACATGTTTCGACAGTATCTTGTAATGGATACCTATTTTTGCGTGGTAGATTTTGTAGTTGACCTGCAGTTTTCTAAGGATGAAATAGAAGTATTCAGCGCTGATTCCGAGATTTTGCAAAATAACGAAAATTCCATGAAATATATGGAACGGATTATAAGTAAAGCTCTGGAGTTACGGGAGAAAAGCGCCAGCAACCGTTACGGGGATATTGTAGATGAAGTAATGAAATATATTGAGGAGCATTATGCACAGGAAGATTTATCTTTAAATATATTGGCTTCTCACGTTAATTTTTCTCCTAATCATTTAAGCATGGTATTAAGTCAGCAGACAGGACAGACATTTATCAAATACCTGACTGATTTCAGAATGAATAAGGCAAAGGAATTGCTTCGCTGTACAGGGAAAAGAAGCAGTGAAATAGGTTTGGAGGTAGGGTATAAGGATCCTCACTATTTTTCTTTTTTATTTAAAAAGACACAGGGAATGACGCCTACACAATATCGTGGTTTAAAAAGTGCAGAGGGAGAGGGTTAGTTGAAAGAAAAATTACGAAAGATATATCACAATTCCACTTTAGCTACCAAAATAAGATATTCCTATCTTTTGCTTCTTATTCCGATAGTTGCATTTCTTATTTTCTGCTTTTGTAATCTATGGAGCAGTAATCGAAAATATGAGGATATGCTTAATTCTGCCATGGTGGCCAGTGAATTCAGCCTTGATTTCAAAAAGGATTATGATTATGAAACTTACCTTTTGATCGTAGAGAATAAGACACTTGATGAATCAAAACTTGGAGAGATGCTGAAGGAAGCAAACCGGATTGTCGACGGGTTAGAGGAGCTTACGGATTCCAAGGAAAACCGCAATCGATTGGCCAGTGCCAAGAAATATTTAAATAATCTGCAAATCTATAAAGAGCGTATTGAACAAAATTTGAAGGATGGAAATAAATATGAGAATAATATTGAAATCTGGGAAAATGATGTTCAGATCGTTACGGCTCTTATGAGGGAAACTATTTTTCAATATATCTATTATGAGATCAAAGATATTCAAAAGGCGCGTACAGAATACCAGGATTTTTTTATGCAGATGATCCGGTTTTCCATTATTGCATTTGCCCTGATCTTGATTCTTATTACCTTTCTTTCTTATTATATTCCCCTTAGTATTACACATCCGATCAGAAAATTAAGTGAAGTAACAGATCAGGTTGCAAAGGGAGACCTAACTGTACGGTCTGACGTAAGATCAGGTGCGGAGGTCAGTGTACTCAATGATTCTCTTAATACCATGATTGACAAAATAAATGAACTTTTGGAACAGGTAAAAACGGAACAAGGCAGACTTCGTAAGGCAGAGTTTGAATTATTGCAGTCTCAGATCAATCCGCATTTTCTGTATAATACTCTTGATACCATAGTCTGGCTTGCAGAAGCCGGTGAACAGAAAAAAGTAGTTGATATGGTAGGCAGTTTGTCTGATTTTTTCAGAACCTCCTTAAATCAGGGAAAGGATATGGTTTCTGTGAAGGAGGAGCTGCAGCACAGCAGAAGTTATCTGGAAATTCAGCAGGTACGGTATCAGGATATTCTGCAGTATGAAATCCAGGTTCCGGAACCCCTTTTTTGTTATCTGATTCCAAAGATTACCATTCAGCCTTTAGTGGAAAATGCACTTTATCACGGCATTAAAAATAAACGCGGCATAGGAAAGATCATGATTACCGGAAAAAGAGAAAAAGATTATTTTGTTCTGATTGTTGAAGATAATGGGGCAGGTATGAGCAGGGAACGGCTGGAAGCCGTAAGAGAGGGAATGAACCAGAAGTCCCAGACAGAAAAAGATATTTATGCCCTTTATAATGTGAATGAAAGGATCAGGCTTAATTTTGGACAGAAGTATGGACTTTCCATAGCCAGCGTTTTAGGAGAAGGAACGACTGTACAGGTAATGCTTCCATTTACCTATCAGGAACGGGAAAATAAATAAACAAACTTCCATCGTAAAAAAACAAACTTTTTTTCCGGGGAAATAAAAATTTGAACTTTTAAAAGAGTTATCTGCATGGCTTTTACCTCTGTTTGATTATAAGATAAGGACAACAAATCAATCATCCTTACAAATGTATCGGGAGGTATAAGAATGAAAAAGAAGGTATTATCAATTATTTTAACGGCAACCATGATCCTTGGCCTGACAGCCTGCGGATCGAAGCAGACAGCCAATGCCGGAGGAGATGCAGCAGCACCTGCAGCAGCACCTGAAGCAGCATCTGAAGCAGCACCTGAAGCAGGCTCGGGAGATCTGATCAAGGTTGGTATCATTAACAATGATCCTAATGAATCCGGTTATCGTACTGCAAATGATAAGGATTTAAAGGAAATGTTTACAGAAGCAAACGGGTATGAAGCATCCTTTGCTTATAGTCTGAAAAATGATGAGCAGATCACAGCAGCACAGAAGTTTATCCAGGATGGAGTTGATTATCTGCTTCTGTCAGCAGCAGATACAGCAGGTTGGGATTCCGTATTAAAGGATGCACAGGATGCAGGTATCCGGGTAATCTTATTTGACCGTACCATTGATGCTGATCCCAGTCTTTATGAAGCGTCTATCGTCTCTGATATGGCAAAGGAAGGCCAGACAGCAGTTGACTGGCTGAAGGGACAAAACCTCAGCGAATATAAGATCATACATATTCAGGGTGTTATGGGTTCCGCTGCTCAGCAGGGACGTTCGGGAGCACTTGATAATGCAGTAGCATCCGATGGATGGACCTTAGTTACACAGCAGACAGCAGAGTGGAATGCAGAAAAGGCACAGCAGATCGTTCAGTCAGTAATCGATTCCGGCGAGTCCTTCAATGTTATTTATGCGGAAAATGATGATATGGCAAAGGGTGCTGTTGCTGCTCTTGATAAGGCAAACATTTCCCATGGTGTTGGAAAAGACGTTATCGTTATGGGATTTGACTGCAATAAATGGGCATTGGAAGAACTGTTAAATCAGAACTGGAACTATGATGGACAGTGCAATCCTTTCCAGGCTTCCTACATTGATGAGATCATTAAGACACTCGAAAGCGGCGGAACTCTTTCCGAGAAGACCATTATCATGGATGAGAAGGGCTTTGACGCTTCCACAATCACACAGGAAGATGTAGATAATTACGGCATTTAATCCATCTGAAAACAGTAAATCTATAAAGCGCAGCGCAGCGTCAAAAATCGTACGCCGGGGCTGCGCTTTTTTAAAAAAGGAGTGAATACGCTGGTGAAAGACAAAGCTGTATTAGAAATGAAAAATATCCATAAAAGCTTTCCCGGAGTACATGCTTTACAGGGAGTGGATTTTACACTTTGCGAAGGTGAAATTCATGCATTAATGGGCGAAAACGGAGCCGGAAAATCTACACTGATCAAAGTTTTGACGGGTGTTTACAATAAAGAAGAGGGTCAAATTTTTATTAAGGGAAAGGAAAAAACTGTTTCCATACATTCTCCCCAGGAAGCACAAAAACTCGGTATCAGTACCGTATATCAGGAAATTACCCTTTGTCCTAATCTTTCCGTTGCAGAAAATATGTACATAGGCAGATCGGACGGTTTATATCAGAACTGGAAAAAAATGAATGCTAATGCAGATCAGATTTTAAAAGCTCTTGATATACCTGCAAAGGCAACACAGCAGCTTGCAAGCTGTTCTATTGCCGTACAGCAGATGGTTGCCATAGCAAGAGCCGTTGACATGGACTGTAAGGTGCTTATTTTGGATGAACCTACTTCTTCGCTGGATGAGCAGGAGGTAGAAAAGCTGTTTAAGCTGATGCGTGAACTGCGGGCAAAAGGTGTAGGCATTATTTTTGTAACACATTTTCTGGATCAGGTATACGAAGTATGCGATAAGATTACCGTTTTGCGTGATGGAAAACTGGTAGGAGAATATGAAATTAAGGATCTTCCAAGAGTAAAGCTTGTATCGAAAATGCTTGGCAAGGATCTGGACGATATGTCTGACATTAAGGGAGAACAGTCTGTTTACAGCGGAAAGGATGCAAACGAACGTATCTTTGAAACAGAGGGTCTTGTAAGTAATGCCGGAATCAAACCTTTTGATTTTTATATTAAGAAAGGGGAGGTAAACGGATTTACTGGTCTGCTTGGTTCCGGAAGAAGCGAATGTGTGCGTGCTATTTTTGGCGCAGACAGGGTGATTGGAGGAACGGTTAAAAAGAACGGAAAGGTGATTAAAATAACAAAGCCTCTTGATGCTATGAAAAATGGAATAGCATATCTGCCGGAAGATCGTAAGATCGATGGTATAGTAGGAGATCTGTCTGTAAGGGAAAATATTATTCTTGCCCTGCAGGTGTTAAGAGGATTTTTCAGACCCTTCTCAAAAGCCCAGGCAAATAAATTTGCGGAAGAATATATTAAATTGCTGGGAATTAAAACGGCTTCTGCTGATACCCCTATTAAATCCTTATCAGGAGGAAATCAGCAAAAGGTAATTCTTGCAAGATGGCTTTTGACAAACCCGGAATATCTGATCCTGGATGAGCCTACCCGCGGAATTGATGTAGGAACCAAGATCGATATTCAGAAACTGGTGTTAAAGCTTGCTTCTGAAGGAATGAGTATCACCTTTATTTCTTCGGAAACAGACGAAATGCTTCGCACCTGTTCCAGACTGATCGTCATGAGAGATCGAAAAGTAGTTGGAGAGCTTTCAGGTGAAGATTTAACTCAGAATAAAATTATGAGTACTATTGCCGGAGGTGAAAAAGATCATGAACAGTAAATCTGTAAAAAGTGTTAATATTTCGACCTTTTTCCTAAAAATATTCAGGTGTCAGATTTTTATTCCTATTGCAGCATTACTATTGCTTGCACTGTTTAATCTGATCGTGGATCCATCCTTTTACAAAATTACACTTGGCTATAATAGTGCAGGAGATCCTGTTCTTTCCGGAAATCTGATGACCATTCTGGATTATGGTTCAGAACTTGCTATTCTTGCAATAGGAATGACACTGGTTACGGCAGCGTCAGGCGGACAGGACATCAGTGTAGGCGCCGGGATTGCCATTGCAGGAAGCGTTGTATTACGGGTATTGTGTGGAACCAATTCCAGACCCGATACCTTACAGGCTCCTATTATTGTTGCTTTTTTGATCAGCTGTGTGGTAGCAATGCTGTTTGGAGCATTTAATGGAGCGCTGGTTGCCTATTTCAAAATTCAGCCCATGGTGGCAACGCTGATTTTATTTACAGCAGGCAGATCCATAGCTGCCTGGATCAATAACAATGAGCTGCCGATCATCAGTGATCCTACCTTCAAATATTTTGGAGGATTTATTCCGGGGGTTCCTATCCCTACTCCGTTTTTTATTGCTGTGATCTGTATGATCATCATGGCTCTTGTTTTGAAATTTACCAATCTGGGATTATATACGCAGGCAGTTGGAATTAATGAAAGCTCTTCCAGATTAAATGGATTAAATCCTGCGTTTATCAAGTTTATCACTTTTGTGATCCTGGGATTATGTGTTGCAGTTGCCGGACTGATTAAGGTAAGCCGTTTATCATCCATTAACTATTCCGTTATCGCAAAGGATATTGAAATGGATGCCATATTGGCAGTAGCGCTGGGAGGAAATTCCTTAAGCGGCGGTAAATTTAACATGACCGCATCCATACTTGGCGCTTATGTGATTCAGTTTTTAACAACGACGCTGTACAAATTTAACGTACAATCAGATGCTCTTTCTGCATATAAAGCGGTTGTAGTAATTGTTTTGGTGGTATTAAGTACACCCGTCGTAAGGGAATATCTTTCTTCTCTTGGAAAAAAGCTAAAAATTAAGAGAAATGTAAAGGAGGTCGGTTAATATGTCATTTGGAAAGAAAATACAAAATAAATTTAAAAACATTACCGACACAAACCTGCTGCTGATGATCACCATTGTGGTTTTCTTTGCAATGTACCTTGGTGCAATTCTCTTTCAGGGAAAAGGATTTTTAAAGCCTCAGACATTTTTTAACATTTTAAATGCCAATGCATCACTGATCATTTTATCCTGTGGAATGAGTCTTGTTATGATCACAGGGGGGATTGATATTTCCGTGGGAGGAGTAACAGCCTTAGTCAGTATGTGCTGTGCGGTTTATCTGGATTTTCACGGAGGCAACCTTTTTGTAGCTATTTTGATTGCGCTGGCCATTGGGCTTGCCTTTGGGTTAGTACAGGGATTTCTGGTTGCATATTTAGATATTCAGCCTTTTATCGTTACGCTGGCCGGAATGTTTTTTGCAAGGGGAATGACAACCATTGTAAATACAACTCCCTTTAATGTTGCAAATGAATCCTTCGTTGCCTTGAAGGATACACGCATTTATGTTCCGGGATTTGGATCCGTTAATAAGCTTGGAAAGTATGTACCTGCTTATATTGAAGTGGGAGTAGTAGTCGCTCTGCTTACGGTAATCATTCTCTTTTGTGTTCTGAGATGGACCAGCCAGGGACGGAAGTTCTATGCGGTGGGCGGAAATAGCCAAAGCGCTCTGATGCTTGGAATCAACGTAAGAAAAACAAAATTTTTATCTCATTTGATCTGTGGGCTGTTAGCAGGTATTGGAGGGTTTGTCTATTTTATGCATGTGGGATCAGGATCTGCTTCCCATGCAAGCGGAATGGAAATGAACGCCATTGCATCTTCTATTATAGGCGGAACTATGCTGTCAGGTGGAGTTGGAAACATTATCGGTACATTTTTCGGAGTGCTTTCCTTAAGCACTATACAGAATATTGTATCCTCTGCAGGTCTTGATCAGGCATGGTGGACTGGAATTACGATTGCAGCTATGTTATGCTTATTCTTAGTAGTACAAAGCGTTGTAATCGCCCGCAAAAAAAAGACGCTTAAAAACAGCTAAAAGCGAGAAAAGAAAATTGAAGAAAACTATTTTAATTATTATATCATTTGCTATTGCTGCTCTTTGCATAGTAGCATTTGTCCATGGAAAAGATACAATTTCTCTTTATGATACGGAGGAAGCACAGGAAACGATTTCAAATGAAAGCATCGTAATTGGCTTTTCACAGCTTGGTGCGGAATCTGATTGGAGAAGTGCAAATACGGAATCCATGAAAACTACATTTTCTGCTGAAAACGGGTATGAGCTGCTCTTTGAAGACGGACAGCAGAAGCAGTCAAATCAGATTACTGCCATTCGTACCTTTATTCAGCAGGAAGTGGATTATATTGTGCTTGCACCGGTAACGGAAACAGGATGGGACACTGTGCTGCAGGAAGCAAAGGACGCCGGTGTCCCTGTCATAATTGTTGACCGTATGGTAGATGTTTCTGACGATACACTTTTTACCTGCTGGGTGGGATCTGATTTTGAACTGGAAGGGAAAAAGGCAGCAGGCTGGTTAGAGCAGTATCTTGCAAAAAAAGAGATTGCTGCGGAGGATATTCATATTGTAAATATTCAGGGAACGATTGGTGCATCGGCACAGATAGGGAGGACAAAAAGCCTGGAAGAAGCGGCAGAAAAGAATGGCTGGGATCTTCTTGCAGAGGTTCCGGGAGATTTTACACAGGCCAAGGGCCGGGAAGTCATGAAAGAGCTTCTTTGCCAGTATGAAAATATTAATGTGGTTTACTGTGAAAATGATAACGAAGCGTTTGGCGCTATTGAAGCGATTGAAGGGGCTGGCAAAACGGTAGGATCCAATATTGATAAAGGCGAGATCATGGTGATTTCCTTTGACGGAGTAAAGGAGAAAGCCATGACTTATGTGCTTGACGGCAAAATATCCTGTATAGCAGAATGTAATCCTCTTCAGGGGCCCAGAGTACAGGCTATCATTAATTTGTTAGAGCGTGGGGGCACGCCTGATAAATTTTACTATGTGGATGAAGGTTTTTTCAGTGCAGATGAAACAGTGGAAAAAGTTACTGTGGATGGAAAGGAATATGAGGTGACCTTACTGACCCAGGAGATCATAGATGAAAGAAAGAATGAATTTAATTCTTGACAAAAGAAATTTAATCTGTTAGTTTAAAAAAAGTGTAAAGGAGATGTGCAGATGTTGTTTTTTTCTACGAATAACTAATTTCATAGGTTGTGTGTAGAAGAAGCGTCTGACTCATTTTCTGATATTTTATAAAAAGCTATATGATTTTACTGCCTGGCAGTATTTTTTTTGATGTATGTATCTGATAGGTGCAGAAGATTTCTTCTGCACCTTTTTGCTGTCAAAAAGGAGGAATTTATATGTCACAGAGCAGCAGATAGATGAGACGCTGTTTCTGGCGCTTCTGCGAAAACTGGATTTTTCCAGAATGCAGATCGAGGAGCTGATTCTGAAATTTAAGCCTGCCATGATCCTGGTAGAGCATGACAAAAGCTTTGTGGAACATATTGCAACTTCTGTGATTTCCATTCCCTAAAAGGGATAAAAGGCCATTTTGACCAAATTTAACATTTTTTTTATTAGGAAATATACAATTTTTGTGTTAAGCTTTTGTTAAAAGATAAAAAGAAAGGCGTTTGATATTATTGAATTCAATTCGTTCCAAATTTAAAGAAAAATTTATCGAAACCTTAAAGGCAGTGCTTCCCATCCTGGGGATTGTTTTTGTTTTGTGTTTTACGATCGCCCCAATTCCCCCAAGTATTTTACTGGTGTTTTTGGTGGGAGCAGTAATGCTGATCGCAGGAATGCTGCTGTTTAATGTGGGTGTGGAAATGTCCATGACGCCTATGGGGGAACGGGTCGGAACGATTATGACCAAAACCAGGAAGCTTCCCCTGATTATTTTGATCAGTTTTATCATGGGATTTATCATTACAATATCGGAGCCGGATCTGCAGGTGCTTGCACAGCAGGTCCCCTCCATTCCTAATATGGCGCTGATCCTGGCGGTAGCTGCCGGTGTAGGTGTTTTTCTGGTGATCGCACTCTTAAGAATGCTTTTTGGGATTGCATTATCACATCTTCTTGTTGTTTTCTATCTGATCGTGTTTGGAATGACACTGTTTGTTCCAAAGGATTTCCTGGCTATTGCATTTGATTCCGGCGGTGTGACAACAGGGCCCATGACGGTTCCCTTTATTATGGCGTTTGGTGTTGGTATTGCTGCCATCAGAAGCGATAAGCATGCGGCGGACGACAGCTTTGGTCTGGTAGCGCTTTGCTCTATTGGCCCTATCCTTGCAGTGCTGATCCTTGGAATGATCTTTCATCCCGAGCAGGGGGATCAGGTAAATAATACTGTTATGATCGTGGATAATACAGTGGATCTGGGAAAGCTGTTTGCACAGGGAATTCCTACTTATATGAAGGAAATGGCATTATCTCTTTTTCCCATTGTATTCTTCTTTGCGCTTTTTCAGCTGATCTCGCGGGATATGAAAAAGAGACCTCTGATTAAGATCGGTGTGGGAATTATTTATACATATGTAGGTCTTGTTCTGTTTTTAACGGGAGCAAACATTGGCTTTATGCCTGCAGGAAATTACCTGGGACAGACAATGGCAGGACTTCCCTACCGTTTTATCATTGTTCCGATCGGAATGCTCATCGGTTATTTTATCGTATTAGCCGAGCCTGCAGTATTTGTGCTTACAAAGCAGGTAGAGGAGATGACCTCCGGCGCTATTTCAGCGAAGGCAATGGGAACCAGCCTTTCTATTGGTGTGGCATTTTCCGTTGGGTTTGCAATGCTGAGAGTGCTTACGGGAATTTCTGTTTTATGGTTCCTTATTCCGGGTTACGCCGTTGCTCTTATTCTGACATTTTTTGTTCCAAAGATCTTTACGGCGATTGCATTTGACTCCGGTGGTGTGGCTTCCGGTCCTATGACAGCTACTTTCCTGCTTTCCTTTGCAATGGGAGCATGTGAAATGGTAGGAGGCAATATTATTACGGATGCGTTTGGAATTGTGGCCATGGTTGCAATGACGCCTCTCATCACCATTCAGATCCTGGGTATGGTATTTAAGCTCAAGGAGAGCAGACTCCACAGGGGCGCTGCAGTGGCAAAGGATGTTACTTCTGAACTTGTAAACTATGGCGATATGGAAATTATCGAGTTGTAATATAACAGGAAGGAATCGGAAGCTATGGGAACTCTGTATTTAATGACAACGATCGTTGATCGTAAGATAGCTAAGAAATATTCCGAGCTATATAAAGAAAATAAACAATATATCACGCTGGTAACCATGGGCGCCGGTACGGCAGTCAGTGAAATGCTGAATTACCTTGGCCTGGAAAGCAATGAAAAGGCAGTGATCTTTTCCGTACAGGAGGAAGAAACCTGGCAGCAGGTAAAAAAGCAGCTCCAGCAAAAATTGCATATCGATGCACCCGGAGGGGGAATTGCCTTTACCATTCCGCTTAGCAGTATCGGTGGAAGAAAGGCGCTTCAGTTCCTGTTAGAAGGAAAGGAATATCAGAAAAAGGAGGAATCAACCTTGAAGGATACATTACATGAACTTATTGTTGTGATTTTAAATCAGGGATATGTGGATCTGGTAATGGATGCTGCCAGAGATGCAGGCGCATATGGAGGAACCGTGATCCATGCCAAGGGTACCGGTATGGAACAGGCAGAAAAATTTATGGGAGTTTCGCTTGCAGCCGAGAAGGAAATGATTTTTATCGTTGCCAAAAAAGAACAGAAAAATCAGATCATGCAGGCAATTATGGAAAAAGCCGGTCTGGACAGCAAGGCAAAATCCATAGTCTTTTCTCTTCCTGTCACAGACACGGCCGGTCTTAGATTAATTGAGGATTAATCCTACGGGGCAGTGGTCTGATCCCAGAATATCGGTATAGATCACTGCATCGGAAAGTCTGTTTTCCAGCGTTTGTGAAACCATAAAATAATCAATACGCCATCCGGCATTTTTTTCTCTGGCTTTAAACCGGTAGGACCACCAGGAATAAGCTCCTTCCATGTCAGGATAAAAATACCGGAAGGTATCTGTAAAGCCTGCATGTACAAGGGCAGAAAATTTCTCTCTTTCTTCATCTGTAAAACCGGCGTTCTTACGGTTTGTTTTTGGATTTTTCAGATCAATTTCCCGGTGGGCAACATTTAAATCGCCGCAGAAAATAACCGGTTTATTCTGTTCCAGCTTTTTCAAATAGGCAAGAAAGTCATCTTCCCATTTCATACGATAAGAAAGACGTTTTAATTCTTCCTGTGAATTGGGAGTATAAACGGTAATAAAATAATAATCTTTAAATTCTAAGGTGATCACGCGGCCTTCGTGGTCATGCTCTTCGATCCCAAGGCCGTAGGATACAGATACAGGTTCTTCCTTTGAAAAGATTGCTGTGCCGGAATAGCCCTTTTTTTCTGCATAATTCCAGTATTGATGATATCCGGGAAGCTCTAAGCTGACCTGGCCGGCCTGCAGCTTTGTTTCCTGCAGACAGAAAAGGTCTGCGTCTGCCTCCTTAAAAAAGTCCATAAATCCTTTTTCCAGACAGGCCCTGAGGCCGTTTACGTTCCAAGAGATCAATTTTTGCATCCTTTGTTGTTCCTTTCTGTAAATTGAGATATGATATAATTACCGATTGTTCCATATGGAAGGAGATCTGTTTTGAAAAAGCAAATTACAATAGAGGAAATGTGGTCTTTGCTGTCAGCCCATCAGGGAGAAGTCTTTTATACCGCAAAAAAGCTTCCGTTTACTTATATGATAAAAGGCGGAGAGCTTTTTGTGGACAGACGTTCCAAGTCGATCACCAAGGCTACCTTTGAACAGGCAATTTCAAAGCTTGAAAGCTCTGATGGAACGATTGCAGGACCTAAAAGCCTGTGTGTATTCGGGGCGCCCTATGTGTGGGCCCTGTTCCGGGCATTTGAAATCGTGTAAAAGTCTTACTCGTCATAAATATCTACCTTGATACGGTCCTCATAGGGCTTTATCAGGGTGGTTACGATCTCATCCGCAAGGGATCGCATATCTTCTATTTCAGAGAGATAATTTTCTCTGGCAATTCTGTGAGTTCCTTCTATCAAGCTGTCACACATAAGATGGTTGATTTCCGGAGAAAAATGCAGAGTATCCATATAATTTTCCAGATTGGTAATGATTTCCCGGTCATTTTGAAAAGAATACAGAGTCACATTTTCGTAGGATAAAAGTGTTTCATAAGCGGTCTGCATATTATACAGATATGCGTCTGTATCTCCATCCCGGTACAGGTTGTCCCACCAGATCATGGAATAGGGAGGCACAAAAATCAGGAATTGTGTTTCCGGGTGTTCCTTAATACGGGCAGTCAGTATTTCCAGGTTCTGCGAAAGCAGATCCTGATAATAAGTCTCCGGCTTCATTTCATCTATGGAGGGCTTTCGGATATACAGTCCCAGGATCATGTCAGAATTAAAATTTTTCCACTGCGCCCAGTTATAGGAGTTTCCTTCATCATAATCGCCGATCAGGGATTGAGCGATGAGATAGGGGATTTTTTCAAAAAGCACATCCTTGTTCAGCCAATATTGTACATCATTTAAATAATTATCATCATAAAGATACATAGGGCAGCCTGTAAGCTCATAGGTGGTCTCGGGAGAAGCTACAAGTGCAGAGGGATCCAGATTATAAAAAACGTATTTCAGCTCCTGATGTTCGAAAGCAATGTCCAAAAGGTAGCAAAGATCTGCAGTTGCACCATAAGAACGGATAGCCTTAATGGATCTGCACTGAAAGCCCTGGTCAAACCAGCCGTTATTATAGTTTTCCGCAACGGAGGAACCGGCGATCACGCTGTCATAGTCAAAGTTTTTAAGAGAGCCTACACACTGATATTCTTTGTCGGTTAAAACTGCTTTCAGACCCGGCAGAGGCTTGTGATACTGAAAAAAAGGATCAAACAGGATCACTGTAAAAATACAGATCAAAAGAAGAGCCGCGCTGAAGATGATAAATTTTTTGAGAAAGCCTTTAAAGGTATTTTTATCCAATAGTGATCACCTCAGAAATTAAAATAAATAAAGGTACTGACCTGTGAAAAGGAAATCACAGACCACACAAAAATAATGGAAACATACAGGCAGAGCCGGGTATTAAAAGGGTGCTCACTTACAATCTGCAGTGTATTTTTCCTTGTTATGATGATGGCGCTGATCAAAAGAAGAAGGAAAAATACTCCCAGATAAGCATAAGGAAGCAGATCCGGCATAGTAAAATTAATTGCCTGTTTTATCAGGTAAAATTCAGGAATATCCAGTTTTGCAGCAATTTTAAGAAGGTAACCGGTATTTTTGAAAGCAAAAATATTCCGGAACATTTGAAAAGCATTTGTCATACTGTTGCTGCGGAAAAAGTACAGGGAGAGATTGAAAAAGGAAAAAGTAAAAAACCATCCCAGCCATCTGGGAATATAAAATTTAGCAGGTGTTTTGTCGTGATTTCCCCTGACTCCTATAATACCCAGATTATCCCACACAACCAGAAGTCCCTGCATGGTACCCCAGGCAACGTAAGTCCAGTTTGCGCCGTGCCAGATACCGCTTAAGAAAAATACAATAAAAATATTAAACAGAGTGCGTCCCTTTCCCTTTCGGCTTCCTCCAAGGGGAATATAAACATATTGGATAAAAAACCGCGACAGGGTAATATGCCATCTCTGCCACAGTTCTTTTACGGAGCATGCTTTGTAGGGGGAATTAAAGTTTACAGGAAGCTCAATATTAAACATTTTTCCAAGCCCCATTGCCATATCACTGTAACCGCTGAAATCAAAGTAGATCTCAAAAGTGTAGGCCAGAATGACAAGAAGGGTAGAGGGAGTGTCCAGAAAGGCAGTCTGTTCAAATCCGTAATTAACCGGAAGAGCCAGAACATCTGCCAGAAGTACCTTTTTTCCAAGGCCAATGGTAAAAAGGGCAAATCCCTTGGCAAAATTTTCAGTTTGGAACTTCCTGTTTTGGAGATCCTCAAACTGTGGCATCATTTCCTTGTAAAGAACGATAGGGCCGGCAATAAGCTGTGGGAAAAAGGTAACAAACGTCACATAATTAATAAAAGAGTAGTGTTTTGCTTTCCGGGTACATCTGTCAATGATAAAGGAAAGCTGCTGGAACGTAAAAAAGCTGATACCAAGGGGAAGAACAATGTTCTTCATGGTAAATCCCGTTCCAAACAGAGCATTGACGTTTTCAAAAAAGAAATCATAATATTTGAAATAAAATAAAAGTCCAAGATTAAAAAGAATACCTGTCAGTAAAAAGACCCGGTCCATCCATTTAGTATGGGAAAACTGAAACAGAAAGCTTAAAAGATAGTTACAGGCAATGCTCACAAGGATCACTGCAAGATAATAGGGATTAAAATAGCCATAAAACCATAAAGACATGGCAGCTAAAAAAAGCTTTGAAAGCTCATAAGCCTTAAAGTGGTTCATACCATACCAGCCAATTAAGGCAAGAGGTAAAAATATAAAAATAAATAAATAGGAATTAAAAAGCATCACGGATCTCCATTTCAGATATTCATCTGTCCTGCATCGTTATTCTATCATGCCATTACATATTTTGTCTAATGTATGGAAATACTTAGTAAAAGATTAATGAAGTGATGGAGGAGAAATGATTAAAACATTTATTTTGGCATTTATCATAGGATTATCGTTATTCACAGGCGGATGTGCGCAAAACAGTTCTTCAGGAAGTGAAGAGAAAAGCAGCGAAAGGGATGCTGTGAACACTCTTCAGTTTGGCACAAAATACAGCGTAAAAGGAGAGGTAAATGATCTCAGGGATCTGGTGGCAGGTCTTCTTGGTGAAAATTACTGGCCCGACACCTTATTTTCCGGGGAAGAGCTTTCGGAAAGAACCGGCATCTCAGAAGAGATGTACGACAGTTTTCTGGCGGAGTATCAGCATACGGGGGCCGGCATCGACAGAATGATCCTGATCGAGGCAAAGGAGGATCAGATAGAAAACATTGAAAACTACCTCAATGAATATCGGGATGTGCTTTTGCAGATCTATGAGCAGCAGCCTCAAAATAAGGCAAAGGTGTTTGCATCAAGAATAGAGACCATTGATCGTTATGTATGCTTCGTACAGCTTGGAGCAGATCTTTCTGCCCTCAAGGAAAAGGGAGAGGACGAAATGATACGCCACTGTCAGGAGGAGAATGAGAGAGCCCTTGATATCATTGAAAAAAACGTGTTAAAATAACCTAAAAATATAGAAAATGTTTGGTTTTAAATAGAAAACGGGGAGCAGTCAGGTGGCAGACAAAAGAGTAACCATAAAGGATGTGGCTCGGGCAGCAGGCGTTTCCATTTCCACGGTGTCAAATGCGTTAAATGGAGTTGATGTGCTTCATCCTGATACGAAGCAGCGTGTTTTGGAAACTGCAAGAAAGCTTCATTATGTGCCGGATTTAAATGGCAGAAATCTGAAATCTCAGGAAAATAAAGTGATTGGCCTGTTTCTTTCTTCCATAAAGGAACCGGCTTATGGTCCTCTGGCAGAAGAAATTTATAAAGCCTGTCAGGAGAAGGGATATGAATTCCAGATCTTTGTAAGTAACAATGCCCAAAGCATGCTTACCAATATTCTGGGAAACAGAGTAAGCGGGGCGCTGATCTGCAACAGCTTTATCGGAAAGCAGGAAGAAGCTGTTTTGCTGGAATATGAAGCTCCAGTGTTTTTCCTGGACAGAACGGTAAGCGGAAGATATGCTTTGTGTTCAGGAAAGGATGGAGCCATAGAGGACTGGACGAGAGAAGAGCTGGAAAAATGGGGAAGGGAAGCTGTTCGTGCGCTTGATACCATGATCACAGAAAAAAGAGGCAGCATCATTTAGATGCTGCTTCTTGTTGTATCAATCTGATAATAGAACTGATAGCGCCCAGCTGGTTGCTGCGGCTCATAGCGTCGATATAAGTCTGTCTGGTAAAGTAAAGCTCTAACACTTTTTCTGAAAGACTGTCAGGAGACAGCTGATCGTCAGAAAGAACCATGGAAAAGCCCTGGCTTTCAAAGGATCCTGCGTTAAGGATCTGATCGCCCCTGCTGCTTTGTGCCGGAAGGGGAATGAGAAGATTTGGCTTGCGCAGGGCCAGTATCTCACAGATGGAATTTGCTCCTGCACGGGAAATGATCAGATCAGCCAGTGCAAAGAGATCCTTCAATTCATCTTTTACATATTCAAACTGAACATAGCCTTCCTTATGAACGAGGGAAGGATCCAGTTTATCCTTTCCGCAGATATGGATGACCTGGAAATCCTTTAACAGCTTTGGCAGGGCTTCGCGGACTGCTTTGTTTATGGAAGCAGCGCCAAGACTGCCGCCGATCACCAGGATCACAGGTTTATTTTCGGAAAAGCCGCAAAGAGAAAGGGCAGCCTTTTTATCTCCCTTTAATAATTCCTCCCGGATGGGAGAGCCTGTCAGTACCGCTTTATTTTTGGGAAGCATTTGATAGGTTTCAGGGAAATTGCAGCACACCTTTCTGGCAACAGGAATGCAGAGCTTGTTGGCAAGTCCCGGGGTCATATCCGATTCGTGGATAATACAGGGAATATGCAGATGGGCAGCCGCCCGTACCACAGGCACACTGACGAAACCGCCTTTTGAAAAAAGAACGTCGGGCTTTATTTCCTTTAAATATTTCTGCGCTTCTCCAAATCCCTTAATGACACGGAAGGGATCCGTCAGATTTTTCACATCGAAATATCTTCTGAATTTACCGGTTGCAATCCCATAATAGGGAATATCATAGTCGGATATTAATTTTTTTTCGATACCGTCATAGGAGCCCATATAAAAAATTTCAAATCCCAGCTTTTGAAGATGGGGGATCAGGGCAATATTGGGGGTCACATGTCCTGCTGTTCCGCCCCCGGTGAGAACAATTTTTTTTCCGGAATAATAACCGTCCATAACAGCCTCCCGTTTAACAGCCTTCAGCCTTGATTTTTTCCAGAGCCTGCGCTAACTGATCCGGGCAGGAAGTGGTTTTGAAGCCGCATCGGATTCCTTTCAGCTTTGAGATTGCGTCATCGATCTTCATGCCGGTTACCAGGCTGGCAATGCCTTTCAGGTTTCCGTTACAGCCTCCAAAAAATTCTACATATTTAATAATGCCGTCCTCAACTTCAACGTCGATAGAAGTGGAGCAGGTTCCTTTTGTTTGATATTTCATATTCTATACACATCCTTTCCTTCTAGTGGATTAGTATAGCAGAAAAATGGTATTTTTTCCAGTATTATGATATTTTATGGCGAAAGGGCAAGAAGCATTACACCTCCTTATATATTGAGGGAAAAGAAGCCTTCCACTATAATAAATAGCAGTAAAGGAGGTAGCGTCATGCTTATCATTTTTTCAGAACATAAAATGATCACGTTTTTTTTACTGTTGTTTTTTCTGATCAGCATTCTGTGTCAGATTATTTCCGGTGTGATATATCAAAATATGATAAAGCAAAGCGAAAATATGTCAGAAACAGAAAATAAACTGCTCAAATTATGCAAACAGAAATATGCCGGATATTACAAATTAAATGGCAGAATTTTGAACACATCTGTATTTGTGGACAAGTTTCTGCAAAAAAGCCGCCTATGGGGAATCAGTCTTTACAGATTTCCGCACATTTCAGGGCAGTTTATGATGCTTTCCGTTTTGATGGCCGGAATTGCAAGCTGTCTGATCCTGGCGGCAGGAGGCAGCCTATTCCAGATTATTCCCTATTATCTTTTGTGTATACTGGGCTTATATCTGTATTTTTCGGTTTCCGGGATCATTGATCTGCAGGAAAAAAAGAAGATCCTGAAAGTAAATTTAATGGATTATCTGGAAAATCATTATGCTCCAAGGCTTGAAATCGAACGGGAAAATGCTCTTTTAAACGGAGTAAAAAAGCGAGAGGTATACGCCAAGGAATTAGAAGAAACAGAGCCAAAGAAAAAGGAAGGTATCCATCATGCCCTTGAAAAATCTGAAAAAGAAGTACAAAAGGAAAGCGCAGAACTGGAAAACCTTCTGGAAGAATTTTTTGCATAAAGCTAAAATCCTTGAAAAATCTACAAGATTTTGATACACTTTGACTGGCATAGTATTTTAGTTATTTAAGTATATTATATCAGGAAAGAAGGAGCGGAAATAATGAACAAGGTTACGTTTGATTATTCCAAGGCAGCTCCCTTCATAAGGGATCACGAAGTTGAGTCCATGAAGAAGCTGGCATTGGATGCAAAGGATTTACTGGTTTCCAGAAAGGGCGCAGGAAATGATTTCCTGGGATGGATCGATCTGCCTGAAAATTATGATAAGGAAGAATTTGCAAGAATTAAAAAGGCAGCAGCAAAAATCCAGAGCGATTCAGAGGTTTTGCTGGTAATTGGAATTGGAGGCTCTTACCTTGGAGCAAGAGCTGCGATCGAGTTCTTAAGACACAGCTTTTATAATACGGTAAGCAAGGAAATCAGAAAGACTCCGGAAATTTATTTTGTAGGAAATTCTATCAGCTCAACTTACATTAAGCATCTTATGGATGTGATCGGAGACAGAGATTTCTCCATTAATATGATCAGTAAGTCAGGAACCACCACGGAGCCTGCCATTGCCTTCCGCGTATTCAAGGAAATGATGGAAAAGAAGTACGGAAAGGCAGAAGCTGCAAAGAGAATTTATGCTACTACAGACAAGGCAAGAGGTTCCCTTAAGAACCTGGCAAACGAAGAAGGCTATGAAAGCTTTGTTGTGCCTGATGATGTAGGCGGCCGTTTCTCCGTACTGACAGCAGTCGGCCTTCTTCCTATTGCAGTCAGCGGCGCAGATATCGACAAGCTGATGGAGGGCGCACAGTCAGGACGTAAGGCAGCCCTTGAAAACGGCTTTGAAGAAAACGATGCATTACAGTATGCAGCCCTCAGAAACATTCTTTTAAGAAAAGGAAAGCAGATTGAAATCCTTGCAAACTATGAGCCAAGCGTTCATTATGTTTCCGAGTGGTGGAAGCAGCTTTACGGTGAGAGTGAAGGAAAGGATCAGAAGGGAATTTTCCCTGCAAGCGTAGATCTTACCACAGATCTTCATTCTATGGGACAGTTTATCCAGGATGGATCCAGAAATTTATTTGAAACCGTCATCAACATTGAGATAAGCAGAGAAGAGATCATCCTGCAGGAAGAGCCGGTAGACTTAGATGGTCTTAACTATCTTGCGGGCAAGAGTGTGGACTTTGTAAATAAAAGCGCAATGAACGGAACCATTCTTGCGCATACGGACGGCCAGGTTCCCAATTTTATGGTAAAGGTTCCTGAGGTCAACGAGTTTTATCTTGGACAGCTGTTCTACTTCTTTGAGTTTGCTTGCGGCGTCAGCGGATACCTTCTGGGTGTAAATCCCTTTAACCAGCCGGGTGTTGAAAGCTACAAGAAGAACATGTTTGCCCTTCTTGGAAAGCCCGGATATGAAGCACAGAGAGAAGAGCTTTTAAAGAGACTGTAAAGAGCGCGGCTTGATACAAAAATAACCCCATGATAAATATAGCCATCCGGTTATATTTATTGTGGGGTTTTTATATGCCCGAACTTAAATGGCTAAAAAAAATACAAATTAGACAAAAAGAAAGAAAAAAAAAGATTTTATACTATTATTTTTAACAAAATTGTACTATAATTACGGTATATGCATAGGGACTTTTACTAGGAGGTATCACATGAAAAGCATAAACTTTAAGCTGAAAAAGAAAAAAACAGAATCACAGGACATAACAAATCAGGCACAGATTTCGGCTGAGGTAGCAGCAAAAAATGAAATGCCGAAGGAAAAAGCCGGAGAAACAAACAAAGAAAAGAAAAATATGGGGATAAAGCTTCCTAAAAAGAAAGAAAAAAAGAAACAGGAAGAATTAAAGGAATACAAGCCTCAGAAATCATCCAGGCTGTTTGGTATCCGGAATAAGATCTATGTCTGCTTCCTGGTTCCTATTATCTTCATGGTGATCGTAGGGATTACTACCTATCATTATGCTTCAGAGGGCATGAGCGAGAAGTTCCAGGAATCTACCAAACAGACTTCCAGCATGGCTGTAAAATACCTGGATAACAGTTCTACTTACATACAGGCCGAAGGCATGAAGTATATGGTAGATAAAAACCTGGAAAGTTATACGCTGGGCATGATGAAAAATGATATTGTGGAGCAGGCAAATTACTGTAAGGATACCAGAGCGACGCTGGTCGCTGCCTTAGCCGCAAATAAATTTGTAAACAATATGCATTTTGTCACAAAGGCAGGAACCAAGATCATATCAACAGCAGATCCCAATTCCAATCATGACGGAATTTATGACGATTATGTTGCCGAAATGTCAGAGATCGCACCGGATGGCAAAAACATCTTAAAATGGGTGGATAAGCATCCCCTTCTGGACGAATATCTGGAGATGGACAGCAATGAATATTTCATGGCTTATCAGATCAACACAAATAGGAAATTTGCTTATATCGTCATTGATGTAAAAACATCGGCGCTGATGGATATTTTAAACGGAGATGATCTGGATTTCGGAGTTGGAAGCATTAACGCATTTGTGACGCCTTCCGGTAAGGAGCTTGTAAGTGAAAAGTTAGAAGAAGGAGAACAGAGCAGGCTTACAGAGGGAGAACCTGTTTTTGCAGATAAGGAGTTTTATTTAGAGAGCGTGAGCAGCGATGAGGCAAGCGGTTCCAAGGAAGTAACCTTCCAGGGACGGAAGTATATGTATGTGTATTCCAAGAGCCAGGTTTCCGGAATAACCTTCTGTACCTTAATTCCTATGAGCGTAATCACGGGACAGGCCGAGAGGATCAAAATGATCACGATCGTGCTTGTGATCGTTGCATGTATCATTGCTTTTGCAATAGGATCGGTGATTGCTTTTGGCATTCAGAAGAACATGAAGGGTCTTTCCAAGAAGCTTAATGAAGTAGCAAAGGGCGATCTGACGGTACAGGTAAAGGCGCATGGCAAGGATGAATTTCAGGATCTTGCAGGAACAGCAACTAACATGATTGCCAACAACAAGAAGCTTGTAGGAAAGCTGACCGGAACGGCGCAGCAGCTGGAAGTATCCGCAGAAAATGTAAGCGGAGCCTCCGAAAGCATCCATAATTATTCAAGCGATATTACCAAAGCCATTGATGAGATCAGCATGGGCATGGATAAGCAGGCCGAGCACGCCCAGGAATGTGTCAATAAGACGGGCGTTCTGTCAGATAAAATGAAAGATATGACAGAAATGATCAAGTCCGTTGAAGAAGTAATTGATAAGACGGAAAAGATGATCAAACAGGGTACTGAGATCGTGGAGGTTTTGTCTGATAAAGCAAAACAGACCTCTGATATTACAGCAAGGGTGGGAACCAGTATTGCAGCCCTGAAGGAACAGTCTGAAACGATCAATGATTTTGTACAGACGATCAGCGATATTTCCAAACAGACAAACCTTCTTTCCCTGAATGCTTCCATTGAGGCAGCCAGAGCCGGGGAGGCGGGAAGAGGATTTGCAGTTGTTGCAGAGGAGATCAGAAAACTGGCTGATGATTCCAACAAGGCAGCAGGAGAAATCAAGAATAATGTGGCTGTCATATCTGCTCAGACGGCAAGCAGCGTGGAAAGTGCAAAAGAAGCAGAATCCATGGTTGCAATACAGGAGCAGGCTGTTTCCCAGGTAATTGAAGTATTTGAGGGCATGAATAATCAGATCAAGACCCTGTTTACAAACCTGAAGGAAATTGCAGAAAATGCAGAATCCGTTGATAAGGATCGAAATGACACATTAGATGCTGTAGAGAATATTTCTGCGATCATTGAAGAAACAGCAAGCGGTTCAGCGTTAGTAAGAGAAATGGCAAATGAACTGCTCAGCAGTGTGGATAAGTTAAGTCAGACGGCACAAAATCTCAATGAAGATATGAATGGACTGAAGGCAGAGATTGCAGTATTTAAGATTAATTAAAAAGCAGAAATACAGAAGGCGGTATGCATGGAAAGCATACCGCCTTTGCTATGTGAAAATAAAAACTATGCCTCTGTCACAACCAGATCTGCATTGCCTGATAAGGAAATAACCGTGTCTTTTCCATCTATAACGGCGTCCTTTCCGGAAGCAGTCACATTGATCAGACGAATGGTGTATTCCTGACCAGAGGTAACCTGAATATGAATATCACTGCCTGATCTGGAAGCAGTAATGGAGATCTGTTCCTGGTTGTCCATTCCGTATACGATGCTGGATGCAGAATGTCCGTCCTTTAAAGCGTAAATTCTGATCTCAGCATGATCGCCATAGTCGTAATCCGGCCTGTCGTCATGCGCACCCATAACAACAATGGAGTTTTCCTTTACCATAAGAGGAATGCTCAGGTAACCATGCTTTTCTGTGATCCAGCCGGCCCCTTCTTTTTCTTCTCCCGTAAAGAAATCTGTCCAGGTTCCCTTAGGAAGATAGTATTCTGCAATGCTCTGGTCGTTAAAAATAGGAGCTACCAGAAGGTTATCGCCCAGCATATACTGCTTATCCACATAATGGCAGGTTTTATCCTCTGTGTATTCCAAAACCATACTTCTCATGGTAGGAACGCCTGACCTGGAAGTATCAATGGCCGTCTTATACAGATAAGGCATTAAGCTTGCTTTTAACCGGGTAAAAAATCTTACCACATCAACGGCCTCTTCATCATAAACCCAGGGCACGCGGTAGGAAGAGCTGCCGTGAAGCCTTGAGTGAGAAGAAAGAAGTCCAAATGCAACCCATCTCTTGTAAACATCAGCGGTAGAGGTACTTTCAAAACCGCCAATGTCATGAGCCCAGAAGCCAAATCCACTCATCAGAAGGGATAAACCACCGTGAAGACTTTCCTCCATGGACTCATAGTCTGACCAGCAGTCACCACCCCAGTGTACAGGGAATTTCTGTCCGCCTACGGTAGCGGAACGGGCAAAAAGAACGGCCTGTCCCTTTCCACGCTTGCGCTCCAGAAGATCAAATACGCATTTATTATACAGGTAGGTGTAAAGATTGTGCATCTTTACAGGATCAGAGCCATCAGAGTAGGCTACGTTTTCTGTAGGGATCCTTTCACCGAAATCTGTTTTAAAGCAGTCAACTCCCATATCCAGAAGGACTTCCAGCTTGTCCTGGAACCATTTGCAGGCTGCCGGATTGGTGAAGTCAACAATAGCCATGCCGGGCTGCCAGGCATCCCATTGCCAGACCTGGCCGTTGGTACGCTTGATCAGGTATCCGTTTTTCATACCTTCATCAAAAAGATAAGATTCCTGTCCAATATAAGGATTGATCCAGACACAGATATTCAGTCCCTTGGCCTTAATACGCTTTAACATTCCTGCAGGATCCGGGAAAACTCTGGAATCCCAAAGGAAATCAGACCAGTGGAATTCTTTCATCCAGAAGCAGTCAAAATGGAAGGTTCTTAACGGAATGCCTCTGTTTAACATACCGTCAACAAAACTCATAACGGTTTCTTCATCGTAATTGGTGGTGAAGGAAGTGGAAAGCCAAAGACCAAAGGTCCAGGGCGCCGGAAGTGAGGGCTTACCGGTAAGGTCTGTATAACGTGTCAGAACTTCCTTCATGGTAGGGCCGTTGATCAGGAAATAATCAAGATAACTTCCCTTTACAGAGAATTCTGTTCTGGTAACCATTTCTGTGGCGACCTCAAAGGAAACTCTTTCCGGATGGTTTACTAAAACGCCATATCCCTTATTGGTGATATAAAAAGGAATATTTTTGTAGGACTGTTCTGTACTGGTGCCGCCGTCCTCGTTCCAGATATCTACGCTTTGTCCATTTTTTACAAAAGGAGTAAAACGTTCTCCCATACCGTAAACGAGCTCTCCTACAGAAAGGGAAAGCATCTGGCGGATATAGGTATCTTCCCCATCCCCTTTATCGTAGGTATATCCCTTAAAATTCATTTTCATAAGAGCAAGGTCTTTTCCTGCGCTTTTTGTGATAACTTCATTGCCTCTCATATAGGTCATGGACCAGGTTTTCTTGGTAATGACAAGGGACATGGATCCGCTGGTAATCTTGATCTTTTCTTCATCATCTTCCACTTCAAGCGGAAGTTCTTCTGTAAGCTCCAGATCAAAAGCAGGGGTTTCCACGACCGCCCCCTTGAAATGATAAGTGCGAACCCGGAAAATATCCGGCGCCGGAGAGGTAATCTCCATAGTAAGGTTGATACAGCCTAAGGTATCACCTCTGGTAACAATGTGGATGGTAGGAGCAAGGAGAGTTACTTTGCGTTCTTCAATTTTGGTGAAGTATACCTCCTGAGGGGCAAAGCAGCTGCAGCCTTCCTTTTGCAGCCAACAACCGTTGCTGAATTTCATACATTTACCCAACCTTTCTTTTTATTTTGATCCTTATTTTACAGGTCATAACTGACCTTTTTGACTCCCCTTTATTATATCTGAAAAAGGGCTTCTTGCATACTACACTTTTTCTTGAGAGGACTCTTCTTTTATGATATAGGTATAAGTAAGGGAGAAAGACGCCGAAAGGAGAAGATATGATAGAAAACAGCAGAATAAACAAGATTTTATACGGTGGGGATTACAATCCGGAGCAGTGGCCGGAGGAGATCTGGGAGGAGGATATGCGCCTGTTTAAGCTGGCACATATTGACGAGGTGACAGTTAATGTGTTTAGCTGGGCTACCCTGCAGCCGGATGAGGATACTTATGATTTTTCCAAGCTGGATAAGATCATGGATATGGCCAGAAGCAATGGACTGAAGGTGTGCCTTGCCACCTCTACCGGAGCGCATCCCGCCTGGATGGCAAGAAAGCATCCTGATATTTTGCGCACAGAGCATAACGGCATTCAGAGAAAATTTGGCAGCAGGCATAATTCCTGTCCCAACTCCCATACCTATCGGAAATATTCGGCAGCATTGGCAAAGAAGCTGGCAAAACGGTACAGCCATTATGAAAATATTGTGGGATGGCATATTTCCAATGAGTTTGGCGGATTTTGTTATTGTGATAACTGTGAAAAGGCATTTCGGAAATGGCTGAAAAAGAAATATGGGACGATTGAAGAATTAAACAGAGCCTGGAACATGTCTTTCTGGGGACATACTCTCTATGATTTTGAGGATGTGGTGGTACCGGATCTGCGTTCAGAGGAATTTTTATGGGATGGATGTATCCGCACAAATTTCCAGGGGATTTCGCTGGACTATGCCAGATTTAATTCCGACAGCATGCTGGAATGCTTTCGGTTAGAGTATGACGCAGTGAAAAAGTATACTCCTGACGTGCCGGTAACGACAAATCTTATGGGAGCTTATAAATTACTTGATTATCAGAAATGGGCAAGACATATGGATTTTGTTTCCTGGGATAATTATCCTGCATATTGCTCCTATCCTGCACAGGCTTCCTTTAACCATGATCTTATGAGGGGAATCAAGCAGGGTAAGCCCTTTGCACTGATGGAACAAACCCCAAGTGTAAGCAACTGGCATATTTATTGTAAGCTGAAAAGACCGGGGGTAATGAGACTTTGGAGCTATCAGGCAGCGGCCCACGGCGCAGATACTATTTTGTTTTTCCAGATGAGAAGAAGCATCGGTGCCTGTGAAAAATACCATGGCGCAGTGATCGATCATGTAGGAAATGAAAATACAAGAGTGTTCCGGGAGATTACTGCTCTGGGAGAAGAGCTTGTAAAGATCGGCGATCAGACGCTGGGAGCACGGGCAAAGTCTAAGGCAGCCATTGTATTTGACTGGGATAACTGGTGGGCGGCAGAATATTCAGCAGGCCCCAGCAAGCTGATCAATTACCATGAGGAGGTTATGCAGTATTACCGCGCCTTAAATGAAAAAAATATCTCCGTGGATATTATAGGAGTAAAGGATGATCTGAAGGCCTATGAATTTGTGATCGCTCCCATGCTTTATATGTGCAAAGATGGGTTTGACGAAAAGATCCGTAAGTTTGTTAAAAAGGGCGGCACGTTCCTGACAACCTATTTCAGCGGTTATGTTGAGGATCATGATCTTGTGGTCACAGGAGGTTATCCCGGAAGACTGAAGGATATTCTGGGGATCTGGGTAGAGGAGTCTGACGCGCTGCCTGAGGGTGAGCATAATTCTTTTACCTATAAAGGACATACCTATCCGGCAGGACTTTTGTGTGATCTTCTTCATCTTCAGGGGGCAGAAAGTCTGGCTGCCTATGAAAGCGATTTTTATGAAGGAATGCCTGTTTTGACCAGAAATGAGTTTGGAAAAGGAAAGGCTTACTATGTGGCATCCCGGTCAGATCGTGAGTTTTATCAGAAATTCCTTCTGGATCTGTGCGCTGAGCTTTCCATCCTGCCTGTGGCAGAAACGCCGGAGGGAGTGGAAGCGGTGGAAAGGGAAAATGAAAAGGGCTCTTTCCTGTTCTTATTAAATCACAGAGAGGACGCCGCTGATGTCATACTGGAAAAAGGCGGAGTAGATATTCTGACCGACCGAAAATACGAAAAAGGAGAAAAGGTTCATCTGGAAAAGGCAGATGTAGCGATTATCCGGAGAGAAAGCAGTGCTAGTTCCTTTTAAACTGCATATTATAAAGCTCTGCGTAAATACCGTTTTTAGCAAGCAGCTCTTTGTGAGTTCCGCTTTCTGCAATGCCCTGTTCTGTTAAAACCAGGATTTTGCGGGCATTGCGGATGGTGGAAAGTCTGTGGGCAATCACAAAGGTGGTTCGGTTATGAGCCAGCTTTTCCAGGGAATCCTGTACAATTTTTTCACTCTCGTTATCCAGGGCAGAGGTGGCTTCATCAAAGATCAGGATAGGAGGATTTTTGAGAAAGACCCTTGCAATGGATAATCTCTGTTTTTGACCGCCGGAAAGCTTGATCCCTCTTTGTCCGATATAGGTATCATATCCATCCGGTAAATTCATAATAAACTCATGAGCATTGGCGTTTTGGGCAGCGGCAACAATTTCTGCGTCAGAAGCATCGGGACGGCCGTAGCGGATATTATCCATGACGCTTCCTGCAAAAAGATACACATCCTGCTGGACAATACCAATGTTTTCTCTAAGGCTTTTCAAGGTAAAATTCCGGATATCGGTTCCGTCCAACAAAATTCTGCCCTCTGAAACATCATAAAAGCGGGGAATAAGGCTGCACAAGGTGGACTTTCCCACGCCCGAGGTGCCTACAAGGGCAACATATTCTCCGGGAGACACATGAAGATTTAAGCCGGAAAGTACCATTTCGGAATGATCTTCGTAGTGGAAGGAAACATTTTCAAAGAGAATATCTCCTTTTGCCTGCTTTAAGACCACAGCGCCCGGGGCGTCTGTAATATCCGGCTGGATGCTTAACATTTCCAAAAATCTGGTATAGCCGGACATTCCATTTTGAAACTGCTCCGTAAAGTTGATCAGTTTTTTTACGGGCTCCGTAAAATTATTGATGTACAGTAAAAAGGTAACAAGGTCTGTAACATTTATCATGTTCTTTGTAATGAAAACAGCACTGACAGCAAGCACCAGCACGGTAATAAGGGTGGTAAAGGCTGTAAGGCCGGAATTATAAAGAGCCATGTATTTGTAATTTTCTTTTTTGCTTTCCAGAAAATTATCATTTCCGATCTTAAACTTTCCCATTTCTATTTCTTCGTTGGCAAAGGATTTTACAACACGGATGCCGGACAGGTTATCTTCGATCTGGGCATTGATGTCGGCAATCCGGGCCCTGTTCTTTACAAAGATCCGTTTCATCTTAATGTTAAAGTAATAAGCATAAATAAGCATGAGCGGTACCAGAGCAAAGGCGGCAAGGGCAAGCCTCCAGTTAATGAAAAGTAAAATGGAGAAGGATCCGATCAGCTTAATGATGGAAATAACAATATCCTCAGGGCCGTGATGGAAAAGCTCGCTGATCTCAAAGAGGTCATTGGTGACCCTGCTCATAAGCTGTCCCACCTTTTGATTGTCAAAAAAGCTGAAGGACAGCTTCTGGTAATGGCCAAAGATTTCCGTGCGCATGTCATATTCCATGCGGGCGCCCATCATATGTCCGTAGTTGGTAATAAAGTAATTACTGTAAAATTCCAAAATCACCAAAAAGAGCATGAGGATGACAAGGGACAGAATGGTGTGAAGGGCCGTCTTTGCATCCCAGTAAATTACATGGGTGGTGATATAGCGTACGATCAAAGGGATGATCAGGGTTACGGCAGCGGCAACAGTTGCAAAAAACATATCTGACCAGAACAGCTTCCGGTAGGGTTTATAATAAGAAAAAAATTTTTTCCAGTTTTGACGATCCATAAAAAAGACTCCTTTACGGGAAAATAATGATTACAGTTTCTACATGTTAGCACAACCGCGGAAAGGAAGCAAGAATTATGGCGGCAGGAAAAAAAGTATGATAAAATAATTTCAGGCCGCATAACCATGCAATGAGGAAAGAACGAATGAACTATATCGTACTGGATTTGGAATGGAATCAAAGTAATACCGGGGAGGAACCTGAGGTAAAGGAAATCCCTTTTGAAATCATAGATTTTGGGGCGATCATGTTAAATGAGAAAAGAGTCATGATCGATGAGTTCAATGAACTGGTCAAACCTGCTGTGTATCAGCATATGCATAGGATCACCAGTGATCTTGTCCACCTTCACATGAAAGATCTGCAAAAGGGAAGACCCTTTGTGGAGGTCATGAACCGGTTTCTGGAATGGTGCAGATCCGATTATCTGTTTTGTACCTGGGGTCCCTTAGATCTGTATGAGCTGCAAAGAAATATGCATTATTACCATATGGGAACTCTTTCGGATCATCCTATCCGTTTTCTGGATGTGCAGAAATTATTTTCCATTGCGTATGAGGATGGCAAGGCAAGAAGGAGTCTGGAATATGCCATTGATTTTTTAAAGCTGAAAAAGGACATTCCCTTTCACAGGGCCTTTAGCGACGCCTATTATACAGCGGGAGTTCTGGCAAATCTCCCGGAAAAAACACTGGAAAATTATTCCATAGATACCTACATTCTTCCCAGAAACCGACAGGAAGAGATCCATGTAGTGTTTGAACATTATGCAAAATATATTTCCAAGGAATTTCCCGATAAGCAGAAGGCTTTGGAAGATCGGGAAGTGATCAGCACAAAGTGTTATTTGTGCCACAGAAATATCAGAAGGAAGGTACGTTGGTTTTCCCCTAACGGAAAACATTATTACAGCGTTTCCTTTTGTCCCGTTCACGGCTATATGAAATCCAAGATACGGGTCAGAAAAAGCGAAGAGGACAAAGTTTATATTGTAAAAACATCTAAGTTCATTTCGCAAGAGGACTGTCAGAAGATCTTACAAAAACGGGATCACGCCAAAAAACATAAAAAAGCAAAAAAGGCTTAAAGGTCAAAATCTTTAAACCGGGAGGATGGGATATAAGGTCCGTCTTTCCGGTTTTTTCTTCTTTTGAGGGAGGATCTTTTCCGTCTTGGCCCGCGGCTTTCCAATATATTGTAATTAGTTATCACAGCGTGGATAACAAAAATGATGATAAAGATACCGGCAAGGATTAAAATGCAAAGAAGCACCAGCTTTACATTGACCACAACGACATTTTGTCCCTGAGCCTCCTGAGCAGCTATTTCATCCGCATTTTGTGTAAACTCATAGGAAAGAGAAGGCTGGCCGGTCAGATCTACCGTGGCGGTTCCCACATAAGCTCCATGATAGGAATAGTTGATCCTGGCTATCTGATCTTCTTCCTTTGTATCATAGGAAATTTCAGAATCAAGCTCTGAAAAAACAGCGGTTTTGGGCATGATCAGATAGCTGTCCTTATTAAGGGACAAAATGGGATTGGAATTTCCGAACACATCGCTGGAGGTATTAAAGAAATTGGAATTTTGAATGGTATAATGAGTTTCATTTTCTGCAACATTGGCAACGGAAAAGTTGGCAAAGCCATAGTCCAAAAGCTTGACCGTGTCATAAAACTGCTCCGGAGACTCCTCCTTCATAACAACGCAGATCAGTTTCATTCCGTTTTGTTCTGCACAGGTAACCAGAGTCTGCCTGGCCTCTTCTGTATAGCCTGTCTTGCCGCCTTTTATTCCTTCGTAGGGAATTTCCCCTGTAATGAGCTGATGCTTATTGCGTACCACAAAATCATCGGGCTGGGTAGACGTAGCCGTGAAATGATGTGAGGCAGTATTTCCTATTTTAGATAAAATTTCATTTTGGAAAAAGGCCTTGGCGATCAGGGCAAGGTCATAAGGAGAGGTGTAATGTTCTTCGCTGTATAAGCCGTGGGCATTTACGAAATGAGTGTTTTTACAGCCAAGCTCACTAGCCCTCTGGTTCATCTTTTCCGCAAAGGCGTCCATGGAACCTGCTACATGCTCTGCTACAGCATTTGCAACCTCATTGGCAGAGGCTACAAGGATCCCATAAAGGCATTCCTCCAAAGTCATGGCCTGTCCTTCGTCAATACCAATATTGGAGCTGCCGGGTTCCAGTGCAAAAACGGCTTCGTGAGAAAAAGACACCACTTCATCCAATTCACAATTTTCTACGGCAAGAAGACAGGTCATCAGCTTTGTGGTGCTGGCGGGATAAAGCTTTTCATTTATATTTTTGGCATAGAGAATAACACCGGTGTTGGCTTCCAGCAAGATAGCGCCTTCTGCACCGATGGCGGGCCCTGCCGGCCAGTTTTTAATCTGGTTAGTCTGAATGGGCAGGGTTTTACGCTCTTCTGCAGCTGCCAGATAATCCTCCGACGAATCGGGCGCAGCAAAAACAGGGAGGCTGAATGTGCAAAAGCAGATCAGAAGGGTCATGATATAAGATAAAGTTTTTAATAGCGGTCTTTGAAAAGTCATGATGATTCCTATTTCCTTATAAAGGTGTATGCATTTATCATACACTATTTTGGTTTAAAACCAAATAAAATTTGCACAAAAAATAATGCTGTTAAAATTGCGTAAAGGATTTGACAATCAGATTGAAAGAGGTTATTATGAGGAATAAAATCACAATGTTCATAGGGGAGCACCGATTGACCAAGAACGGCATCTGGTGTTTTTTCTATGTAAGAGAGAAAGAAACGAGGAGGCAAAAGCAATGGCAGCACAAATTTTAGCAGTGGTAATCTTTTTGGTTATGTTCCTGCTTATTGTGACAGAAAAACTGGAGCGTCACATCGTAACGCTGCTGTGCGGACTTTTAACACTGGTTCTGGTATTTGGTGTATGTATGCACAGCACAAGCGCGATCATTAACACTCTCAATTTTAAAGAGATTTTTACGGCGCAGTTCTGGTACACAACACAGGAATCTGCAGAAGCATCCAGTGGCATCAACTGGGCAACGATTATTTTTATTGCCGGTATGATGATCATGGTGGAAGGTATGGGACATGTGGGATTTTTCAGATGGCTTTGCATGAAGATCGCAAAGCTGGTTCATTTTAAGCCCATTCCGATTTTTATCACCTTCATGCTGATGTCCAGTGTTCTGGCAATGTTTATTGACAGTATTACCGTTATTCTGTTTTTGGCAGCAGTAACTGTAGAACTGGCACAGTTACTGAAATTTAATCCGGTTCCTATGATCCTTGCAGAGATTTTCTGTGCAAATCTGGGTGGATCGGCAACCATGTGCGGAGATCCCCCGAATATTATTATCGGAACATCCCTTGGTTATTCCTTTGGTGACTTTATTGCAAATACCGGTTTGATGGCAGGCATCAGTCTGGTTCTGGCTATCGTATATTTCTACCTTATTTTCCACAAGGAACTGAGAAGCTCTGCGGCAATCGATGCAGCAAGCTGTCCGGATCCCAAGGATGCTATTACCGATCAGAAGGGCTTTGTCATCAGCAGCATTATTTTCCTGTGTGCAGTTGTTATGCTGGTAACGCATGCACAGACCGGTCTTACGGTAGCGTTTATCGGAACCTTTATTGCTATCGTAACGCTGATCACTTCCGGTAAAAATGCTTTGACCCTGCTTAAAAAGCTGGATTATAAGACACTGTTATTCTTTGTAGGTCTGTTTGTAGTAGTTGGCGGACTGGAGCAGACAGGTATTCTGGAACTGATCGCCGGTTTCATCGGAAAGATCAGTGGAGGAAACGTGGCAGTGATGGTTGCCATCATTATCTGGATCTCTGCAGTTGCCAGCGCCTTTATTGATAATATTCCTTTTGCAGCAACCATGATCCCGGTAATCAAGACCCTTGCAGCAACCCAAGGAGTAGATTTGGAAATGCTGGCATGGACTCTTTCCATGGGAACAGATATCGGCGGGAGCGCAACTCCTATCGGAGCATCTGCAAATGTAGTAGGTACTGCCGTAGCAGCAAAGGAAGGCTATCCGGTCGGATGGGGCAAATATTGCAAGGCAATGGCACCTGCAACCGTAATGGTAGTTTTGGTCTGCATGCTGTTTATTTTTGCAAGATACCTGTAAAATTTTTGCAAAAAATGTTATGATAAAAGAAAAGAAAAGGAAAGGAGTATGGTCGCATAATGGGAAAACAACTTATTATATCTGTAGGCCGTGAATTTGGAAGCGGTGGACATGAGATAGCGGAAATGCTCGCCAAGAAATTTGATTTAAAACTGTATGATAAAAATCTTCTGCAGAACATTGCGCAGGAAAAGGAAGTAGATGCGCAGAACATAGAAAAATATGATGAAGTACCCAGAAATATGTTATTTTCAAGGACAGTAAAGGGTTACTCCAACTCTATGGAAGAGAATGTGGCACAGATGCAGTTTGATTACTTAAAGAGAAAAGCAAAAGAAGGCGAGTCTTTTGTTGTAGTCGGACGTTGCTCTGAAGTGATTTTAAAGGATAATCCTGCACTGATCTCCATTTTTGTTGGAGGGGACTATGACAGCAAGGTGGAAAGGATCATGAGAGTTTATAAGATGTCCAGATCCGAGGCAGAGATCTTTATGGCCCGTCAGAACAAAAAGAGAAAGGGTTATCATAATTATTACTGCAAAGAAAAGTGGGGAGACTCCCGTAATTATGATATTACCGTCAACAGCAGCAAGCTTGGAGAAGCAGAAACCGCAGAGCTGTTAGTGGATTATATCAATAAGAGACAAAACGCCAGATAAACAGGCGGCAGTAAATTTAAAGCACCGTGAATGTGATTTTTCTATACATTCACGGTGTTTTTCGGTATAATGATATGAGCTTAAACACATGTTTTTTTGGAAATGAGGAATAAAATGAGACTGCGCAATGTTCAGGGGTCAAGAGATGTAATTGCTCAAAGCCCTTTTGTCATTCATAACCCGGAAGAAGTAAAGGGAAAATGGAAAGAGGTTTTTGGAAATGAGCATCCGATCAGAATAGAGATCGGCATGGGGAAAGGAAAATTTCTTCACGAGATGGCCCGGCAAAATCCACAGATCAATTATATCGGCATTGAGAAATATTCCAGCGTGCTGATCAGAGCGCTGCAGAAGATGGAGGAGGATACTCTTTTCAATCTTCTTTTTATCCGAATGGATGCAGAGGATATTGAGGAGGTATTTGCAAAGGAAGAGGTGGACAGGATCTATCTGAATTTTTCAGATCCCTGGCCCAAAGACCGACATGCAAAAAGGAGGCTTCCTTCAAGAGAGTTTTTAAAGCGTTATGACAGCTTCTTAAAGAAGGATGGACTTCTGGAATTTAAAACAGATAATCGGGATCTCTTTACGTTTGCACTGGAAGAACTGCCCTTTGCAGGCTGGAAGGCCGTGCAGATCACTTATGACCTGCATCACAACGAAGAAATGGCAGCAGGGAACATTATGACGGAATATGAAGAAAAATTTTCTTCAAAAGGCAATCCTATTTGTAAATATGTGATCATGAGATAGGCAATAATGTAATAAGAAAGTGCAAATGGGCACGGGAAGGAGAAAGATTGAAAAATAAAATTTTTCAATCGCGAGATTTGTGTCTGCGCGCACTTGACACAAACTTGGTATGCGCAAAAAGCGTGTGCAGAAATGAGGGAAAATATGGAGATTAAGATAACAGATGCAAATTTTGAGGAAGAAGTAATAAAAAGCGGCATTCCGGTACTGGTAGATTTTTATGCAGACTGGTGCGGCCCCTGCAAAATGATGGCGCCCTTGGTTTCTGAGATGGCGAAGAAGTATGAAGGCAGATGCAAGGTGGGAAAGTGCAATGTAGATGAAAACCCTAAAACAGCAGAAAAATTCCGCATAATGTCTATCCCTACCTTTCTTTTGTTTAAAGAGGGCGCTGCCGTACAGACAGCAGTAGGAGGAATGTCAAAGGCTGAGCTGGAGGCAAAGATTGACCAGGTACTTAGCTGAAGCGAATGTGAAAAATTCATTGACATTTTGCAGTAAAAATTGTAAGATGAAAAATGTCGTATGAATTATTCATAGCGATCGGCGTGTGGCTCAGCTTGGTAGAGCGCTACGTTCGGGACGTAGAGGTCGCAAGTTCGAATCTTGTCACGCCGATGAAGCCAAAACAGCTTTTCACTTTTTGTGAAAGGCTGTTTTTATATTCTTTTCGTTTCTTCTTTAAAAGGGTGGATTACAGGCAGAAGGTTTTATGCTATACTATACAGGAATCATTCCCGGAAGAAAGGAGCGTGGATCTGATGGAAGAAAACAAAGAAAAAGATCAATCTGATTTTATGAAAGAAACCATTAAGCAGCGTCCTTTAAATCGGAAAAAGTTGGTAAGAAGGACATTAATCACTGCTGCCATGGCAGTGATCTTCGGCTTGGTAGCGTGCGTTACATTTCTGTTTTTGGAACCGGTCATCAGCAACAGGCTTTATCCGGAGGAGGAACCGGAACAGATCGTTTTTGAAGAGGAATCAAAGGAAAATGAAATTCTGCCCGAGGATATGATCGCAGATGACTCGCAGATGCAGACAGAGCCCACTGAACCTCCGGTGATGGTGGACGAACAGATTGCCCAGGCGCTTTCTGAGATGAAGCTGGGAGCAGAGGATTATCTTTCCTTAATGAATGGGTTATCTTCGGTGGCCAAAGAGGTTCAGAATTCTGTTGTGAATGTTGTGGGAGTGACCTCAGATGTAAGCTGGCTGGTAAATGAATATGAAAATGAAGGTGTGGTTTCCGGTGTTGTTGTTGCGGATAACGGCAGGGAGCTTCTGATCCTGGCTAACATCAGCACTATTTTGGATGCAGAATCCCTGAAGGTGATCTTTGCAGATGAAAATGAATATGAGGCCTCCATAAAAAGGATGGATCATAATACGGGCTATGCCGTTTTAGCGATTTCCAAGGATACCATGAAGTCAGGAACCTTATCTATGGCGAAAGCCGTTTCCCTTGGAACGTCAGGGGGCAGCAGTCTTGTGGGAGTGTCAGTGATCGCTATCGGAAGACCCATGGGAACAGATGGATCTATGTGCTATGGCATGATCACTTCCGTTTCGGGTAATGTGGAGCTTCCTGACTCCAGTTATAAATATATGACCACAGATATTTACGGAAGCAGCAGCGCCAGCGGGATCCTGATTAATTTAAGGGGTCAGGTGCTTGGAATGATCGATATGACCTATAATGCGCCTGATATGAAGAATATTATCAGCGCCATCGGAATTTCCGATCTGAAAAAGGTTATGGAAAGCCTGTCCAATGATAAGGATATTGCTTATTTCGGCGTTTATGGAGTGGATGTGACCGGAGAGGCAAATGAAGAAATGCAGGTGCCTTACGGCGCTTATATTACAGAGATCGATATGGACTCTCCTGCGATGACAGCAGGGATCCAGAGTGGTGATGTGATTGTCATGATCGATGAGACGGAGATCACAAACTATCAGGATCTGGTGAAAACATTATTTTTCTATGAGCCGGAGGATGAGGTGAAGATCACTTTTATGCGTCAGGGACCGGATGGCTATACGGAAATGGAAACAGATGCAGTGCTTGGAATAAAAAAGTAAAAAGAGGAGAATGGCATGAAATATATTAAGGATTATAAAGACGGTGACAGAGTATTTGACATTTATCTTTGCAAGCATAAGCTGTCAGCCATGACCAAAAACGGAAAGCCCTATGAGAGCCTTATCCTGCAGGATAAGACGGGAACTGTGGATGCGAAGATCTGGGATCCTAACAGTGCGGGGATAGCCGATTTTGACACCCTTGATTATATCGAGGTGTATGGCGAGGTAACGAGCTTTCAGGGAGCCCTGCAGGTGAATGTGAAAAGGATCCGGAAATGCCAGGAGGATGAGTTTGATCCTGTCGACTATCTTCCGGTAAGTAAATATCCGATAGAGGGCATGTATCAGGAGCTTCTCGGCTACATAAATAAAGTGGAAAATAAGTATTTGAAGGAACTGTTAAACTCCTTTTTTGTGGAAGATACAGAGTTTATAAATGCTTTTAAAAAATCTTCGGCAGCAAAAACCGTACACCATGGTTTTGTAGGAGGTCTTTTGCAGCATACCTTAAGTGTGGTAAAGCTCTGTGATTATTATTGCACCGCCTATGAGCGCCTGAATAAGGATCTGCTGATCACAGCGGCCATTTGCCATGATATTGGAAAAATAAAGGAAATTTCCCCTTTCCCGCAAAATGATTACACGGATGCAGGACAGTTTTTGGGACACATTGTGATCGGTACGGAGATGGTAGGTGAGAAGATCCGTCATATCCAGGGATTTCCGGCAATCCTGGAAGGAGAATTAAAGCACTGTATTCTGGCCCATCACGGGGAATATGAATTTGGTTCTCCCAAGAAACCAGCGATCATGGAGGCTGTTGCACTTAATTTTGCAGATAATACTGATGCAAAGATGCAGACCTTTACAGAGCTGTTGGATAACACAACAGAAACGGGATGGCTTGGATTTAATCGTTTGTTTGATTCCAATGTGAGAGGCACCAGGCTGGAGTAGTGTTGGCGCCGTGTCATATCCGGGATTGGAGCTGTCATTTCCAAGATATGCAGCATCTTTGGAATGAGAATTAAAATGAGGATGAAAATGAATTTCGAGAAAAATCAGTTGATCACAGTTGATATTGTAGATATGACTTCAGAGGGAGAAGGATTAGGGAAGCTTGACGGCTTCCCCTTCTTTGTTAAGGACACCGTCATCGGAGACCAGGCTCTGGTCCGTATCGTAAAGCTGAAAAAGAATTACGGTTATGGAAGACTGGAAAAAGTTATCCGGCCCGCCTCCTGCCGCAGGGAGCCAAAATGCAGTTTTCATAAATCCTGCGGAGGCTGTCAGATCCAGGCCATGAGCTATGAAAGCCAGCTTACGTTCAAGCAGACGAAGGTCAAAAATAATCTGATCCGCATAGGGGGATTTGAGGAAGAAAAAATAAATGCTGTCTTAGAACCTATCGTAGGGATGGAAGAGCCCTTCGGCTATAGAAATAAAGCTCAATATCCTATAGGAAAGGACAAAAACGGAAATCCTGTAGCAGGCTTTTATGCAGGAAGGACCCACAGCATCATTGCAAATACAGATTGTCTTCTGGGAACTGTGGAAAACAGGGAAATCTTAGAGAAGGTGCTTGCCTACATGAAGGAGGAAGGGATTGCTCCTTATGATGAGGAAAGCGGAAAGGGCCTTATCCGGCATGTTCTGATCCGAAAGGGCTTTGCCAGCGGAGAGCTTATGGTCTGTCTGATCGTCAATCAGAAGGGAAGGAATGGGATTTATCTCAAAAACCAGGATAAACTGATCTCCTCTCTCAGTCATATTAAAGGCATGACCAGTATTTCTGTGAGTGTGAACTGTGACAGAACGAATGTGATCATGGGAAAGGAAATCCATACGATCTGGGGAAAAGATACCATTTCTGATACGATATTTATCAGAAATCCTGAGAAAGGTTTTGCTCCTACGGAAAAGGGAATTACCTTTGCCATTTCCCCGCGTTCCTTTTATCAGGTAAATCCTGTGCAGACGGAGAAGCTTTATAGTCTGGCTCTTTCCTTTGCAGGTCTCACGGGAGCAGAAACGGTATGGGATCTGTACTGCGGTATTGGAACCATTTCCCTGTTTCTGGCGGGCAATGCCAAAAAGGTTTATGGAGTCGAGGTAATTCCCCAGGCAATCGAAGACGCCAGGGTCAATGCCACAAGAAACGGCATTACCAATGCGGAGTTTTTTGTAGGAAAAGCGGAAGAGGTTTTGCCTGAAAAATACGAAAAAGAAGGGATCTATGCAGATGTGATCGTAGTGGATCCGCCCAGAAAGGGCTGTGATGAAGACTGCCTTGCAACCATGCTGCAGATGGCCCCGGAAAGGATCGTCTATGTAAGCTGCGACAGCGCTACCCTTGCAAGAGATCTGAAATATTTATGTCAGGGAGGATACGAGATCAAGCGGATCAGGCCGGTAGATATGTTTCCCATGACGGTGCATGTGGAGACGGTTGTTTTGATGTCAAGGGTGGAAGGAAAATAGCCGCGAAAGCCCGCTAATACTGCGATTTTTGGGCGAACGAGCAAATTGGGCATCGGGCAGATAAAACGCTCCTCGGTAACTTATCCAAGGGCAATCTGGCTCAAAAAGTGTGAGAGTTGAGTTGCCACGATAGATGTCACTATGTTGAGTTGCCGAGTTAGATGCTGGATAGTTGTGGCTATGAGATAGATGTCAAGGCCATAGGCCGGACAATTTGGAGGTGAAAAGGTGAAACGCTGCATTGTAGCAACCGATATAGTCGCTTAATAGATATCAAGACATGGAGGATTATGAAATGACTATATCGGAGAACAAAATATACCCGCGAACAGGTGATACCCAAACGGTATATTTGAAAAATGTAATCACGGAATCTGGCATAGAGATTGGTGACTACACAATGTATAACGACTTTGTGAATGATCCACGGGATTTTGAGAAGAACAATGTTCTGTATCGCTATCCGATTAACGGTGATAAGCTGAAGGTAGGTAAATTCTGCTCGATTGCCTGCGGAGCAAAGTTCCTGTTTACCAGTGCGAATCACACAATCCGATGCGCTGCTCGGCAAGCTGTTTGAGGTGATCGGTTATGCTCGCTGAAGCAGCCGGTGTTTCGAAGATTATCATTGCCTGTGGCAGAACGGATCTTCGAAAGGGAATCGATGGTCTCGCACAACTGATTGGAACTAAGTACGACATGAATCCGTTTGAGAAAAATGTACTTTTTCTTTTCTGTGGCGGACGCGGAGACCGGATCAAAGGACTCTTGTGGGAGGGCAATGGATTTTTGCTTTTATACAAGAGACTGGAAGACGGCTCCTTCTCATGGCCCCGTACTCCGGAGGAAGCAATGCAGCTTACCCATGAGCAGTACGAAATGCTTATGATGGGACTGAATCCTGTCCGGCCTAAAATAAGAGAGGTCAATCCTCAAAAGATATTTTAGTTTTGTGCAAAACAGAGATTTTTTTGCCGGTATTTTTCCTATAAATATTTCGCTTGTACGCTCTGGCAGAACCGGTAACAGGGCATCTTAAGGTTGCATATGAGCGATATAGATATATTTTTGAACCTTGAAAACTCTATATTTCCTTGTCGTATATGCGTCATATACAGCGCCACATCCATAGGCAGAATGACGAAAGCGGACATCCCTCTGATTGGCTTATTTTCGCCCTTTACTGTATAATAGTAATCAGTAAAGGAGTTTTCAGATGAGTCAGAAACATACGCTGGATGAACTGAATAACTTAAGCCGCGAAGAACTCATTACCATGGTGCTCATGATGCAGGGACAGCTTGATACGTTGAATGACAACATCGAGAAGCTGATCGAACAGGTGCGCCTTGCAAACAGTTACCGTTTTGGTAAGAGCTCCGAAAAGCTGAGTGTTATCGAAGGACAGATGTCGTTCTTCGATGAAGCGGATGCCATGTATGATAATTCTATGGTCGAACCGGAAGCTGACGAGGTTATCTCCGTAAGAAAGAAGAAAGCCAAAGGTCAGAGGGAACTCGATTTGAAAGAATTTCCGGTTGATGTCATACCAACCCACAGTGTTTCCGAAGAAGAGCTTGATGCATTCTTTGGAAAAGGGAACTGGAGAAAAATGCCGGATGAAACCTACAAACGCCTTCGGCACGAACCGGAATCCTGGACAGTGGAACTGCATACCGTAGAAGTCTATGTCGGTACAGACGGTGACCATCAGGATGAATTCCTGAGAGGAAAACGGCCCAAGGATCTTCTTCGAAACAGCATTGTTACACCATCATTACTGGCTTCTATCTTAAATGTCAAATATGTCAATTCTTCAGCACTCAATCGAGTGGCACAGGAGTTTGAAAGAAACGGTGTAAACATTTCAAAACAAACAATGTCGAACTGGATCGTTAAATGTGCTGATAAGTATTTTGCTCCTTTTGTAGAACGTATGAAACAGGAACTGTTAAAGCTGCCGGTCACCCAGTCAGACGAAACACCGACCCAGGTCATTGAAGACAGCGACCACCCTAATACAAAGTGTTACATGTGGGTGCACCGCTCCGGTGAGCTGCACACGGAACGACCGATTGTAATCTACGAATACCAGAAAGGGCGTGATCATCATATCCCGCTGGAATTCTATAAAGACTACAAGGGCGTCCTTGTTACGGACGGGCTCAGTCAGTATCATCTGGTTGATAAAAAACTGCCGGATGTTACAAATGCGAATTGCTGGGCCCATGCAAGACGAGATTATGCCGATGCAATCAAAGCAGCTGATAAAAGTAATCCGGCCACGCTGAAAAACTCTATTGCACATCAGGCTCTGGAGTGGATTGCAAAGTTCTATGAAGAAGATGGTAAATTAAAGGATTTACCACCTCAGGAACGTCTTCAAAAGCGACAGCTGATCATCAAACCGCTTGTTGAGGACTATTTTGCGTGGGTAAAAGAAATACTCTCCGATACAACGGTACTTCCAAAGGGCAAAACAGCCGATGGGTTGAAATACAGTCTGAATCAGGAAAAATACCTGAAAGTATTTCTTGATAATCCGGATGTTCCGATTGATAATTCGGCTTCAGAGCGTGCCATCCGAACGTTTTGTCTGGGCAAAAAGAACTGGATGTTCCATAATACTGCGAATGGTGCCAATTCAAGTGCACTGGTTTATAGTATTTCGGAAACCGCAAAGCTTAATAATCTTCGTCCGTATTACTACTTCAGATATATACTCACAGAGTTACCAAAACACTGTGACAAAAAAGGAAATATAGATCCTACAAAGCTGGATTACCTAATGCCATGGTCAGAAAGCCTTCCGGAAGAATGCAGGAAACCACGCCGCTCATAAACCAGCGGCGTTTACTTTAGCGGCAAGCGTATGGTTTGACGTTTACCTTCTCCGTTTCTGGGAGTGGATGATGTGCGGTGGTTTGGAAAACAGTTGGGAAGTCTTTCGGATTTTATCAGCTTGAATAAGCAGCTTTTTGATTATATCAGTGAAGAGGATGTGTATGCTTATGGAACAGAATTTCAGGTTCCGGTTGGTTTCATTTCCGGGTCATGTGACTGGGTTACGCCGGTGAAATATACGGAGGATTATTATAACGCCATTACAGCACCACGGAAGGAAATGCAGTTGATCGAAGGCTGGGGGCATACTGTTCCGCAGGAAAATCCGGAAGAGTTTGCGGATACATTGAAGAAGATGTTGAAAGATCTTGTGGGAGAAACGAATTAAAAATAAAAAGGAGGGTTACCCAACGCAAATTTACGTTAATGTAAAGGCCAGATGTGATGGCGATGGAACCAAGGAAAGACCATTCAAAAGAATTAATGACGCAGCCCGGATTGCGATGCTCGGAGATGAAGTGCTCGTTATGCCGGGAGTTTATCGGGAGTATGTGAATCCCGTTCATGGAGGAACCAGAGAAAACAGGATTGTTTACCGGTCGGTAGAGCCTCTTGGAGCAGTCATCAGTGGCGCGGAAGAGGTGAAAGACTGGGAACCGTATTCCGGAAATGTTTGGGTGACGCGAATTCCGAATGGGGTATTTAACGGATATAATCCTTATACGACGCCGGTTTATGGCGATTGGTATTTTGCAAAAGAGGAACGGCACACGGGATGTGTTTACCTGAATGATAAAGCGTTATATGAAGCCCTGACACTGGAAGAGTGTGAGAAAGGCGAAATTTATAAGCCCTCCTGGGATCAGGAATGGTCGGTGTACAAATGGTATGCCGTTCAGGACGGGGAAGAAACGGTGATTTATGCGAACTTCCAGGGAAAAGATCCGAGGAAAGAAAAGGTTGAGATCAACGTCCGCAGGGAGTGTTTTATGCCTAGTGAAGAGCATGTGGATTTCATCACCCTGTCCGGCTTTTATATTGAAAAAGCAGCTACGACCTGGGCACCGCCGGCAGCTTATCAGGATGGTATGGTTGGTCCGCATTGGGCCTATGGATGGATCATTGAGGACTGTGAAATCGTCAACAGTAAGTGCTGTGGAATTTCCCTTGGCAAATATTATGATGCAGAAAATGATCATTACTTTACCCGTAAGCATGTAAAAAGTCCGACTCAGATGGAACGTGACGCGGTATGCCGTGGCCAGTATCATGGATGGTTAAAGGAAAAGGTCGGTTCCCACATCATTCGGAGATGCAACATTCATGACTGTCAGCAGACCGGTATTGTAGGAAGAATGGGATGCGTATTTTCAACGATTGAAGATAATCACATTCATCACATTAACAATATGATGGAACTCGGCGGGGCAGAGATTTCCGGTATTAAGCTGCATGCGGCAATTGATGTTGTAATTCGCAGAAACCATATCCATCACAGCACGATGGGAATCTGGCTGGACTGGGAAGCACAGGGAGCACGGATTTCCCAGAATCTGCTCCATGACAATGATGTTCCGGAAGGCTCAACAAAGCTGGAAGGTGGAATGGAAAGTCAGGATATTTTCGTGGAAGTTGGTCATGGACCTACCTTAATTGATAACAATATTATGTTGTCACGCTATGGACTTCGTGTGGCAACCGAGGGTGTTGCCATGGTACATAACCTGATTCTTGGAGCATTCACCATGGTCGGTTCCGGTGTGGATAACTGGGTAGACGGAAGAGAACAGCGCAGATATACGCCGTATCATATCCGCCACAGGACAGAGGTTGCAGGAATGATGACAATTCTGCACGGGGACAATCGTTTTTATAACAACATTTTTGTACAGGGACATCCCATTACGAATGAGGAGCCGAAGGAATCCCCGTTCCATCAGCAGGTTGGTACGCATGTATGGGACGAATATCCGGCTTATAAGGAGTGGATTGCGAAATTTGACATGGAAGAAGAAAAGCCGGATATGGGCAAGCTCGAACCGGCGCACTTCGGTCATCTTCCGGTCTGGGCAGACGGCAATGTTTATCTTGCCGGGGCAAGGGCATGGAAGAAGGAAAAGCATAATCTGGTGAAAGATGATGCGGATGTTCAGATCGAACTGGTGGAAGAGGATGGACAGTACAGGCTATTCACCAATCTGTACGATTATCTGGATGGATTTACCACAGGAATTATCAACAGCGATGTCCTGGGCAAGGCATTTGAACCGGAACAGCGGTTTGAGGAACGGGATGGATCCGATATTGTATTCCAGAGCGATTATCTGGGTAATCATCGTGGCGTTTCTACGATTCCGGGACCTTTTGCAGATGTGAAGGAACTGGACGAAGTGATCTGGATTGATTAATGTGTATACCGCATCGGATATTTTTATCCGATGCGGTATTTGCTATAATGTAATGAGTAAAAAGGCATAATGAAGGACTATTTGAGAAGGAGACAAGAATATTATGGATTTTTTCAGTTCGCAGAAAATAACGAATCATATTACAAGGATTTACCTTCCGGGGGATGTTCAGGCATATCTTGTGGAGGGAATGGATAAGTCGGTTCTTATTGACACCGGCTGTGGTATAGGTGACCTCAAAGCCTATGTGGCAACACTTACCGGCAAGCCGATTACGGTTCTGCTTACACACGGACATCTCGACCATGCACCCGGAGCCGTACAGTTTGACACGGTATACATGAATTTGGCAGATTGTGGGATTTATGCAGCTCATGATCTGATCCAGCAGAGAATTGACTATGTAGAAACCACCTCTTTTGCCGGAAAATATAGAAGAGAAGATCTGCTCCCGGAAAATAGTGCTGATGCATTTCTGGATCTGCAGGATGGCATGCGTTTTGATCTTGGAGGACTTCATATTACGGCATATGCCTGTCCTGGGCATACACCTAGCTCCATGGCATTTTTAATAGAAGAGGACAGAATGCTTCTTTTGGGAGATTCCTGTAATCCATTTACGTTTTTGTTTGACATTACCAGTCTTGGGGTTTCCTCATATGAGAATAGCCTGAAAAGCCTGTTGGCAAAGGTGGAAGGGAGCTATGATGATGTGCTTTTATCCCATGAAGCAGGCGGCATACCGTCTATCAATATGATTCAGGATAATATTGCAGTCTGCGAAGCAATTAAAGAGGGGAAGACAGATAATATCCCTTATGAGTTTATGGGAAGGAAGGCTTTTCTTGCTTTTAAACAAGGTGCCCAGAATGAATATGGACAGATCAGGGGAAATATCGTTTACAATCCGGATCGTATTAATGAATAATCATTCTGAAACAGGAGATAAAAGCCGTGGGAGAAATGCTTACGCTCCAGGTCACCATCTTTTCGGTGATGGCAATAGGGTTTTTGCTAAAGAAAATGAAACTGATTTCAGCCAAGGGACAAAAGGAGATTACCGATCTGGTCATTAACCTGATTCTCCCGGCGAACATCATTACCAGTTTTATGACAGAAATCAGCACGGACACCATTTCTGACTGTGCGTGGATTGCGGTGATTTCTATTGGCATACAGCTTATAGCACTGTTTTATGGTAATCTCTTTTTTCATAAAGAAAATGAGAACCGGCTGAAATGTCTGAAATATGCCATTATCTGCTCCAATGCCGGATTCCTTGGAAATCCGGTTGCGGAGGGAGTATTCGGTCCGGTCGGTCTGATGCTTGCCAGTGTGTATCTGATTCCGCAGCGTATCATGATGTGGTCCGAAGGAATTGCTATTTTCTCCGGGGTATCCGATAAGAAGGCAACCCTGAAAAAGGTGGTGACGCATCCATGTGTACTTGCCTGTTTTATTGGTTTTATTCTGATGGTTGGACAGATTAAATTACCGGCTGTGATTCTGACTCCGGTTCAGACGCTTGGCAGATGCAACACGGCTCTTTCCATGATGGTGATCGGAATGATCCTTGCAGATATTGATGTAAAAACAATCCTCGACAAAACCGTGATCCGCTATACGATTCACCGTCTCGTCATCATTCCAATCATGGTATACCTGGTATGCCGGCTTCTTCCTGTCAGCAGACTGGTCTGTGGAGTCAGCGTGCTTCTTGCAGCAATGCCTGCCGGTGCAACGACCAGTATGCTCGCCGCGAAGTATGACCGTGATCCGGAATTTGCCACGAAACTGGTGGTGTTCTCAACACTGTGTTCCATTCCGGCAATTATGATCTGGAGCAGTGTGCTGATGTAATGAGCGGTAAGTACAATTATCAATGCAGATCCTGTCAGCAAAGGCAATTTTAAATGGATTTTACAGCACAATTTTGTGTACTGAAAAGCTACGAAAAAGAAAAGAATAAAAATAGTTCGGAATAGTTAATGAATGAAATGGAACCGTCTGATGCAGGAGACTGTGGAGGACGGTTCTTTTTTCAGTTTTCAAGGTGCTGATTTCGAAGTTAAGACAGCTCATGAAATAAGATAGAGCTAACAACATACCAAAGTAAATCAAAATGTTATCAAAGAGGAAATGATTTTTTGCAGGTGCTCTGTTTGAGCAGGAAGGAGTTCTTATGAGTGAATATAATCATGAAAATCGGTGCCATGAATGTGATGCAACAGGAGGCCACCACTACCCGGGATGTACGTATGAGGGGACGGAAGGAAATTATAGATATTCATCGGGTTCAGGGAATGGAATGTCAACATTTGGAGCAATCCTGTGTGTTATCGGAGGCTTTGTCGGAGTTGCCCTTCTTCTTACGATTCTGAATATTGAGGTTGATGATGTTCCTGCGTTTGTATTGGTGATACTAATCATTGTCATTACTTCGGTCATTGGCGGCGTGGTAAGTGCAATAAAAGGGAAATAAAGAACAAGGGAGAATACAATGGAACGAATCATTTTCTGGTTAAAGAAAAAGAAAAGAATGAAAAAGAGAAAATGTGGCAGGTGTTGCCTGATGTGTCCGTTCTATCGGGAGTGCCGGGAAGACGGGGAATTATAGGATCACGAATATAAAGGAATAACCGGGAGGAAACGATTATGAATAGAAATTCAAATGGAATGAGTACAGGCATGGCAATTCTTTGTACCCTTGGGATTTTACTTTTTATTGGTTTGATGATAGATCTTGGTACACCAAAGTGTATTAAGAGCGGGTGTGACAACGATGCAAAGGAAGGAAGCAGTTACTGCTACTTACATGATAATAGCACTTACAGGTATAAGAGCAGTACCTCGTACAGCGGAAGCTCCAACAGTTCCAGTAGTTCATCAACCACTAAGAGTAGCAATACATCTTCCGACGAAAAGAGCAGTGGCACGACTTCAAACAGCAAGAAAACTTATTCATCCGGCAGCAGTTCTTCAAAGAAGAATCAAAGTTCTATGGATTCATATGATGATGGCTACAATGCGATTTATGAAGATGATGATTACGACTGGGATCGCTACTGGAGCGATGATGACTATGCTGCCGGTGTGGATGATGCCATGGAAGATGAGGATTGCTTCCGTTGTACTGGCAACGTAAAAACTTTGCAATTACTCTTTAGCATGGGCGATAGCTGCTATGCAAATTTTAATTTCACAGTTTTAGATACTTGTCCTGTACGGATTGGAAATAATGTTTATTTTGGACCGAACTGTACTATTGCGACACCGGTGCACCCTTTCAGATGGCAGGAGAGAACTATTAAATATGGTCTGCGACGGTTGTTATCACGCTCGGACGATCCCGGATGGGGAGTAGCTGCCCTCTGCTGTCATCGCCCACCGGGAACGACCCGGCTTTCCCGAAGCTGGCGTTGCTCGCTCGCTCCCATGCGGGAGGTCTTGGCGCGTCCTTCGGCTCGGCTATCACAGAGAGCTTGTTGCCTGAAAAAGCTATTCGGTTGTCAAGGAACACCGTGCCGCCGGGGTCAAACTGTTACCGGCTCCGGCACGGGAAGGGCTTTCCGGCTTGGGAGCCCCTCAATTTACAACGGACATTTTTTCTCGAAAACTTGGTACTGCCGGAGAAAAAATTTCTGAAAACCTCTCCACCTTACTAAGTGAATCAGCCTCCGGTTTTGTCCCAATGCTTTGCCCTTTCACTTTACAACGGACATTTTTTCAGCAAAAAGCAGGGTGTGTATTTGTAAACATTTTGTGAACAAGCTGCCGCCGCCCGCCGTTCGTCGCTGCAACTCTTTCTGCTTTTACGGTATCGCAGCAGCGATGGGATTGCGACATACCAACGGTAACATTGGCGTTACCATTAGCAACATTCGACCAGAGTGTTTTTCTTTCTCCCTACCCTTACTACAA
>ENA-OROD01000045-OROD01000045.1-human-gut-metagenome-genome-assembly--contig:-NODE-45-length-114456-cov-6.941994_pt1 | contig 114456 bp, 101 predicted proteins | sample MGYA00242123_ERZ509038 | MGnify/ENA primary metagenome ERZ509038 (study PRJEB26280, sample SAMEA2338719) | human gut metagenome | biome: human gut; feature: human-associated habitat; material: faeces... | reverse complement strand
ATCAGCCATGGCAGACGTTTCTTCATACTGGTCAGCGTGGACTCCTTCAGGTCATCCTCAGAAGTCAGACCGGCCAGCTTTGCATAGTCATCACCCATAGCATCATCGACCAGCTCTACAATGTCGGTCGCAGTCAGAATACCGGCAATCCGGCCGTCTTCGGTCAGAACCGGCAGGGAATCTTCTTCATAATCTGCAATCTTTTCGATACAGACGTCAATTTTTTCATGCTCTAACACATATGGATAAGAACTACTGATGATATCCCGGAGATTATCATTCTCGCGGGCAATGATCAGATCCTTTAAGTCGATCGCACCGGAGAATTTTTCGTCCTGATCCATGACATAGATCGTGGAAATATTATCATGTTCACCGGCCTGTTTTACCAGCGCACTCATGGCTGCACGGATGGTAAGCGTATCCGGAATACAGACAAAGTTGTTCGTCATACAGCTTCCGATCTCATCCTCATCGTAAGAAAGCAGCTTCCGAACATCCTTCTGGGCATCTTCATCCAGCAGCTTGACGATTTCCTGTTTCTTCTCATCCGGAAGATAATCCAGAACGTCCAGAGCATCATCCGCATCCATGTAGGAAACGACCTTGGCAGCACGCTCTACCGGCAGTTCCTCCAGATAGATCTCGACATCATCCAGGTAGGAGAAGACTTCTGCCACCCGCTGGACACCAAGAATCCGGTAAAGGTGCTTGCGCTCGTTCTCTGTAAGCCGGGTGATCGCCTCTGCAATATCACGCTCATGATAATCGGACAGTCTTTTCAACAGACTGGTATCGTTTTTTGTAGTGTGAATGATTTTGATCAGTTCATTTGTATAATCGGTTCTGGTTGTGATTTCTTTTTTCATTTCTGCCTCCTTATCTCCGGAACGTTCCGGTGTGGTGCCGGAGCATAACAAGACAGAATGTAGCTAGTTCTGTTTTATGAATAGCTGCATTCTTCTATATGCTGATGCATCACATAACTGACTTCGACCTATACAATCGCAACTATCCATAAAACTCACCTCCTGATATTAGAAATTAAGATAAGGTTCTTTTTTAACCGAAGTGATTATAGCAAAAAACAGCTGATTTCACAACCAGAAAAATGTAAAAAAAATGTAAAATTAGATTCGGATTTATAGGTTGCGGGCAGAGGTAGTCTGGGTTATACTTAATGCATGTACTTAAAGAATAACAGCGGAGGAATGAAAAATGGATATGAATATCGTATGTTTAGACTTAGAGGGTGTATTGGTTCCGGAGATTTGGATCGCATTTGCAGAGGCAAGCGGAATCCCGGAGTTAAAGAGAACGACCAGAGATGAACCGGATTATGAGAAGCTGATGAACTGGAGAATCGGAATCTTAAAAGAGCACGGTCTGGGATTGAAGGAGATTCAGGAGACAATTGCGAAGATCGATCCGATTCCGGGTGCAAAAGAGTTTTTGGATGAATTAAGAAGCATTACCCAGGTGATCATTATCAGTGATACCTTTACCCAGTTTGCAGGTCCTTTGATGAAGAAGCTTGGCTGGCCGACCATCTTCTGTAATTCTCTGGAGGTAGCACCGGACGGAGAGATTACCGGATTTAAGATGCGGATCGAGAACTCTAAGCTGACAACCGTAAAGGCATTGCAGTCAATCGGATATCAGACGATCGCCAGTGGTGACAGCCACAACGATCTGGGGATGATTCAGGCAAGTAAGGCAGGCTTCCTGTTCAAGAGTACCGAGCAGATCAAGAAGGATCATCCGGAGTTGCCGGCATATGAGACCTATGATGAGCTGATGGCAGCAATCAAAGCTGCTCTGTAAGTTGCAGAACAGGGAACACCACAGGAATTAAGACGGAAAAACGGTATCTATAAGTATGTGGAAACATCAGTAAATTTAAGCGTAGCAGCTTTATCAGGCTGCTACGCTGTTTTTATCACAGCAGTTATCTAGCTTGCTGACGCAGCTGCTGTAACTCCAGATCCTTATGTGCTAATTGTGACTGCAACTCCTGATTATTCCGTTTCAGTTCATCAATCGTAGCCTGCATTTCGTCAATCATGTAGTCAACCGTATTTTCATCCAGTATCTGTAATTCTTTTGAAAAAAGTCCCATAATATCCTCCGTATTTCTGCATAGCTCATAAACATCCGCATACATATCCCGAAATTTCGGATACTGTGAGAGCAGTGTTACGATCAGCTCCGGGTCATCAATGCTGAGAAATGCCAGCCATGCATCCAAGTCATTTTGTATACCTTTATTATGAAAATGTTTCATAAAAATGTCAAGAGGTATAAAGCAATATTTTTGCAATAATTCTATCGGTATACCTGTATCGGTCACAGAAAACGCATGGTGGAGATAGGGACTTTTTGATTGTTTGTCATATCTTATACGATCGACATAAACCATTCCACGGTCTTTGGATCATAGTGGGAGAAGAACAGGCTTTCACCGCTGTCCAGAGCGGAGATTGCAGCCATATCCTCCGGAGTTAATGTGAAATCAAATAAATCAAAGTTCTCCTGCATACGTTCCTTGTGAACGGATTTCGGGATGATAACGACATCACTCTGCAGCAGGAAGCGTAAAGCGATCTGCGCTGCTGTTTTTCCGTATTTTGCACCGATTTCGGTCAGGACCGGATTGGTAAACATGTCATTTCTGCCTTCGGCAAAAGGTCCCCAGGACTCAATCTGACAGCCGTATTTCTGCAGATATTCTTTGGCTGTTTTCTGTTGCTGGAATACATGGGTTTCGACCTGATTCACAGCCGGCTTGACAGTTGCAAAATGCTGGATATCCAGATAACGGTCAGGACCGAAATTGGAAATGCCGAGCGCACGGATCTTTCCTGCCTGATAGAACTCCTCCATAGCACGATAGGTGCCGTAGTAATCACCAAACGGCTGGTGAATCAGCAGCAGATCCAGATAATCGGTCTGCAGTTTCTGCATGGATTCCTCAATTGACTGTTTTGCTTTTTCATAGCCGGCATTGGTGATCCAGACCTTGGTAGTCAGGAAGAACTCTTCACGGGGCAGACCGCATTCTGCCAACGCGGCACCGACACCCTCTTCGTTATAATATGCCTGTGCGGTATCGATGCTTCGGTAACCGATATCAATGGCATCCAGTACACAGCGCTTGGTATCCTCCGGTGGGGTCTGGTAGACACCATAACCGAGCTTCGGCATTTTGATTCCATTATTTAATGTAACATATTCCATTGTGACACCTCCAAATTTCTGAAATATAGATTCTTTTTACAGATTCAACTTTACAATGATTTACTGATAAAGTACACTATTAATACAGAAATGCACGTTTCAAAAAATGAAAAGCAAAAGGAAAGGAGCGGGATATATGCTGGATCTGTATGAATTAAAACAGCTGGTAGCATTTGCGGATTTGGGAACATTGTCAAAGGTTGCGGAGGCGTTTCATATTTCAACACCCTCGATTACACGGTCAATGCAGCATCTGGAGGAGAGCTTTGGGGTACCGCTGTTTATCCGGGGGAAAAACCGGATTGAATTAAATGCGACCGGAGAAGCTGCCGTAGAATATGGCAGAAAGCTGCTTCAGGAAACCGAGCAGACCGTAGCACAGGTGCGGGCATTTGATCTCCGGCAGAGAACCATTGTAATTAGATCCTGTGCACCGGCTCCGTTGTGGGAATTGATGAAAAAGCTGAATGCTGCCTATCCGGACAGAACGATTTCTTCTGCAATCTGTCAGAACGAGGAGGTTATGACAGGCTGGAAAAATGCAGCCTGCGATATTGCGGTTTTTTCGGCGCCGGTGGAAGGGGCACAGCCGTTTATGCGGGAACATCTATATGTCTGTGTGCCGGAGGACCATGAGCTGGCGCGGTATGAATCCCTGACTTTTGAGCAGATCAATGGGTTTAATTTCCTGTTGCGTACGGAACTCGGATTCTGGGATACGATGTGTCGGCAGAAGATGCCGGCATCCAAGTTTCTGGTGCAATCAGAGGAAGATGTTTTTTGGGAGCTGGTGAAATCATCTTCGCTGCCGTGTTTTAGCACAGATTATGTAAATCAGGGACGGAGCCCCTATACCGGGCGGGTGAATGTTCCGGTAACGGATGAGGAAGCAAATGTCACGTTTTATCTTGCGGTTGGAACGGCAACAAAAATAAACCTTGATTCTGCTGTTTTACAATCCGGAATCAATGTGGTATCCTTTGGATAAATTGCAGAGAATCCCGGTAACATTGCGGGGGATTTATGCTGCGGTGAGAGCAATCGGATCAATGATGAGATAGATATGAAGGGAAGAAACTATGAGCAGAATACTACTTCTGGAGGATGATTTAAGTCTGGTGAACGGTCTGTCATTTGCATTTAAAAAGCAGGGCTTTGAGCTGGAGGTGGCACGTACAGTAAAAGAGGCGGATGCATTATGGACAGAAGGTAGCTACGATTTGCTGGTGCTGGATGTGTCGCTTCCGGATGGAACCGGATTTGAATTCTGTGAGAAGGTACGTCAGAGTTCCAAGGTACCGATTATTTTTTTGACGGCTTCGGATGAAGAGGTCAATATTATAATGGGGCTTGATATGGGTGGAGATGATTATATTACAAAACCATTCAAGCTGGGAGTGCTGGTTTCGAGGATTAATGCATTGCTCCGCCGGGCAAAGGATTTCAATGTGTCAGATACAGAGCTGCAGGCAAATGGAATCCGGGTACTCTTGCTGCAGGGACAGGTATTTAAGAACGGACAGCTGCTTGATCTGACAGCAGCTGAATATAAGCTGCTCTGCCTGTTTATGCGGAATCCGAACATTGTGCTGACGAAAGAGCAGATTCTGGATAAGCTGTGGGACTGCGAGGGAAATTATATAGACAGCAGTACATTGACCGTGTATATGCGCAGATTGCGAATGAAGGTAGAAGATGATCCGGGCAATCCGCGGATGCTGCTGACGATTCGAGGTATGGGATATAAATGGAATATCACAGAATGAGGTGAGATATGAAATTATTTGCAAATAAAGAGATTAAACGCGTTTTCCTCACACTATCCGTAATTCTGACCGGATTGCTGGTTCTGTCGGAAGGGGTATTGTGGTTTGGGTATCAGGTGTTGTCTGTCTGGATTCCGGTGCTCATAATCCTTGCCGGAGTTGCCATATGGATAGCGGCGCTTGGGTATTTTCGGAGACAGAACAGGCTGCTGGAGGACGCGGTAACGCAGATCCATTTATATTTGGATGGAAATGTGGATGCACGAATTGAGTGTAATGAAGAGGGAGAGCTCTATACATTATTTCATTCTGTAAATTCTATGGCTGCCATTCTGAACGCACACGCAGCCAATGAGCTGAGAGAAAAAGAATTTCTAAAGGATACGATATCTGATATTTCCCATCAGTTGAAAACTCCATTGGCAGCATTGAATATTTATAACGGACTGTTACAGGATGAGACAGAAAGCTTGTCGGAGGTAAAGGAGTTTGCTGCATTATCGGAGCAGGAACTGGATCGGATCGAGATGCTGGTGCAGAGCCTGTTAAAGATTACGAGGCTGGATGCCGGTGCAATTGTGTTTGAGAAAACCGAGGAGAATGTGGCGGAAATGATGAAGGATGTGGAGTTGCACTTTGCATATCGTGCCGGAATGGAACAGAAGCAGATCGTATTATCCGGAGCGGATGACATTACGATGGTCTGTGACCGGGACTGGATGATCGAAGCCATGGATAATCTGGTGAAAAATGCACTGGATCATACAAAAACGGGAGACACCGTGCATGTGGAATGGCAGACCGGTTCCTCGGCACTTCAGATCCGAGTCAGGGATAATGGATGCGGCATTCATCCGGAGGATCTGTATCATATTTTTAAACGCTTTTATCGGAGCCGGTTTTCAAAGGATCAACAGGGAATCGGACTTGGGCTGCCTCTGGCAAAAGCAATTATTGAAGCACACAGCGGTACGATTGAGGTTGACAGTGAGCTGAATGTGGGAACGACGTTTACGATTAATTTCTTAAATCCTACAAAATTGTAGGATTGCTGTAGTCATACAGTAATATTCGGGTGCTATTCTTTCGAACGTAGACGAAATAGGACGGTGGCGTCCGGTTATGAGAAAGAGGTGTTTGCACAATGAATTTGTTAGAGGTAAGTCATGTCTCTAAGACCTATGGCAGTGGTGAAACGGCGGTAGAGGCATTAAAGGATGTCAGTTTCTCGGTTCCGAAGGGCGAATATGTGGCAATTGTAGGAGAATCCGGTTCCGGAAAGAGTACATTGCTGAATATGATCGGGGCATTGGATATGCCGACCTCCGGTAAGATAATGATTGACGGCAAGGATATTTTTTCTATGAATGATCGAAAGCTGACTGTGTTCCGGCGCAGGAATATCGGTTTTATTTTTCAGGCATTTAATCTGGTGCCGGAGCTTACGGTAGAGCAGAATATGATATTTCCGGTATTGCTCGATTATCAGAAGCCGGATCGGAAATACCTGGAGGAGCTGCTTTCGGTACTGAATCTGCAGGAGCGGCGAAATCATCTGCCGAGTCAGCTGTCGGGAGGGCAACAGCAGAGGGTCGCTATCGGGCGGGCCCTGATGACCAGACCGTCTCTGATTCTTGCGGATGAACCGACCGGTAATCTGGATACACAGAATAGCAGTGAGGTAATTGCCCTGTTAAAGGAAACTTCCAAAAAATATGAGCAGACCATTATCATGATTACCCATAATCGCAGCATTGCACAGACTGCCGACCGGGTATTGCAGGTGTCTGACGGTGTGTTGACGGATCTTGGGAGGTGTCGGGAATGAAAAATTATCTGAGTCTGATACCGATTTCGGCGAAGGTGCGTAAGCATAGTCATCGAATGACGGTTCTGTGCATTATCATTTCCGTCTTGCTGGTGACAACGATTTTCAGCATATCGGATATGATGATCCGGTCTGAAGGCAGAACATTGCAGGCCAAGCATGGAAACTGGCATATCGGAATTGAAAACCTGTCCGAAGGGACTGCGGAGGAAATAAGCCGTCGGCCGGATGTACTGGCTGTTGGTCGTGCAGAAAAATTCAATACGGATGCAGAAGATCCTTATTATATTGGAAAGACAAAAGCTGCATTATACGGTACCGATCAAAACTATCTGACGGAAATGGTAACTGCAATAGAAGAGGGCGAATATCCGCAGGAGGATAATGAGGTTGTGCTTAGTTCGAATGCGAAGGTGATCTTAAATGTAAAAATCGGAGACCATGTAGAGCTACAGACACCTGCCGGTAACAAAGAGGTTATCATATCCGGCTTTGGGTCGGATGACAAACAGGCCTATGATGGACAGTATTTCCTGATAGGTGTATACATGCGATATGGAGCGTTTGCATCTCTGATGGAGGCTAATGGGGTTTTCTGTTCACCTGTCTGGTATGTGCAGTTTCAGAGTGCCGGTGAGGCAGTCGGAGCAATTGCAGAGCTCTCGGAGGATTACCGGATACAGGCAGACAGTATTTCCGAAAATACGGCACTGATGGCAATGGCAGGGAAAAGCAGCAGTAACAGCGTGAAAAGTGTTTATGGGATTGCCGGATTTTTATTTGTACTGGTACTGATTGCGGGGGGATTAATGATCTCCGGAAGTATGAATAGTAATGTGGCACAGCGGACACGGTTTTTCGGAATGATGCGATGTATAGGAGCCAGCCGAAGCCAGGTCATCCGGTATGTGCGGTTGGAAGCATTAAACTGGTGCAAGAAGGCCGTGCCGATTGGTCTGGTGGCAGGAACAGTGATCAGCTGGTGTATCTGTGCAGTGTTGCATTATGGCATAGGTGGAGAATTTAAAGACCTTCCGGTATTTGCTTTCAGTCCGGTCGGCCTGCTCAGCGGAGCCGCAGTCGGAGTGATAACCGTGCTGATTGCAGCACAGCTGCCGGCAATACGGGCAGCAAAGGTGTCTCCGGTATCGGCAATCTCCGGCAATATGGATCAGGGAAGGACCGGGCATCGCAAAATGCGGTTGAAATTCGGGAAAATCGAGAAAGCATTGGGAATGCATCATGCGATCGGTTCTAAAAAAGCATGGTTTCTGATGACTGCCAGTTTCTCTCTTAGCATTATTCTGGTATTCAGTTTTTCGGTCGGTCTGCAGTTTGCCAAAGCACTGCTTCCGGCTATGCGGGACTGGCAACCGGATCTTTTGTTAAATGGCTATGCCAATGAAAGGATCCTGAGCCCGGGACTATGCGATGAGATTCAGGCCATTCCGGGGGTGAAGCAGGTATATGGTTGTGCATATATGGCGAGTGTGCCGGCAATTTCCTCCAGAGAAGGAGTGCAACAGGTGAATCTGGTATCCTACAGCAGCTTTCTCATGGATTGTGCAGAGGACGTAGTAACACAGGGAGATATCGCAGGTGTTGTCGGAGATAATCTGCAGGTGATGACGGCTGTCAATGAGAAAGAGAACCCGTTAAGAGTGGGAGATACGGTTGAAATCAATGGAACGACCGTAGAGATTACCGGTGCAGTATCAGAGGGAGTCTATCCGACGGAAAACAGTGTTATCTGTTCACCGGAGACCTATGAGCGCCTGACCGGAGAGCAGAATTATAGCCTGATAGGGATTATTTTGGACAAGGATGCAACGAACGACACTATACAGCAGATCTATGCGCTGGTTGGTGATAATGTGATATTTAGTGACCTGCGGGAGAGTAATTCGCAGGATCGGATGACCTATACGGCGACAGTGTTTGTTGTATATAGTTTTCTGTTAATCATCGCCATAATAACAGTATTTAATATCATTAACAGTATTTCAATGAGTGTAACCGCACGAATGAAGCAGTACGGAATCATGCGGGCAGTCGGTATGGATAGCAGGCAGGTTATGCGTATGATCGCATCGGAAGCTTTTACGTATGCGATTTCCGGCCTTGTTATCGGAGGCGGACTTGGAATTCTGCTGAATCATTACCTGTATGTGAGTCTGGTAACACGATATTTCGGAAATGTCTGGCATATGCCGGTTGTACTGTGTATACTGGTCTTAATTTTTACACTTGGAGCAGCGGTTCTGGCGTTCTGTGTTCCAGCAAAACGGATTCAAAATATGGTGATAACAGAAAATATACAGAGTATGTGATAAGAAAAATTGTCTCCATTATATAGATGTACGTGTTACAAAAGCGCCGTATATCTACGGCGCCTTTGTATGTGTGGGAAAAAGAAACAAGAATCATTTATTATTCATAATGTTTTTTCTTTCTGTCTATCATGGTTGTGCCGATGACTGTGCCGCCACTGACAAATAACAATGCAAGTGCCGGGAATAAATGATTAGTGTCACCGGTCTGAGGAGCTTGGGAATTACTTTTCAGCTTCGCTGTTATGGTGTCTGTCTTTGAGATTTCTTTCGCACCGTCTTTATCGCTGAAATATTTCCCACAACCGTCGCAGTACCAATATTCAATCGTTCCTTCTGTGGTCTTGGTGGCTGCATTTGCCGGGAAGTGCTTGAGGTTGGCGTGGTTCTTCGGATTAAGCTCTCCATATTCTTTATTGCAGATCTCACATTTGGCTTTGTCTTTGCAAGTCGCCTTGCCACCGGTGCACACGGAGAGAATCTTGCCGCAGTAGTCGCACTTGTGATCCTTATTACCATCGTCACATTGGCTTAAAATCTTGCCGCAGTAGTCACACTTATGATCTTTATTATCATCGTCACATTGGCTTAGAATCTTGCCACAGTAATCACATTTATGATCTTTATTGCCATCGGTACACCGGCTTAAGATCTTGCCGCAGTAGTCACACTTATGATCTTTATTATCATCGGCACACTGGCTTAAAACCTTGTCGCAGTAGTCACATTTGTGATCTTTATTGCCATCGGTACACCGGCTTAAGATCTTGCCGCAGTAGTCACACTTATGATCTTTATTATCATCAGCACACTGACTTAAAACCTTGTCGCAGTAGTCACACTTATGATCCTTATTGTCATCAGAGCATTGGCTTAAAACCTTGTCACAGTAGTCACATTTGTGGTCTTTGTTATCATCGGCACACTGGCTTAAAACCTTGCTGCAATAGTCGCATTTGTGGTCTTTGTTATCATCGGCACACTGGCTTAAAACCTTGTCGCAGTAGTCACACTTATGATCCTTATTGTCATCAGAGCATTGGCTTAAAACCTTGTCGCAGTAGTCACATTTGTGGTCTCTGTTATCATCGGCACACTGGCTTAAAACACTGTCGCAGTAGTCACACATATGATCCTTATTATCATCAGAGCACTGGCTTAAAACCTTGCTGCAATAGTCGCATTTGTGATCCTTATTATCATCAGAGCACTGGCTTAAAACTTTGTCGCAATAGTCACATATATGATCCTTATTATCATCGGTATGGGTTGCTTCATCCTTCTTTATGCCGCAGGCGGAGCATTCATGCCAATGTGTCTCATTGTTTTCTAACCATTCGGTCTTATAAGTATGCTCTGCATAACCGTCTTTCTGATTGGCATCTGTGATCGGACATCCCGGCGCAGAACATTCGTGCCAGTGATGGGTGGTATTGGAGCTCCAGGCAGTCTCATTCCATTCATGTCCATGGACTAGTGTGCCGCCGAATTCACTTACAGTTCCGTTGCCGCCGGACACGGTTACTTTCATAGTCACCAGTTCACTGCAGAAGTCGGTATAGAGATCAGCGTTCGCCTCTTCCGAGAAAATGTTCAGTGTATAGCTTCCGTCAGATACACCGGCAAGAGGAATGGATAGATTTCCACTTGCAGCGTTGGAACTGTCAGCCAGTTTTCCATAATATTTTACGGCTCCAGTACTATCTGTTAAAACACAGGAAATATACTGATTAGTTCCGGTGGTTGCACCGAAATAGCTGAAGGAAAGCGAGGTGCCTGTCTGGGTGCTCTGTTTTGGAGTTGCCCCCACAGTAAGTGTCTGGCCTCTGTGTTTCATTGTAAACTTTACTGTTCCGGTCGGTGCTTCTGCTGAGATAAGATTGTTTCCTACGGTCGCAGATCCCTTGCCATTTTCAGAAGCGGCAGATGTAAAAAGAACAGAGGATAGATTCAAACATAGGGCAGGACGCGCTTCGGCATCATAATGAGCAACTCCGCTGGGCATATGACCGGCTATGGCACTTTGACGTATTTTATAACCGAAGTCGGAATCAGGAGAACGCAGCCACCACCAATCACCATTACCATAACTTTGAACGGTTGCATTATTTATAGTATTCCATTCTGCTTCCGACAATGCCCATAGTTTCTGATTGGCGGCTCCCGGGCCGGCAATTCCGTCTGCACTGGGATTCTGATAGGTTCCGCCTCCAATCAGACTCCTTGGGCTGATGACAGCCTGTTCTTTAACCGGAATTCCGTTTGCGAGCGAGACCATCTTCTGCTGCAGAGTACTTCCCATATACTCATTTGGAGTTGCCCATGTGCTTCCGTCCGGATTATTGGCATAATAATACGTCCAGCTGTATTGAGAGTATTTCTTATATCCTTGGGATTCAGTATTTTGTCCGTTACGGAATATTACGTTCTTAAAATCGCTATCTGCATTTGCAGATAGCAGAGTAATGTGACCGGATTGCGGATAAACCCCGCTTGTTCCGTCCCCGATTACCCACCACTCGTGGCCGGCAAAGGCAACTTTACTCTGATTCACTGTCAGGGTGGGTAGCTTGCTTTTGATTTCCGTTGCCGGAGCTGTGATTGGCATATGGTATAGCATGATACACAGAGTAAGCAGGATACCTAAAACTCGTTTTTTCATATTGTTTCCTCCGTTTGAAATAATATTACGGCGGATCTTCGCACCGATGTTCACGCCGTGAATGAACTCGGTGTTTGACGGGTTTTGTCAATCTCTTTTGTATTTATTTACAAACAGAGCTACGCCCTGTTTTAAAATCTCCATCTGGCTTGTTAAATAAAATTCATCTTCGAACAGAGCATAATGGACACAGGCCCGGACGAAAATGAAAATTAATGGTGTGATTACCGTATAGGGGATGTCGATTTTCGGCTCAAGTTGTTTTGCATACTCGGTATATCTTTCGTTGACACCCTCGAAAAACTTTTTCCCGTGTTCAATATATTTCGGATGTGTATAGACCTGATACATCAGCCGATATTTGCTGCCGTGTTCCCTGGCTGTCCAGTAGGGCACTTCTTCAATAAAGCGCATGACATCCTTGGGGGCGGTAGGAGCCTTCTGCATGAAATCATCCTCAACCTTTCCCATACAGTAAGCGGTAGATTGGATGATCAAATCATCCAGGTTATCAAAATACTGATATAATGTGGCGGAATTGCAGTTGCATTCTTTTGCAATTGTCTTTATTCCAACACTGTTCAGTCCGTATTTGGCATAGCAGGCAAAGCATTTTTCCATTATTTCAACTTTTTTTGCCTGACGTGCTTTCTCATTTACAGTTCGCAAGCCGCCTCATCCCTTTTCATAAAGTAATCGATTAATTATATAATAACATAGCTTTTTATTTTTTCAAGCAAATATACGAAAAATTTTAGGATATCTTGTATAGTTCAGAAAAAAGAGGTTACAGAACTATTTTATTCGTGTGCAAAGTCATACAGTTTCTGGATGTCTGCAGGGAGCTTATCCGGCAGCATCGCATGGATTTCGTCTTCATTGCCATCGGCTATGGCCTTGTCATAATACCAGCATTTAAATTCAAGCATGGCCATGTTTTTTTCAAGTTCGTGCATCTGCTCTTCGAGTACCTGTTTCCGGGTCTCGAAGAGCTCTTTTCGCTTCTGATAGGTGGAAGGCCCCTCTTCACACCATTGCATGAACTGTCGGATGTCCCGGATCTCCATGCCGGTCTTTTTCAGGCAGTCAATGACGTGCAGAGTCTCCAGCTCCTTGTCTGAGAATTTGCGGATGCCGGATTGGCGTTCCATCGTCGGGAAAAGTCCCTCATTGTCATAATATCTGAGTGTGGATACCGGGATCTGAAACATTTCTGCGACCTGTCCGATTGTATACATAATAAATCCTCCTGAATTCATGCAATATAATAAGTGATAAAAAGGTATTGACCTAAAGCTGACTTTAGATGTTAGTATGATTGTACAATCAATGAACAAAGAAATCAATAGGTTTGAAAGGAGATTTTATCATGTATCATCAGCAGTTGACATTAAGCAATGGAGTGAAGATTCCGCAGTCGAAGCATATTCACCAATCGCACATGGGGAGATCTTAAATCAGCCGGAGATTCAGGCTATGGCAGAGAAGTACGGAGTATCCGTTCCGCAGCTTTGCATCCGGTATACCTTACAGCTAGGTACCATCTCACTGTCGAAGACTGCCAATCCTGACCACATGAAGACAAATGCCGATATGGACTTTGAAATCAGTGCAGAGGACATGGAGACACTTAAGAACTTCAAGAAGATCGAAAACTACGGGGTAAGCAGCGGATTCCCGGTTTATGGAGGAAGATTGTAATGAAAAGACCATATATTATTTGTCATATGATGACTTCCGTGGATGGAAGAATTGACTGTGCCATGACCCATGGCGTTACAGGACTGAAGCTGATGGATGTGAAGCGTTTTGCCAGTGATGCAGTCTGGATCCGGTATCGGATATAAGTAAGAGATAGAACCCCGCATCTGACATTGATAGGTACCCGGAATCCCGGACACATATCACATTGGCAGATGCGGGGCTTCTGTATTTACATATTAATTATTAGCGGCACCTTCGTAAACAGCCTCATTGGTGAATTCGATTCCCAGTTTCTTGAAGGTATTCATGTCCACTGCGGAAAGAATAGCCGATACATGGAGCTGGCAGCCGGATAGCTTCGGCAGCTGTTCCAGAGCAAGCTTCGCATTCGGATCGGAGACCGCACACATGGAGAGCGCGATCAGAACCTCATCGGTATGAAGTCTCGGATTGCGGCTGCCCAGATAGCCGGTCTTTAACTGCTGGATCGGTTCGATGAAGGTGCGGGAAATCAGATGTACCTTTTTATCAATGTTACCAAGCACCTTGATTGCATTTAACAGAACAGCGGAAGCCGGACCGAGCAGATCGGAGGTAGAGCCTGTGATGATGGTTCCGTCCGGAAGCTCCAGTGCGGCTGCGGCAGAACCGTTCTCTTTCGCCAGATCATTGGCAACCGGTACAACGGCACGGTCGTTTACCGTGATCTTAGCCTGCTTCATGATCAGCTCCTGCTTATAAACCTCTTCCTTGGTCGCTTCATCTTTGACAAATCGGTTCAGTGACTGATAATATCTCCGGATGATCTCCTGTCTGGAAGCCTCCTTGCAGACCTCATCATCAATGATGCAGTTACCTGCCATATTAACACCCATATCGGTAGGGGACTTATATGGACAGTGACCGTAGATGCCCTCAAACATAGCGGCGAGTACCGGATAGATCTCGATATCCCGGTTATAATTGACGGTGGTCTCGTTATAAGCCTCCAAATGGAAAGGATCGATCATATTGACGTCATTCAGATCGGCGGTCGCAGCTTCATATGCCAGATTGACCGGATGCTTCAGAGGAATATTCCAGATCGGGAAGGTCTCGAACTTGGCATAGCCGGCTTTGATTCCGTTCTTGTTCTCATGATAGAGCTGGGACAGGCAGGTTGCCATCTTGCCGCTGCCGGGACCCGGTGCGGTTACGATCACCAGAGGACGGGTGGTCTTGATGTAATCATTCTTGCCGTATCCTTCATCACTGACGATCAGATCAATATTATTCGGATACCCCTCGATCGAATAGTGATGGTACACATGAATGCCGATAGCTTCCAACTTCTTCCGGAAAAGGTCGGCGGAAGGCTGACCGGCGTAGCGGGTAATGACCACGCTGCTGACATACAGCCCTTTCTTCTTATATATATCGATCAATCGGAGTACATCCTCATCATAGGTGATACCGAGATCATGCCGGATCTTATTCCGCTCAATATCGGCAGCGTTGATGGAAATGATCATTTCTGCCTGATCAGCGAGCTGAAGAAGCATCTGTAGCTTACTGTCCGGTGCAAAGCCCGGAAGAACACGGGAGGCATGGTAATCATCCAGTAATTTTCCTCCGAATTCCAGATATAATTTGTCTCCGAACTGGGAAATCCGCTCTCGGATATGGGCGGACTGCATGGACAGGTATTTATCGTTGTCGAATCCAATACGTTTCATTGAAAATCTCCTTCGCAAATTAATAAAACATGGTGGCACCGAAAATAAAAGTACCAAATATGAGAATATCACATTGTGAGGAGAAAATACAGAGAAAACGTATAAAACGGACGAAATATGGAGGAGCACCGGAAATGAAGGGAGAAACGGTTGACAGGTAAAATCAGACGGTGCTATAATTTCTTGGTTAGAAAAAACTAACTATATGTATGGAAATTATTTATATATGAATATGGGGAACTGGAAGGAAAAAGTGAAACATAACTCTGTCACAACAGAGCAGAGAGGCAGAAGAAGGAGACGGCGAAATGAAGAAACAGTTTTTTGAACTTGGACGGGATGGGTTCTGGGGAACCTATTATGAGAATCCGGAAAAAACAGATGCGGTAATGATCGGACTTTTCGGGGACGCTTCCAATAGCTATATGGCAAAATGCGGTGCAAAGTGGTGTCACAGACAGGGTCTGAATGTGCTTGCTATGTCACCGGGAAAGAAGGATTACAGCCATGTGAATTATCCGCTGGACAGAGTTGAGACTGCCATTCAATGGTTAAAGGAGCATGGAAATCATAAATTCGCAATCATGGGTATGAGTACCGTTGGTATGCAGGCACTTGCAGCAGCTGCCTATATTCCGGATATTACGTTGACATTTGGCCTGACGGCAAGTGATTTCGTATGGCAGGGTTTTGAAAAAGGCAAGAAGGACGGCTGCGGAGAATGGCCGGTACCGGGAGCTTCGACGCTCTCCTGGAGAGGAGAGCCGCTCCCATATATGCCGTTTGTATATCAGCATCCACAGTATTGGCAGAAGATACAGGAGGAGACGAAGGGCTCCGGGGACTTTGAACGGTCGACTGTGATATTCCGGGATTCGGAGGCGGCAAGAGAGCATACGGAAGAGGAAATGATCCCAATTGAGAGAATTCATGGCAGACTGATTCTGATCGGTGCGGATGATGACGGCTTATGGGAGGCCGGAAAATATGTCCGTCGAATGGAGCAGCGGCTGAAGGAGAGACCGCACGAATGCGTTTATGATGCAGTGGCTTATGAGCATGGTACACATTTTGTGCTGCCGGAGTCTATGTTGCGGATCGCACTCCCGGTGGGACTCAAATTCGTACTTCGGTTTGTATTTAAAGCAGCAAAGGAATATCCGAATGAGTGCGAAGCCACCAGAAAGGATATAGACCGGAGACTTTCAGAGGCAATTAAAGAGTGGAAATAATTACGAGAAGAGGAGCTGAGTCCGGTGCTTAGCTCCTCAAACCAGTTCCGGGTCTCTTCCGGATCTTTAAAGTTTATGAAAACAGTCTCATCTTCTGTCTGGATCAGAAGGATCGGAGCAGCATCCTGAAAGATATACAGGCTGCAATCGCCATACGTATTCCCGCGAAAACGACCGATCAGATATTCATCCGTTGCACCGCCGTTGATTCTGGCAAAATCATCATGAGGCAGTTCGTCCAGCAATTCAATCTTGCGGATATCGGAAACCGGCAGTTCGCTGGAATAACCGGCAGAGGTTATCTGCAGGGTTGTCCCATCAAACTTCATATCAATGGTCACATGCAGGAACGGAATCAGCACAGCAAACGCCCAAATAAGACATCCGACAGTCAGAACGGCGACAGAGCCACTGAAGATCCAGGCGCCCTTCTTTGCGTAATTCAGGGTATAGTTGCTGCCTTGCATACGATCGGGAACGAAGGTTTTGTGATCGGACGGATTATAATAAAAACCGGTTTTCCAATATTCATCATCATCTACGATCAGGGGTGCCGGGTCAGAGGAAAGCAGTTCCTGTTTTCGTTTCTGACCAAGGAGCAGAGGTGTCAGCAGTCCGACTGCGGAAAAGAATTGGATTGCGCTGTAGGCATAAATACCGGATGATGAAAAAGTCTGCGTGGCCAGGGTAGAGACGGCAACACAGATCCATGCAGCAGCATTCAGACTATTACCGAGCAGAAAGGCAGTGCCCTTGTAACGCTTCATGGTGACGTGGATGGTCTGATTCAGTGCGGTATCGGTGCTGTAGGCGGAACGTTCAGAATGGTTGATGTGGATATGCAGGATCCACAGGATTATGGACACCAGAAACGCACAGAGAAAGAAGGTCAGAAGAATCGGAAAGTAACTGGCCTTTTGGTGCCACAGAAATGGCAGAAAACAGCCGATCTCCGCAACAACCGGGAGTAGATGCCGGAAAGCCGGAATAGCAGAATTCTCGATACCGGCAGACACACGGGTATCAATGTAAACCTTTCGTTGCTGGGATTCTACGATCCATTCGTTCTTCATCTTCAGATCATACAGTCTGCGATGCGCAGTGAAAGAGAGGTATTGTATAAATACAAGATACACCGTGATCCAGATACAGAATATCAGGATAAACACGATCATATTCCAGAATACCAGAAAGCAGATGGCTCCGGACAGAAAACAGTTGATACTCAGAAAGCGGTTCATCCGTGTCCGGGTCGATGAGAGCAGATGCTGCACTTCTTCATTCTCGATATGCTCCTTTGGAATATGGACACCCATCACCATACCATTCTCATATTTAAAATAGGAGCTATATGCGTATTTCATGATCAGTGTTACAAATAAGTTTTGAATAAAAAATAGAACAAACATAATAATTTCCATAGCATTACCTCCGATCGTATGCAAGGATATTGCGGTTAGATGAAACAGGAGCAGTTACGAGGAACAGGGATTCATGCGGGAGTAGATCGTATCGCATAATGCGAGAAAATCATCCTTCTCCATCCCGGTAATACTGGCCTCTGCGGATAGTAGCTCCAGCTCTGCTTCCAGTTTCTCACGGAATTCAGCATTCATATCAATGGACTCCGCAACAAAGGCGCCCATGCGGCGGTCTGTGCGGATATAGCCCTCTGCCTTCAGAATCTGATAAGCTTTATTTACGGTCATGGTGTTCACACCTGCATCCGCAGCCAGCTGACGGACGGTCGGAAGCTTTTCATTAGCTTTCAGTTCACCTCTGCCGATACCTTTCACGATCTGGTTGCGAAGCTGTACATAAATGGGAATATCACTTCCCATATCCAGTTCAAGAATCATACACGTCACTCCCGGTATAATAATGGTGCAGCCAATCAAGGCTACTTGGTTAATAACTGCCATCCTGTATTACAAGTATTAATACAGATAATACTATAGATAAAAAAGAAAGTCAAGAAGCGGATGTAAAATGTATAGTTTTAGATAGCGTTTAGAAAATAAGCATGCTATAATGAGTCCGAAAGAAATAACACGACAACGGAACAGGGGGAATAGATATGGCAATCAAGAAGAATTACTGTATTTTCTGTGGAAAAGAATTGTCCGATGGAAAGTGTGTAGTCTGTGGACGTGAGGCGAAGCCGTCAATCTCATTTGATGGACTGGAGTATCAGAAGGTTCCGGCAGAGGCAGCGGAGGTATTTGGTGTCCAGAAAAAGAAGCTTTTCGGAAATAATCTGTATTCTGTAAAAGAGATGATCAAGAACGGAGATCTGTATATTGCAGATGTTTATTTTGATGATACATATGAGACGGAATATGAGAGTTCCGGCGATTCGGAAACGGAGTACAACTATTATATTCAGTTTTCAAGCCCGGATCAGGCACCGTGTGAGCGTGACTGTGAGGTCACGGCCGGACAGTATCGGAAGATTAAGCAGATGCTGCAGGAGGGGCAGCATGCGGGCAAGCTGCTCTGGGGTAAATGGAAAAAGAAGAATTACTACTATGTGTTTGCATTACAGGGCAGAACGCTGGAAGCAGCATTGAAGACCAGTCTGGCAGAGTCCCTGATGGACTACGGAACGGAAACAGAAAAGCGCAGGATCCCACCGAAGGGCGGATTCGGCAATTCTGCAGCAGATAAAGCATTCGATGCAATCTGGGATAACACAGTCGGGAAATTATAGGATTTTAAGAAACGTTTTATGAATAACCCAATTAAAACATTAACAAAAAGAGAGTGGTGCCTCTGGATCGGGTCCCTTGGCATCGTATTGATTTCCAATGCACTGACAGCAGAATTTGATGTACTGACACTGGTCGCGGCATTGATTGGCGTAACATCGCTGATCTTTGCCGCAAAAGGAAATGTGTGGGCACAGATTCTGATGGTCATATTCAGTATTCTTTATGGGATCATTTCCTTCCGGTTCCGATACTGGGGAGAGATGATCACATATCTTGGCATGACCATGCCGATGTCTGTATGGTCGACGATTACATGGCTGAAAAATCCATCCAAAGAAAATGGCAATGAGGTAGAAATTCAGAAACTGGGGCGGAAGCATGTGATTGAACTGCTGCTCAGTGGGATCGTAGTAACGGCAGTGTTTTACTATATTCTGTACCGGCTGAATACTCCGAATATTATATTCAGCACGATTTCCATTATTACAAGCTTTCTGGCGACGAGCCTGACGATGCTACGTTCCTCCTATTATGCAGTAGGATATGCCGCAAATGATATTGTGCTGATCGTGCTCTGGGTGCTGGCTTCCATGGAGAATCCGGTTTATATTCCGGTGGTTGTGAATTTCGCAATCTTTTTCTTGAACGATATGTATGGATTTATCAGTTGGAAAAAACGGGAGCTTCGGCAGGCATAGAAGCCTGTTCATACGGCCGGTTTGGTGATATAATGAGCATTGCGACGGGATGTGCTTGCACATACGGGTCCGGTGATCGGATTTTATCCGGTGACCGTTATAAAGGAATGATAATAAGGAGAACGAATATGAGAATTGGTATTTTAGGCTATGGAAATCTCGGAAGAGGTATAGAGTGTGCGATCCGGCAGAATCCGGATATGGAGCTGACCGCAGTATTTACCAGACGCGCACCGGAGACAGTGTCAATTCTGACGGAAGACGCAGTAGTATGCTCTGTGACAGATGTAGAGCAATGGAAGGATAAGATCGATGTTATGATCCTGTGCGGCGGCAGTGCGACAGACCTTCCGGAGCAGACACCGAAGTATGCGGAGCTGTTTAATGTAGTAGACAGCTTTGATACACATGCACGCATTCCGGAGCATTTTGAACGGGTAGATGCGGCTGCAAAGAAGAGCGGACACATTGGAATCATTTCCGTAGGCTGGGATCCGGGAATGTTCTCCTTGAACCGGATGTATGCCAATGCAATCCTGCCGGAAGGTCGGGACTACACATTCTGGGGCAAGGGTGTCAGTCAGGGACATTCAGATGCAATCCGCCGCGTAGAGGGCGTAAAGGATGGTAAGCAGTATACGATTCCGGTTGAGTCAGCATTAGAAGCAGTCAGAAATGGTGAGAATCCGGAGCTGACAACCAGACAGAAGCATACAAGAGAATGCTTCGTGGTACTGGAGGAGGGCGCAGATCCTGTCAAGGTAGAAGCAACGATCAAGAATATGCCGAATTATTTTGCGGATTATGACACTACGGTTCATTTCATCAGTGAAGAAGAGTTGAAGGCCAATCACAGCGGCATCCCACATGGCGGATTTGTGATCCGTTCCGGTAAGACCGGTTGGGAACAGGAGCATAAGCATGTGATAGAGTACAGCCTGAAGCTTGATTCGAATCCGGAGTTTACAGCCTGCGTGATCGTAGCATATGCAAGAGCCGCATTTCGGCTGCATAGCGAGGGACAGAGCGGTTGTAAGACCGTATTTGACATTGCACCGGCATACTTAAGCGCAAAGACCGGAGCAGAGCTGCGGAAGAGCCTGCTGTAATGTAAAGTAAATAAAAGACAGAAATAAGGAACACCCAATTGTCGCTATGCTATGCTTAAAAATAATGATGTTTGATACATATGATGCAGGCAACACAGGAGAATACACATGCAGAAAAAGAAATCGCTGATACAGGTAGATAAAGTCGAATATGAAGGGGAACTGAGAGACATTTTCAGTAAGGCAGGTGTCGGAGTCTGGGCAATCGAGATGGATGAAGGGGAGCCGCCGAGGCTATACTATGATGCGATTGCGATGGAATTTATGGGAATGAATCCCCTGTGTTCTCCGGAGGAACAGTATAAGATCTGGGAGGCAGGTGTCCTGCCGTCTGCAATGGCTTCCGTGAATGCCAGTGTACAGGAGATGATACAGATTGGACAGTCAGAGAATACGTATCCGTGGATTCATGCAGAAAAAGGACTGATCTATATTCGATGTGGTGGAGCTTTGGATCGTTCTTATAAGAAGGGAATCCGGGTGCGGGGGTATCATCAGGAGATAACCGATTATATTCTGGAACTTGAGCGACAGAAGATATCGCTGGAGGAGCAGAATGCCAGAGTAGATGCATTCTGCAGTATTTATTTCACAACCTGGGAAGTGGATGTATGTAAGAAGGAGCTTGTTCTCATCCAGGAGCCGGAGTATATGAAAGTAGGAGGTCAGAATCTGAAAGGGGATTTTCAGACTGCGATAGAACGATTTACTCGTGATTTTGTTTGTGCTTCCTATCAGGAGGAGTTAAGGCAGGCACTGGAACTGGAACATATTATACAGGAGCTGGAGAGGCATGAGGTATTCTGTGTGGAATATAAGGGAGTTTATCAGGGCTGGTGCAGAATTGTAATCGTACCGGAACGGAAGGCGGCAGATGAGACAATCACACATCTGCTGGCAGGTATTCAGGGGATTGAGGAAGAAAAGAAGCAGGAACTGGCAGCCATAGAAAATCAGTCTATTATGCTGGCACTGTGTGAAGAATATCAGTATGTTTATTATGCAGATCTGGATGCAGATATTTATGAGATTAAGAAGTCAAATGGTGCAAGACCGGAAATTGAATTCAATACGAATTCTTATTCTGCTGCCATACGAAGATATGCGGAGTTATATGTAAAATCAGAATATCAGGATTCTTTTATTCGGGAAACTAATCGGGAAAATCTGATGGCATATCTGGATAAGCATGATACCAGAACGATTAAGTACGAGACAGAACCGAATGCCGATGCGCAGACGAATTTTGTGGTGTATATTGTAAAGGTGGATGATGGAAGTGGTCATCATATGGCCATCATTGGCTTTCGTTGCGTGGATGAGATGGTACGGCAGGAAGAGGAGCAGAAGAAATGTTTGGAAGCAGCTCTTGCAGAGGCCAAAAAGGCCAATGCAGCCAAGAGTATGTTTTTATCCAGAATGTCACATGATATCCGGACACCGTTAAACGGTATCATCGGCCTGATCGAGCTGAATGAACGGCATGCCGATGACCGGAAACTGGTTGAGGAGAATTATGCGAAGGCAAAAGTAGCGGCGCATCATCTGCTATCATTATTAAATGATATACTGGAGATCAGTAAACTGGATGACCAGAACATATCTTTGGCACATGAGCCGTTTAATATCCTGGAACTGGCATCGGAAGTGCTGACAATTGCGGATATGCGGGCGACAGAAGCCGGTATTCATCTGATTCATGAAGATTGCAGTCAGAAACTGTATATGCCATATGTATACGGAAGTCCGCTTCATGTGCGGCAGATTTTTCTAAATATTTTTGATAATGCGATTAAATATAACAAGCCGGATGGGCGCGTTACCTGTCGGGCGGAACTGGAACAGATGGACGGAAACCGCGTGATTTATAAATGCGTGATCTCCGATACGGGAATCGGTATGTCAGAAGAGTTTCTGGAGCATATTTATGAGCCGTTTGTGCAGGAGCATTATGATGAACAGAGTGTGTACCAGGGGACAGGCCTCGGTATGCCGATTGTAAAGAGCCTGATTGATAAGATGAATGGTACGATCAAAGTACAGAGTGAGAAGAATGTAGGGACAACCTTTGAAATCACGATACCGTTTGATGTGGCATCGGAGGCAGAAGTCCATCAGGGTACCTGTACGAATGCGGAAGCTGATATCAGAGATATTAAGATTCTGCTGGTAGAAGATAATGAGCTGAATATGGAGATTGCAGGCTATCTGTTACGGGATGCCGGTGCCGTTGTTACAGAAGTACGGAATGGACAACAGGCGGTAGAAGCATTTGAAAATCATGAAGCCGGAACGTATGACGTGATTCTGATGGATATAATGATGCCGGTCATGGATGGTCTGACGGCAGCACGCACTATCCGGAAAGAGAATCGAAAGGATGCACAGACGATTCCGATCATTGCAATGACAGCAAACGCCTATGCGGAAGATGTGCAGATGGTCCGGGATGCCGGAATGAATGCACACCTTGCAAAGCCGCTGGATAGTAAAACGGTGCTCCGGACAATTGCTGCTTATTGTGGGAAACACTAGGCAGTTGATTTATATTTATCTAAAATAGCAAGTAGCTGATGTACATTCAATGGTTTTGAAAGATGTTCATTCATACCGGCAGCGAGGCAGCGCTCAATATCACGGGTGAATGCGTTGGCAGTAATGGCAATGATCGGAATCGTCTGTGCGTCCGGACGGGTGAGTGTCCGGATGACCTGTGCGGCTTCCGGTCCGTCCATGACCGGCATTTGCATATCCATAAGAATAGCATCATAAGTATCGGGGCCTGAAGCGGAGAATTTATCTACGCAGATGGCTCCGTTTTCTGCTCTTTCACAGGAGATATGATACATACGAAGCAACTCGGATACTACTTCATAATTCAGATCATTGTCTTCTGCAATCAACAGATGCATACCATTACAAGAAGTAGTAGGATCAGGAGAATCAGAAGCTTCAGCTGATTCTCCTGATACAGATGGAGTAGTATAAGGCAGCTCGAGTTCAATATGAAAAGAAGTTCCTTTTCCAACGGTACTCTCAACCCTGATGGTTCCGTTCATGAGATCAACCAGCTGCTTTACGATCGCAAGTCCCAATCCGCTGCCACGTACCTTGTTTACACGGGTATCGACCTCTCTGGAAAATGCCTGATACATATGTTCCATGTATTCCGGGTCAATGCCGATACCGGTATCGCTGATGATGGCAACCAGAGTTGTCCGTCCTGCGGTAGCGGATGGTTCTTCATAAAACTCAAAAGTAATGGATCCCCACTCCGGTGTGTATTTAATAGAGTTTGAAAGCAAATTCATGTAAATCTGCTTGAGACGCAGGGAATCAACCGTAAGATATGGATGGTCGATATTGTGCTTCGTACAGTTATAGGTCAGGTGTTTGGTAACTATGGATGCCTGCAGGGTATCCGAAAAATCTTCCAGTATGTCGGCGATATTGACCGTTTCGGGATGTAGTTCCATTTTTCCGTTCTCAATACTGGCAATATCCAGGATATCATTTACTAATTGTTCTATGTAGCTGCCGGCAAGCTGAATCTTGTCCAGACCGGTTTTCACTTTTTCTGGCTCATTTAAGTGCTTTTTGGTAATATCGACAAATCCCAAAACGGCATTCATAGGTGTGCGGATATCATGAGCAATACGGGAGAGAAAATCGGATTTGGCAACATTTGCACGGTTTGCTTCCTCTGCTATGAAAATCCAGTTCTGTTCCCGGCGCTTCTGTTCGCTGATCAGACGTGTAACATAAAGTACATGGGTAACGGTTCCTTTTTCATCTCTTTTTTTTACAATAAATCGTGCCAGATGCCAGTTCCCGTCCTTAGCCAGATAATCGATATCGATGACTTCGTCGTTTTTTAAACGGTCAGCCAATGTAGATAGATCAAAGAATTTCATAACACTATCATGGTAAGCCGGAGCAACAAAGGTATCACAAAGCTCTACCATTTTCGCAGAGGCTTTCCCAATCCGTCCCGTCAGTCGATGTACCTCGTTATCACTGGAGATTTCTTCATAGAAATCTTCCCGGAGATCAATACGGTAAATAGCGAAGTATACTTTACTGATAGCGGAAATGATCTCGTTATTCAGTTGAGCCTCATCCAGAGCCTCTTGTAATTTGCGCTTCTGTGCCTGTTCTTCTTTTACGATATCATCAATATGGCGGAATCCGATGATGACTTTGGATTCATGCAGGGTATCGGAAAGCGGAACAACCTGAATCTCGAAATATTCTTGTCCGGCGAGGTTGGGGATACTCTGATAATGATAAATCAGCCGGTTATTTTGAGACAATGACAGTTTAATATTGGGAATGCTCAGGACTTCCAGAAAATCAGGCGCCGTCTCTTTATAGACATATTGGTCATAGTATGATTTTAACATTGTCTGATAATTTAAAGTACGATTTTGGGAAAAAGCGGTTTCTCTTGCAATATTAGAGATAGAATCCAGCTTGATGATCTCAACAGTTTCGCGTGCCAGATCGACACAGTATACGGATGTATAGTCGATGCACAGAACGGAAAGATAGAGCTTTTCACGTTCCAGTTCATGGTTACTTTTCTGTAGGCTGTCGCGTTTCTGCTCCAGCAAAGCTGCCATACGGATGTTTTTTCGGGCATTTCCTAAATGACCGCCGACTACCGCCAGCAGAGAGATGAATGACTGGGACCGTGCAATCTGGGGATTGTCCAGACCGATAAAGCCGCAGAGCTGATTCTGTGAGTAGATTGGAAATGCAATCTCAGTTTGAATATCTTGAATTTTTAACATGGCGTATTCGGATGGCATGAGCTTTTTTACAGACTCAACATCATCAATGATGATATTTTCTCCACGCTCGAAAGCGGACTGCCAATAAGGCATCTTGGAAGCAGACACCGCCTGTAGATTATCAATCCACGCAGCGATACCCGGAGCACACCATTCGAAAGAGTTCCGATAAGTGTCGGAATCCGGTTCTTTATCAAAAATATAAACCCGGTTAGCCTGGGTATAATCGCCGATCACACGGATCAGAGCCTGGGTGGCAGCATTCAGTTCATTCTGATCCTGGGCACGGTCAATAAAAACCATTTGCTGTAGCAGAATCTCAAAATCATTTAATTTAGTCTGAAGCCTGGAATAATTGTCTGTATTTTTATCTGTAGTCATAAGAAGGATACCTCGTTCTGTTGCAAGTTTGAAAATAAATCATATGACTATAATAGTAGGAAAAATAAATGGTTGTCAATGCTGCAAAAAGAATTTGTTGACATCAAAAAACAATCTATTTACAATGTAAAGTCAGTAGGTTTTAATCGAGTTACGAGTGGGCTGTAATACCCGGGAGAGATGTATGGCAAAAATGCAAAATACATATTATAAAACAGTAATTGACAAGCTGGCTGAATACCGGAAGCAGGGATTTGGAGATGATCAGCTGGATGAAATCCGTCAGGGATTTGAACATGGGATAAATGCTTCCGTTTATGCCGATAAGGAATATTTTGCCGTACAGATGCGGCAGATAAGGTTCGGTCTGGAAGAAAGGCTGGACATTTCTTTATATAATAGTAAGCAGTATGACTGGTTTCAGATGGAGGAGATACGTCTTGGATTAAAAGATGGTCTGGATGCATCCATCTATGCGGATCCGAAGTGCTCCTATGAAGTCATGCGGGAGTTACGGAAGGCGTTAAAAGATAATATACATCTGGAAAAATACGCAGCAGTGGGAGCGGAGATGTTGCGGGAACTGCATAGAGCCATTCTTGACAAGCAGAATATCATGCCATATATAAAGGCCGGATATGTACCGGAACAGCTCCGTGAGATCCGCCATGCAATGAAACAGGGATGCAACATTGACCCGTATCTGAATACCGCATACCGGGGAGCCGCCATCCGGGAGATTACGGAAGGTCTGGAGGAAGGCCTGGATGTGGCACAATATGCGAAAATAGGATACTCATGGCAGCAGATGCGTGAGATCCGTCTGGGTCTGGAAGCAAGGCTGAACGTTAAGATTTATTCCAAAGAATTGTATTCATGGCAGCAGATGCGAGAAATCCGTCTGGGCCTGGAAGCACATCTGGATGTGGAACAGTATAAGAGTATGATACATTCTGCTGCGGATATGCGGAAACTCCGGTTGCAGATGGAGCAGGAACGGCTGCAGGAAACAGAGAATGCAGGCAGTACCGAAGAGATAACGGAAGAAGAACTGGCAACACCGGAGCATTTGACGGAATACTGTAAAAATCTGTCGGCAGATGCAATTCGGTTTTTTATAGAGCCGGACCGGATGAAAGCATATGTATATGTAGGCAGTCAGGCTGCACCGATGGAAAAAGATCAGTTGATCTCCGAATTGACAGCGCATAAGATTCGAAAGGGATTGGACAGTGAAGTTGTAAATGCACTGATACTTGGAACATTAAAGGGCCGGTTAACGGTTCTGGCACAGGGCAGAGAACCGGTGAGCGGTGAAGATGGATATTATGAGAGCTTTATTGGCGATTATGAGACGCAGGGAGTCAGGATTTTAGAGGATGGTTCCCGGGAATATAAGGATGCCTATCTGTTTCAGAAAGTATATGCCGGGCAGAAACTTTTGGCTTATCATGAGGCGAAGCCGGGAGTGGACGGATACAGAATCGACGGTATGGTTTTAAGAGCAGTAAATGGTGCAGAAAAGCGTCGTATTAAAGGAAGAGGCTTCCATCTTTTGGATGATGAGAAGACCTATATATCTGATGAGAACGGTTGTGCATCGTTCCGGGATACCAATCTGGTGGTAACCCATCTTTTGGAGCTGGAGACAGCAAGTAATGTAATGGGAGATATCAATTATAATGGTTCTGTTTATATCAAAGGAGATGCCGGTGGCAATATTCATGTGAAAGCAACCGGTGATATTGTAGTAGAAGGCTTCGTAGAGAATGCACGGCTGGAGAGTGAGCGGGGTGTTCTGATCAAAAAGGGTGCAAATGGTAACGGTGAGGCCCAAATCATAGCAGCTGGAACAGTTATGGGAAGATTTTTTGAAAATGCGTCCATTCATGCAAAACATATTATTTCGAATTATTTTTTTCGTTGTAATTTATATGCATTGGACGATATTGAGGTGACCGGCTCCGGTGGAAGCATAGCCGGTGGCCGCATTTATGCGGGACATCGTATCGAATCAGCAGTCGTGGGGAATAGAACCGGTATTGAAACTGCCATTCGTTTGGGATATGATGAGAGCGCAATGGACGAAGTTAATTATTCGGAGCAGTTGAAAGAGACGGAGAGTCAGCTTAAGATTCTGACCAACGCCATGGAAGAATATAAGAAATCTTATCCGCCGGAAGTGCGAAACAGCATGCCGGTGTTTCTGAAAGTAGAAAATGCGATTTACACAAAGGAAAAAGAACGACAGGATATTCTCAATATTATAGAGCAACAGAAAAAGGACAAAGAAGAGTATCAGAAAGCCTACATAAGTGTATATCAGATCTTGTATGAGGGCACGACAATTGCCATTAACAATGCGATGTACAGTGGTGATGCCAGAAAGAATGTAATGTTGCGGAATGTTGCCGGTCGGATAGTGATACAGCAGACAAAGGAGAAGATGGAATGAGAGAGAAGATACTGATCGTTGATGACATTGAGATAAACAGAGAAATCCTTGCAGTTGCCCTGGGTGATATGTTTTCGGTAGAAGAAGCGGGTGATGGAGAGCAGGCAATTGAGATCCTGAAGGATCATTCAGATGAAATCGCGGCGATTCTGCTGGATCTGGTCATGCCGAAAATGGATGGATATGAGGTTCTGAAATACATGAAGCAGGCAGAGATTCTGGAGAGAATCCCAGTGCTTGTAATCAGTGCGGAATCAAAGACGGAGGCGGAACGGGCCTGCTTGGAAATGGGTGTCTCTGATTTTATCCGAAAACCGTTTGACAGTGTCACGGTTCGCAGCCGGGTACGAAATATTGTTGAGCTGTTTATGTATAAAAATCAGCTGGAAGATAAAGTTCGTATTCAGACAGAAAATCTGAAACGACAGAATAGATTGCTGGAACAACAGGCAGAGAAGATCAAGGCCAGTAATGAGAAGATTATCGATGTACTGGGTACGGTTGTGGAGTACCGGAATCTGGAGAGCGGTGAACATATTAAACGTGTAAAGGGATTTACCAGAATTTTGGCAGAAAAAGCGGCAAAGAAATACCCGGAATATAATCTGACGCCGGAGCGGATCAATATCATTGTAGCGGCAAGTGCATTGCATGATATCGGAAAAATCACGATCAAAGATAGTGTATTGCTGAAGCCGGGAAGACTGGATAACGATGAATTTGAATATATGAAGTCTCATACGGTCCGGGGATGTGATATTTTAGACCAGATCGATGGAGCATGGGACAGTGAATATGCCAAAGTGAGTTATGCTATCTGCAGGCATCATCATGAGCGATATGATGGCAAAGGATATCCGGATGGATTGACAGGAGAAGAGATTCCAATCGAGGCACAGCTGGTATCTGTAGCGGATGTTTACGATGCACTGGTCAGTGAACGGGTCTATAAGGAAGCCATTGATAAAGATAAGGCATATCATATGATATTAATGGGCGAGTGCGGTGTGTTTTCTCCGAAACTGATGGAATGCTTCCGCGAATCGAAGGAAGAATTTGAGAATCTCGCATTAAAATATGAAAATGCAAGAAAGGAGTAATTAAAATGACAGTAAGAGAATGCTATGAACAAATGGGTGCTGATTTTGACAATGTGTTAGACAGATTGGGCAATGAACAGATGGTACAGCGATTCGCATTAAAGTTTCTGAATGATACCAGTTATCAGACGTTGGAGGAAACTCTGAAAGAAAAAAATGTGGAACAGGCATTCCGTGCGGCACATACTTTGAAAGGTGTCTGCTTAAATCTTGGATTTGATAATCTATTTACTGTAAGTTCAGAACTGACAGAAAGACTGCGGGCAGGTGAATTGGACGGTACAGAGGAATTGTTCGAGAAAGTAAAAGAACAGTATGAGATAACGGTGAAGGCAATCCGAGGTATACAGTAACCGGTTATTTATATAGAATATATCGTTTCACATAAGAGGGGATTGAGAATCATGGGATGAAACATATATTCATCAATTCTGATTATGACTACGGACGATTATAATATCTTTTGATTTTAATCGGGTATCCTTCTGCGGGAGAATGGAGAGACCATCCCGCAGAATCAGGTAAACAGTAAGCTGGTCAGCCGATTCCACATCCTGGACGGTCTGACCGGCATGTTTTTTGTCTACAAAAACTTCTGCAATTTCTTTAATATCGGTATCGCGGATGCTGGAGATATTGCTGTTTCGCTGATATTGTTCTACAAATCCGGCACTGATAATACCGGTTGGGATCGCAACAGCCCCTACTCCCAGATAAGCGATGCAGATCGCCATGATACGTCCCAGTGGCGTGATCGGATAGATATCACCGTAGCCCACTGTGAGCAGTGTTGACATACTCCACCAGACACCGCTGAATGCATTGCGAAAAACCTCCGGCTGTGCGTCGTGTTCCACACTGTACATACAGAGACTGCTGGCAAGCATCAGGACGAGAACAATGAAAAGAGAGGAAATGATCTGGTTCCGCTTCTCATACAGGACGGTTGTAATTACGTTAAACGAGTCATATTTGGCATTCAATCGGAACAGGTGGAAGATTCTGGCAACCCGCAGCATCCGGAAGAAGACAAAGCCGGACAGGAAAAATGCCGGAATGATCGTCAGAAGATCAATGACTCCGTCAAAGGAAAAAATGAATTTCAACCGGGCCTTTGCCGGATGCAGATTCGGATAAAGATAGTCTGCGGTCCAGATCCGGAGAGCGTATTCAACGCAGAAGATTCCGAGAGTGATCCATTCCACGATCTTGAAACAGGTAAACAGGCAGGATAATTCCTCGAATGTCTGCAAGAATGTAACTAAAATATTTGAAAATATAGTGATCGTAATAAATACATCAAAGAACCGGCTGATACGGTTACTCTTATCTCCAATCTGAATAATATTGAATATCTTTTCCTTCACGATAACATTCCTTTCTATGAATACGGATTTAAATCTGATTAGATATATATTAACACAGAATCTGGTGGTTTTGAAATGGGTTGGTGCGAGATTTGTGCATATAGATTGTGGAACTCTGAATGTCGACGCTTCTTGTCATATAACTCCTGTGGGGCAAGCTCTCGCATCTGCCAGCACGTAGTGGCACATAAGGCTGTAAAATACACAGCCTAAATGCCAACGTGCTTCTAGAACCCCACAGGAGTATATGACAGAAGCTCCGGTATCGTGAAGTTCCATCATCCCAAAGCAAAATCTGTTGAGGAGGGCAATAAACACAGCATCCTATGCACCAGCCAGCACGTAGTGGTACATAAGATAAGAATCGGTTGACATAGGAAGGTTAAGTGTGTATATTGGATATATACAATATACTTACGCGTAAAGGAAATGAATATGGATATTATTATTTCAAACAGTTCCGGTGTTCCAATCTATGAGCAGATCGAGGAACAGATCAAGGGACAGATTATGGCGGGGCAGCTGGCGGAAGGGGACGCACTTCCATCCATGCGTGTGCTTGCCAAAGAATTAAAGATCAGTATTATCACGACGAAGCGTGCCTATGAGGATCTGGAACGGGATGGGTTCATAGAATCCATAACTGGAAAGGGGAGCTTTGTGAAGAAAATCAACGGCGATATCGTCCGGGAAGGACTGCTGTTTACGATTCAGGAGCTTATGGAAGCAGCCGTTGACAAAGCCGTTCTCGGAAAGATTTCACAGGAGGAATTGCAGGAGATGCTTGCGTTGCTGTATGAGGAGAGGAGCCGGAGGTAGAGGGTAGTATGGAAGAAGGAATGAATGTAATTGAGCTTGATGGTGTGGTGAAGGATTACGGAGATTTTAAGCTGGACCGGGTCAGCTTTGCAGTACCAGAAGGAAGCGTCTGTGGGTTCATCGGACAGAACGGAGCAGGAAAAACCACAACGATCCAGCTGATCCTGGATGCAATCCGGCGAGATGCCGGTGAGATCCGGGTATTTGGAGAGAGCATTGACCGGAATTCGGCAGCATTGCGTGAGAAAATCGGGGTTGTATTTGATGAAATGGGCTTCCATGATTTTCTGACGGCACGCGACATTAACCTCATGATGAAGAATATCTATAAGGAATGGAATGAGGAGCAGTTCTTCGATTATCTGAAACGGTTCTCCCTGCCAACGAAGAAGCGGTGCGGAGCATTCTCACGCGGTATGCGGATGAAACTTCAGATTGCAACGGCACTGTCGCACAATGCGAAGCTGTTGATCATGGATGAACCGACCAGCGGACTGGATCCGGTAGTACGGAATGAGATGCTGGAGATTTTCAGGGAATATGTCTTAGAAGAGGATCATACGATCCTGCTTTCTTCCCATATCACCGGTGATCTGGAGAAGCTGGCAGATGAGGTGGTATTTATTGACGGAGGCAGGATCGTGCTGACCGGTAATAAGGATGAATTAATGGAAAGTCATGGAATCTTAAAGTGTCGGAAACAGGATTTGTCATTGATTGATATGAGTCTGGTGGTTTCTGTTCAGTTATCTTCATTCGGAGCAGAGGTTCTGGTCAATGACCGGCATACCTGTGAGAAACAGTACCCGGACATGGTGATAGAACCGGCGAGTCTGGAAGAAATTATGATCTATTATGTAAACCGGGCGAACGGCATACGGCCGGATGGTGAATAGGAGGCAGATATGAAAGGGTTATTGATCAAAGATTTCTTCTGCCTGAAACGGCAGCTCTTTACATTTATATGTATCTGTGTCGGAGTTTTACTGGTATCGGTTCTGGTTCTGATCAGCTCCGAGCATGGAAATCTGGCGAATGGCTTTCAGAATATGATCGCAGACGGCGATCTGACAGCGGAGCAGGTGGAAACCCTGATGCAATATTGTATGATTTTTGTGCTCCTGATACCGATGGCATTTACCGGGAATGTGGCAGATGTATTTCTGGATGACAGAAATGCGTCCTTTCAGAAACTTGCGGGAGCATTGCCGATTTCGGTTGCAAAGCGTGTGGCAAGCAGATATATCACCGGACTCAGCTTTACCATGGTCGGGTTTCTGATGGATACGATCATTATCTTTGTACTGTCAAGGTTGACGAAGTTTATGGTATTTGCCGATTTTTTCGGTGCAATCGTGAGCTTTGCATCCTTTATGATCATTTATCTGGCGCTGTTTATTCTGTTTGAGTATTTACTGGGCGTGGACAGAACCTCGATTGCACAGATCCTGCCGGTCATTCTGGTCGGAGCAGCATTGGTCGTTCCGCATATAAAGGAGATTGGAGCTATCTTTCTGGAGGAGAATGCGGCGTTGAATAACCAGGCAATCCCGGAGTTCTTAATGCATAAGTCCTATATTCCTGCATGTGCGGCGATTGTCATACTGGCCGGTTCTTATGGAATCAGTGTCCGAATCGCTGAACGAAAGCGGGGTGTTGCGTAATGGGCGGATTGCTTTATAAGAATTATGTAGTGGTCAGGGGAAAGCTTCTGGTATTCGGACTGCTTGGTCTGACGATTCTGTTTCTACTGCTTCGGCTTCTTTTGCCGGGTGGGGATCTGGTGCTTGCGGGAGAGGGATATCTGGCGGACAGTATGACAGATGATGCAATGACCGGGTTTATCTGTGATGCCGGTCTGGCGTGCCTGCTTGGGTGTATAGAGCTGGTACTGATCGTGGTTCCGCTTTCTGCATGGACCGGTAATCTGCTCCGGGCAGATGAGAAGAATCAGACCCGCAGGATGATACAGGTGCTTCCGTTTCAGAAACATGCGTATGTCGGATCGGTGTATTTGTTTTTTGGAATTACATATTATGTGATACTTTCCCTTATGCTTTTTTGGACGATTATATTTAATGCAAATGCGGGAGAGAATATCCTGCAGGATGCAGTCAGTATGAATGGACAAATGCTATGTCTGTTTGTGGCAGTTCCAGTGATCATTCTGGCGGTAGAGCTTCCGATTATCATTACCCTGGGAACGAAGAAAGGAATCATGATCAAGCGGTTGTTTCTGCTGGCATTGGTACTAAGTGCATTTGCATATCTGTTGTTTGGAGATTTAAGTGTTTGGACCGGATTTGATCTGTATGTGCTTATCAACTGGACAGAGACCCATCAGAGCCTGGTCGTAGGTCTGGAAGTGGGGATGCCGGTGCTGGCGCTTGTTCTGTACTGGCTTTCGTATCGGCTTACCTGCCGGTTAAATGAGGATCGGGAGGTGGATTTCTATGACTAAGAAACGATTATTTCTATATCTCGGACTGACCTTTGGACTGACCTGGGGCGTGTTTCTGCTCTGGATCCTGAGTGGAGGCATATATCTGGATGAAGAGGGCAGCCTGGCACCGATGGCGAGTCTGATCGGCGGGATTGCCATGCTGTGTCCGACGATTGGAATGCTGCTTACCAGACAACTGACGAAGGAAGGGTTTGCATTCTCCGGAACGGATTCCATGTTACTTGGGATTAATCTTAAAAATAAGAAATGGATCCTTTATCTTATGGTGATGATACTGCCATGGATCTATTTTGAACTGGGAAATGGATTGCGACTGCTGCTGTCACCGGAAGCGTTTTCGACAGAGGTGGCTGAGGAACTTGGAAGCCTGCTGTTTATACAACCGTTTGCATCAATCGTGAATGGGGTCTTTGTATCCTTTGCGGCACTGGGGGAAGAACTGGGCTGGCGAGGCTATATGATGCCGAAGCTATTAAAACTTATGGATGCGAAATGGGCAGTTCCGGTCGGAGGCATAATCTGGGGCATCTGGCATTGGCCGATGATCTATATGGGACATAATTTCGGCTTTGGTTACCTGGGCTATCCGTTTACCGGCTTTGCAGCCATGTGTGTGATGTCGGTAGCGATCGGTGCGATTCTGACCTATGTGACCTGTAGGACAGGCTCCATCTGGCCGGCGGCGATCCTTCATGCGGTAAATAATGCCTCACCGGGAATCCTGCAATATTATTTTGATAGCAGTAAGGTCTCCGGCCGGAAGGGAGACAGTGTGGCGTCTTCATTGATCATGCTGCTGCCAATGATTGTGATCAGTGTAGTCTTTTATGTACTGCTTTGCAGACAACAGGCGAAGAATAAAACAGGCTTTTCCGGTACATACTACTCGTAAAAACGAAAAGGAGCCGGGAAAATATGGCAGAATCAGATAGTATTAAACTGTTGCGGGAGTGTGATGCCGGAATCAAAATGGGTGTAACATCCATTGATGAAGTGCTTTCTTATGTGAAGAATCCGACTTTCCGTAAATTATTGACAGAGTGCAGAAATAAGCATGAGAAGCTCCGGGAGGAAATCCAGATGCTTCTGCTCGCCAGTCAGGATGACGGAAAGGATCCGAATCCGATTGCAAAGAGTATGTCATGGATGAAAACGAATGTAAAGCTGGTCATGGATCAGTCGGATGAGACCATTGCGGATCTGATGACGGACGGATGTAATATGGGTGTGAAAACGCTTCACAGATATCTGAATCAGTATCAGGGTGCGGAGGAAAAGACGAAGGACATTGCAAAGCGCCTGATCAATCTGGAGGAAAAGCTGACGGTGGATATCCGGGCATATCTGTAATTTATCTGCAAAAAGATATCCCTCACTCTGTAATCTCACCATATGATTGCAGGGGGAGGGGTATGTGCATTTCAGGGAAAGAATTGACGGAAATAAAATCAGCAATGTATAATGAGACTGATCATGCAGGTCAAGTAAGGATAAGATAGGGTTATAACCGGATAGGAGTTATCAGTAATATGCAAGAGGATAAAAGAATAGATCCCGGATTACAGGGCAATGAGAAGATAGAAGCGGCAATTGCCGGACTGCAACAGGAACCGTCTCAGGAGGCATTGGCTCATGCCCTGACGGTAATCCGGAGGCGGATGCAGGAGCAGGGCCAATTGATCGTAGCAGTGGAGCCGCCGGGACCGGATGGACAGATTCATCTGCAGGCGACACAGACTCCGGATGGAGGAATATGGTGGATGGCATTTACCGGCTTTGAAGAGGAACTAAAAGGCGGAGACAGTGTGAAATCCACATTTCTGGCGGATATAGATCAGTTGTTTCATTCGGCCCTGCAGGTGGACGAGCTGAAAGGGGTGATCCTGAACCCGTGGAACTGCACGCTGATGCTGGATAAGACACTGATGAAGCTGGTGCTGGGGTGATTCGTTGACAAGAATTTCCTCATATGATGTTCTTTTCTATATCAAAAGAAAGGATTAATCAATTAACGATTCTGCTGATCAATCAGGGACGGCAGGAGGATCTTCTGAGAGTGGCACAGGATCAGGAATATCAGCAGGAACTCTTGGAAGAGTTTAAGTTATAAGAAGAGACACCGGTATTTTTGTATTGAAATCTTATGGAAATACTTAGTATAATAAGTAACGATATGCAATACAAGGAGAATGGATCATGAAACGAGAATCATTTAAATCCCGTCTGGGATTTTTGCTGGTGAGCGCAGGATGTGCGATCGGAATTGGAAATGTGTGGAGATTTCCTTATGTAGCAGGACAGAATGGCGGTGGATTATTTGTACTGCTTTATCTGATATTTCTGGTTATTATGGGGCTTCCGGTGCTGACGATGGAGCTGGCGGTCGGACGTGCCGGTCGTAAAAGTGCAGTGCTTGGATATAAAGCATTGGAGAAACCGGGTAGTAAGTGGCATATTCATGGCTGGGTGGCTATCTTTGGATGTTATATGCTGATGATGTATTATACAACGGTTTCCGGCTGGATGGTGACCTATTTCTATAAGTTTGCAACCGGGCAGTTTGTGCATGGAATGACAGCGGATGAAACAGGCGAGGTATTCAATAACCTTTTGGCAGATCCGCTTCAGATGGGATTCTGGATGGTGCTGACTGTGATCGCAGGCTTTTTGGTTTGCAGTCGTGGATTGCAGAATGGTCTGGAACGAATCAGTAAGGTGATGATGACGGCACTGCTGGTTCTGATTCTGGTGCTTGCTATTCATAGCTTTACATTATCCGGAGCCGGAGAAGGCATCCGTTTCTATCTGGTACCGAATTTGGAAGTTGTTCAGACGATTGGTATAGGAAATGTAATTGCAGCCGCCATGAATCAGGCGTTTTTCACTTTGAGTCTTGGTGTGGCAGCGATGGAAATTTTCGGAAGCTATATGAGTAAGGATCACACTCTGGCAGGAGAGGGAATCCGAATCTGTGCACTGGATACATTTGTTGCACTGATGGCCGGCCTGATCATATTCCCGGCATGTTTCAGCTATGGAGTAGAAGCAGGTGCGGGACCGAAGCTTATTTTTGTGACATTGCCGAATGTATTTGTGAATATGGCAGGCGGAAGACTTTGGGGAAGCTTGTTCTTCTTGTTTATGACGTTTGCCAGCTTTTCAACCGTAATTGCCGTATTTGAAAACATAATGTCATTCTGCATGGATATGTTTGGATGGAGCAGAGGAAAGGCAGCGCTGATCAATTGCATTATTGTATTGGTTGCCAGCGTGCCATGTGTACTTGGATATAATGTGTGGAGTGATCTGCACTTGATCGGTGGCCGGGATGTCTTGGATAGTGAGGACTTTATTGTAAGTAATCTGTTACTTCCGCTTGGATCACTGGTCTATCTGGTGTTCTGCGTAACGAAATGGGGCTGGGGCTTTGATAACTATCTGGAGGAAGCGAATACCGGTAGCGGAATGAAGATAGCAAGATGGCTGAAGCCGTATTTTCAGTTTATCCTTCCGGTTTTGATTCTGATCATACTGATTCAGGGATTGATGTAAAGCAAAATCATATGATAATGCACCGGGAATCCGGATTGAAAAATAGAAATATAAACAGGAAAGTACAACCGGTATGTTAAGATTTTCTGCAATCCGGCCGATATTTTAATCATAAGAGAAAATCAGGTTTCGGAATAACGGATCAAGGATGATGGCTTATGAAGAACCTCTGATCAAAAGGGGTGTAAGAATGAAAATTAATCATAATATCACGGCAATGATTGCCAATAACACATTAAATAATAATCATAATGCTATGGCAACTGCAATTCAACGGTTGTCTTCCGGCTATCGGATCAATCATGCAAAGGATGATTCGGCCGGTCTGGCTATTTCGCAGAAAATGCGTACACAGATTCGAGGACTGCAGCAGGCGAATCGGAACGCAGGAGATGGTATTTCTGCAATTGAAACAGCAGAAGGAGCATTGACGGAAGTTCATGCAATGCTGCAGCGGATGCGGGAGCTTGCAGTTAAGGCAGCTAATGACACCAACTGTCCGGAGGATCGACAGACGATCCAGGATGAAATTGAGGTTATGAATGAAGAAATCCAGAGAATTTCGGATACAACACAGTTTAACCAGAAGAAGCTGTTGAATGGAGACATTGGACGTGCTACGTATATTGATACCGGAGTAGTTGTAAAAGGAGTCAGTACGTTGGAAATATCAGACTCGGTGAACCTAGACACATATGGAATCCGGATTACACAGGATGCAAGACAGGCTGTATCGGTAGGTGGTGCGCTTGCTATGGGCGCCGGAGATAAGATTACAAAGGAGCAGGCCGGCGTGATTACGCTGAATGGTGAGTCGGTAGAAATTCAAGAAGGCGATACTGCGAAGGAAGTTTATACAAAGATACAGAATTTATGTGACTGGACCGGTAATAAAGTATTTACGGTTGATGATCTGGATACCACAGCGGGATTACCGGAAAACGCAGGCTATGTTCCGAGCAGCAATGAATTTGGAAATGGCGGACAGCTGGTTATTGTATCCGATTATTACGGCTCGGAAGAACGGATAGAATTATCCTGCAGTAATAAACAGTTAAGTAATCTACTTGGGATCAGTGACAGTATTGTGACCGGTACGGATGTGCAGGCAACATTAGCGAATGGATTTTCTCCGACTGCGACAATAACAGGCTCCGGAAATCAGATTACAGTGAAAGACAGCAGTGGATTTGAAATGGTTCTGGAAGCAAGACAGGGAGCCTGTGAAACGAAATTCCGGGATCCGACCATGGCAGCAGGCGGTACAGCGACTGCAACAGGCGGAACTGCATTTGATGCAGAGATAGAGGTGATCAGTGCCGGACAGATGGTATTCCAGATCGGTGCTAATCAGGAGGAGACCATGACCGTGACGATACCGAATATGTCACCGAAGCTGCTTGGCCTGGATGATATAAATGTCGTTTCTTCCTCTGATGCCAGAGAAGCGATTGATAAAATAGAAGAGGCAATTCAAAAAGTATCGGATGTCAGAGCGAAACTGGGAGCATATCAGAATCGTCTGGAACATACAGAAGATAATCTGGATGTATCAGAGGAGAGCATGACGAATTCACTTTCCAGAATCATGGATTGTGATATGGCAGAAGAAATGACCAATTATACACAGCAGAACCTGCTGACACAGACAGCAACGAATATGCTGGCGAAGGCCAATGCACATCCGGAGAGCATTCTGCAGTTATTACAGCAGGGCTAGATTAAACGCTGACTGTTGATAATAAGCCAGAATTCGATGCCGAGTTTTTCGGCAGCTTTCCGACATAGAACCATGCGGTATAATCTGAATAATTCTTTTTGCGGGAGGAGATTATGACAAAAGAACAGATTCAGGTTTATACAAAACGAATTACACAGGCGAATACTTCGGGTCTGGCGGTAATTTTGTATGAACTTACGAGTATATACATAGAAGAGGGAAAGACAGCATATAAAGCCGGCCGGGCAGAGGAATTTGAACGGTCAATTCTGCAGGCACAGTCGTTTCTGCAGGAACTGATGTCAATGTCAAAGATGGAGAATCAGACAGGATATGATGTCATGTCGTTGTATTTGTTCATAAATAAACAATTATTACTCTCTATTGTGAAAAAACAGCCGGTCAATCTGGACGAATGTGCCGGATATCTGAACAAGCTCCGGACTTCGTTTGAAAAACTGGCAGAGACCGATACGGAAGAACCATTGATGGAACATGTACAGCAGGTATATGCCGGACTTACATACGGCAGAGGATACCTGAATGAAAGTGTTGATCCGGCGGGTGACCCTAACCGGGGATTGAAAGCTTAGAATACGGCTTAATACAGGATGAGAGATGAGGCCATGTCGATTCAGGGAGGCAGATTCCTGATAAAAATCCCTTGTAAAATTAAGAAATTCGGTTTACAATAAAACAAGTGACTATAAGGGAGGATACAACGATGGCAGATAAGGAATGCATTTTTTGCAAGATAGCCAATGGAGAAATTCCATCAGCGACAATATATGAGAACAGTGATTTTCGGGTGATTCTGGATGTGGCTCCGGCCAACCGCGGACATGCATTGATTATTCCAAAGGAGCATTTTAAGGATATATTTGATATTGATGCAGTAACAGCCGGAAAGTTATTTTCACTGGCAACAGAAGTAGCAAGAGCAATGAAGAGTGTATTACATTGTGACGGTATGAATATCGTGCAGAACAATGGTATTATTGCCGGACAGACAGTTTTCCATTTTCATCTGCACTTGATACCAAGGTATGAAGGCGATCATGTGGATCTTCACTGGGCACAGGGAGAAACGGTGCCGACAGAGCTTCAGGAACTGGCAAAAGAGATTCGCAAAAAGATATAAAACCGTATAGGACTGCACATAAAAGGAATAGTAGAAAAGGACCCTGGAATAAGGTCCTTTTTCTGTTTTTTATAGTGCATTTTGCAGGTTGCTATGATATAATTATGCCAGTTTATAGAATAGTTAGGAGGTTCGTGACATGGCAAGGGATGAAATGTTTAAGACAGTATCCTTCGGCGGATACGATAAGGCAGTTGTAGATGAGTATGTAGCGGAGACTAATCGGAGTCACCAGAACGATATTGCGGATTTAAAGACGACCATTGGGAAATTAAGCGAGACCGTTCGCTCGCTTCAGGTAGCGAAAGAACAGGTGAAGTCGGCAGCCAGTGAAGATATTGAGAAGCTGAAATTAGAACTTCAGAATGCATTTGAGGAAACAGATGCAACAAAACATAAGCTGGAGACACAGATTTCTGAGAAGAATGCCCTGCAGGCTTCTTTTGATGAGAAAAGTATGCAGGCGGACCAGCTTCAGAAAGAATTGGAAGAACGGACAGCAGAGCTTCAGAAACAGCTGGGCGATCAGAAAACAAGAGCTGATTTTCTGGCTGCGGAAATAGAACGACAGAAGTCGGATTATGAATCTCAGCTCGCAAGACTGGAATCCGAAAAGGAAGAACAGGCAGCGGTTGCACAGAATGCATTGGCAGAGCAGGAAGCAAGAGCACAGGCAGATCTGGAGGAGCAGCAGTCGAAAGCAAGAGATGCTATTGAAAGCAGAGCGTCGCAGGCCCAGGCAGAACTGGCAGCACAGGTGGATGCGGTAAAACAGGAAAAAGACAGAGCCATGCAGGAGCTTCAGGAGAGTTATGAAGTCAAGCTCCGGGAATTAAAGGAAGAACAGGAAGCAGCACTTGCGTCTGCAAAGACAGAATATGAGACACAGATTGCACAGATACGAGAAGAAGCAAAGGCTCAGTGCGGAGAGTATGAGACTGTTAAGGATGAGCTGGAGACAATGAAAGAACGGGAAGCATCCTTTGCATCAAAGTATGAAGCTATTTCCAAGACACTGATTGAGGCACGGGAACGTGCAGATAAGGTTGTTGCGGATGCGGAAGAAGAGAGCCACCAGATGCAGATGCAGACAGAAGAAAAGTGCCGGGAGATGATCCGGACTACTGAGGATGCGCAGGCAGAGAAACTGACCCAGACAGAGGCAGAATGCGATGAACTGACAAGGGTGACTCAGGCGGAGTGTGATGAATTGGCACAAGGCACCAGGGAAGAATGTAAGAATATGATTGCAGAGACAGAACGGCAGGTATATATGATAAAGCTGCAGGTTCAGGAGCAATGTGATAATGTGAATTCTTATATGGAGAGTATGCTTCTCTCGATTGATAATCTGGCAGCGGCATGTAATAAGACACGGGAGATTGCAATAGCAGGCTTCTCACAATTTCCACAGGAAGAATGCGCAGCGGCTGAATCACAGATGACGGATACAGAAGAGCCGGAAGAACCGGAAGCAGACGGACCGGATACGGATGTAACACCGGAGAATGAGGCGGCTTCCGGAGTTTGCGAGAGCAGCTGTTTTGACTGAACAAAACAGGGGAAATAATAGGAGGAAACATGGGAACATTGAGATGCGACTGCTATCAGGATTTTGCAAAGCAGATAGAATATCCGTTGATTGCGTGGAAAGCACTGACTGGTGAAATTATCATCATGAATTATGAAGCAAAGCTGATAATTGGGCAAAAACCGGAACAGTTGTCGGTAACTATGGATATGGTTGCAGATGAAAAGAAATTCTGGTCCACATTACATGATCGAAAAGCAATCGTGGAGCATCATCTGATTCTACATACCGGACATCGGGATATCCCGGTAGCCGGATTGGTAAATGAGTTTGATATTGAGGGCGAGATCGCATATATGCTTTTGTTTGAACAGCGTACCGGCTTTGGGCAGAACAGCTGGCTGCTGGAGCGGATCATAGAAAACAGTCCGGTCGTTGCATTACATATCAGTTTTAATGGTGAGGATGAGATCAAGCTGAATTATATCAGTAAAAACATTAAACGGTATGGGTATACGTGCGAACAGTTTTATTCGGGGCAGCTGCAGTATAAAGATATCATTCATCCGGATGATTTCGAGATTATTTCAGAGAAATTCCGGGCGCATATAAATGATGGTGTGTTCAACGATTCTATGGAGTACCGTATCGTGACCGAGAGCCGGAAGATATCCTATGTCAGAAGCATGGTATGCTTTACCAGAGACGAGCAGGGCAGAATCAATGGAATGGAAGCTCTTATGCTGGATATCATGGATGAGAAGCTGAACAAGGATGAGAATCAGTATCTTCGTTCTGCGATTGAGCAGAGCCATAATGTGGTGATCATTAAACGGTACTTTAATCAGAAGAGTGTTGTGAAGTATGTATCATCCAATGCGGAAAGCCTTGGCATGGATGTGGAGGGCTTAAGAAGCGGAAGAAAATTATTTGAAGACTATATTCTGCCGGAAGACCAGAGAATCCTGGCAGAAGCCTTGGTGAATGTACATAAAGAAAAAGGAAAGCATGTTACCGGACAATGCCGGATCAGAAACGAGGAGGGGCAGCTCCGTTGGATCAGCTTTGAAATCCTTGTGGACAACCTGGATGAGTATATGTATGATATCGAACTGATTCTTACGGATGCCACAGGCCTTAAAAAATATGAACAGAATCTGCTTCAGAATCAGAAGGATCTGGAAGAAAAGCTGGATTATGTTATGAGCGGTTCCCTACAGGCAACAGAACGGAAGCTGGAAGATTTTATTGCTACGGAAGAAGTTCAGGGATTTTTAAAAGCATATGCAGAGAATAGTCAATTATATGCAGTTTTGATCGATACACATTTGAAACAACTCACGGTGCCGGAGGGGCCGATGATTCATCTGGGTGAGTTTTATGATCTGTTGGAGAATCCGAAATATCGGGAGAAGCTTCGTGAGGCAGTAACTCTCACTGAGGAGAAACAGAGATTCTGCATTCTGCAAACAGAGGAAGGAAATTTTGATAAACAGCTGGGAGCGGTTCCGCTTGTGATCCATGGGGATATTGTAGCAGTATGCCTGCTCTGCGCTTTTGATGAAGAAGCAGTAGCCAGATTGCATAATTCCATTGAATCATTACAGAAGCTGATCGAGATCATAACCAAAGCCGGAGCAGACAATAAATATATTGAAATGGATTCCAGAAGAAGCCGTCTGGCAGAAAAGACCATGAGTGAGGAGTTGGAAGGCCAGCTGATTTTGGCACGGGCGTTTGCACATATGAGAAGTGACGGGGATGCAACGATTCAGGAGATTATTGAGCAGTCCTGCAAGCTGCTGCATATTTCGTCCATTGTTATTTATACGGGAGACCAGATGCAGGAAGCCTATACCTGTATTGCAAAATACACGGCGGAGGATGCATTGTTCCGGGACTACCCGGATCAGAGCTGGCGTATGGCAGAGCTCTGCCGGAAGAATGAAGTGCTGGCACATGGAGGATATATCAGTTCACTGAATCCGGCCAATGCTGCACAACTGGAATATCTGATGACACGGACGCAGTCCCGGGCAATGATGCTTCATGGATTAATGATAAATGATGAAGTGTATGGTGCGGTGTTGTTTACCAGTACTCATCCGAGACAGAGAATGCGGGAACGTGAGATTTCATATTGCAGGGATATGGTAGAGATCATTCAGGGTATTTTGGAGAGAAACCGGAGCCGGAATCATGTAAATGTCCTGAATCAGGATCTGTTAAATGCTTATAATTATATGTCAGAGTATGTATTTGTACGTGATACACAGACCGGTGTTGTGTTGTTTGCCAATGAAGCAATGGAGAACCTGTTTGGGTATGATGTGACAGGGACAGACAGCAGGGCATTTCTGTCAACGCCGACACCGACCTATACAAGAGAAGGAGTACAGCCGGTAGGCAATATCAAGTGGCAGAGCTTTATCCGAAGCGTAAACAAGATCATGAATATTCAGGAGCTGGTGATCGAGTGGCAGAACGGTGAAGAAGCGAAACTGGTAATTATGCGTGAAAATATTAAAAACTCATAATCTGGTTAAAATAGAAGTAAAGATTTGTATGCAATATGTCGATATAAATAGGAAAGAGAGTTTTGATATCGGTGAATTTGCTGAAATCTGAAAATGTGGTTTGAAAAAATTTCCAGAGTGTATATAATGGAGACAGTTAAGAAGGACCTATCCTGAAAAAGAAATTATTTTGTCCGTCAGAAAGGGGATTATCATGGCAAGTTCAGATATTGGAATTGATTTAGGAACCGCCAGTATTTTGGTGTATGTTAGAGGAAAAGGTGTTGTATTAAAGGAGCCTTCTGTAGTTGCATTTGATCGGGATACCAATAAGATCAAGGCAATCGGTGAAGAGGCCAGATTGATGCTCGGTAGAACACCGGGAAATATCGTAGCTGTCCGTCCATTAAAGCAGGGTGTTATTTCTGATTATACGATTACAGAAAAGATGTTGAAGTATTTTATTCAGAAGGCGGTCGGCAGAAGCTTATTCGGCAGAAAGCCGAGGATCAGCGTCTGTGTACCAAGTGGCGTTACAGAAGTAGAGAAGAAGGCAGTCGAGGATGCTACTTATCAGGCAGGTGCCAGAGACGTATCCATTATTGAGGAGCCTGTAGCAGCAGCAATCGGTGCAGGTATTGATATTGCAAGACCTTGCGGTAATATGATCGTAGATATCGGTGGTGGTACTGCAGATATTGCAGTTATTTCCTTAGGCGGTACGGTTGTAAGTACATCGGTTAAGACTGCAGGTGATGATTTTGATGAAGCGATCGTTCGTTACATGAGAAAGAAGCACAATCTTCTGATCGGTGAGCGTACGGCAGAAGAGATCAAGATCAACATCGGTACATGCTATAAGCGTGCAGAGGAAGTGACGATGGAGGTTCGCGGACGTAATCTGGTAACAGGTCTTCCGAAGACGATCACCGTAACATCCAGCGAGACAGAGGAAGCATTGCGCGAGACAACTGCTCAGATCGTAGAAGCAGTACACAGCGTATTGGAGCGTACTCCACCGGAATTGGCAGCAGATATTTCAGATCGTGGTATTGTACTGACCGGCGGTGGTTCATTATTAAACGGTTTAGAGGAACTGATTGAAGAGAAGACAGGCATTACTACGATTACTGCGGACAATCCGCTGACAGCGGTTGCGATTGGTACCGGTAAGTATATTGAGTTCCTGTCCGGTAAGAGAGACTAGCGATCAGCTAGAGTGCGAGGAGTGAAAGAATGGTAAAGGGCCTATACACAGCATATACGGGATTGCTGAACGAGCAGAGAAGATTGGATGTTATTTCCAACAATATTGCAAACTCGGATACTACCGGTTATAAAAAGATGGGCGTTACATCGCAGTCATTTGACCGGGAGATGGCAATTCGTGTAGATGATGACTCGGATCCATATCTTGCTAAGGCTATTGGAAATGTGAGTCTGGGCGTGAAGATCGGAGAGACTTATACCGATTACAGCCAGGGTAGTTTCCGTGAGACCGGTGCAACCTATGATCTGGGACTGGAAGGCAACGGTTTTTTTGCCATTAGCACAACAGACAAGAGTGGAACAGAGCATATACGCTATACACGGGATGGCTCTTTCACGGTTACCAGGGACGGTTATCTTGTTACAAAGGATGGAGATTATGTGCTGGGTGCCAACAACCGGCGGATTCAGATTCCGGGAGCAGCAACAGCGAAGGTAGCAGTTGACACATTGGGGAATATTTATGCCAATGAGGTACAGGTAGGCAGACTTCAGATTGTTGATTTCCAGAATAAGGATGCGTTGACTCTCTATGGGGAGAATATGTTTGAGGCATTGCCTGAGGCAGGCATGGTAGCAGGAACGGCGTTGGTTCGTCAGGGATATCTGGAGACTTCGAATGTAAATGTGATCAATGAAATGGTTTCCATGATCAGTATCACAAGGGCGTATGAAGCTAACCAGAAGATGATGCAGACAGTAGATTCAACCCTGAATAAAGCAGTGAATGAAATTGGTAAGTTATAACGGACTGCCCGGATGACAGTAGGAAGGAGCACACGTGGTTAGATCATTATGGACAGCGCGCAGCGGTATGATCGCGCAGCAGGAAAATGTAGATACGATTGCCAATAATCTGGCAAATTTAAATACAACCGGATATAAGACGGAGACAGCAGAGTTTAAGTCATTACTTTATCAGACACTGCAGACACGTTCCACGAACAATGCAGGTGAGAATAAGCCGGTTGGCGCACAGGTAGGACTCGGAAGCCGGACAGCGGCAATTACCAGTCAGTTTACCCAGGGCAATCTGACAGCAAATGAGAGTCCGTTTTCGGCAGCGATTGAAGGGGATGGATTCTTCAAGGTGCGTACGGAAAGCGGAGAGATCCAGTATACAAGAGACGGCAATTTTACCGTATCGCCGGTGGCCGGTGGCGCTATGCTCTGCACGGCAGAGGGAAATGCAGTACTGGATCAGTATAACAATCCGATCATCATTCCGACAGGTGTAAGTGCATCAACACTTGGAATCGGAACCGATGGGCAGATCACGGTTATGTTAAACGGTAATCAGCAGAGTAATCTGGCCCGCGTAGACGCTAACGGTAACGTTCTTTATAATGTACGGATCGGCGTTGTACAGTTCAATAATCCGGCGGGCTTGGAGAAAGCATCCGGTAACCGCTATCGCCAGACGGTCGCATCCGGTAATGCAATGGAGGAATCACAGACCGCAGGTCTGACTGCAAGTAAGGTACATCATAAGTACATAGAAGCATCGAATGTACAGGTTGCCGATGAGATGGTGAATCTGATCGTTGCACAGCGTGCATATGAGATGAATTCCAAGGTGATCCAGGCATCCGATGAGATGTTACAGCAGGCGAATAATCTGAGAGGCTAGGTGTGATCGGATATGGATATTTCGAATAGTGTTTATGGCAATTATTATATGCAGAATGCGCAGAATACAGCACGGACCTCCGGACTGGAGCAGAAGCTGACCGGTGGAAGCATGACAGAGGCTACGGATGAGGAGCTGATGGATGCATGCAAGGAGTTTGAAGCATATCTGGTAGAACAGGTACTGAAGCAGGTGAAGGAAAGTATTCCTAAGACAGAAGAGGAAGAGAACCAGTATACGGAGTATTTCGGTGATATGATGCTTCAGGAATATGCATCTGCAATTACGGATCAGGGAAGCCTAGGTATCGCACAGAAGCTGTATGAAAGTATGAAGAACAATATGAAGGCGGTCAGCATTTCAGAGGCTGAGGCCGGAGATGCAACGTCGTTGAATGCCAAAGCATAGTTGCAGTAAGATTTAATTATATAACAAGAATAGTATGGGGCTGCTATAAAGAGACAGGGAACTGTCTTTGCTTTAGCGGCTCTTTTTGTTACGATATCTGAATTTTAGTTGCATATTTGGGATAGCGGGACACCGGATTGTGAAAAAACAGAATCGTGAGACAGATCCGGAAGAATGTGATAAGATAGATGAAGTGATTGAAACGGTAAGGATCGGAGAACGATATGATCGAGGGATACATAGAGAAAATTATATATCGGAATGAAGAGAATGGCTATACCGTCCTGTCTGTTATGGTGGATGAGAAGCTCGATCTGACACAGGTTTTGGTAGGTTACATCGAGGGCGCTGCCGAGGGACTTTATATTCAGGCAGAAGGCGAAGAAGTGGAGCACCCGTATTATGAGACACAGTATAAGGTGACGGCGTATGAACTGCGTATGCCGGCAGACTCAGACAGTATGGAACGCTATCTGGCATCCGGAGCCATTAAAGGAATCGGCCCGGTGCTTGCCATGCATATCGTGAAGAAGTTTAAGAAAGATACCTTCCGTATCATTGAGTTTGAACCGGAACGACTGGCAGAGATCAAGGGAATCTCGGAACGTAAGGCAAGAGAGATCGGAATACAGTTCCATGAGACACAGGATATCCGGCAGGCAATGATGTTTCTGGGAAAATATGGGATCAATGCCAGACTGGCCGTAAAGATTTATAACGAATACGGGGAAAAGTTATATAAAATTATTGAGGAGAATCCATACAAGCTGGCAGAGGATATTGCGGGTGTCGGGTTCCGGATTGCAGATGAGATCGCGAGAAGAGCGGGAATCGGGCTTGATTCCGAGTTCCGTGTCCGATCCGCCGTTATCTATACGCTGAGTCAGTCGGGAGGACTGGGGCATATGTATCTGCCGAAGGATATGCTGATCCGTAAGGTATCCGGATTTCTGGTGCCGGAGGGCGGAGATATTTTTGAGGGCGGCTATGAAGAAGTGATCGAGCAGCAGCTGATGGCGCTGCAGCTGGAACGAAAAATCATATTAAAAGAGATAGATGGGACACTTGCGGTGTACGGAAGTGCCCAGTATCACACGGAGCTGAATACGGCAAGGATGCTGCTGGACCTGAATCTGAGTTATCCGTTGTCCGAGAGCGAATGGCAGATCGCGCTGGAGCGACTAAAGAAGAAATCGGAGATTGAACTGGATGAGCTTCAGCAGAAGGCGGTACGGCAGGCGGCTGCATCCGGTCTGGTCATTATCACCGGTGGACCGGGTACCGGTAAGACTACGGTTATTAATACCATTATTCGGTATTTTGAGCAGGAGGGGCTGGAACTCCGGCTGGCAGCACCGACCGGGCGTGCAGCGAAACGTATGACAGAGGCGACCGGCTATCAGGCGCAGACGATTCATCGGCTGTTGGAGTTAAACGGTGGAGTGGAAACAGACTCCGAGGCCGGAATCCATTTTGAACGGAATGCACAGAATCCATTGGAAGCGGATGTTGTTATTATCGATGAGATGTCCATGGTGGATATCTATCTGGCACATGCCTTACTGGAGGCGGTGGTACCGGGCACGCATCTGATCCTGGTAGGAGATGTGAATCAGCTGCCGAGTGTAGGGCCGGGAAATGTATTAAAGGATATTATTCATTCGGGGGCATTTCCGGTGATTGAATTGTCTACCGTCTACAGACAGGAGGAAGGCAGTGATATTGTAATGAATGCACACCGGATCAATCATGGCGAATATCCGGTTATGAATAATAAGAGCCGGGATTTCTTCCTGCTTCCGCGGGCGAATCCACAGGCGGTGATCGAAGAAGTGGGGAAGCTGGTTTCTGTCAAGATGCCGAAATACGTGCAGGCGAAGCCGTATGAGGTACAGGTGCTGACTCCGATGCGGCAGGGAGAGCTGGGAGTCGAGAATCTGAACCGGGAAATGCAGCGGATTTTAAATCCACCGGATGGGAAAAAACAGGAATATGAATCGCATAACACGATTTTCCGTGAGGGAGATAAGGTTATGCAGATTAAGAATAACTATAAGCTGGAATGGGCGGTTTATGATGCCAGCGGATATTTTGAGCAGGAAAAGGGCATGGGGGTATTTAACGGTGACATCGGTGTGATCCGGGAGATTGATTCCTATGCGCAGGAAGTGAAAGTTCTGATGGATGATGAGAGAGTCGTAGTGTATGATTTCAAGATGCTGGAGGAGCTGGAGCTGGCATATGCGATCACGATTCATAAGTCACAGGGAAGTGAATATCCGGCGGTTGTCCTGCCGATTCTGAACGGGCCGAGGGTGTTGCTTCACCGGAATCTGCTATATACGGCGATCACCCGAGCAAAGAAATGCGTGGTGATCGTGGGAAACGGATATAAGATCCATGAGATGGTAGACAATGCAGATGAACAGAAGCGTTATTCCGGCCTGCAATGGGCGATTTGTGAACAGATGAGAGGGGAAGAATGAGAGAAACACCATTGTTGGATCTGATTTATCCCAGACGGTGTCCGATGTGTCAGGAGATCGTGCCGGCTGGCATAGACGGATGGAATGGAAACAATCTGCTGATTTGCTCTGGCTGCCGGGAGCGATTACCTTACCTGCAGCCACCGTATTGCTTAAAATGCGGGAAAGAAGTAGAGCGGGAGGATCAGGAGTATTGCTATGACTGCAGCAGACAGGTAAGGCATTACAGGAAGGGTTATCCGGTCTTGCATTACAGAGGAGAATGCAGGAAGGGCATGGAAGCTTTTAAATATCACAACCGTCGAGAGTATGCGCAGGTTTACGGTGAAATTATTGCAGAAAGACATGGACGGGAGTTGACAGAACTGAAGCTGGATGGAATCGTACCGGTTCCGATTCACAGGCACAAAAAGCGCAAACGAGGATACAACCAGGCAGAATTGATCGCGAGGGAACTGGGAATTCGGATTCATGTGCCTTGTTATCCGGATTGTTTGATCCGGACTGCAGATACGACGCCGCAGAAAGAGCTGAATGATGTACAGAGACTTGAGAATTTAAAAAATGCTTTTTTATTTCGTGAAAATCATGTAGAATTAAAGAAAGTTCTGTTGGTAGATGACATATATACGACAGGTGCGACGATTGAAGCATGTACACTTGCACTTCTTGCAGGAGGTGTTGCAGAGGTATATTATACAAGTGTATGTATCGGCAGTAATCTGTCTACATAAAGGAGGAGTTACGATGGATATCAGAAATTGCAAGAATTGTGGAAAGATGTTTAATTATATAGGGAATCCAATCTGTCCGAGTTGTGAAAAGGTGCTGGAGGATAAATTCCAGGAGGTAAAGCAGTATGTAAGAAAGCATCCGGAGGCCTCTATCACAGTGGTGGCTGAGGAGAACGATGTATCCGTGAATCAGATCAAGCGCTGGGTACGGCAGGAACGGTTGGAGTTTTCAGACAGCTCGCTGGTAGGCCTTGCCTGTGAAAATTGCGGAACCATGATCAAGACCGGACGATTCTGTGAAGAATGTAAGCAGAAGCTGATCAATAATGTGTCCAGTGTATTAAAACCCAAAGCTGTAAAACCGGCAGCACCGGAACGAAAAGACGCAAACGCAAGGATGCGATTCCTGGACGGAAAATAAAGCGGGGCGGCATTTTTATGCCGCCTGTTTTATTGCTGTGAGGCTGAAGAACAATATTCAAAGATTGATTTACCGATATAACGCTTTAATGCGTTGCATTATTGAAACATCTGTGGTAGAATAACCAGTATCAAACAACTAGAGGAGAGAGAACATGGCAGTAAAAATTCTATTGTTGCTGGTATTCTTCGCAATTATGATTGCGGTTGGTATTTATTCCAGAAAAAAAGCAACGAATGTAAACGACTTTGTATTGGGAGGCAGAAGTGTCGGACCGTGGATGACGGCATTCGCATTCGGAACCTCATATTTTTCGTCTGTGGTATTTGTCGGTTATGCGGGACAGTTCGGATGGAAGTACGGTCTGGCATCTACCTGGATCGGACTTGGTAATGCATTTATCGGAAGTCTTCTGGCATGGGTGGTTCTCGGAAGAAGAACCCGTGTCATGAGCCAGAAGCTGGAGTCGGCAACTATGCCGGACTTTTTCGGAAAGCGATATGACAGTAAGGCATTGAAACTTGCAGCTTCTGCAATCTGCTTTATATTCCTGATTCCGTACACGGCATCTATTTATAACGGGTTATCCAGATTATTTGCAATGGCATTTGATATTCCGTACTCTGTGTGTATCATCACCATGGCAGTGCTGACCGGTGTATATGTAATTCTGGGTGGCTATATGGCAACGGCAATCAATGACTTTATTCAGGGCATCATTATGCTGATCGGAATTGTACTGGTAATCGTTGCGGTTCTGAACGGACATGGCGGCTTCTATGAGGCAGTTCGCCAGCTTGCAGAGCTGGAGAGTGATGCGGCTGTTACATTGGGACAGAAGGGCGCATTTACCTCATTCTTCGGACCGGATGTCGTGAATCTGTTCGGTGTTGTAGTGCTTACTTCCCTGGGTACCTGGGGTCTTCCGCAGATGGTGCATAAATTCTATGCGATCAAGGATGAACATTCCGTAAAGACCGGAACTGTGGTTTCTACGATTTTTGCGATTATCATATCCGGTGGCTGCTATTTCCTTGGAGGCTTCGCCAGATTGTATGCGGATGCCGATATTTACAAGGCAGACGGAAGCGTTATGTATGATGCCATTGTTCCACAGATGTTATCGACGCTGCCGGATATTTTGATCGGTATTGTGATCGTGCTGGTACTGTCAGCATCCATGTCAACGTTGTCATCTCTGGTTCTGACTTCAAGCTCAACGCTGACACTTGATTTCATCAAAGGAACCATTGTAAAGGATATGAAGGAAAAAACACAGCTGATCGTGATGCGGGTGCTGATCGCATTCTTTATCATTCTGTCAGTCGTGATCGCATTGAATCCGCCGACATTTATCGCACAGCTTATGGGCATCTCATGGGGGGCTCTGGCAGGAGCATTCCTGGCACCGTTTATGTATGGACTGTACTCCAAGAAGATTACCAAGGCATCTGTCTGGGCAAGCTTTATTGTCGGTGTCGGTCTGACGGTATCCAATATGTTCTTTAAATTCATCGCATCTCCGATCAATGCCGGAGCGATTGCAATGGCTGCCAGTCTGATCGTGGTTCCGCTTGTCAGTCTTGTGACACCGAAGATGAAGCAGGAACAGGTGGATGAAATGTTCACCTGCTATGACCAGAAGGTCGTTGTATCCGAAAAGACTTCATTGGGTGAATGATCACAGAGAAACAAATAAAGAAAAACAAACGGAAACAAAATAAAAACGGAACACCTGTGGTAATGATATACCTCTGTCAAACGGACAGGGAGGATATCAGAGACTGCAGGTGTTTTTTTATAATATGAGGCTAAAGAAAATAAAGAAAATGACGATACATATTGTATAGAAGAATGAATTTCAAGGAGGAAGGTGGCTATTATGCGTATAGATGCTTATAACCAGATCAGTCAGATGTATGGTGTAGGAAAGTCTAAAAAGACCGGACACACCGGTAATATCGGCAGTACAGGTACCATGGATCAGGTATCATTTTCTTCTATCGGTAAGGATATGCAGATCGCGAAGGCAGCCCTTGCAAAGACACCGGATGTGCGTAAGGAAAAGGTAGATGCGATCAAGACTGCTATCCAGAACGGAACCTATGAGGTCAGCAATGAAAGCTTTGCTGAGAAGCTGGTTTCCGCATATAATAACCGGGGAATTTAACTGTTAGGAGAAAGGATTAAAGATCAGCATGGCTAGTTTGATTGAAGAATTGATTCAGGTGATGGAACAGGAGTGTGAGATATATGAAGCACTCGATCAGGTTTCAGACAGGAAGACAGAGACAATTGTAAAAGGCGATATTGAGGCTTTGCAGAAGATTACAGAGCATGAACAGAATGTAGTGGATGATATTCTGATCTTGGAGAAGAAGAGACAGAATATCGTGAATAATATTGCCGTGGTTTTGAATCAGAATCCGAAAACAATGACCATTGCTGATATTGTCCGCATTATGGAGAAACAGCCGGAGTTCAGCCGGCCGTTAAGTGAGCTGCACCGGCGGCTTCGCACGGTTGTACTGAGACTTCAGCAGACGAATGCCCATGACCGTGAATTACTGGAGAATGCACTTGAAATGACGGAGTTCAACATCAATGTACTTCAGACGGCAGGGCAGGCACCGGAGACGGCGAATTATGATAAGAAGTCTTACAGCGGTGATATGTTAGGGATTGAACACAGACAGTTTGACAGCAAGAGCTAAGGAGATGAAGAAATGTCAGGAACTATGGGAAGGATGTACATCGGTACCTCCGGATTACAGGCACATCAGAATGCCATTAATACAACTGCACACAATCTGACAAATCTGAACACTGCCGGATATTCCAGACAGCAGGTAGTCCTTACGGATCTTGCTTATCAGAAGCTTGGATATACGAAGGTTGGAGTGAACCAGACCGGACTGGGAACCAGAGTAGAGGAGACTAGAACCACACGAGACAAATATCTGGATCAGAAGTTTCGTCTTCAGACCAGCCGCCAGAATTATTATGAGACCAAGAGTGGCATCATAGCTGAGGTTGGAGAGTATTTTGGTGAAACGGAGGGCAGCACCTTCCAGGAATATATGAAGAATCTATGGAATGCGGTGCAGGAGGTTCAGAAGACACCGAACGGAATGGTAGAAAGAACTGCACTGGTTTCAACCGCAGGAGCCTTTGTTGACCGGGCGAATGAGATATATTCCCAGCTGGTGAGTTATCAGAAGAACCTGAATGCAGAGATTCAGGATAAAACCAATCAGATCAATAAGCTGGCAAAGCAGATTTATGATCTGAATGAACAGGTTTTAAAATGCGAAGCAGGAAATATAGAAGCGGCAAACGACTACAGAGATGCCAGAAATCTGGCATTGGATGAGCTGTCAAAGCTGGTTTCGATTGACATAAAGGAACAGTCGAATGGAATTGTCAATGTATATGCCGAGGAACATCTGCTGGTAGCGGAGGATCGGATATTTGAAATGGGAACCAGACCGGTAGAGGCCGGATCCGATCTGCTGACGGTATATTGGAAGGCAGATGACAGTGAAGTATTTAACCTGAGAAGAACGATTGTGGAAGGGGATAATACAGACGCCGGCTCATTGAAGGGTATGCTTTCCGCACGCGGAGACTATACACCGGATTATACGGATATTCCGTTCCGGGAGCAGTATCCGACAGAAGCGGATTATCAGGTGGCGCTGGATGAATATAACCGTTCACTCAGTAACCGGGATGTGGCGAGCCTGATTTCACAGTTTGACAACCTGATCCATGGAATGGTGACGGAGATCAATAATGTGTTATGCCCGAATAAAACGATCACGGATGTGAATGGAAATGCCTATCAGGTACTGGATACGGATAAGGCCGGCAAGGGGTATGGTGAAGGAAACGAGATACAGGGCACAGAGCTGTTTACCCGGAAAGGCACAGAACGGTATCGGACACAGACGATTACATATACCGATGAGAACGGTCAGACGAAGACAGGTACATTTCAGGTATATAATGAAGAAGACGCAGATAATTACTATTCACTGTATACACTGGGACAGATTGAGGTGAACGATACACTGGTGAAGAATCCGTCCCTGCTTCCGCTGACAACGGTAAGCGGAGAGGAATATCAGGAGATTGCCAATCAACTGCTGGAGCTTTGGAACAAGAATTTTTCAACTCTGGATCCCAATACGCTGGTGATGAATAATTATAATAATTATTATTCGGCTATGGTCGGTGACTTTGCAAATAAAGGATATACATATACATCGGTTGCTGATAAGCAGGCAGGACTGGTGAATGAGGTTAACAACCAGCGGCAGGAGGTTGTGGGAGTTTCGTCGGATGATGAACTGACCAACCTGATCAAGTATCAGCATGCATATAACGCTTCATCCAGATATATTACAGTGGTGTCTGAGATGATACAGCATATTATAGAAAAACTGGGATAGCAGGATTAGAATTCCGGAAGAAAAGGATGTGAAAAAATGCCATCAACATTTTTAGGACTGAATACAACAAGATCCGGCCTGAATTATTATCAGGCATCATTAAATACAACCGCACATAATATTTCCAATGCGAAAACGAAAGGCTATTCCAGACAGGAAGTAATCGGAAAAGCATCTTCGGCACTACGGCTGAACAACTCGGCCGGCATGCAGGGAACCGGTGTCTCGGTTACAGATATTAAGCAGATCCGGAATTCCTATTATGATGTGAAATATTGGAACAGTAACGCGTTAGGTGGAGAATATTCAACCAAATATGATTATACATATGAAATAGAGACATATTTTAATGAAATGAACTCCAAGACCGGATATACATCATTGTTAACGGAGCTCCAGAATGCCATGAAAGATCTGGCAGACAATCCATCCAGTGCAACAACACGGGTACAGTATGCAAATGACTTTAAAAGCTATACAGAATTATTCAATGAGATTTCCAATAATCTGCAGATTACACAGCGCAGCTTAAATGATGAGATATCAGTCCGGGTGGGCGAGATCAATTCGATTGCAAAAGAACTGTTTACGTTAAATGACCAGATCAACAATATCGAGCTGCGTTCCGGAAATGCCAATGATCTGCGGGATCAGAGAATGGTGCTAGTGGATAAATTATCGGAGCTGGTAAATGTATCCACAGAAGAGATACCGATTCTGGCGGAAGATGGACATGATTCCGGAGCAACCAGGTTTGTGGTGCGTATCAATGGAGAAATGCTGTTGGATGATCTCCAGTGCCGGCAGTTAATGGTAGTTCCGCGGGATGAAAAAGTAAACGAGACAGATATTGACGGATTATATGAGCTTGCATGGAAGAATGCAGACGGAACACCGGGCGATGAGTTTGACATTGTTAGTTCCAGCCTGACCGGAAAGCTCGCAGGTCTGGTAGCTGTCAGGGATGGTAACAATAACAACGGATTTGTAGGGGAGTCGACAGCATCCGGTTTTAATGCAGAAGGTCCATATGTGACGATGACGACAGACAAGGCGTTTACATTAAATACATTAAATGTAGCGGATGAAGGCAAGATCACGATTGGCGGAAAAGACTATTATTATGATAATTTTACTGCGGAATATGATAATACAACCGGGGAGATTACCGGTTATACCTTCCAGAATCTGCAGGTGCTGGCAGCGGATGGCACAACCAGAGTGGCAGCGAATCCGGCAGATATTAATACCGGTGTAACCGCACGGGTTGGTAAAAATGTGGACTTTCAGGGTGTTCCGTATTGTATGAGTAAGTTAAATGAGTTTGTCCGGACGTTCTCCAGATACATCAATGATCTGTGCAGTTCCGGCGTGGATGCGGATGGAAAACAGGGGCTGGATATGCTGAATGCTTTAAATGTAGACGGTAAAAGTATGGATCTGTCAGGAACAACCGGAAATACATCCTTTCAGTCTAAGAAAGCTTCTTATTATCGGCTGACTGCTTTGAACTGGAGCATCCATGATGATGTCATGAAGGACCCGAACAAGGTGGTTGTATCCGATAAACGGGCAATTGAGCAGGGCAATGTGGAGGATTGTGCTATTCTTCATAAGATTCAGGATAGCCTTACCAATACCGATATATTTAAGCAGGGAAGTCCGAGCCAATATCTGGAATCACTGATTTCAAACATCGGTGTCCAGACGAAAAAATGTAAGATATCTTCCCAGCATCAGGATAACATAGTATATAGCATTAATCAGCAGCGACTGTCTGAGTCCAGTGTGGATTCCAATGAGGAGGCCTCCAATCTGATCATTCAGCAGAACGGTTATAACCTTTCGTGTAAGGTGATGTCAGTTTTGGATGAGATCTATGATAAGCTGATTAACGGAACAGGCGTATAAGAGATCGGACAGGAGGAATAGAAGATGCGAGTAACCAATCAGATGATGAGTAATAACTCATTGAGAAATCTGCAGACAAGTACCAATAAAGTAGATACCTTAATTCAGCAGCTGACAAGCGGACAGAAGATCCAGCGGGCCAGCGAGGATCCGGTCGTAGCGGTCCGTGCCTTAAAACTCAGAAACACAGTCAGCCAGCTGCAGCAGTATAAGCAGAAGAATATTAAGGATGCGAACTCCTGGATGGAGCTGACAGAGAACTCCATTACCAGTATTTCCAACTATGTTGAATATATGTCCGGATATTGCACGCAGGGAGCAACGGATTCGTTTAATAACGATAACCGTTCGGCAATCGCAGAAACAATCCGGGCTTATAAGGATATGATCTATTCAGAAGGAAACACTACCTATGCCGGACGTTATATTTTCTCCGGATATAAGACAGATACCAGTCTGATCTTTACAGACAGTGACGCCGCAAAATATTCTTATCAGATTACAGAGAAGCTGGATAAGAGCGATATTGATGTGAAGACGGCAACCGTAAATGCGGTCGATCCTGCAGATCTGGATCAATATTTAAATGGAAACAAAACATATGGAACGGCATCCTATCCGGAACAACAGACGTCATATCGTCTGCGGCTTGGATATGACTCTCTGGATGAAACGAAGACACCTGTTATTACCTATGTAGACGAGACAGGCGTGCAGCAGAAGCTTACCGTAACAAGAACTCTGGACAGCACACAGCGTACAGATTATTATAAGAATGTCGGTGATAACGAGGTGCGTTACATTCCTGAGACCGGTGAGATCGTGTTTGGTAAGAATACTTATACGAAGCTGCAGAATACAGAGGATATATCGATTACCTATACAAAGGAAGACTTTAAGGCAAATGATCTGCGACCGGAGCATTATTTCAACTGTGTACAGACGAATAAGGCAACCGGAGAAACGGTAGACTTTGAGATTACGGATGAAGATCAGAACATAGAATATGAGGTTAATTTTAATCAGAAGATTCGAGTAAATACGCTTGGCCGGGATCTGATCACACATGACATAGGACGGTCGATTGATGAATTGGCAGATAAAGTGGAAGAGGTTGCGGATGCTGAGTCACGGTTGGCTGAATTAAAGGGAATGCTGACCAATCCGAAATATTCCAATGATACAACGGCAATAAAACAGTTGAATTACATGATCTCGGATACCGAGAATGAAGTAAAGATGAAAAATCAGGAGATGCGGACCCTGTTTAATCAGCATATTTCCGTCTTCCAGAACTTCCAGACGGATGTCACATCATTACAGTCGGATTCCGGTGCAAGGACGTCGAAGCTTGATATGATTGCAGCCCGTGTTTCGGAGCAGTATACAAACTTTACGGAATTGATGTCATCCAACGAAGAGGTAGATTATGAAGATAAGGCGATTGAATTTTCATCCGCAGCTGTTATCTATAATGCCGCATTACAGGTAACGGGTAATGTTCTTCAGAAGACGCTGTTGGATTTCCTGTAAGGAGCAGATGGAAGAAGGGCATACACAGAAACGGGATCCCCGGATAGTAAAGGAGAGGTTATATGGTAGCACAAACGAGATTATTTGGTGAAGTAACGATTGACGATGATAAGGTATTAGATTTCCCGAATGGTATCATTGGAATCAGTGACAAGCATAAATTTGCGATTATTTACGATGAGGAACGTGGCTCTGATACGGCGATCCGCTGGCTGCAGTCTATGGAGGACCCATATCTGGCATTGCCGGTGATCGAACCGTTTGCCGTTCTGGATGAGTATAATCCGGTGATCGAGGATGAGTGGCTGGAAGTGATCGATAATCCGGCTGATGAAGATATAGTAGTGCTGTTAACTATGATCGTATCTTCCGATGTAACAAGAGTAACTGCAAATATGAAGGCACCAATCGTAATCAATTCAAGGACCTGTAAGGGTGAGCAGATCATTGTTGAGAATCCGGATTATGAAGCAAAATTTAATGTATATGAAGCAATTCAGAAAAAAAAGGCAGGTGAGTGATTATGTTAGCATTATCCAGAAAGCAAGGCGAATCGATTATAGTTGGAAATGATATCGAAATCACAATCCTGGAAATCAAAGGAGATCAGGTGAAGGTCGGTATCAATGCACCGAAATCTGTTCCGGTATACCGGAAGGAGTTGTATGTGCAGATCACAGATGCCAATAAGGAAGCAATCCGGCAGGCGGATGCGATCAAAAACCTGAAAGGCTTGTTATAGAATCAGAGATTTAACCGTAGAGCATGGAAAAATATGACCATATGTGTTAAGATATTATCACATATGGTCGATATTATATATTGAAAAGTAAAACTAGTTGTATATTATCACATGGAGGTGGATAATCATGGGAGTAGGTGGAATTGAGTCAGGGATGACGGCAAGCAGTGTTCGCAACATTACTACGAAAACGGCGACACCGGTGGTCCCGGAAATTACAGGTGTACAGAGTGTAACTGCAGCAGCAGATAATTTTGCAAGAGTTGCGCAGACATCGGAGAAACGGCAGAGCAGTAGTGAAGATACATTCGGACAGGAAAATCAGGATCAGTTATTTGATGAGGGCATCCCGATTCAGGAAGTATCGAAAGAGAAGGTTGAGAATGCGATTCGGGATATTAATGCGAAGATCCGGCCGACACATACAGAGTGTCAGTTTTCATATCATGAAGCAACAAAGCGGATTTCGATTAAGGTATTAGATCAGGCTTCCGGTGAGGTGATCCGTGAGATACCGCCGGAGAAAACATTGGATATGATTGCCAAGACATTGGAGCTGGCAGGTATCCTTGTGGATGAGAAGCGTTAGGAGGGATAGTTATGACAATGAGAATGACAGGTCTGATATCCGGATTGGATACAGAGACCCTGATTACTCAGATGATCAGCGGACATAAGACGAAGGTTGAGAATGCCCAGAAAGAGCAGACGAAGCTGAAGTGGAAGAAGGAAGCATGGTCTTCCCTGAATACGAAGCTGTATTCCTTCTATACAGGGGCATTAAGTAATTTTAAATCCGTAGGTACCTATAAGGCGAAGAAGGTAGAGTCAACGGATGATTCGAAGGTAAAAGTAACCAGCAGTAACAGTGCAGTGAATGGTGTACATACATTATCGGTCAAGCAGTTGGCGAGCTCCGCTTATCTGACCGGTGCCAGCTTGCAGGGAAAAGCGTTTAATACAACCTCTTATGTGGCCGCTGAAAATGCAGATGTGAAGCTGAGTGATCTGAAGGATTCCAAGGGCTATGACCTTGAATTAGACGGAAAGAGCTTTGAAATCTCATATAAAACGACCGATGCAGATGGTCAGGAGACGACTATTACCAAGACGATCACGGCACAGGTGGGTGCTGATGGCACACTTCAGAGCGTGATTGATAACATGAATCAGTCTCTGAAAGACGAAGGCATTAATATGACCGTTAGCTACAATGCGGCAAAGGGTGCTCTGGAGTTTGTGAACAATACCGCACAGGAAGTAAAAGGCGCAGACGGTACTGTAACCGGCTATGAAGGCGGCATTGATTATACACTGAAAACAGCGGATGACGATGCTGCAAAGGCATTGGGGATCAGCAAGGATGGCATAACAGTCAGCCAGCAGAAGAGTGATGCCGGAGAGAACATTCTGACCATGAGCAGTGCGTTCCACGTAAAGACAGTATCTGATACGGCGGCAGCAGTAACCGGCAGCACAAAGCTGACTGATATGGGCATCGCAGATGGAACGACCTATACTATGACCGTAGGCAGTGGCAGCGATGCAAAGACATATACTTACACGATCGATCAGACGACAACCTTAAAGAGTCTGGCAGCCCAGTTTTCCAAGATGGGTGTAACAGCCAGTTATGATGAGAAGCAGGGACGGTTCTTTGTAAACTCTGCAGAGTCCGGCGCAGCTTATGACTTTACGTTGACTGCAGATAATGCTGATGCGGTATCAAAGCTTGGTCTGGATGCAGCATCCGCGACTAAAGTAGATGCGGCCGATGCGATTGTAGTTTACAATGGAGCAACCTTCCAGCAGGCTTCCAATAATTTCAGCCTGAATGGTTTAAACTTCACAGTTAATGATGTGACTACGGCAAAGGATGAACAGGGCAATATCAAGGACAATCCAATCCGCATGACAGTGACTACGGATACGGATACCATCTATAAGGCGGTAAAGGATTTTGTAAAAGAGTATAATTCTCTGATTAAAGAGATGAGCACACTGTATAATGCAGATCGAGCAAAGAACTATGAGCCGTTAACCAGTGATGAAAAAGAGAAAATGTCTGAAAAAGAGATTGAAGAATGGGAACAGAAGATAAAAAGTTCTCTGCTACGTCGAGACGATACGGTTAACTCACTGATGTCCACTATGCGGACAACCTTAAACAAGTCCGTGGAATATACCAATACCAACGGTGAGACGAAGCGGTATTCCTTAGCAAGCTTTGGTATTAATACCGGTAAATGGAATGAATATGGACAACTGCATATTAATGGTGATTCGGATGACGCAGATTATAAAGACTATGATGACAAACTGCGCGCAGCTATTGAAGAAGATCCGGGTTCACTAATCCAGACACTTAGTACCTTAGGCGGAGAATTATATACCAATTTCCAGAAGGCTATGAAGGGTTCTGATTATAGTAGTGCATTGACATTTTATAATGATAAGCAGATGGATACAGAGATCAGTAGCTATGATGATAAGATTAAGAAACTGCAGGAAAAGATGAATGATGTAGAGGATCGTTATTATAAGCAGTTCGCAGCAATGGAATCTGCACTGGCTAAACTGCAGTCCAGTCAGTCCAGCTTATCCAGTCTGTTTGGTACCAATTCAAACTAGGATTGGCTATGTATAGAAAATATAGAATGAAGTATTGAGGTGACGGTATGATAAATAATGCGGCACAGATGTATGGAGCAAGAAAAGTAGAGACAGCAACTCCTGCAGAGCTGACGCTGATGTTATATGAAGGAGCAATTAAGTTCTGCAACATCGCAATGGGTGCAATTGAGAAGAAGGATTATGAGAAAGCAAACAAGAATATTCAGAAAGCAAGGAATATTATTGTAGAGCTACAGTCTACATTGGATCATAAGTATAAGGTGGCAGAAGACTTTGATGTGATTTATGATTATGTGTTTCATAAGCTGGTTCAGGCTAACTTGAAGAAGGATCCGGAGATTCTGGAAGAAGCATTGGCTGAATTACGAGATCTGCGTGATTCATGGAAAGAGATCATGCGGATAGCAAAGATGCCGAAAAGATAGAATGCGAGGCAAATATGGATTATACTTCAAACTATATGGATATATTGCAGGGAGTTCTGCAGAAAAAGCAGGCGGTACTTCAGGCACTTCTGGAGGCGTGCCGACAACAACAAGAGCTAATAGAACAGGATGAGTTTGACATGGATGCATTCAGTGCGATTATGGAGCAGAAGGATGCATTACTGGTACAGCTGGAAGCGTTGGATGAAGGATTTGGGAAGACTTATGAGGGTGTACAGGCGGAATTAACACAGAATAAGAATCAGTATAGCGATACAATCCGGCGCATACAGGAGCTAATCCGTAAGGTTACAGATCTCGGGGTTGAGATTCGGGCACTTGAGGAACGGAACCGTTCGAAATTGGAAATGGAATTTTCTGGACAGAAGAAAGGAATCCGGCAGGTGAAGACTTCAACAAAGGTAGCATCTACGTATTATAAAACAATGTCTAATACTCAGAATGCGGACTCGTATTTTCTGGATCAAAAAAAATAAAAAAATATCAAAAAGGTATTAAGTATTGGGCAGGTTGTCCGATATATATAATACAAGGGTTGATAATTCATCAACCGGAGCTCGTAGGAGCAGAAACTATTTATAGCGGCAGATGTCGCAAGTACCTGTAGCAAGGATGCTACAGTAAATTCAAGGAGGAATTATTATGGTAGTACAGCACAATCTTCAGGCAAACAACACAAACAGAATGTTAGGTGGCAACGTAAAGGTTGTTCAGAAGTCATCTGAGAAATTAGCTTCCGGTTACAAGATTAACCGTGCAGCTGATGATGCAGCAGGTCTTAGCATTTCTGAGAAGATGAGAGCTCAGATCCGTGGTCTGAATCAGGCAGTTAACAATGCAGAGGATGGTATTTCCTTAATCCAGACAGCAGAAGGTAACATGAATGAAATGCATTCTATCCTTCAGAGAATGGAAGAGCTGGCAGTTAAGGCAGCCAATGATGTTAATGAGTCAGAGGATCGTACCACAATCCAGGATGAAATGAACCAGTTGAATGATGAGCTGAATGCAATTGCTTCACGTGCTAAGTTCAATGGTAAGGAGTTAAAGAGTTTCTCTGGATATCTTCAGATTGGTGCAAACAAGGATGACCATATGCAGATTTCTGTAAAGGTTAAGGTGACGGTTGCTAATATCACTGTATCATCTCATACTACAGCAAGCAAGACAATCAGTGCGGTTCAGAATGCAATTAAGAGTGTATCTGCACAGCGTTCTAAGTTAGGTGCTATTCAGAATCGTCTGGATTACACAGTTAATAACTTAGAGAACTACTCTGAGAACTTAACAGATGCTGAGTCTCGTATCCGTGATACCGATATGGCTACTGAAATGGTTAACTATAGCAAAGCTAACATTGTACAGCAGGCTGCACAGTCAATGCTCGCTCAGGCTAACCAGTCTACACAGGGTGTATTATCATTACTTCAGTAATCAAGTAAGGTTATTGCAAATAGGGCTGACACGAAAGTGTCAGCTTTATTTGTATAAAGAGAAAGTAAGAGAGGATATAATTTATGTATGATATAAAGAGAGAATTAGGAGAGACTGCAGATGCTTTCTATCAAAATCATAATACAGTGGGAATACAGAGAATGCCGGAGTTAATTGAGGCATTGATCGGTAGGATTGGACGATTAAATGAGCAGGAACAGGAGAATTGTATAGTGGTTATGAAGAATCTCCTTGAAGCATATGAAAATAAAGAGTATGTGATGACTGCAGATATTTTGAATTATGACGTGGTACGGATACTGAATTAATAAATGGAGTGGATTGATATGACAATATATGAGAAGAATTTATTGATATTAAAGAATAGCAGACAGGATTTATATAATGGAATGAAACTTATAGGAGATAAATGCTTGAGTGACAATCATCAATATTCTCATATATATGTGGGTGAGGCACTGGATGAAGATAAGTTTTTAGTATATGTAAATGGCGATGAAATAATTCCATTTGCTTCAACATATAGTCCTAGACATGAGGCGGAACGGTATGCACTACAATTCAAGGAGGCGTGGGATGAGGTCAATCTCTTACTGATAGGATTTGGCAATATAGAGGTTGTGCGTCGGATATTAAGTGATGAATGCCCAATTGATAAATGTATTGTTTACGAACCGTCTATTGATGTGTTTAGGAGGGTTATGGAAGAATATGATATAGAAGATATTTTGGTGAATCCAAAAGTGATGCTTTTGGTTGAAAGTGTGAATGGTGACGAATTAGAGAAAATTTTAGATAGAAGTATAAATTACAGAAATTGGAGAAATTTTTATTGCTCAACTTTTTTATATTGTGAAAAATTATTTTGTGATCAAGTGAAGGAAGCCAGAAAAATATATGGACGTGTAATTGGAAATAAGAGAGCAGAACTTCAGACATTGGGACATTTTGCAAAAGCGGGATTAAAAAATGAAATTGAAGCTTTTTACTGGATGATAGATAGCAAGACGATTGATAGTATGGTAGGGATGTTTCCAAAAGATATTCCGTGCATAGTTGTGGCGGCAGGACCTTCATTGGAAAAAAATGTAGAAGTGTTACGACAGGCAAAGGGTAGGGCTTTTATAATATGTGTGGATACAGCATTGAATTATTTATTAGAAAGGGGCATTAGTCCTGATATGGCATGCACTGCAGATCCACAAAAGGGTACTCGATATTTCACAAGAAAAGAAATTGAAAATATACCCTTAGCAATATCAACAGATTCTGATTATAGAGCATTAGAGAAAATTGGAAATGTAAAGCCGGTTTATTATTCTACAACGAATGATTTTGCACAAAGATTATATGCCGACAAAGGACTTTCTGTTGAATATTTTGATGGAGGCGGTTCGGTCGGAACGGTTTGCTTTCAGATTGGGGTGCGCCTAGGGTTTAAAACAATTATATTAATCGGACAAGATTTGGCCTTTACTGACCGCAAGGCTCATGCAGGAATGGGAAAAGCAGTGGAGAAAGATTTGGCATATAATATGTTGATGGTAGATGGTTATTATGGAGATAAGGTTCTGACAAGAGCAGACTTTAAATATTATATAGACTGGTATAATCTGAGAATTCCACAATTAAAGGACGTACATGTTATTAATGCAACAGAAGGAGGAGCGAAACTTAAGGGAGCGGAACAAATGTCATTGCAGGAAGTAGTTAATCAATACTGTATAGCAGAATGTGATGTTGCTACGCTTATAAAGCAGATTCCGGAGGTATGGAAAGGGCTGGAAGAAAAACGAGAATTCTATTATGAAATAAGGAAGAAGTATGACTTCTTTCTTAAGGTTCATAAACAGTTAATTCAGGGAATCGAGGGTACGAAGCGGGCAATCTATATATTACAACGTGGAAACTGTGATGTGAGAGAACTCAAGAAGATAGATAAGATGTTGGAAGGAATTACCCACATGGTATCCAGTGATGAGGGAATTCTGATACTGGTTAAGCGGATGATAGAGGTAGATACCTCGCTAAATGATGATTTGCTTGAGGTAGAGGATAATCTGAATCTGGAAAGTGTACGATTATATGGTAAAATGCAAACATACATACAGAATCTCTTATTAGCATTGAACGAACTGCTTCCGATTTGGAAGGGCGTAATGCAGAAGATTAATATAAAGTATCAGTTTGAACCAGAGAATTAGACGAATGTTGAATGGAGGATGGAACTGTATTACGATAGGGATATATTTTAACTGTAGTGTATAAAGGAGGAAAATGACGTGCTGAATAATAAGACGATATTGGTGACAGGTGGTACTGGATCTTTCGGAAAGAAGTTTCTGGAAATGGTGTTCAAAAGGTATAATCCAAAGAAGGTTATTATATATTCTCGCGATGAGTATAAGCAGAGTGTTATGAAAACTGATTATGTGAATAAGGTGGATATGTCGAAGGTTCGATTTTTTATAGGAGATGTGCGGGATAAGGAACGCTTATATCGAGCTTTTGCAGGCGTGGATTATGTGATTCATGCGGCAGCTATGAAGCAGGTGCCGACCTGTGAGTATAATCCTTTTGAAGCAATTAAGACCAATATTCATGGGGCACAGAATGTGATAGATGCTGCACTGGACTGTGGAGTAAAGAAGGTGGTTGCATTATCTACAGATAAGGCGGTGAACCCAATTAACTTATATGGGGGAACGAAGCTTGTTTCGGATAAACTGTTTACAGCGGCCAATGCATATCGCGGTGAAAATTATAAAACTGTATTCTCGGTTGTTCGTTACGGAAATGTAGCAGGAAGCAGGGGATCTGTGATTCCTATTTGGAAAAAAATTATTGAAGAGGGTGGCACAACGCTGGGAGTAACGGATATGCGGATGACACGGTTTTGGATCACTTTGGAGCAGGGAGTGGAACTGGTATTTAAGGCACTTGAAGAATCTAAGGGTGGAGAAACATATATTTCTAAAATCCCTTCTTTCCATATTGGAGATTTGGCTGAGGCAATGCTTCCGGGGTGTAAGATTAATGAATTCGGTATTCGAGAAGGTGAAAAGCTTCATGAAATTATGGTAACGAAGGATGATTCGTGGACAACTTATGAGTATGAGAAGCATTTTATAATCTATCCACATTATGATTGGGCAAGGCTGGAGCGAGATATACTTCCCGGAGGAAAGAAGGTAGAAGAGGGGTTTGAATATACATCCGGTAATAATAGTCAATGGCTGAATGTCGAGGAGTTAAAAAAAGAACTTGCAAATATATAGATTGTTGAGCTGAGTTAAATGGCATAAGGAAGGAAAGAAGCATGAGAAGAAGAATTGCTATTATTACGGCAAGAGGCGGAAGTAAAAGAATTCCGAAGAAAAACATTAGAGAATTTTGTGGAAAACCTATATTGGCATACGTGATTCAGGCGGCGATGGAATCTGAATTGTTTGATGAAGTAATGGTTTCAACAGATAGTACTGAAATTGCTGAAGTTGCAAAAAAATATGGGGCGAAAATTCCTTTTTTGAGAAGTTCTAAAACATCTGGTGATTATGCTACAACTTCAGAAGTGATACTGGAAGTATTAGAAGAATATGACAAAATGAAAAGTAATTTTGATACGCTTGTTTGCATATATCCAACGGCGCCATTTCTTACAGCAGATAAACTTAGAGCTGCAGTAGCTAAGCTTGAGAATACAGATTGCATTGAAGTGTTGCCGGTTGTTCGTTTTTCATATCCACCACAGAGAGGATTTGTGAGGAAAGATCAATATATTGAAATGCAGCATCCGAAATATAAATTTAGCCGTTCGCAGGATTTAGAGACGATGTATCATGACGCTGGTCAGTTTTATTGCTTTCGTGTAGATGAATACTTGAAATGTGAAGGAAGGGTAACCGAGAAAATTGTGCCATTTGAAATTAGCGAGTTAGAGGTTCAGGATATTGACAATGAGGTTGATTGGAAATTGGCAGAATTAAAATACAAATTTTTGCATGGTTTAGATGAGAGAGGCTAAATATGAAACTATATGAAAAGATAAAAAATGGAATTTATGTGATTGCCGAGATGTCTGCAAATCATGGTGGCGATATTGATAATGCCTACAAAATTATTGAAGAAGCAAAGAAAGCAGGAGCAGACTGTGTTAAGATTCAAACATATACGGCGGATACATTAACAATTCCATGCGATAAAAAATGGTTTCAACTGAAAGATGGAATATGGGCTGGTAACAACTTGTATGATTTGTATAAGGAAGCATATACGCCATGGGGATGGCAGGAAGATTTAAAGAAACGGTGTGCGGAATTGGATATTGATTTCCTATCAACACCATTTGATAGAACATCAGTTGATTTTTTGGAAGATATTGGAATAGAATTTTACAAAATTGCCTCGCCGGAATTAGTAGATATACCATTAATTCGGTATATTGCAAGCAAGGGAAAACCGATGATTATATCGTGCGGAATGGGTAGTATTAAGGAGATAGAAGATGCACTTAATGTATGCTATGAGCAGAAGAATGAACAAGTAATTCTATTGAAATGTTGTAGCCAGTATCCAGCAAAATATGAAGATATGAATTTGCAAGTGATACCAGACATGCAACAGCGATTTGGCGTTCCGATAGGACTGTCGGATCATTCAATAGGAAGTGTAGTTCCGATAACCGCAATGGCATTAGGAGCGAAGGTATTGGAAAAACATGTTCGTTTGGATGAGGAAATTGGTAGCGCAGATGAAAAATTTTCTATGAAAATGAGTGAATTTAAACAGATGGTGCACAACTTGCGAAATGCAAAAATTGCAATGGGAAATGTTACTTATGAGCTAACTGAAAATGAGAAAAAGGGGCTACGAAGCAGAAGGTCATTATTTGCAGTAAAAGATATAAAGAAAGGAGAGATTTTTACAGAGAATAATATTAGGAGTATTCGTCCGAGTTATGGAATAGCACCTAAATATTATGAGATATTGCTAGGAAGAGCAGCTAAATGTGAATATCAATATGGTGATCCATTAAGCGCAGAGGAAATAGAAGGCGAGAGCTTTGATGAGTAGAAAAAGTATTTATATTCGAACAGATGGAAATAAAGTGATTGCAACGGGTCATGTGATGAGATGCTTGGCAATTGCAGAAAAATTGCGATTAAGAGGAATAGATGTTATATTTGTACTAGCAGATGCAGAAATGGAATTATTTATTAACAAACATGGTTTTCAGACTATCATACTTGCAACAACCTGGAATGATCTAGATGGTGAAATTGAGAAATTCCAATCGCTTATTATTAAGAATCAGATAAAGGTGGTTTTATTAGATAGTTATTATGTGACGGAATACTATTTTGGCGAAATATCAAAGTATACAAAGATAGTATATATAGATGATTTACATAATGTTAAATATCCGATTCATGCAATTATAAGTTATAGTGTGCGTACTCAAAATGTCACGTATGGCAGTAAGCTTAAAACAACACGAATGCTTATGGGTGGCAAGTATGTTCCACTCAGAGAAGAGTTTGAAAACGTGGTTCCGCAAACTAGAAAAGAGGTCACTAATCTGTTAATTACAATGGGCGGAAGTGATCCGGCAAATGCAACTTGTCGTATAGTTGATTCTTTGGTAAATAGTTTAAGATATAGAAATATAAAAATCCATGTAGTAACAGGACAGTTGTATCATAATTTACCTGAATTATTACAGATTTCAGAGGCAGATAATATCTGCATTTATCGCAATGTGCTTGACATGAAGAGTCTTATGCAGTCTTGTGATATTGCAATAGCAGCTTGTGGAACTACATTATATGAATTGTGTGTTTGTGGAATACCAACCATATGTGTTGAAATTTCAGAGAATCAGGTTGGCAGTGGAGTTTGGGAAGATAGGAATCTGATGTTTTATGCAGGTAATTTTGTGACAGATCCGGAAAAATGTATTCAAGTAATGTTAAAACGGTTGGATGAGTATATTGCATCCTATGCACTTAGGAAGGAAAGGGCAGAGGCTATGCACCAGGTTGTGGACGGAGCCGGAGCGGATCGAATTGCAGAATACTTAGAAAAAGAGGTAGATGAAGAAAATGCGTAAATTGTATATTTTAGGTGGGAACGGAAACGGTCTGGTTATGGCTGCAGCAATTGATAGAAATAAAAAAGGCTGGGAAATACAGTTTTTGAATGATTTCGAGGAAATTGGAACTATGATTGGAAAGTATAAAAAACTGCCAGTTGTAGGGCGACCGGAACAGGCAAAAGAAATGCTTCAAGAAGAAGCAAAAATAATGTATGCATTTGGGACATTGAAGAATCCAGAAGAAAAAATAAGACGGATTATGATGCTCGATATTGAAAAAGATAAATGGTTAAGTTTTGTAGACGAAACGGCTATTGTGCCTGCTGAGTATTGTGAGATAGAAGAGGGATGCTTTGTAGGTCCGCTTGCGCAGTTGAGTCCCAATGTGTTATTAAAACGTCATTGCTGCTTGATGGGGAATTCATATGTGGGTCACGATTCGGAAGTAGGAGAGTTTTCCATGCTTGCAACCAATAGTGTTATAGGTTCTTATGTTAAGATTGGAAGAGGTGTACATATTGGTACGAATTCTTGTATACGAGAACATATTGAAATTGGAGATTATAGTGTTATTGGAGCTGGAGCGGTTGTTGTAAAAGATGTACCGTCAAGAGCAATTGTGGTAGGCAACCCTGCAAAAATATTAAGATATCGGGAGGATTAAAAGCTATGGTGTTGAGAAGTATGTTATTTGTTCCGGCATATAATAAAAAATTTCTAGACAGTGCATTAAGAAAAAATGCGGATGCTCTGATTTTGGATCTGGAGGATTCTGTTCCTGAAGTATATAAGGCAGATGCCAGGGAGATACTACATGAATATTTGAAGAAGGAGGAATTTCAGAATAGAGTCATTTTTATAAGACTGAATCCGATAGAAAGTGGTTTGTTGCTAGAAGATTTAGAAGTAAGTATGAATACTAATGTAAATGGATTTGTACTGTCTAAAATATATACGAATGAAGATATACAATATTATGATAACCTAATATCAAAATATGAAGAGAATCATGAAATAAAAAAAGGTCATTTTAAGTTTTTGCCTTTAATTGAAACAACATCGGCAGTTTTAGATGTGTATAATATAGCAAAAGCCTCGGATCGCATAATAGGATTGGCATTTGGAGGAGAAGATTTTTTGAATGATTTACATGGGATACATGGAGAACCTCCAAGAACATTTGATTATCCTAGGGCCAAAATTGCTCTGGCTGCCAGATCTGCTGGGGTTTTGCCGATTGATACGCCATACTTAGATCTTCATGATGATGATGGATTTATAAAAGAAGAGAGTGTGTCATTTGAAATGGGATTCGCAGGTTGTATGCTGATACATCCGAGTCAAATCGGATTAGCAAATAGTTGCTTTATGCCTTGCGAAGAAGAAGTTGAAAAATCAAGAAGGATCTTTGCGGCAATCAGAGAAGCGGAGAAAAAAGGATCTGGTGTTGCTATGTTGGACGGAAAAATGATAGGACCACCTATGAGAAAACGAGCAGAAAAGGTACTGGAATTGATAAAATTAGTAGGTGAGGATGGTTAATAATCTATGGGGAGACAATGGAGAAGTTTAATGTTTATACCCTGCACGAGAGAGAAGATTCAAAAGGCTGAAAGCTTAAAGGCGGACGTGATAATTTTTGACTTAGAGGATTCGATAAGGACTAAAAAAAAGAAAGAAGCATTGTCGTGTCTATTGGAGTATTTGAAAGATAAAGAAAAAGATAGGTTTGCAGTTAGAGTAAATGCTGAAGATATGAATGTGGAAATTCAAAGTTTATATCAAAGTGGTATTCGAACTTTTATGATACCGAAAGCAGAAAACAAAAGGGAAATTGAAAAATGTACTGAGATGTATGACGCAATACGGTTAATTCTCTTGATTGAAACACCATTGGGAATCCTCAATTTAAGAGATCTTTGTGCAGTTAAAAATATAAGTGCAATTGCATTTGGAGCGGAAGATTATTGTAGCTATATAGGAATGAAAAATGATCAACGTGGATTAGAACCAATTAAAACACAGATTGTATGTATAGCAAAAGCATATGGACATGATGTATATGATACTATTACAGTAGAATATAAGGATGAGAATGTGATTAAAAAAGCTATTCAAGATTCAAAAGATTTAGGGTTTGACGGGAAATTGTATATTCATCCTAAGCAATTAGAAGTTGCGGAAAAAATGAATACTGATTTGTTAGAAAGATACGATGAGTGGAAAGATATAATACAAACCTTTGATAATAGCAATGAAGGTGTTTTAACATATAAAGGAAAGTTATATGAAAAACCGCATATTGAATATATGAGGAGACAATTATATGAAAAGAAAAATGAACAGAAATGATATTATAAAACAAGTCATATATGCTGGCGGTGGTGCTGAAAAGACGGAAAAACAGCATCTAAAAGGAAAAATGACTGCACGTGAAAGAATTCAGAGGATGTTTGATAAGAATACTTTTGTGGAATATAACGTATTTATGACAGGAAATACTGGAGTAGATGCACAAATGAATGGGGATGGAGTGGTTACAGGCATTGGTAGGATAAATGGGAGAAAGATATGTTTATATGCACAAGACTTTACAGTAGATGGTGGAACAATTGGAAAAGCAAACGCTAAGAAAATAGTGGCAATGCAAGAATTGGCAATGAAACTGAGGGTGCCAATCATCGCCTTAATTGACTCCGGCGGTGCAAAGATTCAGGAAGGAGTTCAGGCGTTATCAGGATATGGTGAAATCTTTAGAAACAATGTTAAGGCATCTGGAATTATACCCCAGATTTCTGTTGTTATGGGACCATGTGCGGGAGGCGCGGCATATTCACCGGCACTTACAGATTTTATTTTTATGGTTGAAGATACTTCATATATGTTTGTTACAGGACCGGATGTAGTTCGGACGGTTACGGGGGAGGCAATTAATAAGAATACTCTTGGCGGCACAGAAGTACATATGGAGAAAAGTGGAGTGGCACATTTTTGCTGCAAGAATGACGAAGAGTGCATAGATAAGGTAAGGCGGTTATTAGAATATCTGCCAGATAACGCAGAATTTAAACCTGCAATTAAAAAGTATCGATATAATAGTCAAATTGATGTTGAGGCGCTGGTGCCTAGTAATAAAAGAAATGTATATAATATGTATGCATTAATTGAGGCAATTTTTGATGAAAATTCCTTGATGGAAATACAAGCTGAATATGCTCAGAATATATTGATTTTTTTTGCTACGATGAAAGGGATTACAGTAGGAATTGTTGCAAATCAACCTAGGGTATTGGCTGGGAGTTTAGATATTAATGCATGTGATAAAGCGAGTCGCTTTATTAATTTTTGTTCATTGTTTCATATACCAATATTGACATTTGTTGATGTTCCCGGATATTTGCCGGGAAAGGAACAAGAGAGGAATGGTATTATTCGACATGGAGCTAAAATGTTATATGCATATAGTAAATCGCAAGTGCCTAAAATGACACTGATTATCCGCAAAGCATATGGTGGAGCATATTTAGGAATGTGCAGTAAGGAAATAGGAGCAGATTATGTTGTGGCATGGCCGGAAGCAGAAGTAGCGGTGATGGGAGCGGAAGGAGCTATTAATATATTGGAAAGAAATAATATAAAAAAAGCAGAAAATGAGGAGGAATATATCAAAAATAAAGTAGAAGCATATAAGGATGAGTTTTTAAATCCATATTATGCAGCGCGGTTGGGATATATTGATGATGTTATTAATCCGAATGATACAAGAGAGACAATATATAAATTCTTGATAACCATGCAGGATAAAAGAATTGATAAAATAGGTGCGGGAAACTTTCCAGTGTGAGGTGATATAGTATGAGAGCAAATGTAATGGGAAACTATTTTGAAGATTTTGAAGAAGGAATGATAATAAAACATGCACTCTCTAAGACAATATTTGAAAGTGATAATAACTTGTTTTCGTTGCTGACTATGAATCAGCATCCGGTGCATACCAATATTGATTATGCGGAAAAACAGCAACATGGTAAAATTCTGGTGGTTGGGACGTTAGTTTTTAGTCTTGTAGTTGGTATGACGGTTTCTGATATTAGTGGGAAAGCAATAGCAAATTTGGATTATGAAAAGGTGGAGCATGTTGCCCCGGTGTTCATAGGCGATACATTATATGCAGAGTCGCAGATTTTAAAATGCAATGAGTCGAAGAGTAAGAGTGATAGAGGTGTTATCTATGTTGAAACAATAGCAAAAAATCAAAATGGAGTTGTAGTATTGAAATTTCGAAGGCATGTTATGATAAAAAAGAGAGGAACGGTTGATGGTTGTAATTCGTGAAAATGAGAATTAGGATGATACAATAGATAAACTTATTGAAATGTGTCTTGCTACAATGGAAGATACATTTCGCAATTGGGTTAATGGTTCTAAATTCAAAGAAATCCCTTTTGAGGGTTGCTTTGGAATGCTGTCAGACTATTCCGGTATTTTTCATCTCTGATGACTGGATATTTTTGAAATATACAAATTATTTTGCTTTAGACATCGGATTTTCATGTTTTCGGGAGGTGCGATTTCATCGTGCAAGAATATTCAATAAGAGGTATATATAAATGATGGATAACATGGTGCGCAAATATATCATTGTAACAGGCAGAGTACAAGGAGTCGGATTCCGGTATCATGCAATGAATCTGGCAATGGAATATGATCTGACCGGCTGGGTACGGAATCTTTATAACGGTGGTGTTGAGATGGAAGTGCAGGGGAAACGGGAGAATGTAGAACTGTTCATCCGGAATCTGGATGCCGGTACGCACTGGATACGGATTGACAGTAAATCAGTAGCAGATCAGCCACAGCTGAAAGACGAAAGTGGATTTCAGATCCGTTACTGATGTAAAAGATAGAAAGAAAATATTGACAAATAACAATAGACAAAATATACTTACTATAAAGCAAGTATATTTTGTCTATTTTTCTATAATTCAAGGCTGAGATGGCTGATCTGACAGGTAGGGTTCTTGCTGAATTTCAAACAGAAAACAGCAGAATTCCGGATGCGGAACGGATATCAGAATGGAGAACGATGAGGAGGTTGTAGATATGTGTAAGGCATGGAGTGATATGGCTGCGGAGGAAAGAGAAATCGGTAAAAAAGAAGGTAAGGCAGAAGGCCAAAGGGAGAGCAAACAGCGGGTTATAGAGAATATGTTAAAAATGGGATATCCGGATGATGATATTCTGGAAATTGCAGAGTGTACAAGCCGGGAAATAAATGAAATAAGAGCGTGCATGGCAGACTGCTGAATTAATGCAGATTTGTCTGTGCTTCTGCAGGAATAGGCATTGCCAGCCACCGCATTTTTCAATGCGGCAGAGGACAATGGATTGCTTCAATTCTGAGATCGGCATCTGTGTTATCCTTCCGGACTTTGGGATCCCGTCTTTCCCGATACTTATGTTGATTGTCAATTCTTTCATGAAATATCGACCCCATGCTAGCATGGATTGAAAAAAGGTCAACAAGACAAAGGGTTTTATAATAATTTAACTTGTAATTCAACAGGCTTTCCATTATGATATATTTTGATTAAAAGTAATTAACCGTTACGGATTGGAGAAATGAAAAATGTCAAATTATGGTACTTTTGGGGAGAATAATCCTGTATGGAAAGCAATTAACCGATATGCGGATATGCTGTTGACAGGCGTGTTGTTTGTGATCACCTGCCTGCCAGTGGTGACGATCGGTGCGTCACTCTGCGCATTCTATTATACGGCAATGGACTCTCTTCGAAAGGAAGACGGCTATATATTTAAAAGATACTTTAGCAGCTTTGGAAAGAATTTTAAAAAGGCAACGATTCTTTGGCTGATCATGCTGGCTATTGCGGCGGTACTTGGACTGGATGTATATTTCTGGCTTGTGAATTCACAGGTTCAGTTCTCGGGAGTCATGCTTGGAATCAGCGGGATTCTTTGTTTTCTCTGGTTTATGACCTTTATGTTTGTATTTCCGTTACAGACGCGCTTTGAGAACTCGATCGGTAAGACATTACAGAATGCATTTATGATCGGCTTGGGCAGGCTGCCGTTTACGGTCGGAGTCTTAGTGCTGCTCGGAATCATTGGATTTTTATGTGCATCTTCGATTGTCATAGGAGCCATTGTATTCTTCCTTGGAATCGGAGTAGTAGGATATCTTTTGGTCTATAATTATGAGCGATTTTTTAAGAAATGCGGTTATATTGCGGAAGATGACGGAAAGATTAAGAATGATGATTATGATTTTGAAGTGGAAGTAGATTATGATGAGCTGCACAGACAGGAAGCGGAGGCGCAACAGTCAGAGTCCGGAGCAACAGGGGAGGCCGCAGAACAGCAGTCAGAGTCCGGAGCAGCAGGAGAGGCTGCAGAACAGCAGTCAGAGTCCGAAGAGAATGCGGAAACACAGGAGTGATCCCGGTCGGTGATCGAAGAAAAGCAGCAGGCACAGCATATATTGTGCATTGCGAAATATGACCAAATATAATATACTTGTCAAAGAAACTTATAGCAGGAGATGAAAGAGCATCATGAATAAAACACCCTTTGTTACCAAAGAACAACTAGACAAAATTGTAGAACAGTATCCGACTCCGTTTCATTTATATGATGAGAAGGGAATTCGGGAGAATGCCAGAAAGCTGAAACAGGCATTCGCATGGAATCCGGGATACAAGGAATATTTTGCAGTGAAAGCGACCCCCAATCCGACAATCCTGAAAATCCTGAAGGAGGAAGGCTGCGGAACCGACTGTTCTTCACTGACCGAGCTGATGATGTCGGAGAGAATGGGATTTCATGGAGATGATATTATGTTTTCATCCAATGATACACCGGCAGAAGAGTTTGTGAAGGCAAGACAACTGGATGCAACGATTAATCTGGATGATATTACACATATTGATTTTCTGGAACAGGCTGCAGGTATCCCTAAAAAGATCAGCTGTCGTTTCAATCCGGGCGGTGTATTTGAACTGGGAACGGATATTATGGACAATCCGGGAGATGCGAAGTATGGTATGACAAAGGATCAGATTCTGGAGGCATATTCCAGACTAAAAGCACTAGGTGTAGAGACCTTTGGTATGCATGCATTTCTGGCCAGCAACACCGTGACGAATGAGTATTATCCTGCATTGGCAAAGATTTTATTTGAACTGGCAGTTGAGATTAAGGAAAAGACCGGTGTGCAGTTAAGCTTTATTAACCTGTCAGGTGGTGTGGGTATTCCATATACACCGGATAAGGAACCGAATGATATTCTTGTGATTGGCGAGGGTGTTCATAAGGTATATGATGAGGTGCTGGTACCGGCCGGCATGGGTGATGTTAAGATTTATACTGAGCTCGGACGGTTCATGCTTGGACCTTATGGGCATCTGGTTGTAAAGGCAATCCATGAGAAACAGACCTATAAGGATTATATTGGCGTGGATGCCTGTGCAGTGAATCTGATGCGTCCGGCTATGTATGGTGCTTATCATCATATTACAGTGATGGGGAAGGAGCAGGAGCCATGTGATCATGTTTATGATGTGACCGGTTCCCTGTGTGAGAATAATGATAAATTCGCAGTAGACCGGAAACTTCCGAAGATTGATATCGGAGATCTTTTGGTCATCCATGATACCGGTGCACATGGATTTGCCATGGGCTACAATTATAATGGTAAGTTAAAATCCGCTGAAGTATTGTTGTGTGAAGATGGCTCTACGAAGCTGATCCGCCGGGCAGAGACCCCGGAAGATTATTTCGCCACACTGGAAGGCTTCTGGGATATTGATGTTTAGAAATTAGGACAGAAAAAAGGAGGACAAGGATATGTCAAATCCGGTTGTAACATTTGAAATGGAAAATGGTGATATCATGAAGGCGGAGCTGTATCCGGAGATTGCACCGAATTCCGTAAATAACTTTATCTCACTTGTAAAGAAGGGATATTATGACGGTCTGATTTTCCACAGAGTCATCAGTGGATTTATGATTCAGGGTGGTGATCCGGACGGAACCGGAGCCGGCGGCCCAGGTTATAGTATTAAGGGTGAGTTTTCACAGAATGGTTTTAAAAATGATTTAAAGCATACAGAGGGTGTGCTGTCTATGGCACGGACTATGGCACCGGATTCTGCAGGGTCCCAGTTCTTTATTATGCATAAGAATTCACCACATCTGGATGGCGCATATGCTGCGTTTGGTAAGATCACAGAGGGAATGGATGTTGTAAATAAGATAGCATCTGTCCGTACAGATTATATGGATCGTCCTGTAGAGGATCAGAGAATGAAGACTGTAACTGTTGAGACCTTCGGAGTTGAGTATCCGGAGCCTGAAACCGTATAAAAGGGGATACAAATGAAGAATCCAAAACCATTGATCATTATATCGGTCATTCTGGTCGTTGTGCTGGTTTCCATGATATACGGCTACAGTCAGTATAAGATATATCAGGATGAATATCAGGGCACAGAGTCGACAGAGGGTGAGGATGTAATTGTAGTGATACCGGAAGGAGCAGCTACGAAGCAGATCGCAAAGATTTTAAAAGAAAAAGGATTGATACAGTTCCCGTCTGCATTTGTAAAGCGGGTGAAGGAGTCTGAATACCGTGGTTCTCTGCAACCGGGTGAGTTTACTCTGAATACCGGAATGAGCACACAGGAAATGATTGAAATCCTGGGACATGTAGAGAAGACCAAGGAGATTAAGGCAACACTGACGATACCGGAGGGATTCTCCATAGAACAGATTGCCAAACGAGTAGAATCGGAAGGCCTGTTTACGGAAGAGGAATTCCTAGATGCTGTTCAGGAGAATACGTATTCCTATGATTTCCTGGACAGTATTCCGGAAGGTGTGAACGTGACCTATCGTCTGCAGGGCTTTTTATTCCCGGCAACGTATGATATTTATGATGACACAACCGCGCATGATCTTGTGGATATGATGCTGAAGAAGTTTTCGGAGGTGTATGATGCAGATATGAGAAATCAGGCTGCTGCACTGAACTATACCGCATTTGAAATGGTCACCAGAGCATCTATCGTAGAACGGGAAGCGAAGCTGGACGAGGAACGGCCGATCATAGCCGGTGTTATCAACAATCGTCTGGAGGAGGGCATGATGCTGCAGATGTGCCCGACTGTGTTGTATCCGATCACGAATGGACTGTATGATAAATCAGAGGTCACATATGATGATTTGGAAGTGGATTCCCTGTATAATACGTATAAGTATACAGGACTCCCGGTTGGTCCGATCTGTAATCCGGGTCAGGTATCGATGGAAGCAGTATTGAATCCGGCACAGCATAATTACCTGTATTATCATGTAGATAATGAGGAGACAGGAAGCCATATCTTTACAGAAACCTATCAGGAGCATGTAGAGACACAATAGAATCATGTATCCCAGAGTGAATCAGGGTTGAATTATTCGGACTGATTGTTGCGGATGGTGGAAGCACCATCATCCGCAATGATCAGTTCTTTTAGTTTCTGATAAGTATCCAGAGAGTAAGAACAGATACGGTTTCCGTTCACCAGATAAAGGACATTCCCGATATAGAGTCCGCGAATATTGTAAGAATCCATTTCATAAGTGTGGGATAAGACAGGATCCTGTGTAATATTGCAGCGGAAAACTTCCCGGAATCCGGTATCCGGCTCATAAGAGTAAATCGTGTAGATCTCATTATAATCATAGGTTTCAGAGTTATAATACTCAGCATAGAATCCAATCAGGTTTTTCTCCGGATCGATCAGCAATGATTTGTGGTCATATTGAGCGGTGGAGAAAAACAGGGCCGGCAATACAGTCTTAGCGGCTTCTGTCACATGATATGGATCGGAGGTATCAAACATGGATAGTTTTAATCCGAGAAACTCCCCGGTGTCCGGATTGGTTTCTTCGCCGAGTCCGAATAGTAAATGATCGGAATATGCATGAAGATAGTTTGAAAAGCCCGGGATTTTCAAAGCATCGGTGACTTCCGGATGCTCCGGATCCGATAAGTTTACAGCAAAGAGCGGGTCGGTATTCCGATAGGTAACGAAATAACCGGTATCTCCCATGAAACGAACCGAGTAGATCGTTTCATTTGGAGCCAGGTCCTGAATAGAACCGGTTATTTCCAGATTGTCATTGAAGATGTAGAGTGCATTGGATAAGGAATCCCATCCTTGCTCAATCGTAGCGACAACCCGCAGATATCCGTTATACTCATCCATGGAGAACTGATTCAGCAGGCGTCCGTGAAACGTAGTCTGGCCTTTTGCTTCAATCTGTCCGTTCGCATAGCTGAAACGAAGCAGTTCCGTTTCAGTGAAGTTATCTGTTTCCAAAGAAGAATATATCGGTTGAGCAAAGTAAATATAATCCGGACTGACATAATAGGTACCTTGATCCGAAAGAATTGCCTTAGAGGCGGCGAAGGTATCCGGCTGCTCTATAGACAGTCCGGTCATAATCTGAAAACAGCTGCTATCTGACGATGGCAGGCAGATATCATCATAATCAATGACAGAATCATTAACATGAGGGAAATAATCCATGCTATAGGCAGCACCTTCCGGAATCAAGGCCCATTTGTCGGTAAAAGTATAAAGATAGCCGTCTGTCATGCGTGAATCCGAATAAGAACCCTCCTGCATAAGGGCAGAAAGTAACTCCGGATGCTTGGCATCTGTGACATCATAAGTCAGAATATAGGTGGTGGCATTCGGATTTCGGCCATAGCAGATGATCGTATTAGACGCAGCATCCGAATCGTTTCCGGAAGAAGCGGAGGTGGATTTCTTTTCTGCAGAGCAGAGTAAAACGAGCCGATGGTCAGCCAGATAGAGTTCTTCAATCCGGAAAGAGTCAGTATGGATAGCATCCGAAATGGCATCAGAGGAAATCGTACCGCAGGCGGTCAGATCTCCCCGGTCGGCATGTGTGATGGCAACAGCGTTGAGCGTGTGACTTTCCTGTGAATAGCAGGAGTAGATATATGTGCCGTCTGTCTTTACGATATCTGCTTCGGAAACATCTGCAACCTGACTGTTTGTATCATAATAATCTGTATTTGACCTTACAGAGTTTGCAGAATCGGAAACAGACGCTATGGATTCTTCATCTTTTGCAATTTCTGCAATATCTGAAATCTGGTTATATCCCTGCGAGTTTTTCTGTAAAAGCCGGAACAGATTCTGATAATCCTGTACGGCATCCGCAGATTCGGCATTGGAATCGGAAAGCTTAGCTGATTCGTTGTCAATATGAGCGACGGCGCTGTCAGAGCTGGTGGATGGCATCAGGGAGTGATAACCGATAACTCCGGTCAGACAAAGCACCAGACAGGCGGCAGTATAAATCCATGGATTGCGATACCATGGACGGGATGTTTTACGGTCGGCAGCCGAGGCGGTTGCGCCGGTAGTTTTGATGGTGGTTGTATCGGTGGTGGAAGTGCCGGTTGACAGCCGTTCACGAATATGCTCCGGCTCCAGAGATTCCGGAATCGGGGTAGCATCGGTTTCTTTCTTTATATAATCAATCCGTTCATGCTCATTCATTTGAGACACTCCTTTCATAATGCAATAGGGTTTCCAGCTTATCCAGAGACCGGCTCTTAATGGAACGCAGGGTTCCGGATTTCATATGAAGTAGTCGTGCGGATTCTTCATTCGAATAGCCGGCAAATATGGTTAAGGACAGGATCAGCCGCTCCTGTTCATCTAGTCTGGCAAAGGCATTCCGGACATCCTGGATCTCTGCATAGTTGCGATCCGGTGTCTGGATATCGGTTTCCAGTGGAAAGGTTCGGTTGACATAGCTTTTCAGGATCATGCGGCATTTGTTGGTCAGAATGCGGAAAATCCATGGACGGAATGCTTCCACAGAGCGCAGCTTATGAATGGCTGCATAAGCATCCGTTACGGTATCACTGACAACATCCTCCGCATCTTCGGGATTGCCCAGAGTATAAAGGGCAAACCGGTATAAATCCCGGTAGACGGAAGCATATAGTTCAGCAAATGCTTCTGCATCCTGCTGTCGGGCACGCGTGACCAGTTCCGCTTCTTTCAGTTTTTCAGTATCTGTCTGTGTGTGTTTGCGCATTTCCTCACCCCTCGGTTGCCGTATCTGTTATAGAAGTGTCACAGAATACTTTAAGTGTTGCATGAAAAAATAAAAAACGCAAGAAAAAGAAATTCGGTTCTATTTCGCAGGCTGGGACATATCCTGTACTATGGAAAGAAAGGTGGGGCGGAATATGTCGAAATCAATGAAAATACTGGAAGTAATCAAATCTCTGGTGGCGGCTTACATATTTACGGGAGCGGCACTGGCGGTCTTGGCATTTGTCATATATAAATGGGAGCTGAGCGAGACCGTAGTGAATCTTGTGATTCTGGCAATCTATGTTCTGGCGTCTCTTTTGGGAGGGTTTCTGACCGGAAAGAGGGTGAAAGAGCGGAAATTCATCTGGGGACTGATCATGGGAACGTTTTATATATTGATACTATATGGAGTATCTATGATTATGAAAAACAGCCTGAATATGATATCTACGGCCGGTGTATTGGCGGGAGTACTCTGTATCGGAGGTGGAATGCTTGGCGGAATGCTGAGTTAAGGTTGAGTTAATGTATAACTTTTCTTGCATGGCAGAAAAAAATATGGTATACTCATTTAAGCTATCGAATTGAAGGAGGATATTACAATGAAACACATAAAGACATTGACCAATAAGACATTAAAGAGCACAATGGCTCATGGTGGATGTGGCGAGTGCCAGACTTCTTGCCAGTCAGCTTGCAAGACTTCCTGCACCGTTGGAAATCAGACCTGTGAGAACAAGAGATAATCGTAAAACGAGATGATTGTAAGCAGAAGGAGAGGACTGCAGCGGGCTGTCCTCTTTTTGTGCTGATATGAATAGTGATTCAATTAGGAGTTTGGAAACGTGATTCATCAGTATAAAAATAACGGATATAACATCGTCATGGACGTATGCAGCGGAGCTGTTCATGTTGTAGATGATATAACCTATGATGTAATAGAATTATATGAAAAAAACAGAGAAAACGGAGTAGAGACCGACTTATCTCTTCTTGAAAAAGAGCTTCCGCAGTATTCATCCGGAGAGTTACAGGAGACACTGGAAGAGGTAGAGGCACTGAAGGAATCCGGTGAGCTGTTTGCTGAGGATGAGTATCAGCAGTATGTGATCGATTTTAAGAAACGAAAGACGGTTGTAAAGGCATTGTGCCTGCATATTGCACATGATTGTAACCTTGGCTGCCGGTACTGCTTTGCAGAAGAAGGCGAATACCATGGACGGCGGGCACTGATGAGCCTGGAGGTCGGAAAACAGGCATTGGACTTTCTGGTGGCGAATTCCGGAAACCGCAGAAATCTGGAAGTGGATTTCTTTGGCGGTGAACCGACGATGAACTTCGATGTGGTAAAAGAGCTGGTTCGATACGGCAGAAGCCTGGAAGGACCGCATAACAAGAATTTCCGGTTTACTTTAACCACGAACGGAGTCCTTCTGGATGATGACATTATGGAGTTTGCCAATCGGGAGATGGCCAATGTTGTTTTAAGTATTGACGGACGAAAGGAAGTCAATGACTATATGCGCCCGACCCGGAACGGAAAAGGATCCTATGATTTGATCGTGCCGAAGTTCCGGAAGTTTGCAGAGCTGCGGAATCAGACGAATTATTATGTGCGTGGTACATTTACACATCATAATCTGGATTTTTCAGAGGATGTGCTTCATTTAGCGGATCTCGGATTTAAACAGATTTCGGTAGAACCGGTTGTGGCACCGCCGGAAGAACCATATGCGATCAGGGAAGAGGATCTTCCGAAGCTGCTGGAAGAATACGATAAGCTTGCAAAAGAGATGATTAAGCGCGAGAAGGAAGGCAGAGGCTTTAATTTCTTCCACTTTATGATAGATCTGACACAGGGACCATGTGTAGCGAAGCGATTGTCCGGATGTGGTTCCGGTACAGAATATCTGGCAGTTACTCCGTGGGGAGACCTGTATCCGTGTCACCAGTTTGTAGGAATGGATGAGTTTAAGCTGGGCGATGTATGGCATGGTGTTCAGGCAGAAGAAATCCGAGATGAGTTTAAGCTTTGCAATGTATATGCAAAGGAGAAGTGTCGGAATTGTTTTGCAAGATTCTATTGCAGCGGTGGCTGTGCGGCTAATTCATATAATTTCCATGGAAGTATCCTGGATGCATATGATATCGGCTGTGAATTGCAGAAGAAGCGAATCGAATGCGCGATTATGATAAAGGCTGCGTTAGCGGACCAATAAGAAAAGGAGAAAAGAAAGTATGAAAAATCAAAAGTTCAAAGCAATACTGGCGATCATACTCTTTCTGCTTGTGACCTTAGGAATGGCATATGTAGATGTGTTCGGACTGGCAGGCTCCGGCAAAGCAGAAGATATTAAGCTTGGCCTTGATCTGGCAGGTGGTGTCAGCATTACGTATGGTGTTGTAGGAGATGATATCTCGTCAGAGGACATGGCAGATACTGTATATCGATTACAGAAACGTGTGGACGGTTATAGCACAGAGGGTGAAGTGTACAAGCAGGGAGATAACCGTATCGCAATTGAGATTCCGGGTGTGACCAATGCAACCGAGATCCTGGAAGAATTAGGTCAGCCGGGAGCATTGGAGTTTATGGATGAGACCAACTATCAGCTCTTTGCAAACGGAAAAGATTATGAAACGGTTCTGACCGGTGCAGATATTAAAGAAGCACAGGCAGGAATCGATAATTCAAAGACAGTCACAGATTATGTGGTACAGCTGGAATTTACGGACTCCGGACGCGAGAAGTTCGCCACTGCCACTACAAATAATGTCGGCAAGCGGATCTACATTATATATAATGGAGATGTTGTCAGTGCACCACAGGTGCAGGAGGCAATTACGACCGGCAGCTGTGTGATTAATAAGATTGAAAGCTATGAAGAAGCGGATAGAATCGCAACCTCGATCCGTATCGGTGCACTTCCGTTAGAACTGACAGAGCTGCAGTCCAATGTCGTTGGAGCAAAGCTTGGTGAGGATGCTATCCATACCTCTCTGTTGGCCGGTGTGATCGGTTTGGCGCTCGTTGCTCTGATCATGATTCTGGTCTACAGATTCCCGGGTGTTGTTTCCGTATTGGCATTGTGCGCATACACGATTCTGATGGTGCTTTGCCTGAATCTGTTTGACGTAACCCTGACTCTGCCGGGTATCGCAGGTATCCTGCTTTCTATCGGTATGGCGGTGGATGCGAACGTCATTATATTTACACGTATTAAAGAAGAGATTACAACCGGAAAGACCGTTCCTGTGGCGGTTCAGGCCGGATTTAAGAAAGCACTTTCTGCAATTTTAGACGGAAACATTACAACGCTGATCGCAGCAGCTGTGCTGTGGTTCATGGCATCCGGTTCTGTCAAGGGATTTGCACAGACATTGGCATTAGGTATTTTACTGTCTATGTTCTCAGCACTGGTAATTACCAAGATGCTGCTTAATGCATTTATCCAGCTGGGCGTAACTAATCCGAAATTCTATGGTACGATTTCGGAGCGGAAGTCGCACGATTATGTAAAGAACAGTAAGTTCTGCTTTATATTCTCAGCACTTGTGATCATTGCCGGTCTTGTATTCCTGCCGATTAATAAGGCAAATACAAATATCGGTCACATACTGAATTTCAGTATGGAGTTCATGGGTGGTACATCCATGACAGTAGAATTTGATAAGCAGTATACATTGGCTGAGGCGGAGAAAGAGATTCTTCCGGTTGTTTCGGAGGCTATCGGTATTTCTGATGGTGATATCCAGCTTCAGAATGTGCAGGATTCCAATTCAATCATCATTAAAACACCGCAGCTGAGCCTGGATCAGAGAAATGCAGCTGAAACAGCATTGAAAGATGCATTTACGATCAATGATTTCTCTACAGAGAACATCAGCTCAACGGTCAGCAATGAGATGCAGAGGGATGCGATCCTGTCAGTGATTGTAGCATCTATCCTGATGCTGATTTACATTGCGTTCCGGTTTAAGGATGTACGGTTCGGTGCCAGTGCCGTACTCGCACTGATCCATGATGTAATGTTTGTATTTACACTGTATGCAGTTGCACATCTGTCAGTCGGTAATACCTTTATTGCATGTATGCTGACGATAGTTGGTTACTCAATCAATGCAACAATCATCATCTTCGACCGTATCCGTGAGAACATGAAGGTTATGGATTCAAAGAAGACTCCGTTAAAGGATATTGTAAATACAAGTATTACGCAGACCTTTACCAGAAGCATTTATACGAACCTGACTACATTTGTCATGGTACTGGTATTGTATATCGTTGGTGTATCTGCAATTAAGGAATTTGCATTAGCCCTGATGGTAGGTGTGCTTGGTGGTACATATTCTTCTATCTGTATCACCGGACCATTATGGTATTACATGCGGACAAAGCTGACAAAGAAAGAAAAGACAAAAGCAGCCAAAGCTGCAAAATAATAAAGAACATTGAGGAACGAGGCTGTTCTGATAGGGGAGAAACTTATCTGAACAGCCTCTTCCGTTTCCCGGTGTTTATCAGAATCAGAAATATGGAGTAAGTTTATATGAATGAAACGTGGATAGCATTGAATAAAAAGGCTGACTTTTATGCGTTGGCAGAGAAATTTCATATTGATCCGGTAATAGCCAGAGTTATCCGGAACCGGGATGTGATCGGGGAAGAGGCAGTGGAACGTTATCTGAATTCAAATGCGAAGCTATATGATCCGCGGCGGATGAAGGACATGGAGCAGGGCGTTGCGATCATACGGGATGCGATTGTGAATCAGAAACCGATCCGGATTATTTCCGATTATGATGTAGATGGTGTGATGTCGAATTACATATTGTATCGGGCACTGCTTCGATGCAATGCCAAGGTAGATTACCGGATTCCGGACCGGATCGCAGATGGTTATGGTATGAATACCAATATGGTACAGGAGGCACAGGAGGCAGGAATCGAAGTGCTTCTGACCTGTGATAACGGTATTTCGGCATATGATGCAACCGCTTATGCCAAAAGCCTGGGAATGACGGTCGTGATCACGGACCATCATGATATTCCGTTTGAATATGATGAGGATGATGACCACAAAGAGTATATAATTCCTCCGGCAGATGCGGTCATAGACCCGAAACAGACGGATTGCGACTACCCATACAAGCAGCTTTGCGGAGCCGGAGTGGCATATAAGTTTATCCAGGTGCTTTATGAGACCTGCGGAATAGAGGTAGAAGCGGCAGAGGATTTTATTGAATTCGTGGCAATGGCAACCATCTGTGATGTCATGGAGCTGACGGACGAGAATCGTATACTGGTGAAACGGGGATTGGAAGAGATGAACCGTACCGGAAATATCGGACTACGTGCGTTGATCCGGGCCAATGAGCTGGAGCAGAAGAAGCTGCAGGCATATCATGTGGGATTTGTACTTGGCCCATGCATTAATTCTACCGGACGGCTGCAGAATGCTAAGCTGAGTCTGGATCTTCTGATGACAGATGATTATGAAGAAGCAGAGAAGCAGGCACAGCATCTGAAGCAGCTGAATGATGAACGGAAAGAAATGACACTAAAAGGAACAGCGTTTGCGGTAGAACAGGTGGAGACAACCACTCTGGCAGATGACAGAGTACTGGTAATCTACCTTCCGGATACCCATGAGAGTCTGGCAGGCATCATCGCCGGCAGAATCCGGGAGAAATATTACCGGCCGACGATCGTGTTTACCGATTCGGAGCCGGGCCTGCTGAAAGGGTCTGCACGGTCCATTGACGGTTATAATATGTATGATGCGTTGACGGAATGCAGAGAACTGATGGTGAAATACGGCGGGCATCCGATGGCGGCAGGTATGACAATTCAGGCGAAGGACCTGGAATATCTGCGGCATAAATTAAATGTTCTCTGTGAGCTGACCGATGATGACCTGAAACCGAAGCTATACATTGATGTGCCGATGCCGATTGATTATATTTCATTTGATCTGATCGAGCAGTTGGAGCTTCTGGAGCCATTTGGAAAAGGTAATGAGAAGCCGGTATTTGCACAGAAAAATTTGAAAGTCCGTTCAGCGCGGGTGCTGGGGCGGAATGCCAATCTGTTAAAGCTGGAGTTTGAGAGCGAGAACGGAGCCAAAATGGAAGGGATTTATTTTGAAGTAGAGGAATTCCTGTCCAATATAAGAACCTGGTTCGGGGAAGCGGAATGTGATCAGATGTTAAAGGGATGGCTGAATAATGTGGTGCTGCATGTAGCATATTATCCGGCAATTAATGAGTTCAATGGTATGCGGGCAATGGAAATCGTTGTAAAAAGCTATTTGCCGGCTGCCCTTGATTTTTCATAAGAATCCTTTTATACTGTAACAATAAAAGATAGAAGAATCCTTGGAAAGTGTGGTGACAGTTCAATGGAAAACAAAACAGAAGTCATGGATACAGAGCAGACGATTGAAAACAAAATGGAAGAGGTGTTGAAGAATAATCAGCATCTGGTAGGCGGTGCTAATGTGGGTAAGAAGAAAGAGAAAACCTTGAGCACCCCTGCTGATTTTACACCACCGGATGAGTTATATCATGATTTGATCGATCATATTCTGCAATATCATCCATCCACAGATATTTCCATGATTGAAAAGGCCTATCATATTGCCAGTGAGGCGCATAAGGATCAGAAGCGGAAGTCCGGTGAGCCATATATTATTCACCCGCTCTGCGTTGCAATCATCCTGGCGGAACTGGAGATGGATAAGGAGACGATCGTGGCCGGTATCCTTCATGATGTGGTAGAGGATACGGTTATGACTGCAGATGAGATCGCGAAGGAATTCTCGCCGGAAGTAGCCCTGCTCGTAGAAGGTGTTACCAAACTGACCAAGCTGAATTTTTCACAGGATAAGCTGGAGCTGCAGGCAGAGAATCTGCGGAAAATGTTTCTGGCTATGGCAAAGGATATCCGGGTTATTATTATCAAACTGGCCGATCGTCTGCATAATCTGAGAACGATGCAATATCAGTCACCGCAGAAACAGATTGAGAAGAGCCGCGAGACGATGGATATTTATGCGCCGATCGCACATCGTCTGGGTATTTCCAAAATAAAAGTAGAATTAGACGATCTGTCACTGAAATATTTGATGCCGGAGGTTTATGAGGATCTGACAAGACAGATCAATGAACGAATTACAGAGCGGGAAGCATTCATTGCCAGTATTGTTCAGGATGTTCAGAAACATATTGATAATGCAAATATTCCGGCAGAGATTGATGGCCGTGTAAAACATTTCTTCAGTATTTATAAGAAAATGGTGAATCAGCATAAGACGCTGGACCAGATTTATGATATATTTGCAGTCCGGATCAAGGTAGAGACTGTGCGGGACTGTTATGCGGCGCTGGGAGTCATTCATGAGATGTATACTCCGATTCCGGGGCGGTTTAAAGACTACATTGCAATGCCGAAATCCAATATGTATCAGTCTCTTCATACAACTCTGATTGGACCGTCCGGTCAGCCGTTTGAGATCCAGATCCGGACGTTTGATATGCACCGGACTGCGGAATACGGTATTGCAGCCCATTGGAAATATAAGGAGAATATGCAGGGCAGCACCGGAGAAGAGAAGGAAGAGGCGAAGCTGGCATGGCTGCGTCAGATTCTGGAGTGGCAGCAGGAGACGGATGACAACAAGGAATTTATGAGTGCCATTAAGACGGACCTGGATCTGTTTGCAGAGCAGGTATACTGTTTCACACCGGCAGGGGATGTGAAGAATCTTCCGTCCGGTTCTACTCCGATCGACTTTGCATACAGCATTCATACGGCAGTCGGTAACCGGATGATTGGTGCCAGAGTGAACGGCAGGCAGGTAACGATTGATTATAAGCTGCAGAACGGTGACCGGGTAGAGATTCTGACTGCACAGAATGCGAAGGGACCAAGCCGTGACTGGTTAAATATCGTAAAGAGTACACAGGCAAAGACCAAGATCAATCAGTGGTTCCGCCAGGAATATAAAGAAGATAATATTACCCGTGGCAAGGAGCTTTTGAATTCCTATTGCAAGACAAAGGGGATTCAGTTAAGTGATTATACGAAGCCGGAATATATTGCTAAGGTGACAGAGAAGTATAACTTCCGGGATTGGGAGTCTGTCTGTGCGGCTATCGGACATGGCGGTCTGAAAGAAGGACAGGTCATGAACCGGCTGGTAGAGGAGTATGAACGTGACCATTGTAAACAGGTCAGTGATGAAGAAATCCTGTCACAGATGTCTCCGGAAGGAGCGGAGGTTGTCCATCGGCCGAGGCATTCCAAGGGCGGTATTATCGTTAAGGGAATCGATGATGTAGCGGTTCATTTTTCAAAGTGCTGCAGTCCGGTTCCGGGAGACAAGATCGTCGGTTATGTAACCAGGGGTCGTGGCGTATCCATTCATCGGAGTGATTGTATCAATGTACTTGGTATGACAGAGGAAGAGAAGGAACGATTGATTGAGGCAGAGTGGCAGAAGCAGGATAATGATCAGGATGCCATGTATGTCACAGATATTAAAATATATGCAATCGATCGTCGGAATATTGTATTTGATGTGTCAAAGGTATTTACGGAAATGTTGATCAATGTGACCAGCATGACACTGCGGACGAATCGTCAGGGCAAGGCTACGATCAATGTAGCATTTGAGATCCGGGGCGTGGATCAGTTGAATAAGGTAATCGCCAAGATCCGGAATATCGATGATATTATTGATATTGAACGGACCATGGGCTGATATAGCGGAAACGGGAGAACAGAGAAACCGTTATAGAGAAGGAAAGAAAAGGAGTACAATATGCAGGAACTTATCGTCATTACCAATCAACTGGGCGATTTTATGACCAATTGCTATACTGTGTATAATGCAGTGACCAGAGACGCAGTTCTGATCGATCCGGCGTGCAATGCCAGATTTCTGAATAATATTCTGGTCAATGAGCAATTAAACTGTGTAGCAATTCTGTTGACGCATGGACATTACGATCATATTGGTGCCTTGCCGGAATTGATGGAGCTGGTTGGACATAAAGTACCGATTTATGCATCTGCAGAGGAAGAAGATGTTTTAAATGATCCACGGAAGAATCTGTCAACCATGCTGAGTGGTCAGATGGTGACGGTAAAAGCGGATATTTTATTGCAGGATGATCAGGAGATAGAACTGTTGGACACGAAGCTCCGGTGCTTTCTGGTACCGGGACATACCAAGGGCGGTATGTGTTATTATTTTGCGGAAAACGGAATACTTTTTTCCGGGGACACATTGTTCGCAAGGAGTATCGGAAGGTCAGATTTTCCGACCGGTGATGGAATAAAACTGGTAAAGAGCATCAAGGAGAAGCTCATGACATTGCCGGATGAGACCATAGTGTATCCGGGACATAATGAACGGACAACGATCGGAAAAGAGAGAAATGCGAATCCGTTTATTCAGTAAGTTGAGGCAATAAAATGATTTATCTGAAACAGAATGTAGATGATTATAATAATGATTTCCGAACTATGATACAGGCATTCCTTCCGGGAGAGAAGATCGTGCTTTATCCGGAGGGTACCCGGCTGACATTCCGGGCAGATCTGGATGAGCAGGCAGTCCGGCTAAGCCTGTGGGAACAGGATCGGAAGCTGGACGAAGAAACGGCAATCTGTCATTATCCGGATAAGAAGCAGGCGCGAAACCCAATTAAGGCGGCTGCTTATTACCTGTTAAGCAGGCATTGTAAGAAGACCCTTCCCTGGGGTAGTATGACAGGAGTGCGTCCCACAAAGTTCGCAACTGCCAGGCTGGAGGAAGGATGGCAGAAGGAGCCGATCATAAAGGAATATGAACAGATTTATCTGACAACCAGACAGAAGGGCGAGATCTGTTATGAGGTGGCAAAGAAGGAACAGGAGCTGTTCCGGGGCTTTCATTTCCGGGAGGAATATTGTCTGTATGTAGGCATACCGTTCTGTCTGTCCCGGTGCCTGTATTGTTCTTTCACAGCATATCCGATCGCACAGTATCAGAACCGGGTAGAGGAGTATCTGCAGGCATTGTTCCGGGAGATGGACTATGTGGCAGAGGCTTACCGGAATAAGAAACTGGTTTCGGTATATATTGGCGGCGGTACACCGACCTCGTTAACAGCAAAGCAGCTGGCAGCTGTGATCGACCGGATTTATCAGACATTTCCGACAGAACATCTGCGGGAGTTTACGGTAGAGGCCGGAAGACCGGACAGTTTAAACCGGGAGAAGTTTGAAATGCTGAGGGAACATAAGGTGACACGGATCAGTATTAATCCGCAGACCATGAACGATGAGACGCTTCGGTTTATCGGACGGGCACATACTGCGCAGATGACAGTCGATGCATTTCATCTGGCAAGGGAGTGCGGACTGGATAATATCAATATGGATATGATTATCGGACTACCCGGCGAGGATTTGGAGAAGATCCGTCATACGTTGGATGAAATCCGGAAGCTGCAGCCTGACAGCCTGACAGTCCATTCGCTGGCGATCAAGCGGGCGGCTGAGCTGAATATCCGGATGCAGGAATATCGGAACAGCATTACCGGAAGCACGAACGAGATGCTGATGCTTGCGGATGAATATGCAAGACAGATGGATATGCGGCCTTATTATTTGTATCGACAGAAAAATATTCCGGGAAATCTGGAAAATGTAGGATATACGGTTTCCGGAAAAGAATGTCTTTATAATATCTTGATTATGGAAGAAAAAATGGATATTATAGCACTAGGTGCAGGAACATCTACGAAATTGGTGTTTCCGGATGAAAACCGGATTGAACGGATCGAGAATGTAAAGAATGTAGATGAATATATTGTCCGGGTGGATGAAATGATGCAGAGAAAGGCTGCGGGCTTCAGACAAAAAGCAGCAGAGCTGCATCCGGAAAGCAGATAGGGTGATAAACATGGAAATGGAGCAGGATGTTTTTTCCGGCGAAACAATAAATGAATATTTGAGCGAGGATCTGAGCGCCGGTCTTCTGCATGCCATGTGTGTCAGTGATCTGGCAGCAAAGCTTGCACGGGAGCTTGGACTTACGGAAGATCAGATACAGGAGATTGCTCTGGCAGGCATGGTACATGATATCGGAAAGCTGAAGATCAGCCGATATATATATGGGCGGCAGGAGGACACTATGCGGATTGAGGAGACACAGTATATCAGGCGGCATGCCCAGCTGGGTGAGCAGATCCTGCGGAAACAGGGGTTTTCGGATAATATCTGCAATATGGTCTTATACCACCACGAGAACTATGACGGCTCCGGATATCCGTTTAACCTGCGTGGGGAGGAAATCCCGCTGGGAGCCAGAATCTTACGTGTATGTGATGTGTTTGCCGCACTGATCGCAGACCGCCCGTATCGGAAGGCTTTTGATATAAATACGGCGATCCGGCTGCTGATAGATGAAGTAAAGAACTTTGACATGCGTATTTTTCTGGCATTTCAGAGTGTAGTCCATACGCAGAGTACATTAGAAGAGCTGGAGGAGATCGAAGGGATGGATGGGAAAACACATCTGCAGAAGATGCCTCTGACAGCAGAAATACAGAATATAAAATAATTACTTGGAGGAGAGATATATGGCAATGAAAAAAAAGCCGGTCACCGGTATGAAGGACATCTTACCAAAGGAGATGGCAATTCGCGATTACTGCATCGGATTGATCAAGGAGACATATAGAACATTTGGATTCTGTTCCGTAGAGACTCCATGTGTGGAGCATATTGAGAACCTGAACAGTAAGCAGGGCGGCGAGAATGAGAAGCTGATTTTCAAGATCTTAAAACGTGGCGAGAAGTTAAAGCTTGAGGAAGCGAAGGAAGAGCTGGATCTGGTGGACGGAGGTCTGCGTTATGATCTGACGGTTCCGCTTTCGAGATATTATTCCAATAATGCAAACGAATTGCCGAGTCCGTTTAAGGCACTTCAGATGGGAAATGTATGGCGGGCAGACCGTCCGCAGCGCGGAAGATACAGACAGTTTATGCAGTGTGATATCGATATTCTGGGTGAACCGACCATTCTGGCAGAAATCGAGCTGATCCTTGCAACAACTACACTGCTTGGCAGACTGGATTTTAAGAACTTCACGATCCGGATCAATGACAGACGGATTCTGAAGGCAATGGCTGCATACAGTGGATTTCCGGAGACGGACTACGATACGGTTTTCATTATTTTGGACAAAATGGATAAGATCGGACTGGACGGAGTCCGTGAAGAGCTGTTGAAGGAAGGGTATGCAGAGTCTTCCGTAGATAAATATCTGGAGCTGTTTGAGAAGGTAACTGCAGATACGACCGGTGTGCAGTACTTGCAGGAAACACTGGGTGATTTCCTTCCGGCTGAGGTCGCAGAGAACTTAAAGACGATCATTGCCAGTGTGGAAAGTACAAAGAGTGCAGAGTTTAAGATGGCATTCGATCCGACACTGGTACGTGGAATGTCTTATTATACAGGACCGATCTTTGAGATTTCCATGGATGAATTCGGTGGCTCTGTCGGTGGCGGCGGACGATATGATGAGATGATCGGTAAGTTTACCGGACAGGCAACACCGGCCTGTGGATTTTCGATTGGATTTGAGCGGATCGTTATGCTGCTGCTGGAACGTGGTTTCCAGATTCCGGGTGCCGGAAAGAAGACAGCATATCTGATCGAGAAGAATATGCCGGAGGACAAGCTGCTTCAGATCCTGGATGAGGCAAAGCAGGCAAGAGCGGATGGTTCCGTCGTAAATATTGCAATCATGAAGAAAAATAAAAAGTTCCAGAAGGAGCAGATGCAGGCAGAAGGCTATGAGGAGTTCCGTGAATTCTTTATAGATCGTATGTAAGCGGATGCGGACAGATAGAAGAGGATGACCGTCAGGTTAAGGAGGAAGAAAGATGGCAGAGTCAATGCAGGGACTTCACAGAAGTCACAGATGTACAGAAGTAAACAATACAATGATCGGCAATACCGTAACTGTTATGGGCTGGGTACAGAAGAGCCGGAATAAGGGAGGAATCATATTCGTAGACCTTCGTGACAGAAGTGGTATCTTACAGGTGATTTTTGAAGAGGCAAAATGCGGGGCAGAAAGCTTCGCCAAGGCAGAGAAGTTACGTTCCGAGTTCGTGGCAGCGATTACGGGAACCGTTGCAGCTAGAGGAGGAGCCGTGAATGAGAATCTGGCAACCGGTGATATTGAAGTGATCGCAACTGATATCCGGATTCTGGCAGAGGCAGAGACTCCTCCGTTCCCGATTGAAGAAAACAGTAAGACGAAGGAGGATCTTCGACTGAAGTACCGGTATCTGGATCTACGTCGCCCTGATCTGCAGCGCAACATTATGATGCGTAGTAAGGTAACGACCTTGACCAGAGCATTTCTGGCAGGTGAGGGATTTATTGAGATTGAGACTCCGACTCTGTGCAAGTCTACACCGGAGGGTGCCAGAGATTATCTGGTTCCGAGCCGGGTTCATCCGGGTGAATTCTATGCACTTCCACAGTCACCGCAGATTTATAAGCAGCTGCTGATGTGTTCCGGTTATGATCGCTATTTCCAGATCGCGAGATGCTATCGTGATGAGGATCTGCGTGCAGACAGACAGCCGGAATTCACACAGATCGATATGGAATTATCTTTCGTAGATGTGGATGACGTGATCGATGTCAACGAGAGATTTCTGGCTAAATTATTTAAGGAAGTCCTGAATGTGGATGTACAACTCCCGATTCAGCGGATGACATACAAAGAGGCTATGGAGCGCTTTGGCTCCGATAAACCGGATTTGCGGTTCGGCATGGAGCTGTGCGATGTTACCGATGTAGTAAAGGACTGCGAGTTCGTTGTATTTAAGAGTGCGATCGAAAATGGCGGAAGCGTACGTGGTATTAATGCAAACGGTCAGGGTGCAATGCCACGTAAGAAGATTGATGCGCTGGTTGATTTTGCAAAGGGATACGGTGCTAAGGGTCTGGCTTATATCGCAATTCAGGAGGATGGAAGCTACAAGTCATCCTTTGCAAAGTTTATGAAGGAAGAAGAAATGGCAGCACTGGTTGAGCGGATGCAGGGAAAACCGGGCGATCTGCTTCTCTTTGCAGCTGATAAGAGCAAGCTGGTCTATGATGTATTAGGTGCACTTCGTCTGGAGATTGCGAATCAGCTGGGACTGCTTCATAAAGATGAGTATCGGTTCGTATGGATCACAGAGTTCCCACTTCTTGAGTGGAGCGAAGAGCTTGGAAGATATCAGGCTATGCATCATCCGTTTACGATGCCGATGGAAGAGGATTTACAGTATATTGAGTCTGATCCGGGACGGGTACGTGCCAAGGCATATGATATTGTATTAAACGGTACGGAAATCGGTGGCGGTTCTGTCCGTATCCATCAGGATGATATTCAGGAGCAGATGTTCAAGGCACTTGGCTTCACGATGGAGCGTGCATATGACCAGTTCGGCTTCCTGTTAAATGCATTTAAGTATGGTGTTCCGCCACACGCAGGTCTGGCTTATGGTCTGGATCGTCTGGTTATGCTGATGGCACAGCAGGATTCTATCCGGGATGTAATTGCATTCCCGAAGGTAAAGGATGCATCCTGTCTGATGAGCGAGGCACCGAATGCGGTAGATCCGAAACAGCTGGAAGAACTCGGAATCGAAGTGTCCGTACAGGAAGAAACCGAGTAACATGACAAGGGGGATTTCATGAGGAGAATAAAAGGTGTGCTTGCCCTGGGAGCCTGTATATTGCTTACAGGCTGCGGGCAGACAACACTGGAATCGGATATATCGGCAGGGGTGGATACCGGCTCGGAGCAGATAACAGCTTCCGAAGAAATCCGGATACCCAATGGAACACCGGGATATCGGAAAATAGAAGAGAAGCTGCCGAAACCGGGAGAGGCAGTTGAGAATCCGGGTACAAGGGAACATTTTTCTTTTACATCCGGTGATAAGACCTATGTATTTACAGAGACGGAGGATCTGTGGCTATATAATCAGGCAAAGGTATACGATCTGCAGACCCAGTTTATGTTGAATGTAAAAGGACATAAGGTCGGGATCCTGATTCCGGAGACAGCGCCGGCGCTTGACAGTCTGGTAACGGCATATTCGGATGACAGCGTGACTATCTACCGGCAGCAGGACGGAGAAATCGCAGAGAATGAACAGATGTATCTGAAGGTATACGATCTGGTCTATCAGATTGAGAACTGGACAGAACTGGTGAATAAAAATGTGATCGGAATGGATGCATTATGTCAGGCACTGGCGCAGATGGGAACCGCCATTGTACCGGCAGATAAGGGAGAAACGCTTACGGATGTAATGACAGGACTTCGGATGAATCCGGTCATGGATCATTATACACTGGCGTATCGGGAAGGAGTCAATCAGTCAGGCTTTCTATGCTGTTCGCCGTCAACCGGAGATGCGGATCATGACAATGTAAGCATTTATATGTCTGTACAGGTGCCGAACTGGAATACCTATGCCGTACTTCATTTTGAAGCGGTACCGGATTATCGGGAACGGTTGGAGGATACCGGAGAGACCTATGACGGACACCCGATCTATGTGGATTATACCGGAGAACTGAAATATTTTCTGATCGGGGAAGGCGGCAGATGCGTATACCTCGATGGAGTTCCGGAAAGTAATGAAAAAAACGTACGCAGCTATACCGCAAAGGAAGCCGCATACGTCTTTGATTTAGTATTACTTGGAGAGTGATCGTGAAAGCTTTATCAGGGAGAGAGTCCTTACAGACTCTCTCCTAATTTTATTGTATAATCGCTGGCATATAATGCTTTCAGGGAGGCATCATAGTTGTGCTCCTCTGTCAGACAGAATTCCTTTGACCAGGTCATGAAGTAAGACCATGGAACACGGCTTTCCCGGATCATGGTGATATCAGGAATCACACCGACCTCACTCAGTGCAGCCAGCTTCTCACGGCTGGTATTGGCCGTCAGTTCTTCGTACTGTTCCTTGTAGTCTGTAACGGTATGAGGAGCTACATAAATATCCAAGGAAACAATATCTACATAATCATCACCCGGATAGCCTTCTTTGGCTGGGCAGCTCCATACCCAGATCAGGTTGTTCAGGTGCTTCACGTCTGTAAAATAATGATACATCAGCTTATATAACTCACTGGCAATCTTAGGACCCTTGGATGCCCACCAGAACCAGGTGTCCTCTGATTCATGGAACGGACGCCAAAGTACCGGAATATGCTCAATCTGGAATCTTGCCAGCTGATCGGCAATCAGATCCAGATCACGGAAGAATGCAGCCCGCTCTTCCCCTCGATCAGTACCTGATAAGGACTGAAATCTGTGTTACGGGTATAAAAGGCTTTATCACGTCCACCAATCGGTGAGAACCAGTGGAAGCAGAAGCTTACGATGCCATTGCTTTCTTTTGCCCAGTTTAGAGCTGTTTCAACGGTGTTTTTGTTCTCCTCTATTTCGGTCCGACATGCATCATCCATATCTTCGTAGTTAATATTAGAAGAGTAGGAGAGCAGTTCGAAGCCCTGAAGCTTTGGATAGCATCCGGTTAATTCATGAATATGGGTGCGCTCTTCCATTGGAATGGCCTGGGTATGCTGGCCGGTGATCAGGCGCTTACCTGCATTTTTATAAAGGTTACGGAGCAATGTTCTTGCTTCCTTGGTTGCGTTCTTATTTACCGGATCCATAAAAGCGGTTCTGCGCATGATCTCCATACACATTCTGCCGTTATGATATGGGCACTTCCATGGCTCTACGATCGGAAGGCGGCTGGACGGAACACCGTCAGCGTCTACCTCGTAATACCATTCGGAGCCTTCACGCGGATCCAGAAGATGCTCTTCAATATAAGTCCAGATGTTCTCGGCAGCGTCCAGATAGCGCATATCGCGTGTCTTCTGATATGCATTATAGAAACCGATGATAGACTCGCACTGTATCCACCAGATACGGGTGGTTAATACTACCCCTTTCTCTGCCTCCGCCATAACGGAATGATCCTCATAGGCTACCTGGTAGATCTGCTCGGTCAGATCCAGGATCATCGGAGCCAGCTTGTCTGACAACTCACGGTCACCCAAAACATCCAGTGCACGGTCGAGCAGCCAGGTGGCTTCGATATCGTGACCATAAGAATGCAGATCCAGGATTGAATTCATATCGGAATCGAAGAATACTTCCAGGCGATGACGCTCCGGGCAGTAAACAGAGTTATAGAACTCATCGACGGTCCAGTAGAGACGTTTCCACACCTCTTCATTCGGAGCTACCCGTTGCAGTTCGGTATAAGCCTCGCATACATGCAGCAGTGTATTCATGGTCTTGTCGGCGATCACATTATTCTCAGACAGCTTGTCATTCACATTTGGAACGAAATCTATGGTATAAGACTCACCGTAACCATCACCCAGACGACATTTGGTCTCGATCACATGGAACAGATCCATGGCGAGATCCAGTGCTTCCCGATGGCCGGTCGCATCATAATAAGAAGCTAATGCATAGATCGCAAACGCCTGATTGTAGGTGTGCTTGGTAGAATCATCGATTTTACCGTCATAGGTCATAGACCAGTAGATACCGCCGTTCTCGCGATCGATGCAATAGGTCTTTAAGAACTCAAAAGCATGATCTGCATAAGGAAGAACGGATGCATCTTTAGTTGTCAGATAAACATTGGAGAAGAACCACAGGATACGGCTGTTCAGGATACAGCCTTTGACTGCTTTCTTATCCAGCTTCAGGTCAAAATCCAGCATGCCGTAGAAGCCACCGAAATCAGGATCCATCATGCCCTCCCAGAAAGGCAGGATGCAGTTGCTTAAGTTGTTGATAACACTTTCACGTAACATTGTAATACCTCCATTGTAAATTATAATATAAATGTTTTGAATCCGGTTTAGATTTGAATGAGCAGTTGTAAAACCAATCTGTAAACTGCTTAACTTATGAATTTATTATAGAAATCATAATACACACAATCTAGAACATAAAAATTAAAAAATAGAACAAATCTCTTCAAAAATGAAAAACAAGGTGGTAAACTGGGAACAGGAACAGGAGGTGGCGATCGGGTATGGAATTATTTGAATACATTGATGTCATGAACACACCGTATCAGATTTATATGGAGGATGTACAGAATCTTACGTTTTATGTTCGTGGACATTGGCACTATTTTATGGAGATTTTATATGTCACGGAGGGGAGTATTCAGGTAGACTGCGGGAAATATCGATACACATTGACGCCGGGGATGATAATCGTACTTCCTCCGAAGATGCTTCACCGGATTCGGATGCAGGGGGAGCTTCCGATTCGATATGCGGTAGTGAAGTTTGATCTGAACGTGATCCGGATACCGGGTGTTTACATGCCGACGATCCGAAAAACGCTGGCAATGGTACAGGAACGGGATCCGATGATATTTGATAAAGAGCAGCAGGAAAACTACGGATTGGGAGCACTGATCCTGGATTGCTTAAAGGAGCAGGAGGGAAAACAGTTCGGATATGAATTGAATATTTATTCCAATCTGGCAACGATGCAGATTCGCATGATCCGGAACTGGATGCCGGAGCGAAAAGAACTTCAGAGAGCAGATAAGGCGGATACCGGGGAGCAGTTCTTTGATCATATTCTGGAATATATAGATGCACATTCCGGAGAAGTACTCCGGGTACAGAAGCTGGCCGAGCTGAGTGGAATGAGCTATTCGAATTTCGCGAAGATGTTTAAATTACAATATGGGCGTTCCTGCAAAGAATATATTGAATATATCCGGATATCCAAAGCAGAGGAACTGGTGCTTTACAGTGACTATGAGATCAGCTACATTGCTCAGGAAACCGGGTTTGCGGATGCAAGCCACTTTATCCGGATATATAAAAAGTTCAAAGAAGAAACACCAAAGCAGGCTAGGCTGCTTACAAAATCTCTAACAGAGTGTTGACCAGCCGGTCATCATCCTCCGGATTCAGGAAGCAGAACCGGATATACTCCGGACCGAGCCCCATGAAGTTGGAACAATCCCGGATCATAAGCCCTTTTCGGATACAGTGTTCAAATACATCTGCTGAAGTGATACCATCTTTCAGGATCTGAAGTAATACAAAGTTTGTAGCCGGCTGGAAGACTTTTATAGTACCTCTGGCACGGAGTGCAGAACAGATCAGGCTCTGCTCCTGTGCGATCAGATCACGCGTTTGCTCCATATACTCCCGGTCGGTAAACATAACGGTTCCGGCATAGGCGGCCAGAGAGCTGATGGACCATGGATTGCTGTGCTTCCATAGATAACGGAGCAGTTTTTCGTTTGATACACAGGCATAACCAAGGCGGAGACCCGGTGCGGCAAAAAACTTGGAAACGCCACGGAGTACGATTATATTGTTATATTTTTTGACTAAAGGGATGGCGGAAATCACAGATACATCTTTTACGAATTCCACGTAGGTCTCATCAATCATAAGAAATGCGGAATTCTCTTTGCATTTTCTGGCAATGGTTTCAATCTGGCTGATACTGATACAGGTAGAGGTTGGGTTGTTTGGATTGCACAGAACAACCAGGTCTACGGATTCATCGATCTGTTCACAGAGCATGGCCGGATCAAGCCTGAAATCATTTTCGGCTGATAATACATGATTGACGATTTCACTTTTGATCGCTTTCAAATCCCTTTTGTACTCGGAATAAGTAGGCTCTACAACCAGAGTCTTCTTTGGCCGGATTGCCTGAATGAATGTAACGATTAGCTCTGTCGTACCGCTTCCGGGCAGAATATGTCCCGCATCTGCACCGGTATACGCATGGATGGCTTCCCGTAGTTCTTTATATTCCCGATCCGGATAATCGGTGAGAACATCGATATGCTCCTGTAAAGAACTTCTTAATATCGGTGACAATCCGAGGGGATTTACGTTGGAAGCGAATGGTCGGATGTCTTCCCGTTTAATTCCGTATAACTGTTCTACTTTCTCTAAATCACTGCCGTGAAACTGGTCTGCTGGCTGTAACATAAAAATATCCCTCTCCTTCTTTTCTATTTTGACAATCTTTGATATAATATAGCTAATTATGTTATGGATTATTATAGCCCATATCAGGAAGGATTGGCAAGGGTGTTGTAGATGAAAGAAAAAGTTGAACAGTATGCAAAGGGCGAGTTTGATGTCAGACGTCCGCAGGTGGAGATTTCTACCGATCATTTACAACTGAATATAGAAGCAGGTTCCCAGTACCAGGGGATACTGAATGTACAGTCTGTAAATGATCAGAGAATGAAGGCAATGGTATATGATAACCGATACCTGTTTAAGATCGAGCCACATAATTTTATCGGAAAGTCGCAGGACGTAGAGCTGATCTTTGATGCCGGAAAATGGGAAAAAGGCGAGAAGATCAACGGTGTGATCTATCTGGTAACGGACGGAGGCGAGTTCCGTATTCCATATGATATAGAAATCACAGCCCCGGCGGTGGAGAGCTCCATGGGTGAGCTGGGAGATATGTTCCAGTTTGCAAGTCTTGCAGAGAATAACTGGAATGAGGCAGTGCGGCTGTTTACATCTCCGGAGTTTTACAGGGCATTTCTGGAACGGGAGCCAATGTATGCAGAAGTATATAACAGCCTGACACAGAGCTTGTCTGCCAGTCAGGCAATGGAAGAATTCCTGACCTATACACATAAGAAACGCTCCATATCTCTGGAAGTGCCGGAACGCAGGAAGCAGATCGCTTATCGTGAAGAGGCGGAGAAACACAGCCTGCAGCTGGTAAGGAATACCTGGGGATATCTGAATGCGGAAGTGACTTCGGATGTACGGTTTATAAAGCCGCTGAAGCATTATATCAGCATGGAAGATTTTATCGGCAATAAATATAATTTGGAATATATGGTGTTCCCGGAGTATATGGATCGTGATTCCAATCTGGGACATATTATGATTGAGACTGCATATCAGAAGATCGTGGTGGAGATCGTGATCCGGACGGAGGCTGTTAACAGACCGGAACCGCCACATCTGTTCCGGAACAGTCATATTATAAAAGTTCATCAATGTAATCTGATCACAGGGTATTTAGACTTTCGGACCGGAAAGCTGACATTGGACCAGTATGTAGAAAAAACATTGTATGCATTACGGAATCTGGTGCAGTATTGCAAGGACGATCAGCTTTACCGGCTGGGTATTCTGCATATGAATATTCTAGCAGGCAATCAGGCCATGGTAGAAGAAGAATTCAAACGGATCGATGCGGATCAGGATCGGATGGTGGAGGGAGACCGGGCATCCAGTTATTATGCATATCTGAAAGCTCTGGCATTCAAGGATTCAGAGTCTGTAACGAGAGCCAGGACCATGATCCGTGACAGGTTTGAAACAGAAGGTGAGAAGCTGTTCTATTTCTGGCTGCTGACATTTCTGGATGAATCCCCGGATACAGAGAAGGGGCCTGTTTATGCACAGATCCGGAAGCTTTATGAACAGGGAATCCATAGCCCGATTCTTTATTATGAAATATGTGATATGTTTAACCGGGAGCCGTTAATGCTCCGGAAGCTGGATGGGCTGGAGGTGTCGGCAATCCGCTGGGGAATGCATCATGATTACATTTCTGATGATGTATTACATGGGTGTGTCGAGCTGGCAGAAAAAGAGCATGGGTTTCAGAAGAATCTGTTCCGCCTGCTGCAGGAGATCGATATACGGAAGCCGGAACTGAATGCACTGAATGTTATCTGCAGCATGCTGATCCGGGCTAATTGTTGTAAAGAAGAATACCATGATTACTTTGACCGGGGCATCCGGCAGGGACTGAAGCTGATCGGTATTTATGAATGCTATATCCGTAGTATGAGCCTGAAGGAATATCCGGTGCTGCCGGAAGCTGTATTGCGATATCTGATCTGCAGCCATACGTTAACAGAGTACGAGCAGGCATATTTATATGCGAATCTGATCCGGAATAAAAAGACCTATCCGCAATTATATGCAGAGATGGCATCCACAATTGAGAATTTCATGGAAGAACAGCTTGTAAAAGGCGTAATTCATGAATTCCTGCTGGTGATTTATAAGGAGTTTCTGAATCCGAAACAGATTAATCCGAAATATGCGGCACGGCTGACAAATATTATTTTTAAACGCAGACTGATCTGTACCAATCCAAGGATCAAGGCAGTTGTTGTGACGCATAAAGAATTAAAGGATGAGCAGCAGGTGCCGGTAGCAGACGGCAAGGCCTATGTGGATATTGTAACGGATTCTGCGGTCGTAACACTGATCGATACCAGAGGTAACCGCTATGTGAGTACGATGCCATATCGGCTGGAACGGCTGGTGAATACCGGTGTATTTTTAGATATCTGCCGGCATTATAATCCTTCGGATGCACGGCTTCTGGCATATACATACAGTGAGATGGAGCACCGGCATTTACGGGATGCCGGAGATGTCAACCAGGCAAGGGATATTCTGGAATGCCGGGAGCTAAGCTATCAGACAAGGCAGCAGGTACTCCTGCAGATCATAGAATATTATCTGGAAAACTATGATGGAGACATTCTGGAGAAATACTTACTTCAGGTAGATCTGGATTATCTGGATAAACTTCATAGTGCGGAGATCATTTCCGGCTATATTATGCGTGGCATGAACCGGAAAGCCTATGAGGCAATCCGGAAGTTTGGATATGGAGAAGTTGAGATTTCAAGACTCCTCCGCTTGGCATCATATATTGTTACAGATACGGATATCATGGGAGATGAGGCATTGACATCTCTTTGCGTTTATCTTTATCAGAAGGGACAATACAATGACCGGACGATACAGTATCTGATCTTTTATTATAAAGCGGATACAAAGGAACTGGCAAAGCTCTGGGAAGTAGCCATGGTTGTGTTGGGAGAAGCCAGAGAGCTGGAGGAGAATATTCTTGCTCAACTGGTATTTGCAGATGCGAGTCTTGATAATGCAATGGATATTTTCCGGTCTTATTATAAGGGCAGACACCGGGGAATGGTTACGAAGGCTTTCCTGAAACGGATGGCATATCTGTACTTTATCCGGGAGGAATGGGTGCCGGATTCGGTATTTGAATATCTGATGCTGGAGATCCATAAGGGAGAGATCGGCGATGATATCTGTCATGGGGCAATGCTCTGGCACCTGTCCAAATGCATCCGGCTGACACAGGACGAGACTTCTTATATTGCAGGAACCGTAGGAAAGTTCCTGAACCGGGGAATTCTGCTTCCGTTCTTTAAGTCTTTTGCGGACATTGTAGATCTTCCACAGGAGCTGTTCCTGAAAACCTATCTGGTTTATAAAGGGGAAGAGCGGCAGGAAGTAGTTGTGAACTACAGTGTGGGAACGAGTGAACTGCAGACATTGGACTTCCGCCCGTGCCGGATGGAGGAACGGATTCCGGGATATTATGTGCAGGAATTTGTTGTGTTCCATGGAGAACAGCTGTTATATCATTTCGCAGAGAAATATACCGGTAAGGTAACACTGATCGAGAGTGACAGTATCCGGAGTGATGCTTATTCGCAGGATGCACCGGAGAGCCGGTTTGAACGCCTGAATCAGATGCTGATCCATCAGGAAATGCGGGATGCGGAAGCATTGACCGCATCCATGGAAGAATATATGAAATACAGCCATGTATTTGAAGAGGTCATGAGGATCTTATAGAAAGGGGACAGCTTCATGCAGAAATTTTATTTGGGAATGGATGTATGTGCCGAATATACGCAGTTAAGCTTTTTTAATCAACAGACAAAAGAGCCGGAGTCTATCTGCCAGCTGAATACGGTTGATACCTATCTGCTGCCGAATGTGGCATTTTTCGGAAAAGAAAAAGGACAGTGGTATATCGGAAGTGATGCGCTGGAGCATCGATTCCATCAGAAAGGAACCATGCTGGAGCAGGTCGTGGAGAAGCTGGAATCTACGGAGCGAATGACGTTCCGGGAAGAAGATTATACCTACGAGGATGTGCTGCTGCTGATTCTGAAAGGGCATATCATGGATTTTATAAATCGATATGAGGATGCGCAGATCGAACGGTTGGTAGTGACCGTTTATAAATATTCGCATGCATTATTCCGGGTATTGCATATGTTGCAGGATGAGTTGGAACTATACGGAGATCGTTTCTTTATCATTGGGCACACCAGTGCGTATCTGCATTTTATTTTCCAACAGCCGGAGAGCCTCCGGAACAACAGCGTCGGGCTGTTCGATTACGGACCGGAGGGAATGGATTTCTACCGGGTAGATATCGCCAGGAGGACGACACCGCAGGTAGTAACCGTGATTCACAGAGACTATCGGGAACAGATGGGGTATTATCGGCTCTATGATGATAAACGGGAGCTGGATCAGAGATTTCTGGAGATTGTCAATGAAGTACTGCGGGAGTCCTATATGTCATCGGTATACCTGACAGGAGTGGGATTCTCAGAAGTATGGGCGAACGCATCCCAGAACGCACTGTGTAATGGCAGAAGGGTATTTGTCGGACAGAATATTTATACCAAGGGTGCCTGCTATGCGGCATATATCGGTTCCAATGTTATTAATCCTGCCAAATATATTGTAAATGCCGAGGATATGGTACACAGTGATATTGGAATTTTAAGTGGAGACGGTGCAGGCACGTTCATTCCGATCGCCAGAGGCGGCAGGGAATGGTATAATGTGCATGGAAAAATATATGTCTGCCTGGACGATACCAACCGGGTAGAATTATTATATAAGAATCATTATACAAAGGAAGCAATGCGTGAAATCATAGAGATTCACGGATTGCCATCCAGACCGAACAAGACGACCAGACTTTCGCTGGAGGTTGAGATGTACAGCGGGTGCAGGGGCTCAGTTGTGATTCGGGATGAAGGCTTTGGAAAACTATATCCGACAACGAACAAGATTTATCGTAAGGATTTTGTGCTGGATAAAGATGAGTAGACAGGAAGGATCAGGATTATGGGAAGAATTATTCTATGTCAGCCCAGACAGGCGGTAATTCCATATCGATTTACAAATACAAAGGTAGAGGTATATTCCTATGAGGAGCTGTGCTTTTATATTTACAATAATGTAGCACTGTTAAATCCGGAACAGTTTCAGGGAAAATTAGTGCAATGGATCAAGACAGAACTGGAGATGGAGGAGCTGGCAGACCGGTTGCTGGAGAAGCTGGCAGCAGAGGCATCTCTGACAGAGCTTCTGGTGACCATTCTTTCCGCAGGCAGTTATTATGAAACGGCGGAGATTCAGCAGTTCCGGGATAAGCAGGAGCTTGTGGCATTACTGCCGGAGGAAGAGAAGCTGAAATTAAAGGCAGATAGCTTCCTGATGTATAAGAGACTGCTGAAGGCTATCTCGCTTTATAATACGATTCTTCGCAGGGAGGATCAGATCGAAGATCGGAGATTCCTCGGAGATGTGTATCATAATAAAGGGGTGGCACTGGCAAAAAATATGGAGGTTACGAATGCTAAGCTGGCATTTCTGGAGGCATTTGAACGGAATCAGAAGCCGGCATCTCTGGAAGCGTATATAGTACTTCGGTTACAGGAAGCGGAAGAAGCTGTGGTAGAGAAAGAAGCCAGAGCCTTTGGAATGGATGAGGCAGATTTCCAGCGCCTGATGGGTTTACTGGAAGATGCGACGGAGGATGCGGAAAGCACATCCGTCTACACCCGCTATCAGAAGGCACTGTACAATAAGGAGCGGGGAGATTATGAGGCATTTAATCAGCGGATCGATATGATGCTGAATCAGTGGAAAGAGGACTTTCGGGAGCAGATCGTATAAGCAGGAGATACTATGGGACTTTTTAAGAAGATAGCGCAGATTTTCGGACGGACAGAGGTGGAAGAACCGACAGCCCTGGAGTCCATGGATGCGGACGAACAGGGAAAAAGAGAAGAAGAGGCAGAGCTGAATCACCATCTGGGACAGATTGTAGATATTACTTATGAGCTGGAAGACCAGAAACGGGAATATGAGCTGGTAACGATGTATTTCTCAGATATTCAGCGGATTGAGCAGATGGAGCCGGGCAGGCTGAAGAATCTGGAGGAGGATGCAAGGAGAATCCTGATGCTGGAGGAGAACCGGCGGGAATTACAGCATATGCCAAAGCGTTTATCGGGAGAACGTTATAAGCTTTTAATGCGTCTGGAGGGAGATATCCCGGAGGCATTAAAACGGTTGGAAGAGTTAGAGACAATGCGGGGGAAGATCAAGCGGGATCTGGAATACCTGGAGGGGGAGAAAGGTGCTCTGCGTTATGAAGAGGAGGAGCTCCAGAAAAAACAGAAAACACTCCGGAACAGTGCAATTGTGGTCGGGATACTTGCAGCGATCACGATTATCGGTTTCCTGGTACTGACAATGGAATATCAGATTGAACTGACGATTCCGGGAGCGGCAATTGCAATTGTGGCAATGATCGCCGAGTTTCTGATCTTTGCATCCTACAGCCGGGCGGAGACCGAGCGGAAGCTGTGCTATCGTAAGCATAACCGGGCAATCCTGCTGCAGAATAAGGTGAAGATCAAATGGTTGAATAATACGAACAGTCTGGATTATCTGTATGCCAAGTTCGAGGTGAATACGCAGAAAGAACTGGCATATGACTGGGAACAATATCAGGCAATGGTAGCGGAGGAGGAGCAGTATCAGCGCAATACAGGAGATCTCCGGGTATATCAGGAAGAATTGCTTGATATTCTGCAGGATGCCGGAGTGCGGGATGCGGATATCTGGCTGAAACAACTGGCAGCACTGGTAGACAAGCGTGAAATGGTAGAGGTGAAGCATTCTCTGAATGTACGCAGACAGAAGCTGCGAGAGGGCATGAAGAGCAATGAAGAGCAGCGGCAGAACAGCTTCACCTGTGTGAAGGGAATCCTCACGGAATATCCGGAGCTGAAAGAGCAGGCGAAGGAAGTTCTGACCTCATATCATATTGCGGTATGAAAAGATAGTAGTTTGATACTTAAAAATTGGTAGTTCCAATTGACAAATGAACAAGACCACCTTATAATTGGTACGACCAATTATAAGAAGGGTGGTACATATGAAGTACATGAAACAATTTGGCATTATTCTTGCCATATCATTTGCAGGGGAAATATTAAATTATCTGGTTCCCCTTCCGATTCCGGCCAGTATCTATGGTCTGGTATTAATGTTCCTGGCGTTATGTTTTAAGCTAATCAAGGTGGAGGATGTAAAAACAACATCCTATTTTATGATAGAAATCATGCCTATGATGTTTATTCCGGCGGCGGTCGGACTCCTGACATCCTGGAATGTGATACAGTCTAACCTGATCGCATATGTCCTGATCACGGTTGTTTCTACATTTCTGGTTATGGTGATATCCGGTCATATCACACAGGTTATGATTCGTATGGAAGAAAAGAGGCATGGAAAGAAATGAGTTTTTTTGAAGATTCGGTATTTTTCGGAATGATCGTAAGCGTGGCTACTTATGGTCTGGGAAGCTTATTACATAAGAAATTTAAACTGGCGATTTTTAATCCGCTGTTGATCTCCGTGATTCTGGTAATCGTGATTCTGGCAGCTTCTCATATTGATTATGATGTTTATTATTCCGGAGCGAAATATTTAAGTTATCTCCTGACCCCGGCCACGGTCTGTCTGGCGGTTCCTCTTTATGAGAAGCTGGAGCTGTTGAAGAATAACTGGAAAGCAATCTTTGCGGGCATTACGGCAGGAGTTCTGGCTTCGCTGTGCTGCATTCTTGTCATGAGCCTTATCTGTGGATTATCCCATGAGGAATATGTCACGTTCCTTCCGAAGTCTATTACGACAGCGATCGGTATGGGCATTTCGGAGGAGTTAGGCGGCTACGTTACACTGACTGTTGCAGTCATTATTATAACCGGTGTGCTGGGAAATATGTTTGCACCGGCAATCTGCCGGATCTTCCGGATACAGGAACCGATTGCTAAAGGAATTGCAATCGGTACGGCGTCTCATGCAGTGGGAACAGCAAAGGCAATCGAGATGGGTGAGGTAGAAGGCGCAATGAGCAGCCTGTCCATAGCAGTTGCCGGAGTATTAACGGTGGGTGGCTCGGTTCTGTTTTCTAATTTTCTGTGATACAGGTTCTATCATTGATGAAAGAAACAGGTGAACCGGAATATATGGATCAGAAAATGGCATAAAACAAGAGACGGCAGAAAACGGGTAATAATATAGGTCAGGAGATGAAGGATGGAAGGGAACAGAGAATATCAAAAGGTGATTGATTATTTATGTGATGAGATCCGGGAAGGCAGGATCAGACAGGGGGATCGCCTGCCGACAGAACGGGTTCTCTCGGAACAACTGCAGATCAGCCGGAACTCTACAAGAGAAGCACTGCGTAGTATGGACTATATGGGAATTATTGAGAGTGTTCAGGGCTCCGGAAATTATTATACCGGAAATGTATCCAAACGATTATCGGAAATGCTGCGTATATTCCTGCGAATCAAGCTGGTGACACGGGAGGAAATCTGTGATTTCCGCAGGACGATGGAGAAGGCAATCTGTGCCTCTGTGATTGAGAATCCGGAAGCGAAGCTGCAGGAGGTGGAAAGCTTGCTGGAACAGGGCAATACCGGAGGGCAGGAAGAGGATGCGACAGAGCATGACAGGCAGTTTCATTATCTGCTGGCGACTGCTTCGGGAAATCATCTCTGGATGGAGCTGATGGATGCAGTCTCGGATGTTTACCGGGAATGGATCGATGAAATCCTGAGACAGAGTGATGAGCAGACCAAACAGGCACTCCACCGGGCACATCGCGAGATCTTCCGGGCACTGAAGGAGAAAGACCGGGAGGCATGCGAAGCTGCTATCGATGCACATTATGATCTGGTGGCAATAACACAAAATACTTGATTTTATCAGCACATAGCGGTAGTATTAAACAGATAAAGTTTAAATACTAATAAGACCTGTATAAGAGCTACAGGTTAAAAGAGGTTTATAAATCAGGAGGAGAATTATGCACAAGGAATTGGAAAAGACCTATAATCCGCAGGAGATTGAGGGACGCATTTACAGTAAATGGCTGGAAAAGAAGTATTTTCATGCGGAAGTGGATCGGAGTAAGAAACCTTTTACTATCGTGATGCCGCCACCGAATATCACGGGACAGCTTCATATGGGACATGCATTGGATAATACTATGCAGGATATCCTGATTCGGTTTAAACGTATGCAGGGATATAATGCATTATGGCAGCCGGGTACAGATCATGCCGCGATCGCAACAGAGGTTAAGGTTATTGAGGCTCTGAAAAAGGAAGGCATTGACAAGCATGATCTGGGCCGTGAGAAGTTCCTGGATCGTGTATGGGACTGGAGAAAAGAGTATGGTGGACGGATTGTAAATCAGTTAAAGAAGATGGGTTCTTCCGCAGACTGGGATCGTGAACGGTTCACCATGGATGAGGGAAATAATAAGGCAGTTACGGAAGTATTCTGTAATCTGTATGAGAAGGGTTATATTTATAAGGGTTCCCGGATCGTAAACTGGTGTCCGGTATGTCAGACAACCATTTCGGATGCAGAGGTAATTCATGAGGAGCAGGAGGGTCATTTCTGGCATATTAAGTATCCGGTAGTCGGTGAGGAAGGCAGATTTGTTGAGATCGCTACCACACGTCCGGAGACATTGCTGGGTGATACCGCAGTAGCGGTTAATCCGGAGGATGAACGTTATCAGGATATCATTGGCAAGACACTGAAACTGCCACTGACGGACCGTGAGATCCCGGTTATTGCAGATGCATATGTGGATAAAGAGTTCGGAACCGGCTGTGTGAAGATTACACCGGCACATGACCCGAACGACTTTGAGGTTGGCAAGCGTCATAATCTGGAAGAGATTAATATCATGAATGATGATGCAACCATTAATGAACTGGGCGGCAAGTATGCCGGCATGGATCGCTATGAGGCCAGAAAGGCAATGGTTGCGGATCTGGATGCATTGGGACTGCTTGTAAAGGTAGTGCCGCATACACATATGGTAGGTACGCATGACAGATGTAAGACAACCGTGGAGCCATTGGTAAAACCGCAGTGGTTTGTTAAGATGGAAGAGATGGCGAAGCCGGCAAAGCAGGCAGTTGTGGATGGTGAGCTAAAGCTTGTTCCGGAACGTATGGATAAGACATATTATAACTGGCTGGACAATATCCGTGACTGGTGTATTTCCAGACAGCTGTGGTGGGGACACCGGATCCCGGCATGGTACTGTCAGGATTGCGGAGAGACGATCGTAGCCAGACAGACACCTTGTACCTGTCCGAAGTGTCAGAGCAAGAACTTAAAACAGGATGAGGATACACTGGATACCTGGTTCTCATCAGCCCTGTGGCCATTCTCCACTCTTGGCTGGCCGGAGAAGACAGAGGATCTGGATTATTTCTATCCGACCAATGTACTGGTTACCGGATATGATATCATCTTCTTCTGGGTTATCCGTATGGTATTTTCCGGCATTGAACAGACCGGAAAACTGCCGTTTGACCATGTTTTATTCCATGGCCTGGTACGGGATGATCAGGGACGCAAGATGAGTAAATCACTCGGAAACGGTATTGATCCGTTAGAGGTTATTGATAAATACGGTGCAGATGCACTGCGTCTGACACTGATCACCGGTAATGCACCGGGTAATGATATGCGTTTCTACTGGGAGCGTGTAGAAGCAAGCCGGAACTTTGCAAATAAGATCTGGAATGCATCCCGATTCATTATGATGAATATGGAGAAGGCAGATACCGCAGAGGTTCATTTAAGCAAGCTTACACAGGCAGACCGCTGGATCCTGTCCAAGGTAAATACATTAGCAAAGGAAGCAACCGAGAATCTGGAGAAGTTTGAGATGGGTATTGCTGCAGATAAGGTCCATAGCTTTATCTGGGAAGAGTTCTGCGACTGGTATATCGAGATGGTAAAACCGCGTCTGTGGAATGATGAAGACGAGACCAAGGCAGCAGCTATCTGGACGTTAAAGACAGTTCTGATCCAGTCCTTAAAGCTTCTGCATCCGTATATGCCATTTATTACAGAGGAGATTTTCTGCAACCTGCAGGATGAGGAAGAATCCATTATGATCTCTAAGTGGCCGGAGTT